>WNFG01002862.1_pt1 | contig 14455 bp, 11 predicted proteins | sample 5400431 | NCBI WGS metagenome assembly WNFG01 (sample SAMN13153346, study PRJNA577476) | soil metagenome | isolation source: 120 cm saprolite under Douglas fir tree site 2 hole 3 replicate 2 | place: USA:California | collected 2015-04-18
GGAATATCGTATACGAAGGCCTCTTTATCGCTGACGGATTTAGCGAGGAGGGCGAGCCGATCGGCACCATGTCCAACATGGGCTACGTTGCGCAGGATTGCACTCCCTTTAACATCACCCGACTTCGCTACAAAACAAAAGAGCGAGCCAGACAGGAACTGGACCGATCGGTCACTCGGGCCATCGAGGTTCTGGAGAAAGGCCCGTCCAGGATGTTTGCCGAAGAGCGAAGGGTGCTCCGCTTTTCGAGACGAGGTAATGGGCTCGGCCCCTTCGTTATCCTGTGGATTGAAGAACGCTCGCTGATCGAGATCAGCTCTTCTTCGCTGCCGGTGGCGCTGGCGGTGGAAAAACAGGTTTTGGGGGAGAAGTAATTTTGTTGGCGGAGCGTAAGCTCCGGCGGGCGTTTGTGGATACAGCAGTTTTTATCGTGATCGCGATGCCATTACAAAAGGCGGGTTTGCTGTGCGGAGCTTACGCTCCGGCGGCAATAATACCGCCCGTCCTGCGGTGTTTCGGATATTGGCTGCGTGGCGGCGGGCTCGGAGGTCTTTCTGTGAGCCTACCCACACCCCGCTGCCGCGGGGTGTGGGCTGCATAGTTGCGCCCCGCCCCCAAAAGCGGGACGGGGCTTTTGGGAGTGTCGTCGCGCTCCTGCCGATTTGCGGCAATGCGCACCCGCCCTGCGGGCGCGCATGGAAGGGCCTGTCTCGTTCGCTACCCAGCCCTTATCGGGTCGCAGGCCCATCCGCCTGCCGGTCAAGCCACGCCACAATATTGGCCAGAGCATCTCCATAGAATTTCCGATACAGGCTTTCCGAGACGTATCCGATGTGCGGAGTCGCCAGCACGTTGTCCATGGATCGAAAGGGATGCTCCGCCGGCAGCGGTTCCCGATCGAAGACGTCAATTGCCGCTCCGGCAATGGCGCGCGACCGCAGGGCCTGAATCAGGGCCGGCTCATCGACGATCGGGCCGCGCGACGTGTTGATCAGCCGCGACGTCGGCTTCATCAGTTCAAGATCGGCAGCCCCGATGAGCCCTCTGGTGCGCCTGCTCAGGATGAGGTGGATGGTCACGATGTCAGCCTCGCGGAACAACTCAGTCTTCGAGACCAGCTTTGCTCCCGCCGCTTCGGCGATTTCCGGAGTCATGTTCTGGCTCCATGCGATGATGTTCATTCCGAAAGCAAGACCGATCCTCGCGATCTGCCCGCCGATATTGCCAAGCCCCAGGACTCCCAGAGTCCTGCCACTGAGGTCTTCGCCAATCGATTTTTGCCAGCCCCCGGAGCGGACTGAATGATTCTCCTGAACGATGCTGCGCGCGCCCGCGAGGATGAGCGCCCAGGTCAGTTCAATCGTGGGTAAAGAACTGTACCCGGTCGCGGTCACGGTGATTCCCATCTCCTCCGCTGCCGCCGTATCAATCGACGCATTCCGTGCGCCCGTTGAGGCGATCAGTTTCAGGCGCGGAAGGCGCAGAAGAACCTCCCGTGGCAACGGAGTGCGCTCCCGCATCACGCAGACAACATCGAACGGAAGCAGCCTTTCGACCAGAGCGGAGGGATCGGCAACGTGGTCATTGAAAACGGCGATCTCGGCTTTTTTCGCAAGAGCCGACCAATCCGCCATTTTTAGGGCGACATTCTGGTAGTCATCGAGGATGGCGATCTTCATCAGGTCATCTTACTACCGGCGGCAACGACGCCGCGCTGCGCCGCCCGCTTTACAATAGAGAGCTATGACATCCATACGCGAATTCCGTTGTGAAATCTGCGGAAGGGAAACCACCAATCCCACTCACTGGTTCGTGATTCAATGCGGAAGCTCGGAGCTCACGGTCATTCAATGGAACTCCGAGGCCGCCAATGCGGCCGGGGCAAGGCACTACTGCGGAGAGGCCCATGCCCAGGTTTACATCAGCCGATGGTTCGAAGCCGCTTGTTCGCCGCCGAGGCCGGACTTCCTGGGATCTGATGCGGGAATTTGAGTTTATCTCTTCGCTAACCCGGCGCCGACTGCCGCTCGGCTGGTTGCTTCGCCGGACCGAATACGATCAATAGCACCGCGATCACAACAAGGATAGCCACGCCCCAGAGGAGTTCGTGGTCGCTCGCATCCCGGAAGGCCATGATCGCCATCACCGAGGCGTGGGCAAGGCTCGACCATGCGGCGAAGGCAATCAGGCTGCGATGCGCCGACGGGTCCCGCACGGTCGTCAGCAGAAGAATCCCGAGCGTGAAATAGAGACTGAGCATCATCGCGTCCCCATATGCGGACCTATCCCGCTGCAACAAAATCGTCGTCACCGGATAAATCGCGGCCGTAAAGAGCAATCCCACCAACACCAGCACGATCTTCAATGCCCGCTCACGCAACATAGTGCCCCTCCTGAGGAATTACGCTACCGGGCTGAAATATTAGGTGCGGGAGTACGGCAAGTCAATGCGAGAGCACCAACAGATCCGCCGGGCTTTCGAAAACGTTATCCCGGCAGGCAAGGTTACCGATCACACCTTAGGGATCCTTCACTGCGTGCTCACATGCGTTCGCACTTCGCTCAGGATGACAAGGGGTTTACTTTAACGCGGAGAATCCGGCTCGCCGCGATCCCAAAGGCTGTTTAAGTCGGCCGGCTTTTAGACGTAGCAAGCTACGTCTCTACGGTTTCGCCTGGACGGCGGCCCAACGTCCCGCGCAACCGTAATACCGTCTATTTCGATTTGAGGTCTTTCCCGTGTTCCATCAAAAAGAATGCACTGAGTCCGCTCGCGAGCGCGAGACCCGCCGCAACCCAAAGAACGATATGATAGCCGGCCAGGAACGACTCTGAAATCGCATGCCGCACCCGGGGATCGTCGGACTTCGCGGCGGCCAGCCGGGGACGTTGTTCGTCGATTGTCTTGTGTTCGGCTGCCGAGACGGCGAGTGAATCCAGACGTCGATCAAGATTGCGGTTAAAGCCGGCATAAAGAATCAGGCCGAACGCGGCTACCGCCAGCAGGCCGGCGACCCGCGAGACTGCGTTGTTGATCCCGGAAGCTGCGCCCGACTGGCTGCGGCTGACGGCGCTCATGACCGCTGTGGTCAGAGGAGCCACGCTGACCGCCATTCCGAGCCCGAGAACCACGACTGCCGGAAAGAAGGTCGTCCAGTAAGATCCGCCGGCGTCGGCTCGCAGGAAGAGGGCGAAGCCGACCGCGGCGATCAGCGGTCCCGCAGTCAGCGGAACTCTCGCGCCGAACCGCCCGATCAGCCCTCCGGACCACCGGGACAGCAGAAACATCAGAAGAATGAGCGGCAGGAAGGCCGCTCCGGCGGCGGTGGAGGAATAGTGCTGCACCTGAATCAGATCAAGCGGCAGGAAGAACAGGATGCCGCCAAGAGCGGCATAGAGAAAGAAGGTAAGCATGTTGGCGGCGGCAAAGTCTCTCGATCGGAAGAGCGCCAGGGAAACCATCGGCGAGGACGAACGCGCTTCCACGGCCAGGAACGCACCCAGGCAAACGACACCCAAGACGGCGGCGAAGATGACCGCGAAGCCGCCGCGATGAGCTTCGATCAAAGCGAAGGTGACAGATCCCAAACCTGAAATGGCGAGCACGGCCCCGGGCCAGTCGAGCCGGCCGCTGGTTGTCTCATTGCGGCTTTCCGGCACCCATTTGAGGCTGATGACCACTACGGCGGCCGCGATGGGAAGGTTGATGAAGAATACCCATCGCCAGGAAGCGTGCTCGACCATCCATCCGCCAAGGACGGGGCCGAGGGCGGCGGTGATCGATGTAAAACCGGACCAGGTTCCGATGGCACGGCCTCGCTCGCTGTCGGGAAATGATGCGCTGATCAGCGCGAGGCTGCCGGGCACGAGCAATGCCGCGCCCGCGCCCTGGATGCTGCGCGCGGCTATCAGCCAGGGCATCGAGGGCGCGAATCCACAACATGCCGACGCCACCGCGAAGAGAACGATGCCGAGAATAAAGATCTTCGCCCGTCCGTAGAGGTCGCCGAGGGATCCACCCAAGAGAAGCAAAGAAGAAAGCAGGAGGGCGTAGGATTCCACAACCCACTGGACCTGACCGACGGTCGCCTGCAATGAAGATTGCAAGGCGGGCAGGGCGATGTTGACGACCGTCCCGTCAATGAAAGCCATGCTCGAACCGAGGATGGTGGCGGCCAGTATCCACGGGCCGTTTATGCTGCCGCGCTCAGCGCAGGAGCCGGAAAGAATCGCGGCTTCGTCACATGGGGGTTTGAGTGCGATCATGATCGGTATTCGGCGGACAGGAAGATTCTAACCCGCTCATGACCTCTGAGTCTTCTGATCGCGGGCATTCGCCCCGCGATCAGAAGGCGTCGATTGTAAACGTGGTGCAATGACGCCGGCTAATCGCGGCCCTCTGAATGCGGCGGAGCAGGTTCCTCACCCTCGGCACGCGGCTTGACGCCGCGAGCCGAGCGTTCGGAATGACAATCGGTTGTTGGTGAGAAATGTCGAATTCGCCTCCGGTTATTTTTCAGGCCCTCTGCTCCATCCGAGTCACTGCGGAGCCCCGGCACAAATTACAATCATTCAATGGCAGATCGTTTATATCTCAGTGTGTGGTTCCCGACATTTCCGGAGACCGAGATGATGCCCCGGCTGCTTTCTGTGCTGCGGCAGTTCCCTTTCGCGACCCGACGGCCGGGCGTTGGATATCTGGGCGTACACTCCGTTTCATACAGCGAGCCCATGTTGTTTCAGCACGGCTTCGATTACTCCACCGACCCGGAGCGAGCGCTGGCTCTGGCCGCCGACTTTATTCATTCCGACAACGCTTACGAACTGGAGGTCATGTGGGACCTGTGGGTTCCCGTGAAGGACAGTCCGCTGGATGAGACGTGGCAGCTGCTGCCCCAGAAGGTGACGTTTTTTGCGTTTGGCACGGAGTTCGAGGAAGCTACCTACCAGCAGAATGGGCACATTCAAGTGGATCTCGGGCTGGACGCTCTGTTTCTTTTTGAGGACGTCGAATTCACCGAGGCCGTGGAAAAACGCGTCAAGGCCAATGTGCAAAAGCTGGTCAATTTCACCACCGCCGTGGAAAATAACTGCGGCATCAGCGGACGCGTCCTGTGGTCGGAATCGGAAGACAATCTCGCTCAAAAACTGATTGAGCGGCTGCAAAGAGTGCAGTAGTACCAGATCGGCTAATTGCCAAAATTGGTAATCGGGGAATTGAAAAACCTGGGACGTCTCAGCTTTTCAATTGCCCGATTACCCGATTTTGACAATTACCAATCTTTATTTTGTCCGCCCCGCTTCGACCTTCAGTTTTTCCGCCGCGCCGGCCTGGGCCGCGGCCAGCCTGGCGGTCAGCACTCGGTAGGGTGAGCAGGAGACGTAGTTCAGGCCCAGCTTGTGGCAGAACTCGACCGAGGCGGGGTCGCCTCCGTGTTCGCCGCAGATGCCGATTTTGATCAGGGGGCTGGTGCGGCGTCCTTTTTCCACGGCGATCTTCATGAGTTCGCCGACTCCGCTCTGGTCCACCGACTCAAAGGGATCGTTCTTCAGGATTCCCCGCTCAATGTATGCGGGCAGGAATTTATAGATATCGTCGCGCGAGAAACCGTAGGTGGTCTGGGTAAGATCGTTGGTGCCGAAGCTGAAGAACTCCGCTTCTTTGGCGATCTCGTCGGCGACCATGCAGGCGCGCGGCAGCTCGATCATGGTGCCCACCAAATAGACGACCGAGTCGCCCTTCTCGGCAAACACCTCTTCGGCGACCCTGCGGACGATGGCTTTCTGGTGCGTCATCTCCTGCACAACGCCCACCAGCGGAATCATCACTTCGGGAAACACATCGACTCGGGCGCGGGAGACATTGACCGCGGCCTCAAAAATTGCCCGTACCTGCATCTCGGAAATCTCAGGGAAGGTGATGCCCAGGCGGCATCCGCGATGGCCGAGCATGGGGTTGATCTCGTGCAGCTCTTCCACGCGGCGCAGCAGGGTCGTCATTTCTTCAAGCTTCGGCGACGCGGGATCGGTAACCTTCAGCCGGGCGATCTCGACCATCAGCTCTTCACGCGGCGGCAGAAATTCATGCAGCGGGGGATCGAGCAGGCGGATGGTCACCGGGAATCCGTCCATGGCGCGGAAGATGCCTTCGAAATCTTCGCGCTGCATGGGCAGCAGATCGGCGAGGGCGGCGCGGCGGTCCTTTTCATTGCGGGCGAGAATCATGGCCCGGATGTGCGGGATGCGGTCTTCGGCAAAGAACATGTGTTCGGTGCGGCACAGGCCGATGCCTTCCGCGCCAAAGGCCCTGGCCTGAATCGCATCGCGCGGAATATCGGCGTTGGCGCGCACCTTCAAACGGCTGAAAGGCGTTGCCCAGGAGAGCAGGGTTTGCAGATCGGGATCGTCCGGCCTGGCGGGGACGGTTTCGAGCTGTCCCTGAATCACGCGTCCGGTGAGGCCGTCGAGAGAGAGCCAATCGCCTTCGTGCAGCGTGAGTCCCCCGACCCGCATTTCCTTCTTCTTCTCATCGACTTCAATCTCGCCCGCGCCCACGATGCAGCACTTACCCATGCCGCGCGTGACCACGGCGGCGTGGCTGGTCATGCCGCCGCGGGCGGTCAGAATTCCGGCGGCGACTTCCATGCCGTGAATGTCTTCGGGCGTGGTCTCGCAGCGCACCATGATGACCGGCTTGCGGCTGCCGTTGTTTCCGGCTCGGGCCACAGCGTCGTTGGCCGTGAATACGATCCGGCCGACGGCCGCGCCCGGCGAGGCGGGCAGGCCTTTGGCAATCACATGCACGTCGCCCTTCGACTCGTCGAGCTTGGGCACCAGAAAGTCGTACAGTTGGCCGGGTTCGACCCGGAAGATCGCTTCTTCCTTCGCGATCAGCCCTTCATTCACCATGTCGAGCGCCATGCGGACGGCGGCGCGTCCGGTGCGCTTGCCGTTGCGGGTCTGGAGCATGTAGAGGCGGCCTTCCTGAATGGTGAATTCAAAATCCTGCATGTCGCGGTAGTGCTTTTCGAGACGAGCGGTCATCTCGCGCAGCTGCCGATAGCAATCGGGCAGGCGCTTTTCGAGCTCTCCGATCTGCAGAGGAGTGCGGATGCCGGCGACCACATCTTCGCCCTGGGCGTTCATCAGCAGCTCTCCGTAGAATTCATTGGCCCCGGTGGCCGGATTGCGGGTGAAGCCCACGCCCGTGCCGCTGGTCTCGCCCATGTTGCCGAACACCATGACCTGCACATTGACGGCCGTGCCCAGATCGTCGGAAATGTTATTGATGCGCCGATAGACGCGGGCGCGGTCGTTGCCCCACGAACGGAAGACGGCGTTTCGAGCCTGGCGAAGCTGATCCAGAGGGTCCTGCGGAAAATCGCAGTGCGCGTGATCACGCACCACCTGCTTATAAGCTTCGATCAGTTCTGTGAGGTCGCGCGCGTTAAGATCGGTATCGAGGGCGATACCCCGTTCTTTCTTCCTGGCTTCCAGGGCTTCATCGAATGCGCTCCTGGGAATCTCAAGCACCACGTTGCCGAACATCTGAATAAGCCGGCGATAGGAATCGAGGGCAAACCGCTGGTTGCCCGACTTGCGCGCCAGGGTCTGAACGCTGCTGTCGTTGAGTCCCAGATTCAGGATGGTATCCATCATGCCGGGCATCGAAAACTTCGCACCCGAGCGGACGCTGACCAGCATGGGGTTCTCCCCGGCGCCGAGCTTTTGCCCCTGAAGCTTTTCGAGCCGGGCGAGCGCCGCCATCATCTGCCGCTCGACGGCTTCTGAGACTTCATGAGTCAGCATGAACTCGCGGCAGGCTTTGGTCTGAATGGTGAAGCCCGGAGGGACGGGCAATCCGGCATTGGTCATCTCGGCCAGGCCCGCGCCTTTGCCACCCAGCTCGTCTTTCATTTTGCCGTGGCCGTCGGCGTGACCGTCACCAAAGAAAAACACCCAGGGAGCACGGGAGGTTACAGACACAAGTGTGCGCTCTATTTGTTTCATCATTTTATGATCCCATCGTGCCGGGCTCGGGACAAACTCGGTAGTCCGATTCGGACGACCAGGACGCGGTGGCCTCGTTTCATCTTCATGCCAGGAGATTGCGTCAACCATCGGCTGTGAGGTACATCACGCTAAAAACAAGACCTTTGCACCACGGAGGCACTGAGGCACAGAGAAAGGCAAAAGAAAACGGCCCGGAAAACTTCCGGGCCGTTCCGATGATTTCGGGCTTTTTAGTCGCGGCGTTTCAGCGTGGGGCGATCATCGTCTTTGCTGTTGGGGTCGCTGCCATTGGGCGGGTTGCTTGCGGTGCGCCGCAACGTGGGCTTGCTCTTGTCGATTTTCTGGTCGTCGAGGCGGCGGCGGTTTTCGATGGTGGCCAGCCGCGCTTTTACCTGGTCGAATTCCGACGTTGTAATAATGTACTGATCTTTGGAGGGCAGAATCGAGGCAATCTCTTCCTGAGTTTTCTGAATGCGATCGGGCGTCAGCGGATGGGTCCGGAAAGCGGCGGCCAGACTTCCGGGTTTCTTCTTTTCCTGGGCTTCGAGTTTTTCGAAGAACGAGACGAAGGAGTTCGGATCGTAACCGGCCTTATACATGTACTGAAGACCGAGATAATCGGCTTCCGCTTCGAAGGTACGCGAGAACTTGAGGAAGGTCATAGGCAGGCCGATTCCGACAAGCTGACGGACGCCATAACCGAGGCCTCCGCCGACGAAGATCAGCGGGATGGTGGCGATGTTGGCGATGTCGGCGCGGGTCTGTCCGCGGGTGGCGTGACGGGCGGCGACGTGGGCGATTTCGTGGGCCATGACGCCGGCCAGTTCAGACTCTTCGTCGGCGGCCAGAATCAGACCGGAATTTACATAGAAGAACCCGCCGGGCAGCGCGAAGGCGTTGACCTCGTCGGAGTCGATGACCTTGATGGTAAAAGGCACCTTGGCGTCGGAATTACGCACCAGGTTCTGCCCGACGCGGTTTACGTATTCGTTGACGACCGGGTCCTGAATCAGCTTTACGGTTTGCTCAACCTGCATGGCATATTGCTTGCCCATGCGAATCTCTTTTTCGATCGAATACCAGTCGAGCCCGCCGACCTTGCGGTTGCCGATGGCGTCGACATCTTTCTTGCTGCCATCGTGCTTCGGCTGGGGCTCCTTGCCGGGCTTCTGGTCCTGGTCGTCCGGGGTCGCGGAGGGCTGGGTGCTCGCCGGCTGCTGCGCGTCCGGCGGCGCGGAGGTCGGCGCCTGGGTCGTAGCGGGGTCGGGCGCCGGAGCCGGTGTCTGCTGGGTGGCGGGCGCCGTCTGACTGGCCGTTGGATCGGATGGTTTCTGGTCGCCTGATTGCGCCGACGACGGCAGGGCCGTCAACAACGCCAGCACAGACAAAAATAGTAGAGCACGAGTTTTCATGGCTTGGACTCCTGCCTGAAAGACTGATTTATTTAAGGATACGCTTTTTAGGGTTCCCGAGACAGCATTATTTTTTCGCGGCGGCATTCTAAACAGCTTAGATTCATGCAGATGGCATATGGTTATCTGAGATGAGGAAGATTTGCGGAGTTTGGGTGTAAAGGGTTTGTAAAGTTGGGCGGAAAGACAAAATATTTGCCGCAGATTTGCGCAGATCGACGCAGATTAAAAACAGGAATTCTCAGCGTTTATCCGCGTAATCCGCGGCCAATATCTGTCTTTCTCCCGATCAGTCGTAATATTCCAGACCCAGGTGCGTGATCATGTCTTCGCCGCGCAGATGGCGCAGGGTGTTCTTCAGCTTCATCGACTGAATGAACAGATCGTGCTCCGGATACAGACCGGGCACGGTCATCGGGGATTTCAGGTAGAAGCTGAGCCATTCCTGAATACCGAGGCCCGACAGTTCGGGGCAGCGCTTGGCCAGATCGAGGAAGAGCACCAGATCGAGGACGATGGGCGCGGCCAGGATCGAATCGCGGCAGAGGAAATCGACCTTGATCTGCATCGGATATCCGAGCCAGCCGAAGATGTCGATGTTGTCCCAGCCCTCTTTGTTGTCGCCACGCGGCGGATAATAATTGATGCGGACCTTGTGATAGAAGTCCTTGTAGAGCTTCGGGTACAGTTCGGGCTGCAGGATTTGTTCGAGCACCGAGAGCTTCGACTCTTCCTTGGTTTTGAACGATCCCGGGTCGTCGAGCACTTCTCCGTCGCGGTTCCCGAGGATGTTGGTCGAGAACCATCCGGCGAGGCCGAGCATGCGGGCCTTGAAACCGGGGGCGAGAATGGTCTTGAGCAGCGTCTGGCCGGTTTTGTAATCTTTGCCCGCGATGGGCGCGTGGTTTTTCTTCGACAACTCGAGCATCACCGGGATATCCACGGTGAGGTTGGGCGCGCCGTTGGCAAAGGGCACTCCTTCCATCATCGCGGCATAGGCGTAGATCATGGAAGGAGCGATGTTCTCGTCGTTGTTCTTCAGGCCTTCCTCAAAAGCCGCGGGCGAGGCGTGCACGGCGGTCTGAGTGAGGAAGATTTCGGTCGATCCGCACCAGATCATGACCAGACGCTCGACGCCTGAAGACTTCTTGAAGTTGCGGATGTCGGCGCGCAACTGCTCGGCCAGGTCCATCTTGTTTTTACCCTGTTTGACGTGGCGTCCGTCGAGTTTCTTGACGTAGTGGCGATCGAAGACGGCGGGCATGGGCTTGATGCTCTGGAGGAAGGGCTTGATCTGGTTCAGCAGATCTTTTTCGAGCACGCCGGCATGCAGGGCCGCTTCATATGCGTCCTCTTCGAAGATGTCCCATCCGGCAAAGACCAGGTCGTTGAGACCGGCGAGGGGGACGAAATCCATGATGCGCGGTGAATTGCCATCAGTACGTTTGCCCAGACGGATGGTGCCCATCTGCGTCAGCGAGCCGATAGGCTCGGCGATTCCCTTGCGAATCGCCTCGACGCCGGCGATAAACGTAGTGGCCACGGCGCCCATGCCGGGGATCATCACACCCAGTTTCCCCGAAGCGGGGGCAATCTGACTTGCCGCTTTTTTGCCTTGCGTTGCCGGTGTTGGCGCCATGAATGCAAACCGTCCTTTTGTATTTGACTGGAGTCGCAGGAGATCTCTGAACTCTGTGTGGAAACCTTTAATCTTCTCGTATCGGGCGGGATTTGTAAACAAGACCTCCTGCAAAAACCAAGAGCAAAACCAGAAAACCTGAAACACGGAGGGAACGGAGGAGAAAATCTGAGGGAACGGAGGAATTCATAAAAAAGAGGGTGTCGTCGGATCGATATCTTCGCAGATGGCCACGCTTTTCAATTTATCCGGAACCCCCTTCAGAATTCCTCCGTTTTCCTCAGATTTCTCCTCCGTTCCCTCCGTGTTTCAGGTTTTCGGTTTTGACTTTGACTTTGGTTTTGGCCCTGATTACCCTCAGCCACGAACGTCCCGCACCCGGCGTAATACCCTTCATGGTTCAGAAGTATTGACCATCTCGCCGGCCCTGATTAGTCTTGCTAAATGGCGGTAAAGACAATCCAGTTGGGCCAGGTCTGGCGCAATGACGGAGATGGTAATAACTTTCTGGTAACTAAGGTGTACAGCGAGCTGTTCACGCAGTATGCCATGTTGCGTCCCGCCAGCTTCAATGCTCCCGAGGCCGACACCATCCGCGTGAAAGTATCGCGCAGTGACGACGGCGTGAGCCTGCCTGGTTATACTTTCACACAGGATTCCCAGGAATTTTAAAGAACCCCGGCGGCATCGCCGGTCTTTGGAACCCTGGCCCCAGGAACTTCTTCCAAATTCATGCTTGAAAAAATAATTTCAACGCTGGCGGGCTTCATCATCGCCGTCATCTCGAAGACCGGATATCGCGGCGTCCTCGTCCTGATGGGTATCGAGTCCGCATGCATTCCTCTGCCGTCGGAAATCATCATGCCTTTCGCCGGATACCTGGTTTCCACGGGACAATACAATCTGTACTGGATGGCGACCGCGGGAGCTCTGGGGTGCAATCTCGGATCGCTCATTGCTTATGAAATCGGCCACTATGGCGGGCGGCCGCTGGTGGAACGCTATGGCCGATATCTGCTGCTAAGCAGTCACGATATTGAGTGGGCCGACCGTTTTTTCAACCGCTTCGGCTCGACCGCGGTCTTTATCGGGCGACTGCTGCCGGTGATCCGGACGTTCATCGCCCTGCCCGCGGGCGTGGCGCGCATGCCCCGGCTTCGCTTCCATCTTTATACGTTCGCCGGCTCATGGCCGTGGTGTTTCATACTTGCCTGGGCAGGCATGAAGCTGGGGGAACGCTGGCGCAGCGATCCGCGCATCAGCCACTGGATGCACCGGCTGGATGCGGTGATCGTGGCCGCGATTCTCGCCGGAATCGTGTGGTTCGTCTGGTCGCACTGGAAGAACAGAATTAAAAAATAGATTTTAAAATTGAAATTTTAAATTTGAAATTTAAAAACCAAGAGCAAAGGCTTCACCACGGATACCGAGAGACCTGGTTCTAAATTTCAAATTTAAAATTTCAATTTTGAAATCTTCTTGACCAGCCCTTCCATGGTGTATTCGGCGGCCTCGGTGGTGGGCGGGAATCCTAACTGCGTCAGCGTCGCGCTGGTGACGGGGCCGATGGAGGCGAGACAGACGCCTTCCAACATGCGCGGAGCGTTTTTGCCCAGCAGTGCGATAAAGTTCACTGCCGTGGATGAACTGGTGAAGGTAATGACGTGCGGCTTCACGCGGGGCGCGAACGCCTTTTTTAATTTAGACGCCGCGCCTTTGGGAACATGGGTCTCGTAGGCTTCCACGACGTCCACGGCCGCTCCCGCGCGACGGAGTTCGCTGGGCAGCACGTCGCGCGCCACTTTGGCCCGCACCAATAAGACGTACTTGCCTTCCGTCCGCCCGCGCAGGGCTTCGACCACCGATTCGGCGATGTATTTGGCGGGCGTAACCGCCACTTTCAATCCATGGTCTTCGATGGCCCGCCGCGTGGCCGGACCGATGGCCGCCACCTGAAGATGCCCAAGGGCGCTCACGGGCAGGCGCAGCTTCTTCAATCTTGCGAACAAAGCTTCCACGCCGTTGACGCTGGTGAGAATCAGCCAGTCATATTCGGCGGCTTTGCCCAGCGCGTCGTCGAGAGGCGCGTAGCTGCGAGGGGCCTTAATCTCAATGGTGGGAATCGCGACGACCTTTGCGCCAAGAGCGCGCAGCGGGCCGGAAAGCCCGGGAGCCTGACGGCTCGCGCGGGTCACGAGCACGCGGCGGCCCTGGAGTGGTTTGGCTGCTTTGGGCTTTATTCCGGGTTTCATGGCTGTTGTATCGCGGTAACGTCTTTGCCGTAGATCTCGCTGAGGATTTTGTCGGCGCCTTTGGCGATCAGCGCGGCGGCGGTTTCACGGCCCAGCTTTTCGGGGTCGCGTCCTTCAGCGCGATGACGGAGTATCTGGGTGCCATCGGGCCGGCCAACCATGGCGTCGAGCACCAGTTTTCCGCCTTTCAGTTCTCCGAGAGCGCCGATGGGGACCTGGCATCCTCCGCCGAGCGCCTGGAGCAAAGTGCGCTCGCACGTGGTAGTGATGCGGGCTTCACCATCATTGAGAAAACTCAGCAGCGCCAGCGTCTGGGTGTCGCCGCCGCGGATTTCAATGCCCAGCGCGCCCTGCCCCGCCGCCGGACACATGATCTCCGGCGGAATGCGGCAGGTGATGTCGGGATTCAGAGCCAGACGGGAAACTCCGGCGGCCGCCAGAATAATGGCGTCATACTCGCCCGCCTGTACCTTCCTCATGCGCGTGTCGATGTTGCCGCGCAGAGACAGCACCTGCAGATCGGAGCGGAAGGCGAGAAGCTGGCACTGGCGGCGCAGGCTGCTGGTGCCCACGCGGGCGCCGTCGGGCAGCTCGCTCAGGTCAAAGAAGTTGGAGGAAACAAAAGCATCGCGCGGATCTTCGCGCTTCATGATGGCCGCCAGCTCGAAATCTCCCTGGAGTTCGGTGGGCAGGTCTTTGAGGCTGTGCACGGCCAGATCGACGCTCCTGGCGGCAAGCGCTTCTTCAATCTCTTTGGTGAACATGCCCTTGGTGCCGACCATGGAAAGGGCGACGTCGGTAATCTTATCTCCGGTGGTCTTGATGATTTCGATTTCCGCGGTGTGGCCCTGAGAGCGCAGAAGATCGGCCACGTGGTTGGATTGCCAGAGGGCCAGTTGAGATCCGCGTGAGCCGATGCGAAGATGCGCCATTATCTATTTATCCGACTTTTCACTTTTAAGATTCAGGTTGAAGATACGCCGAATTATCTCATGAATGGTCGCGGCTTCCGGTCCGGAGGCCGCCGACTTGAGCGTGGTAATGGGCGTATGCAAAAGTTTGTTGACGATGCCGCGGGTCATTTGTTCGATAGCGGCTTCCTGCTCGGGCGAAAGTTTACCGAGACGCCCGCGAATGCG
>WNFG01016063.1_pt1 | contig 14449 bp, 12 predicted proteins | sample 5400431 | NCBI WGS metagenome assembly WNFG01 (sample SAMN13153346, study PRJNA577476) | soil metagenome | isolation source: 120 cm saprolite under Douglas fir tree site 2 hole 3 replicate 2 | place: USA:California | collected 2015-04-18
TAATACGAGCAATCAATTTCACCGTGTGTTGCGGTTGGCCCTCAATCACCAGACCGCTAAGATTACGCAATGATTGCCCCGCCAATGTCATTGGTTGCGGTTGGCCCTCAATCACCAGACCGCTAAGATCCTTCCTCAATCAAGGCCCTGACAACAGGGCCTTTTTTCTTGCTGGCGTGCGGCAAAGTTGGCCCCGTCGGGCTCAAAACAGCGCCAGTTGGTCCGGCATTTTCGATGCGGGTTCACGTTTTCGTCCTCGGTAGGTGCGGATGTTCTCGTACTGCTTATCGGTGATCGAGACAAGGTGGACCTTGCCGGCGCTCGGCATGGCGCCCTCGACCCGGCGCGCCAGCGCCTCGCCCTGCTCCTTGCCGGCACAGAACTTCAGATAAACGGAATACTGGCTCATCTCGAAGCCGAGATCGAGCAGCGCATGCCGGAACTTGGTCGCGGCCTTGCGCTCCTTCTTGGTCCCGACCGGCAAGTCGAACAGGACGAACATCCACATGATGCGATAGCCGCTCAGCGCCGAGGGCTCGTCGGGCCCGGCCGACATCCTCCCGGGTGTGCCGTCTCCCTGCGCCACATCATCCCTCCAGAGGGAGCGCGGGCAATGGCAGGTCCAGCTCGTCGGCCTCGCCCGCATAGGCGCGCGCGAGCGACTGTGACAGCCGCTCGGCGCACAGCATGAGCGGGCTCAAGCCCGCGCTTGTCGGCAGATCGACGGTCATGATGCGCGCAAGCTCGGCCTTGGCCTCCCGATCCACTTCCGCGGCACCGCGACCCACGAGCCGCCGCACCTCGCGATCGACGATGGGCCGGAATGGCTCCATCAGATCGTCGATCAACACCATCGGGTTCGAGCGGTTCGAATGCATGAGGCCGAAGCTCGGATGCAGCCCCGCCGCCATCACCGCACGCGCCATGCCCGCGCGCAGCACCGCGTAGCCGTAATTCAACAGACCATTGATGCCCGCGCCGTCCTTGTCGCGATGGAACTCGCGCCCGAACATAAGCGGCCAGTAGCGGCGTGCGGCCTCGGCCTCGACATTGTCGGGATCGCCCGAGCGCACTTTGCGCGACAGCAGATAAAAGCCGCCGCTCGGCGCGCCCGCGGCGGCCAGCGCTGCGCCCTGCGCCAGGATCTTGGCGCGCACGAGCTGTGCCCAAAGCCTCTTCTTCAAGGGCAGGCTCGCCGCCACCTGGTCGTTCATGCGCCCGGTCTGAATGTGGTGAGCATCGATCGGCCAGACGATGGCGGCCGGCATGTGGTTCGGGCCGCACAACACCACCGGCACGCCGCGCGACGACAGCTCGACCAGCGCATTGTTGGTGTAAGTCAAGCCATGCGCGTTGGCGAGGACCGCGGCGACGTCGTCCATCGCGACGCGGCCGACTTCCTCGCCGCCCTCGGCCACGACCAGAAAGCCGCGATGGATCGAGAGGTGCCGCCCGTCCGTCGCGATCTCCACCACCCGCCCGACCATCGACCGGCCACCCTATTGCGCCGCGCGCGCGGCTTCGTCGGGCCATACGCGCCAGAGTCGCCCGAGCTCATCGACACGCACGTGCTCGGCGCTCCATTCCTTGAGATCGGCGTAATAGCCGAATATCCATCGGAACGGGTCGGCGGCGTCCTCGTGGCGGCTTTGCAGGGACCCCGCTTCGTTGTTCTCGGCAAGACGGAGCCGGCTGGCGGAAGGCTCCAGACGCTCGACCGTGACGACCTTTTCCTTTCCTTCGTGCTCGATACGGATCATGTCGCCTTTGAACACGCGCATGACCAGCCGCGCGCTGGGGTATTCGCTCGGCCAGCGTGGCCTCTCCTCTTTTTGATTCGCCTTGAAGATCGTCACCGCTTCGCCGCGCCATTGGCCATCCGACGTTTCAAAGATATCGACGAAGGCATTCTTTCCGGCGCTGTAGGACTTATAGGGCTTGCCGGATTTGTCGCGCAGAGTGATGAGATATTCCGGCTTCTCCGCCTTGATGAGCCTCACGTGACGAACGCCCTTTGGCAAGCCCGGGATGTCCGTCCGCGCAGCAAAGGATTGCAGTGCCGACTTCAGATCCTTGCCTGCCGCCTTTTCGGCCTCGACATGCGCCCTCACCAGGTCGCGCAGCCGCGCGTCGCGAATGCGCTCGGTCTCCTTCTCGTTCAGCATGAGGAACGCCTTGCGATAGACGAGATTGCCGCCTTCCGCCTCGGGATTCTCCACGGCGCCGTAAGCCGTATCTTCGTGCAATTGCGCCGCGACGCCATGATCCGGCTTGTGCGACACGACCACAGCCTTGAGCTTCGTGTCGAGGTCGTCGCGCAGGCTCGGCCACGGCGGCGGCACCTCGATCTTGTCGCGCTCCTCGTCATAGGCGCTCGACATGCGGTGCAGCAGCGGGCCGTCGGTCATCGCCGCCACCATCGCGTCGATGGCGTGATGGCGATGATCCTTGCGGTTCTTCTCGTCGCTGTAATTGTGGTCGGGAAGAAGGGTGTTGAGGCCCCATTTGGCGCGGATCATCGCCGTGAGCTTGCCCGGCAGGACATGGATCTTGTAGGGATCGGCGACCGCCGCGAGATACTGCTTGGCGACGCGCGCGAGCCATCCGGTCTCGTTCAATTGCCGCGCCTGAAAGCCGCCCATCGCGTCGAAGCGCCGACGCGCGTCCGGCTGGAAGCGCCAACGCTTGTTCTTCGGCAGGCTGTTTGCCCGCAGCGAAATATCGCTCCATTCCGGGCTCGAGCCGAAAGCCTCGAAGGGCGTCTGCTTGCCTTTGAGGCGGTTGGCCGAGCGCAAGCAAACGACCTTGTTCGCCGCGCTGTCGTCCCAACTGTCCTGGAACGGGATGAGATGTTCGATCTCGACCTCCGCCGACAGCAGCCGCGCGATGTTGATGACCTCGCCGGAAAACGGGCATCGCCGGTCGAGCGGATCGCGCGGATTTAGTTCCTCCCACAGGCGGAGCTTGAGGAGATTGCGCGAATTGCCGGCTTGGCCGAGATTGCCCAGCTCTTCGCGGCGCGCGTCGTTCTTCCGTTGATTCTCCGCCTGCTCCTTCTCGACCTTCGCCAGTTGCTCCGGCGACAGCTTGAAGGCGCGCGTCATTTCCACCGCGACTTCCGCGGGCGCGCTGTATTCGCGGATCAGCGCGTTGACGACGCGGCGGAGCTGGCCCAAGCCGATATGCACTGTCGGATTGGGAAAGCGGCCCCAGCGCTTGTCCTTTGCATCGTGCGGATCACCGGAGCCCAGCACATCGTCCTGAAGCCACTCGCCGTAATAGGGCAGGTGGCCTGTCGGCGAGAGCTCGCCGGTGGGCACGTGCGCGTGATCGTAACCCGCGGCCTTCGCCGCCTCGGGATAGATCATGCCGCTTTCCATGAACGGCAGGATCTTCTTGATCGCGCGGAGACCGAGACGGCAATGGCCCTCCGGCAGGAAAGCCGAGGCCACACGCGCCGCCGCCGCCTGGTCGAGACCGGCTTCGGCCGTCAGCCACGCGATCAGCCGCGCCTCGTCCTGCTCGTCCAGGAGCCGAGCAACGATGTCGATCTGCCGCCACAGCGGCAGGCTGCGCCATGCCTTGCCGAAGAGCGATTTCCCCGACAGCTTCGCCGCGGTCTCGTCGCCCAGAAGGTCCTGGCGCTTCTCGCTCTCCAGATTGAATCGTGCTTCCGGCGGGAGCCTGAGCAGCGCGCGCATCTTATCGAAGGACAGCTTGCCGTTCTGGAACAGCGCCAGCGCGATCTTGTCTCCCTCTTCCTTGCTCAGCGGCTTTGGCTTCTTGCCGGTCTCCGCGACGGCGAGATTGCGCACTTCCTGCCAGATGCGGAAGCGCTGGGCGAGGGGATGCGCCCAAGGGCAGCGGAAACCCGCCGCATCCTCGGCGTCGAGCGCCGGATCGAGCGAGCACTTGCCCACCGGCGGCTGCGTCAACGGCCGCTGATAAAAGATGGCGAGGCCGATGGCCGTCCGCGCCGCCGGCGTCATCGCGGGATGATGCGGCGCCTGCGCCTCCCAGATGGCGTTGAACTCGTCGAGCGCCATCTGGCGCGTCGGATAGAAATCGTATTCGGCCTTGGCGCCGGTGCTGCGGTTCCTCGCGCGGACAGGCTCGCGCGCGCGGTGGCACCCATAAAGGAACTCGCCCAGCGTGCGTGCGCCGGCGTTCTCCATCGCGGCCTGAAGCTTGCCGGCGGCCTCGCGGATGATGCCCGTCTCGCCATCCTTCTTCTCGGTCTTGCGGTTGGAGAGAAAGCCGCGGCGTTGGTTGAGGTGGAAGAGGGCGCGGCCGACATGATGCGCCGGCAACGCCGCGTCGAGCGCCTTGGCGCGCAGCTCGTAGGGATCGAGCGCCTCAAGCCGCTTGCGCTCGGTCTCGTCCTCCGGCATGAGGCCGTGCGCGACAAGGAGCGCCATCAGTCTCGCGCGGCGCGTCAGATAGCGGTCGCGCCGCCGCCGCGCGCCGCGTGCCGCGCGGCGATCGACCGCATTCGAGGTCTTGGATTTGGGATCGCGCCCGTCCGGATAAATCCGCACCCCGCCCGGGCCAAGCTCCTTCGGTCGGCCCTGTTCGTCGAGCCAGACCATGAACCAGCCCAGCGAATTCGAGCCGACATCGAGTCCAAGCCGATAGGGGCGCTTGCCTGCCCCGACCATTGCTGACCTCCCTGCCAGATATGCAACTTTTACGTGCTATCTTGACAGGAAAGAGCGAGAAGCGGAACACTTACAGTCGGTGCTGTGCGAGAGGTTTTGCCAAACTTAGCGGTCTGGTGATTGAGGGCCTCCCGTTAACAAGCTGAAAAGCACCAAATGGGGGCGAGTTGCGGCTCGCCCCCTTCCTAATTCGCGTCGGAAGACAAGCCCGTACCGGTGCCCTTGGTGTCGCGCCCGGAGCTCCGGCCCTACCCGCCGCATGGTTAACAAGACCTTGCAGTACCACGCGGAAACGCGATACAGATATCATGCGTTGCCTCCTTAACTTTTAAGGGGTTGTTAAGGCTGCACGCGCAGTTTGTGAACACCGGCTCGCGGGGCCGGCGGCCAGCGGTACGAGCGAGCGAGATGATCGTCAGGGCGGCATTTGGCGAGCGGGATCGGGCACTTCGCCCGAGCGCGATCGCCTGCGGCTTGGCGGGGGTCCGTGGTCTCCTCGAACCGCTGTGGAGCGATGGGGCGCTGCGACTTAGCCGCCCCTGAACGCAGGCGCGCGGCGAGGCTGCAGCCGGCGTTCAGGGAGGTTTTGTCGAGCCGGCTGCCCCTTTGTTCCGCCACCAGAGGATTTGCGCCATGAGCGCCACCACGACCCGAAAGACCTCCGCCGCCGGCAAGCCCGGCGATCGCGTCGTCATCTTTGACACGACCTTGCGCGACGGCGAGCAATCGCCCGGCGCGTCGATGAATCTCGACGAGAAGATCAAGATCGCGCTGCTGCTCGAGGAGATGGGCGTCGACGTGATCGAGGCCGGCTTCCCCATCGCCTCCAACGGCGATTTCGAGGCGGTGCGCGAAATCGCCAAGCTGGTGAAGAACTCGTCCGTGTGCGGGCTCGCGCGCGCGGGACGGATGGATATCGACCGCGCCTGGGAAGCCGTGCAGCACGCCAAGCGCCCGCGCATCCACACCTTCATCTCGACTTCGCCCCTGCACATGAAATTCAAGCTGCAGATGGAGCCGGAGCAGGTGCACCAGGCGGTGATCGACAGCGTCACGCATGCGCGCAAGCTGTGCGACGATGTCGAGTGGTCGTGCGAGGACGGCTCGCGCTCGGAGCACGATTTCCTGTGCCGGACGGTCGAGAGCGCCATCAAGGCGGGCGCCCGCACCATCAACATCCCCGACACCGTGGCGCACTCATCCGCATGCTGTTCGACCGCGTGCCCAACATCGACAAGGCGATCGTTTCCGTCCATTGCCACAATGACCTCGGTCTCGCGGTGGCCAACTCGCTGGCCGCGATCGGTGCCGGCGCGCGCCAGGTCGAATGCACGGTCAACGGGCTCGGCGAGCGCGCCGGCAATGCCTCGATGGAGGAGATCGTCATGGCGCTCAAGACGCGCCACGACGCCATCCCCTACGCGACCGGCGTCAAGACGGAGTACATCATGCGCGCGTCGCGCCTGGTCTCGGCGATCACCGGCTTCGTCGTCCAGCCGAACAAGGCCATCGTCGGCGCCAACGCCTTCGCGCATGAGAGCGGCATCCATCAGGACGGCATGCTGAAACATGCCGGCACCTACGAGATCATGACCCCCGAATCGGTCGGGCTCAACCGCTCGACACTGGTCATGGGCAAGCACTCAGGCCGTCACGCCTTCCGCATGAAGCTCAAGGAGCTCGGCTTCGAACTCGGCGACAATGCCGCGACCGATGCCTTCCGCCGCTTCAAGGACCTCGCCGACCGCAAGAAGGAGATCTTCGACGAGGACATCATCGCGCTGGTTGACGACGAGGTCGGCCGCGCCCATGAGCGGGTGAAGTTCGTCTCGCTGCAAGTCGTCGCCGGTTCGAAGGGGCCACAGACCGCCGAGCTTGAGCTCGACATCGATGGCACCGTGCAGAAGGTGAAGACTTCGGGCAACGGTCCGGTCGACGCAACCTTCAACGCGATCAAAGCGATGGTTCCGCACGCGGCGCGGCTGCAGCTCTATCAGGTTCATGCGGTGACCGAAGGCACCGACGCCCAGGCCGAAGTCACAGTGCGGCTCGAGGAGAACGGCAAGTCGGTCAACGGCCAAGGCGCCGATCCCGATACTTTAGTGGCCTCGGCGCGCGCCTATTTGCACGCCCTAAATAAACTGTTTACCAAAAGAGCGAAGACTGCACCCGCAGCGCTGTCCGCTTGATGAGGGGGGCGGCGCCGCGTCCGCGGCGCCGCCCCGGCATCGCCCGGTCCAGCATCCGCCCTCAGCGCGTATAACCCGTGAAACGAAATAACCAATGATAGGAAGAATGCTGGGCTTACTTTCCGCCGATATGGCGATCGACCTAGGTACCGCAAATACACTGGTCTATGTGAAGGGTCGGGGAATCGTTCTCAACGAGCCGTCGGTCGTTGCCATCGCCAATGTCAGGGGCAAGAAGCAGGTCCTTGCCGTCGGCGACGAGGCGAAGATGATGCTCGGCCGCACGCCGGGCAACATCCAGGCGATCCGCCCCTTGCGCGACGGCGTCATCGCGGATTTCGAAGTCGCCGAGGAGATGATCAAACACTTCATCCGCAAGGTGCACAACCGGCGCAGTTTTGCGAGCCCGCAAATCATCGTCTGCGTGCCCTCCGGCTCTACTGCCGTGGAGCGACGTGCCATCCAGGAATCGGCGGAGAGCGCGGGCGCTCGTCGCGTCTTTCTCATCGAGGAGCCGATGGCGGCGGCGATCGGCGCCGGCCTGCCGGTGACCGAGCCGACCGGCTCGATGGTCGTCGATATCGGCGGCGGCACCACCGAGGTCGCCGTGCTTTCCCTCGGCGGCATCGTCTATTCGCGCTCCGTGCGCGTCGGCGGCGACAAGATGGACGAGGCGATCATCGCCTACATCCGGCGCAACCATAACCTCCTGGTCGGCGAATCGAGCTCCGAGCGCATCAAGAAGGAGATCGGCTCGGCCTGCATGCCGGAGGACGGCGAGGGGCGGATGATGGAGATCAAGGGGCGCGACCTGATGAATGGCGTACCCAAAGAGATCGTCATCAGCGAGCGGCAAATCTCCGAGAGCCTAGCCGAGCCGGTAGGCTCGATCATCGAGGCGGTCAAGGTGGCGCTTGAGCATACTGCGCCCGAACTCGCCGCGGACATTGTCGACAAAGGCATCGTGCTGACCGGCGGCGGTGCGTTACTCGGCAATCTCGATCTCGTGCTGCGCCATGCGACCGGGCTGCCGGTGTCGATTGCCGACGACCCGCTGTCCTGCGTTGCACTTGGCACCGGCCGTGCGCTCGAGGAGATGAAGACTTTGAAGAATGTGTTGATCAATATGTATTGATCAGTGATTGACGGTAGGAATTACTTCGATATCCTAGACAAGGAGAATCGGTTGCGGGAACGGCTATTTGAAGCCGCCTGCAATGACCGGTGGGGACGGTGATGCCCGGTACTGGCGGCGGTTTCGCGGCCGACAGCGGCGGTCGATCAGCTGGTCGATCGGGTGCAGGATTTCTTCGCCCTCTATTCGGAGAACAACCAGTTGCGCCAGGACAACGCACGTCTGATGCAATGGCAGCAATTGGCCCAGGGGCTGTCGGTGGAGAACGCAAGACTGCGTGAACTGCTCCATCTGGCGCCTGATCCGGCGATTTCCTTCGTCTCGACTCGTGTCATCGCCAATTCCGGCGGCTCCTTCGTGCGCAGCGTGCTGGTTGATGCCGGCAGAAGCGCGGGGCTGGCGCGCGGTCAGGCGGCAATGACCGGGTCCGGGCTGGTCGGCCGCGTCACCGAAGTCGGCGAGCACGCCGCGCGGGTGCTTCTCCTGACCGACTTGAACTCACGCGTCCCGGTCGCCTTCGACGGCTCGCGCGAGCGCGCCGTATTGGCCGGCGACAATTCGAATCGCCCGCGTCTGGTCTATCTACCTGAGGTGAGTGCCGTCAAAATCGGCGACCGGATCGTCAGCTCGGGAAACGGTGGCATCTTCCCGCCAGGTCTGCCGATAGGTGTCGTCGCCGCGATCGAGGACGGCATAGTGCGGGTCGAACCCTATGCCGAGTTGTCGCGTCTCGATTACCTGCGGATCGTCAACTATGGGTTAAACGGCGTGTTGCCGCAGCCGGTCGCGCCGCGCGCCGTCAAACCGCGCGGCAGCGCTCGCGAAGCGGTAGGTCGCGAGCCCGCGCCATGACGGTCGGTTCGGGCGACGGCTGAGTAGCGCGGACGATGCGAGCGATCGTGGCCCGACGCAGAGAGTGGTCTGTCGTACGGCTCGTGCCGACGCTGACGACGCTTGTTCTCGCGGTTTTTTCGGTGCTGCCATTGCGTTTTCCTGACTACGCTGCCGTGGCACCGCTCATCACCCTTGGCGGGGTCTATTATTGGACAATGTACCGGCCTGATCTCCTGCCGCCCGCCGCCGCCTTCCTCTGCGGCGTCGTTGTTGATCTGTTGAGCGGGGTGCCGCTCGGCGTCTCCGCCCTCGTTTTTCTGTTCACGCGCGCCGTCGTGTTGCCGCAGCGCCGCTACTTCGTCGACCGGCTGTTTCCGTTCGTATGGGGCGGTTTCACTGTGCTCGCCGCCGCCGCCATCGCGTTCCTCTGGCTGCTCGGCAGCTTTTTTGAGGGCGCCATGCTCGATATGCGGACCGTTACGTTGCAATGGGTCCTCACCGTTGCTTCCTTCCCGGCGGTCGCTTACCTGCTGATGCGGGTCCAGCGCGCCGTCCTGCCGCCACCCTGAGCCGGCCGAGACCGCACGATGCAGCGCGAGAACAATCGCTCCAAGCTGTTTACCCGCCGCGCTCTCCTGCTCGCCGGCGGGCAGGTCGCGCTGCTTGGTACCCTTGCCGCTCGGCTCTACTATCTGCAGGTCATGCAGGCGGGAAAATACGCCGTGCTGGCCGACGAGAATCGCATCAATCTCAGCCTGCTGGCGCCACTGCGCGGCCGTATCATCGATCGATTCGGGCTGCCGCTGGCGACCAACAATCAGAACTACCGCATCGTGCTGGTCGCAGAGCAGGCCGGCGACATCGAGGCGACACTCGATGCGATCGATAAGCTCATCACCTTGAGCGAGTCCGACCGCCGGCGCGTCCTGCGGGAGATTCGTCGCAAGCATTCCTTCGTGCCGATCGTGGTGCGCGGCAATCTGAGCTGGGAAGAGGTGGCGCGCATCGAGGTCAATGTCCCCGAACTGCCAGGCGTCACCATCGAACAGGGCATGACGCGACACTATCCTTTCGGCGATAACGTGGCCCATGTCCTGGGTTACGTCGCGCCGGTCGCCGAGAAAGAGCTGACCGGCGACCCGCTACTCGAGTTGCCCGATTTCCGCATCGGCAAATCCGGCGTCGAAAAGTCCCATGATCTTGAGCTGCGCGGCACCGCAGGCACCAGTCAGGTCGAGGTCAACGCCTTCGGCCGCGTTGTGCGCGAGCTGTCGCGGGAGGAGGGCGACTCCGGCAAGGAAGTCGTCCTCGGTCTCGACATGGCGCTCCAGGATCTTGCGGCGCGGCGCTGCGCCGCCGAGCAGAGCACCGCCTGCGTCCTCCTCGACGCGGTGACCGGCGACGTTCTCGCGCTGGTATCGAGCCCGGGTTTTGATCCGGTGGCTTTCGGCGCCGGGCTGACGCCGGTGATGTGGCGCGACCTCCTTGCCAATCCACGCAACCCCCTGAGCAACAAGGCGGTAGCCGGCACCTACGCGCCGGGCTCGACCTTCAAGCCGATGGTGGCGCTCGCCGCGCTCGAAGCCGGCGTCATGACACCGGAGACGCTGGTCTCGTGTCCGGGTCATTTCGCCCTCGGTAATACAGTCTGGCATTGCTGGAAGAAGGGCGGTCACGGCACCCTCAATATGCGCGGCGCGATCAAGGGGTCGTGCGACGTTTACTTCTACGAGACGGCTCGGCGCCTCGGTATTGATCGCATCGCGGCAATGGCCAAGCGCTTCGGTCTCGGGCAGCGCCTCGAATTCGATATTCCTGGCGAGGCGCCCGGCAACATCCCGACGACGCAGTGGAATCTCGGCAAATACGGCGTCGCCTGGCAGCTCGGCGAGACGATCAGCGCGGGGATCGGTCAGAGCAAAGTAGCGGTGACGCCGCTGCAGTTGGCAACGATGGCGGCTCGGCTGGTCACCAATCGCGCCGTCGTGCCGCGCGTGACGCGCGCTAACGGCGTCATGACGCCACCAGGCATCGAGCCAGCGGGTGGTCCGATTTCCACCTTTCCGTCGCTCGGCATCACACCGAAGGATCTTCGCCTCGTTCTCGACGGTATGGCCGCGGTCGTGAACGAGCAGGGCGGCACCGCCTACGGCGCGCGCATCAAGGAGGCTGGGTTGGAGATGGGCGGTAAGTCGGGTACCTCGCAGGTCCGTCATATCTCGCAGGCCGAGCGCGACCATGGCCTGCGCAAGATCAAGGACGTGCCGTGGAAGGAGCGCGATCACGCGCTCTTCATCGCCTTCGCCCCGATCGCCGCGCCGCGCTATGTCTGCGCCGTCATTGTCGAGCATGGCGGAGAGTCGGCGGGTGGCGGCTCGGCGGTCGCAGCGCCGATCTGCCGCGATCTTCTCCGCGAGGCGCAGCTGCGCGATCCCGCACGCCGGGTACCCGATGTCGAGTTCGTCGCTCAACGCGACGGCGGCCCGGGCGCGCCAGCAAGTCTCGTCTGACGGGGCAATGTCGCGATGGCGACGATGACGGGGCTCGGTGCTGCCGCGCCACGACTCTCTCTTGCGCAGAAACTGTGGAGCCTGAACTGGGGACTCTTGCTGCTGCTCAGCCTGATCGCCGGCTTTGGTTTCGCGATGCTCTATTCGGCGGCCAACGGGGACGTCCAGCCCTGGGCGGCACGGCAGATGATGCGCTATGGCATCGCCGTCGTGCTGACGCTCGCCGTTGCCGTGGTCGATATCCGCTTCTGGCTGCGCGCCGCCTATACCGTTTTCGCAATCGCCTTTATCCTGCTCGTCGCTGTCGAGATACGCGGCGCGGTCGGCATGGGAGCGCAGCGCTGGATCGATCTCGGCCTCATCCAGCTGCAGCCTTCCGAGTTGATGAAGGTCGCCTTGACGCTCGCGCTGGCGCGCTATTTTCACGGCCTGACGATCGAGGATGTCCACCGGCCGCTGCGCCTGATCGTGCCTGCGCTCTTCATTCTTACCCCGGCGGTTCTTGTCTTGAAGCAACCTGATCTCGGCACCGCGCTGATGTTGCTGATGGGCGGCGGTGCAATGTTCTTCCTCGCAGGCGTGCGACTGTGGAAGTTCGCCATCGTCATCGCCGGCGCGGCTGGCGCACTGCCGGTCATCTGGGGGCACATGCGCGACTACCAGCGCAACCGGATATATACATTTCTTGATCCCGAGAACGACCCGCTCGGCTCCGGCTACCATATCCTGCAATCCAAAATCGCCCTAGGCTCCGGCGGGCTCTTCGGCAAGGGTTTCTTGCTCGGCACGCAGAGCCATCTCAACTTCCTGCCGGAGAAACAGACCGACTTCATCTTCACCATGCTGGCCGAGGAGCTTGGCCTAGTTGGCGGTCTCGCGCTGCTCGGCCTTTACACGCTGGTATTCGCTTACGGCTTTGCCATCGCGCTGCGGAGCCGCAGTCATTTCGGCCGACTGCTCGGCCTCGGCATCACCGTCAATTTCTTCCTCTATGTTTTTATCAATACGGCGATGGTGATGGGCCTCATCCCGGTCGTCGGCGTGCCGCTGCCACTGATCTCCTACGGCGGGACGGCGATGCTGACGGTGATGTTCGGCTTCGGCCTGCTGATGAGCGTCTATATCCATCGCGATACCCGCATCGGTCGCTTCGGCGAGATCGCGGAGTGATGATCGGCGACACGCTGCATTGACAAAATGACCGAGTATTTCTGTTCGTTTTTGGTGCGCGCTGTAGGGAACCTCCGCAGGGCTCCGAGCAGTCGCCAACGTAAACAGCCTTGATTTTATGATCGAGTGGAGTTGACGCAGGTATCCTCTGCGCCTGACGAGAGAGCGAGACGACAGACGGCCCGGCTTTCTACTTGGCAATTGGATGCCCGCAATATTGCATCGCCAAGCGACGTTGCGTTTGCCACTGGTCCTTGCGCCTACAGCCACGATCCACCGCGGTCCCAGACCGGCTTACATGGTGAGTGAGATTACCCGACGATTCAACAAATCGCATGGCAAGGTCGCGCGGGATATCTCTCCTCATTTCTGGCGTGACTCTTTTCGGTGCCATGGATGGTCTCGGCAAGCTCTCGGTCGGACAGTATCCAGTCGTACAAGTCATTTGGGCCAGATATGCGTTCGCCGTGCCCGTGGTCCTGATAATGACGACACCCCGGGCGTGGCCAAAACTGCTCCGCTGCGAGCGCCCCTGGTTGCAGCTCCCCTCCCGCTGGGGACAGCGTTGTTCTTCGCCCTCTATCAGGTTCTCACACGATTGGTCAGCCGCCGCGACGAGCCCATCGTAACCTTGGCATGGACGATCAGCATCGGTTTGCTCATCACCACTCCGGCGCTGGCCTTCCTTTGGCAGCAGCCGGCGAGCGGAGAGGATTGGGCGCTGATGGGATTGTCCGGCGTGCTCTTTGGCCTCGGGTAGTTCCTGTTGATACGTGCATCCTCGATTGTTCCCGCCTCGGTCCTGGCGCCTTTCACCTATGCGCAGATCGTTGCTGCAGTCGCCTTTGGAGTTCTGGTGTTCGGTGATGTACCGGATCGGTGGGCATTCCTCGGAACGACGCTCGTCATTCTGTCGGGCATTTACGTTCTTCGTCGTCAGCCTGTTTGATACGCACGGAGCTTCTTGCAGGACTTCCGTCGGCCACTTCCACCCGATGCCGGACAACTACCCGCTCCAGCGGCGCGAAATCGCCGCGACCAATTGCTGTGCGATTGGATCAGCGGCCGGCGACCCGCGCCATCAAGATCATCAGCTGAACACAGGATCAGCGGCGCGACGCTTCTGCAAGTGGAAGGCCAAGTGCGGCGGGACGGAGGTGTCGGACGCGCGGTCACCTGAGCCGGCAGAGGGTGAATGCGACGATGGTGAAGGCGTCGCGGATCTCACCCTTGCCGATCATCTTGGCCACCGCCGACATTTCGACGACGCGCAACTCGCGAATATCGTCCATTCCTGGTTCGAATTTTGCGCCTCGTAACCGTTGATCATCGAGCCGCGCGACGAAAACGGATGTTCGTTGAGCGGTGAGGCCACCGATCGGATGATACCAAGAGATTGCCTCTAACCTGTCGCTTATAATGCCCGATTCTTCGCGCAATTCCCGGTGGGCAGCCATTTCTGCGGTTTCACCGGATTCGATCTGGCCCATTGGAAACTCCCACGACGAACCGTCGATCGGATGTCGGTGCTGCCTGAGCAAAATGGTGCGATTGGCGTCGGAAATCGGGACGATGGTGACGCTGTCCGGACGCTCGACGACATAGTAGTGATCGCAAGAGCCGTTTGACGTCCCGATCGCGTCTTTCCTGATGGCGAGCCAGGGACATGCGAAGACAACGGGGCCAGCCCCTTTAAATCGCCTTCGCCTCGTATCTACCATTGCGGGTGTCCCGCCGGGGTTCGCGGCGCGGTCGTTTCCGCTTCGGTCCTCTCGGGTGATATTACTCAGATAGCCGAGGGTCGTCGTCCACCCGCGCGGCACCGCCGCGGCGCAGGGTCGCCGCCTCGTCACGGTTTAGCATCCTGCCGAGCTCGATCCGCGTTCGCGCCGCCGAGCGCATGAGAGCGTCGATGGCGTCCTGAAGAACGGCGAGGCTTTCGAGCGAGCTTTC
>WNFG01002864.1_pt1 | contig 14443 bp, 13 predicted proteins | sample 5400431 | NCBI WGS metagenome assembly WNFG01 (sample SAMN13153346, study PRJNA577476) | soil metagenome | isolation source: 120 cm saprolite under Douglas fir tree site 2 hole 3 replicate 2 | place: USA:California | collected 2015-04-18
TTTTGACTAGATTGCGAAGCCCAAGCTGACCCACACGATTCCAGCTGGTTGGAGCAGTAGTCTGCCGATGGGTTTTTGAAACCCCCGGCAGGTAGATCCGCCATGAGGCGCGGACCTTCGGGTGGAACACCCCAAGGTCGTTGCGACCCAGATGCCCCCCTTGGCCGGCTGCAACCGGCGCCCCACGGCCTATTGAACCCTCAATGAGCCCCCGAATCCCGAGAGAACGTGCACTTACCCGGGTTCTGAGAATCCACTTGAGGCCCTGTGGCCCGTTAGATAGATATCCACTCCTTGATCGGCGCGCACCCTCGCAGAAGGACCGTTGCTGGAGCCCGGCTGCAGCGTCGCTGCAGCCCCTCGCCGAGCCGGGTCTGCCCCCCGGATTCACGCTGTTCTCCGGCTCCTTGCGCGTGGCACCCGTTGCCGGCATCGTCCCTCCCCTCCTCTCTGACCCCGAACACTTGAGGCACGCTGATCGCTACCACGATATCGCGCCGAACGAGTCAAGCCGCGTGGGACTAGGCTTCAAAGAAAGTGGGCAGCGAAGGTTTGACGTCGGCGCACCGGCTATGTATGCTAGCGGCCATGGCGGCAACCTATGACACAACACAACAAGCGCCGTAAGAATCCTCCGCGCGGCCTTCCGGACAAGGTGCGCCTCCTGACGACCACCCAGGCAGCCCACGCACTCGGGGTGAGCACACGGACCCTCTACCGCTACATGGACGAGCGGCTGATCTTCCGGGCGGGCACAGTCGGACAGAGCTACGTGTTCTACGCAGACGAAGTCGAGGATCTGCGCCGGCGGCTCGGGCGGTAGCGGGGCGTCGTTGCCGAAGCGCTTGGTTGAGAATCCGCTCAGATGGTGTGAACACGAGCCTCCCTGGTGAGGGAGCCGAGGTGTTGCGTGCACAGTAGCGTCGACGCCCCGTTGGGTCACACGGAGGATCGCTCCCCGGAGCTGCGCGCGGACCTCGAGCGCCTCCCGGCGGCGGTTCGCGAGCTGTATGAGACGCGCGGCCCCGAGGCCCTGCGGATGTTCTGCGTGCTCTACGCGCAAACCGTCACCCTCTGTGAGACGAGCGGCGTCACCCCCCCGGACGCGGAGCGATTTCTCGCCTTTTTCGAGGAAGGGGCGGCGTTCCCCGAAGCGAGCACACCCACGGGAGTCGGGCTCGCGAACCTGATCAAGCGAGTCATGGCGTGCCTGCTCTGCCAGTATTTGGGTCCGGTGTTCGCGCAGCTAGCGGACGGGGCGGCGGAGGACGCCGAAGGAAAGGTCCGCGACCTGGTGGGCAGATTCTTCACCGCCGTTGACGGGGTCCTCGCCTGGATCCCGGCGACGGTCACCCCGGCGGACGCCATCCCGAGGCTCCCGCGACTCCTTGGCCTTGTCCTCAGGGCCATGTCCGATGGCGCGGTCTCTGATGCGCCGGATGGCGAGTTCGCGCGGGCCCTCAGCGCAGCCCTTGAGCTCACGGGCATCGCGACGCCGCCGCGGCAGGACGCTGAGATGATCGTGGACGGCGTGACGGGCACCGAGGCCGCACAAACCCTCGAGGAACGTGTCGGCCACGGAGGGGCGCTGCTCCTCCCGGGCGTGACGTCCGTCGTGGCCGCCTGCGCGGCCGAGGGCATCACGGCCGCGCAGGCGTGCGCGGCCCTCCCAGCGTTGGCCGGGGCGGCGATCGCACAGGCCGCAGCGATTCGATCATCCAGGATGGAGCCTCATCGTCGAGTCACGGCCGCAAGCGTACGGCGTCGCATCGTCCGCCGGGTCCGGGTCCGCCGGGGTCCCCGGCCCCGTCGCCACACGGCCCGCGGTGCGTGTCGGTCGTCATCGGCGCTCGATGGAGACTCAGGAGGCGACGGGTCAGGGCTCCCGCTTCCTCGAATCTCGTCACCCCTCCGTTGCCCGGCTCGTCGGCTTGACCTCGCCCGGGCCGAGATCGGGCGGCCCTGCTGTTCGGGGCGCTCTGGTTCCTCTTGCCCTACTGACCGGCACGAATCAACGGGGCAGCCGTCGTGACTCGTGTGCCCCTGCCACTGACGGACTGGTACATGCCCCTGGACGAGCTCGTGCGCTATTCCCGAATCAGCCGCCGCCAGCTCGAGCGCTATCTGGGTCGCCCTGTCGCTCCCTTGCCTCACGTGCGGAACGGCCGGCGCGTCCTGGTCCTGAAATCGGTCTTTGACGAGTGGATTGCGGCCGAAAGCCCCGCGGCGCGATCACGCCCGGCGCGGTCGGTCGACCGCATCATTGCCGAGGTGAAAGCCCGACACGGGGCGGACAGCCCATGAGCTGGTCCGGGCCCGATCCGTCCCGTCATCGTGCGAGGGGCCCATCGCTCGCGGAGCACGGAGCAGTTGACAGACCAGCCATGCAGCCCGTATCGTCTCGGCCCAATTCGGGCGGGTATGGAGCTGAGCGGGTGATGGCCACGAAAACGGAGAGCCTGACGCACGATGCCGCACCACGTGGGCGAGCGTGGATGAGGTCGGTGAGACCGTCGCGCGGTGACACACAGCCGATCGATCGCACGCTCCGCGCGCCGCGCGGCCGGGAGAGGTAGATGGCGGTTCGGGTCACGCAAGAACAGGGCCGGTGGTACCTAGTCGAATACCGCGACGGGCGGCGGACGCTGCACCGCTCGTTCGGCCGGGGCGCCAAGGCCCAACTGATGGCCGAAGACGCTCGGGGCGAAATCGACCGCGAGCGGCGCCGGGAGGCCCTCGGCCTCGTGAAGCCGGTGGCCGACGTGCGCTTTAACCCGTACGCCGAGCAGTGGCTGCGCGAAGTCATCACACCCCATCGCACCGTCGGCACGGCCCAGAGCTACGGGCAACTCCTGCGGGATCATCTCATCCCCGAGTTCGGGGCCCTCGCGCTGGGCGACATCAAGCCCCCGCGTATCCAGACCTTCATCACCCGGAAGCTCGGCGAGGCGAACAAGCCCCGCGGGCAGGCCGGCCCCCGGAAGGCCCGGGCCACGGTCCGGAACATGATCGCGGTGCTGCGCGCCTGTCTCAATCACGCGGTAGACGTGGACGGCCATCTCACGAGCAACCCGGCGGCGAAGTTCGGCAAGCGCTACTTCGGCGGCTCCACGGCAGCGCGCGGGCTCGGCGTCGAGATCTACGAAGAGGAAGAGATCGCGCGGCTGCTCCAGACCGCGACCCGCTACTACCCCGATTACGAGCTCTACATCCGGACGCTCTTCTACACCGGGGTGCGCGTGAGCGAGCTGCTCGGGCTGCAGTGGGGGGACTTCGATTTCCAGAGCGGCTTCGTGATCATCCGCCGCGCGGTGCAGCTCCACCACGGCCAGCTGCGCGTGGCGGAGACGAAGACGCACCGGGCGCGGGCGGTCGACCTGGCGGACACGCTCGTGGCGCGCTGGGCGGCGCTCCGGTCGCTCCGCGAGGCCGAAGCGGCCGTGGCGGGCCGGGCGCTGGCGCCCTGGTGCTGTCCCTCCGTACGCGCGCCGGCCACGCGTCCGCTCAACCGTGCCTGGCTCAATGCCAAGGTCTGGGCCCGGATCTGCCACCACGCCGGCCTCCGGCGGCTGCGCATCCATGACCTCCGGCACACCTACGCCTCGTTGCAACTCCGGCGGGGCAAGCCGATGGAATATGTCCAGCAGCAACTCGGCCACACCGCGATCGACACCACCATCCGGCTCTATGCCCACTTCAAAGCGGGCGCCAGCCGGTTCCACGCCAACGACCTGGCCGCCGGGATCGAGCGGTATGAGCCGGTGCCGGCCCCCCCGGAGCCGAGCGCTCTGGACCCCGTGCTAGGTGAGGGCCCCCGAAGGGGGCTCGGGCACCCCCACCCGCCCGCAAACCACCCGGAAACCCCCCGCCCTGTCACAAGGAGCTAATCTCATGGAGCTTCTCGCGTCGGCACGCGGATCTCGAACTCGCGGATCAGGCGCAGGAGATAGGTGCGCTGCAGCCCCAGCGCGCGCGCCGCCCGCGTGCGGTTGCCGCCCGCCTGGGTCAGGGTGGCCTCGAGCAGGCGCCGCTTGAAGTCCGAGACGGCGCCGTGGAAGCCGGGCAGCGGACGCGCCGGGGCGGCGGGCGGCGCCTCGACGGTGGACAGGCCCTTCGGCAGACGCGGGAGAGACGGCCGGGGAGCGGGCTCGGGAGCGGGCATGAGTAGTGTTGTCATGCGGGAGGAGCATCGCAAGGCATGTGCCACGAGCGATTCGCGCGCGGACCGCGAATTTCGCGGAACGCGCGCCGCCACGTGCACCGGTCCGTGTGCACGGGCGGCCGCGCCGTGCCGCCGCGCGTGGGCACGGACACACAAAAACCGGGGACCCGCCGAACGGCGGGTCCCCGGTGACTTGCTCGAGCGAGCGGGAGTCGGCTACGCCTTGGTGGCCGGCTTGACGCCCGGGTTGTCCTTGAAGAACTGCTTGTTCAGCTCGATGAAGTTCTTCCAGTCGGCCGGAGTCTCGTCTTCCGCGAAGATCGCCTTCACCGGGCAGACCGGCTCGCAAGCGCCGCAGTCGATGCACTCATCCGGGTGGATGTAGAGCATGGTCTCGCCCTCGTAGATGCAGTCCACGGGGCAGACCTCGACGCAGGCCTTGTCCTTCACGTTGATGCAGGGCTCAGCGATGATATACGCCATTCCGGCCTCCTGTTAACCGGTCTCCCGGGGACACTCTCTCGAAACCCCCACACTTCTACCAACTTGCGCCACACGTGTCAAGGCGTTTGACCCCGGCTAGAGCGTGCGCAGCTTCGGGTCGAGCGCGTCCCGGAGCGAGTCGCCGAAGAGGTTGAAGGCGAACACGGCCAGGCTGATCGCGAAGCCGGGGAACAGCGCCATCCAGGGGGCCGCCTCCGCGAAGTCCACCGCGGCCCCCCGCAGCATCAGGCCCCACGCGGCGGTGGGCTCCTGCACGCCCAGGCCCAGGAACGACAGCGAGGACTCGGCCAGGATGGCCTGGCTCAGGAACGCGGTGAGCATGATCAGATATGGGGCGACCACGTTGGGCAGCATGTGGCGCAGGATGATGCGGCCGTGCCCGAAGCCGGCGGCGCGCGCCGCGTCCACGTACGGCATCTCGCGGATCGTGAGCGCGGAGGAGCGGATGACCAGCGCGGCCCGCGGGATCATCGGGATCGTGATGGCCATGATCACGTTCGGGATGCTGTTGCCGAGGATGGCCACCAGGGCCAGCGCGAGGATGATCAGCGGGAACGAGAGGAAGATGTCCATGAGGCGCTGGAGGTACAGGTCGACGCGGCCGCCGAAGTACGCGCTGCCTACCCCGAGCACCGCGCCGACGGTGGCGCCGAACACCGCGGCCCCGAAGCCCACCAGCAGCGCGGTCCGCGAGCCGTAGATCAGGCGCGAGAGCACGTCGCGGCCGAAGGCGTCGGTGCCGAGCCAGTGCGCGGCGTTGGGCTTGGCCAGCATGGCCCCGAAGTCCACCGCGAGCGGGTCGTAGGGTGCGAGCAGGCCCGCGAACACCCCGACCACGATCATCACCACCACCACCGCGGCCCCGACCGCACCGAGAGTACGACGGCGGGCGAAGTCACGGATGACGGCCCAGGTGGCGGCGGTGGCCGTGGGCTCCGCGGCCGTCGGGGCCTGGTCGATCCGGGTACTTATTGCCATGTCGTTTACGTCGGGTCAGCCGCCGGGCTGGGAGTCATATTCTTTCTGTGTGCCGTCGGTTCAGCCGCCGGGTTGGGGCCACCGTCTTTATTTGATTATACGGGCGTCGCGAGCGACGCCCTCTATAGGGTTGCTTCGCATTTGTTCTTAGCGGTAGCGGATCCGAGGATCGAGCCAGGCGTACATGATGTCCATCGCGAAGTTCACGAAGATGAAGATGCCGGCCACCAGCATGACCAGCGCCTGGATCAGCGTGTAGTCACGGTGGGCCACCGCCTGAACGAAGAGCAGGCCGATCCCGTTGAGGTTGAAGACCTGCTCGGTGACGACCAGGCCGCCGATGAGGAAGGCGAACTCGAGCGCGATGACGGTCAGCACCGGGAGCATCGCGTTCTTGAGCGCGTGACGGACCAGGATGAGGCGCTGCACCAGGCCCTTGGCCCGCGCGGTGCGCACGTAGTCCTCCCGCAGCACCTCGAGCATGGCGGAGCGGGTCATGCGGGTGGCCACCGCGGAGTAGCGGTAGCCCACCGCGAGCGCGGGCCAGATCAGCTGCTGCAGGTTCTGCCACGGGTTCACCCAGAACGGAGTGTAGACCATCGGGGGCAGCCACTTGAACACGATCAGGAACGTCAAGATCATCAGGATCCCGAGCCAGAACGAGGGGCACGCCAGGCCCGCGATCGAGAAGATGCGCACCGCGTAGTCGATCCAGCTGTCCTGGCGGAGCGCGGCGAGCAGGCCGAGCGGCACCGCCAGCACCACCGCCACCAGCGTGGCCATGATCGCGACCTGCAGCGAGAGGGCGAAGCGCAGCTTGATCTCGTCCCAGATCGGCGATCCGGTCCACATCGAGGTGCCGAAGTCGAGGCGGGCCACCCCCACCATCCACGTCGCGAACTGCTTCCACACCGGCTGGTCGAGGCCGAAGCGCACGCGCTCGGCGTCGATCGCGGCCTGGGAGGCCGCTCCCCGATCCCCGGCCAGCCGCAGCTCCACCACGTCGCCCGGGATCACCCGGATGAGGAAAAAGGTGACCACCGCCACCCCGACGAGGGTGGGAAACATCAGCAGGAAGCGCTTGAGCAGGTACTTCCACATGTGCCGGTGGCCGGGCCCCGTGCCCCTCGCCTACTCGGTCAGCCAGACGGTGTCGAGCTGGTTGTTCAGGTAGTGGCTGGGCGTGATCGTCCAGCCCTTCACCTTCGCGCTGTGCGGGATGATCCGGTGCCACTGGAGCGTCCAGATGACGTGCGCCTCCTCGTCGAGGAGCCGCTTCTCCAGCGCGCGGACCAGCTTCTTGCGGTCCTCCACGTCAATGGCGCGGGCCTGCTTCTGGTACAGCTCGTCGATCACCTTGTCCTTGTGCTTGCCGTAGTTGGCATCCGAGGTGGTGACGAAGCGCACCAGGTCCAGGTCCGGCTCGACGATGAAGCCGCACTGGAAGTCCATCGCGACCTCGAAGTCGCCCCGCTTCAGCATCGGATGGTACGCGGAGGCCTCGATGGTCTCGATCTTCACGTTGAGCCCGATCTGCCGCCACTGGTCCACGAGCCAGATCGCGATCGGCTCGTAGGGATGCGGGATCCCGCGGTTCTTGAACGTGAACGAGAAGCCGTCGGGGACCCCGGCCTCACGGAGGAGGCGCTTGGCCTCGGCCCGGTTGGCGTTGATGTCGTGCCCGTAGCCGGCCAGCTTCTCCAGCTCGGCGGGGGGCGTGGCGTAGGGCGTGCCCGGCACCTGGATGCCGCTCACGTCCTTGACGATCGTGATCTTGGACAGCTTCTGCGAGGCCTCGTAGCGATCGAGCGCCAGCGACAGGGCCCGGCGCACCCGCTTGTCGTCGAACGGCTTCTTCTCGTGGTGCATCGAGACGAAGTTCAGGCAGTCCCAGGGGCTCTCCTGCACCGTGATCTTGTTGCCGAGCGCGGCGGTGAGCTGGTCGCGCTCCGGCGGGCTGAAGCCGCGGAACTGGATCTGGGCGCGCTCCCCGCGGATGGCCGCCACCTGCGCGGCGGAGGAGCTCATGAAGGTGGCCCGGAAGCCGTCGAGGTAGGGCTTCCCCTTGTCCCAGTAGTTCGGGTTCTTCTTGCCCACCCAGTACGAGCCCTTGACGTGCTCGACGAAGAGGAAGGGCCCGGTGCCCATGACGTTCTTCTCGTACCAGTGCATGTCCTTGGCGAGGATGTCCGCCTTGTAGATCCAGTTCCACGGCGAGGCCAGGTTCAGGAGGAGCGAGGACTCGGGATACTTGAGGCGGAAGCGCACCGTGTGGGGATCGGGCGCCTCCACGACCTCGACCGAGCGGTACGACTCCTTGCGCAGCGACTTCACCCCCGCGGGTGGGAAGATGATCTTGTCGTAGGAAGCCTTGACGTCCTTCGACGTCATCTCGCTGCCGTCGTGGAACTTCACCCCCTGCCGCAGCTTGAAGGTGTAGATCAGGCCGTCCTTGGAGATCGTCCAGGACTCGGCCAGGTCCCCCACCGGCTTGGTGCCGGTCTTGTCGAAGGGATCGACACGCACCAGCAAGCTGTAGTGCGGGGCGATGGGATGGATGACCCCGAAGGTCTCCTCGGCGTGGGCGTCATACGACGGCGGCTCCGATGGGACCACGAAGTCCAGCTGTCCCCCGTACCTGGGCTTGTCCTGAGCGCCGGCCGGGACGGGACCTGTCGTGGTCAGACCAAGAACCACGGCGACGAAAGCGGACGCAATCCATCGGCTGCGATGGCGCATGAGCCACCTCCCCACTGAGATAGGCGGTCGAGTCGTGTGTTGAATCAATGCGTAAAGGCGGGTCCAGGTTCCGTCCGAGTTTCGCTACTTTAGCGGCCGTCTACCCCCCTGTCAAGGCGCGAGGCGGCTACAACCGGATGCAGGCGGCCTGGTGCCCGGGCTTGATCTCCCGGAGCTCGGGAATCGTGGTCCGACATTCGGCCACCGCGATGGGGCACCGGGGGTGGAACACGCAGCCGGAGGGCGGGTTGAGCGGGCTCGGCACCTCGCCACCCAGCACCACGTGCTCCCGCCGGCCCTCGACCACCGGGTCCGGGATGGGTACCGCCGAGAGCAGGGCCTTCGTGTACGGGTGCTGGGGGTCCTCGTAAAGTGACTTCCGGTCGGTGATCTCGACGATCTTGCCGAGATACATGACCGCAACCCGGTCGGAGATGTGGCGCACCACCGAGAGGTCGTGGGCCACGAAGAGATACGTCAGCCCGAACTCGGCCTGGAGCTCCTCGAGCAGGTTGATGATCTGGGCCTGGATGGACACGTCCAGGGCCGAGACCGGCTCGTCGCAGATGATGAGGCTCGGCTCCATGGCGAGCGCGCGGGCGATGCCGACCCGCTGGCGCTGGCCGCCGGAGAGCTCGTGGGGGTAGCGGCGGGCCATGGCGGGCAGCAGCCCGGCGTGGCGGAGCAGATCCTGCACCCGCGCGGCCCGGGCGGCGCGGTCCGGCACGATGCCGTGGACGCCGAGGGGCTCCGAGATGATCTGGCCCACCGTCATGCGCGGGTTCAACGAGGAGTAGGGGTCCTGGAAGATCACCTGCATGCGGCGGCGCAGGCCGCGCATCTCGGCGTCGGAGAGCTTCGACATGTCGCGGCCCTCGAAGACGACCTCCCCGCTCGTGGGCGGCTCGAGGCGGAGGATGCACCGGCCGGTGGTGGTCTTGCCGCAGCCGGACTCGCCGACCAGTCCGAGCGTCTCGCCCCGGTGGATCTCGAAGCTCACGCCGTCCACCGCCTTGACGATCCCGGCCCCGCCGCCGAAGAGCCCGCCGCTGATCTGGAAGTGCTTCACCAGGTTCTTGACCTGCAAAATCGGCTCGACCGGTGGCATCGTCAGACCGAGACCTGGGCGCGGGTGGGCAGGTCCTCGGCGAGCCAGCAGGCCGAGAGATGGTCGGCCGCGACCGGATCGAGCCCCGGCTCCTCCTCGCGGCACCGGTCGATCGCGTAGGCGCAGCGGGGCGCGAAGGAGCAGCCGCCGGGTAGTCGCGAGAGGTCGGGCGGCTGGCCGGGAATGGGCTGGAGCTTCGCCCGCCGCGGCTCGTCCAGGCGCGGCACCGAGCGCAGCAGGCCGAGCGTGTAGGGATGCCGCGGGTTGGCGTAGATCTCGCGCGCGGTCCCGCGCTCGACGATCTTCCCCGCGTACATGACGTTGACCCGGTCGGCGTAGCGCGCGACGACCCCGAGGTTGTGGGTGATCATCATGATCGCGGCCCCGAGCCGCCGCGAGAGGCTCTTCATCAGCTCGAGGATCTGGGCCTGGATGGTCACGTCGAGCGCGGTGGTGGGCTCGTCGGCCAGGACCAGGGCTGGGTCACAGGCGAGCGCCATCGCGATCATGATCCGCTGGCGCATCCCTCCGCTGAACTGGTGGGGGAACTGGCGGAGCCGGCGCGCGCCTTCCGGGATGCCGACCAGGGAGAGCAGCTCCACCGCCCGCGCCTGGGCCTGCGCGCTGGTCATGGCGAGATGGGTCTCGACGGTCTCGGTGAGCTGACGACCGATGGTGAGCACCGGATTGAGCGAGGTCATCGGCTCCTGGAAGATCATGCCGATCTCGCGCCCGCGCACCCGACGCATCTCCTCCTCGGAAAGGGCGAGGAGGTTGCGGCCCTTGAAGAGGATCTCGCCGTCCACGATGCGGCCGGCGGGCGCCGAGACCAGGCGCATCACCGAGAGCGCGCTGACCGACTTGCCGCAGCCGGACTCGCCGACGAGGGCGACCGTCTCACCCTTTCGGACGTCCCACGACACGCCATCCACCGCGCGGATCACGCCGGCCGACGTATGGAAGTGCGTGCGGAGACCGCGGACGTCGAGGAGGACCTCCATGTGGCGGGGAGTCTAACACACCGCCCTTCAGCGCGAGCGCAGCGGGGCCCGATCCTCCACGCCGGGAAGCGCGGTACGGAACGTGTCGCAATTCTGGAGCCGCCCCGTCTCGAGGCCGCGGCGGAACCATCCGGCGCGCTGCCGGGCCGACCCGTGGGTCCAGGTCTCCGGGCTGACCCGGCCGCCGGTCTGCTTCTGGATCCGGTCGTCGCCCACCGCGGAGGCCGCGCCCAGGGCCTCGTCCACGTCGCCGTCCTCCAGGAGCCGCCGCTCGCCGGTCGAGTGAGCCCAGATCCCGGCGAGGCAGTCGGCCTGCAGCTCGAGCCGGACCGATAGCGCGTTGACCCGCCCCGGGTTGCGCTCTTGGTCGGCGCGGACCTTGTCGGTCAGGCCCAGGAGGTGCTGGACGTGGTGGCCGACCTCGTGGGCCAGCACGTAGGCCTGGGCGAAGTCACCCGGCGCGCCAAAACGATTCTTCAGGTCGTCGTAGAAGCCCAGGTCGATGTAGACCTTGCGATCCTCCGGACAGTAGAACGGCCCGGCCGCCGCCTCCGCGACCCCGCAGCCGGAGCGGGTCCCCCCGGTGAACAGCACGAGCCGGGCGCGCTCGTAGTCGCGCCCCATCCGCTGGAACTCGCGGGTCCACGTGTTCTGCACGTCGTCGAGCACGAACGACACGAAGTCGGCGCGCTGCTCCTCCGCCGGCGACGCCTTGCGGGGCGGCGCCGACGGCGCGCCGCCGCCTGGCCCGGTGGAGACGTCGCCGCTCCCGTCCAGCAGGGCGAAGAAGTTCTGGCCGAACACCAGGCTCAGCACGAGCAGGATCACCGCGCCGCCGAGGCCGATGCCGCCACCGATCCGGAGCCCGCCACCGCCGGTCGGCCCCTCGCTGCGCCGGTCCTCGATGTCGTCGCTGCGCTCCCCCCGCGTCCAGCGCATGGCGGCCTCCCCTACCCCCGGCCCGGCGCGCCCGAGGCCACGCCCAGCTCGCCGAGGACCGCGCGGATCGCGGCCAGCACCCCGCGCATCTCGCCCTCGCCCAGCGCCCCGATGCAGCCGATGCGGAAGCTGTCGGCGACGGTGAGCTTGCCGGGATAGATCACGTAGCCGCGCTGGCCGAGCCGCTCGTAGAACGTCTCGAAGTGGAACTTGGGATCCGCCGGCATCCGCACCGTGACGATGATGGGGGCCTGCAGCCGGTCCGGCAGCAGGGTCTCGAACCCGAGCGCGCGGAGACCCTCCACCAGCAGGGTGCAGTTGCGCCGGTAACGGGCCCCGCGGCCGGCGACGCCGCCCTCGGCGGCGTGCTGCTCGAGCGCCCGGTCGAGCGCCGCGATGACGTGGGTGGGCGGGGTGAAGCGCCACTGCCCGTTCTTCTCCATCGCGGCCCACTGGTCGTGCAGGTCGAGGCTGAGCGACGGGGCCCGGCCGCGCGCTTCCTCCAGCGCCTCCCGTCGCACGATGGCGAAGCCCATGCCGGGCACCCCCTCGAGGCACTTGTTGGCCGAGGCCACCACCGCGTCGAAGGCAACGCGCCGCGCGTCGAGCGGGATGGCCCCGAAGGCGCTCATCGCGTCGATGAGCAGACGGCGCCCGTGTCGCGCGGTCACCGCCGCGATCTCCTCGACCGGGTTCAGCACGCCCGAGGTGGTCTCGCAGTGCACCACCACCACGTGGGTGACCCCCGGATCCCGGGCCAGCGCGGCGTCGAGGGCGGCGGGGTCGGCCGGCTGGTCCTCCGGCGTCTCCTGCACCGCGCACGCGCGACGGTAGTACTCGCACATGCGCACCATGCGGCGGCCGTAGGCGCCGTTGACCAGCACCAGGAGCTTGCCGTCGGGCGGCACCAGGGTGCCGATCATGGCCTCCACGACGAACGTCCCGCTGCCCTGCAGCGGCACGCACACGTGGCTGCCGTCGCCCGAGACCAGCTCGAGGAGCCGCCGGCGTACCCGCGCGTTCATGGCGATGAACTCGCCGTCCCGCGAGCCCCAGTCGCGGAGCATCGCCTCCTTCGTGGCGCGACTCGTGGTCAGCGGTCCGGGGGTCAGCAGAAACGGCTCGCGTGGCGTCCCGTCCATGGCGCTCGATCCTTTCCGATGCTGGCTCAGCTCTTGATTCGCAGCCCGCGCGGGTCGTACGGGGCGGCGAGACTCGCCCGGGCCGGGATCCGCGCGCCGCCGACGTCGAGGGCGAATGCGCCGCCCGCGACGTAGCGCTCGTCCACCCCGGCCGGCTCCCGCACGTAGCCCATCGCCACCGCCCGGCCCAGCGTGTGGCCGAAGGCGGCCGAGGTCACCACGCCCACCACGCGCCCGTCGCGCAGGATGGGCTCGTCGCCCCACGGCAGCGCGTCCGGATCCTCGAGCACGAAGGTCACCAGCCGCTTCGTGAGCGGCTGGCTCCGCCGGCTCAGCAGCGCCTCGCGGCCGATGAACGGCACCGCCTTGTCGAGCCGGACCGCAAAGCCCAGACCCGCCTCCCACGGCGTGTCCTCGGTGGTGACCTCCCGGCCCCACGCCCGGTAGGCCTTCTCGCACCGCAGCGAGTCCATCGCGTAGTAGCCGGCGTCGCGCAGCCCGAGGTCCCGACCGTGCTCCTGGAGGACATCGTACACGCCCGGAGCCGCCGCGACCGGCACATAGAGCTCCCAGCCCAGCTCGCCCACGTAGGTGATGCGCGAGGCCCGCACGGTGGCCGGCCCGATCGCGATCTCCCGGGAGGCGCCGAACGGGAACGCGGCGTTGCCGAGGTCGGCACCGCTCACGCGCGCGAGCAGCTCGCGGGAGCGCGGCCCCATCACCCCGAGCACTGCCCACGCGTCGGTCACGTCGGTGACGGCGACCCGGGCGTCGTCGGGCAGATGGCGGCGGATCCAGTCGAGGTCGCGCGTGCTCTGGGCCGATCCGGTGACGACCAGGTAGGCATCGGCGGCCAGCCGGGTGACGGTGAGATCACTCTCGTAGCCTCCCTGCTCGTTCAGCATGCCGGTGTAGACGATGTGGCCCGGCGGGACCCCCACGTCGTTGGCGCAGAGCCGCTGGAGCACCGCCTCCGCGTCCGCTCCCTGCACCCGGAGCTTCGCGAACGACGTCTGGTCGAAGACGGCCACCGCCTCGCGCGCGGCCCGGTGCTCGGCCGCCGCATAGGGGAACCAGTTCTGGCGCCCGAACGAGTAGACCGGCGCGGGCTCGACGCCCTCGGGCGCGAACCAGTTCGCGCGCTCCCAGCCCATCTTGGCCCCGAAGGCGGCGCGCCGCGCCCGCAGGCGCTCGTGGAGGGGGGAGCGGCGCAGGTCCCGGCCGCTCGTGAGCTCGCGGTTCGGGAACGCGATGTTGTAGTGGACGCCCACGATCTCGCTGACCCGCTCGCGCAGGAAGCGCGTTTCGGCGTGGAAGGGAGCGAAGCGCCGGATGTCGGCCTGCCAGAGATCCATCGGCGGCCGGTCCTCCACGATCCACTCCGCGAGCGCGCGACCCGCCCCGCCCGCCGCCGCGATGCCGCCCGAGCAGAAGCCGGCGCCCACGTAGTAGCGGCGCACCTCGGGCGCTTCGCCCAGGATGAAGTAGTTGTCGGGGGTGAAGGACTCCGGCCCGTTGAGGAACGTCCGCACCTCCGCGGTCTCGAGGTCGGGCAGGCGCTGCACCGCATTGGTCATCAGGATCTCGAACTTCTCCCAGTCCTCCTTGAGGCTCTGGAAGGAGAAGCCCTCCGGGATGCGGTCGGTCCCCCACGGCTTGGCCCACGGATCGAAGCCGCCCATCAGGAGGCCGCGCACCTCTTCCTTGACGTAGATGTGGCCGTCGGGGTCGCGCAGGACCGGCAGGTCGGGCGAGACGCCCGCGATGGGCTGGGTCACGATGTACATGTGCTCGCAGGCGTGCAGCGGGATGGTCACCCCGCTCATGCGGCCGAGCTCCCGCGCCCACATCCCGGCGCAGTTGACCAGGA
>WNFG01006197.1_pt1 | contig 14440 bp, 10 predicted proteins | sample 5400431 | NCBI WGS metagenome assembly WNFG01 (sample SAMN13153346, study PRJNA577476) | soil metagenome | isolation source: 120 cm saprolite under Douglas fir tree site 2 hole 3 replicate 2 | place: USA:California | collected 2015-04-18
TGCGTTAGTCGACCACTCAATGCCATATCGCTCGCATGTCCCACGTGCAGCTTCCATCTTTGCATTCAACGCATTCAACAGAGATTTTCGCCGGTACATATAACCACGCGTCGATGGCTCGCTCAAGCGCCGGGAAGAAAAGTATGCCAACTAGAATAGACAGTGCCAGAATCGGTGCAGTACTGCGTTGTCGCGGCAAGGTGAGCGCGCCAGTCACACGGACTTAGACACCGCCGCCGCAAATCGGTTCCCGCAGTTGTGTCTTAGGAACGCGGTTAAGAAGCGCCGTTGGCCAGACATTCGGCGCAGTAGCCGCCGACTTCGGTACGCGAAATCGTAACCTTCATGCCGAAATCTTTTTCGATTTGCGACTTAAGCTGTTCGTAGAGGCGGCTTTCAAACTCGCGTACCTTTCCGCACTTCAAGCAAGCCACATGGATATGATCGCGCGGGCCGTGCGTTTCGTAGTAATGGCGGTCGCCGCGAAGATGCAGCAAATCCAGTTCGTCGATTAGGCGTTCTTTTTTAAGGAGTTCGATAGTCCGGTACACGGTGACCAGATGCACGCCAGCATCGATTTCTTTGGCGCGCGCGAAAATTTGATCCACATCGAGATGCTGCTCGGCGTCGTCCATCACCTGTAGAATCACGCGCCGCTGGCGCGTCAGACGAATGCCGCGCTCACCAAGAGCCTTGATGAGATTGCCTTTGCTTTCCGAACTGTTGATGCGCTCGCCCGTCGAAGCGCGATGCGCAGGCGTGGCAGACATTGTGAAATTCCTTCTCAACTCAGGGTTTGTGAGTTCGCAATTGAAAAACTCGAATTCCCCGGGCCAGAATCAGGAATGAATCGGAATCAATCCGACGACGTCATTGTACATGACGTAAGCAAACAGCAGCAGCAGGAACACAAACCCAACCTGAACAAAACGCTCTTTGACCGCCATGCTCAAATCGCGGCGCATCAAGCCCTCGACACTCAGCAACAGAATCTGACCGCCGTCGAGGATCGGTATCGGCAACAAGTTGAGAATTCCAAGATTTACGCTGATGAACGCCATCAACGCGATGACTTGCGAAGGCCCACGGTGCACCGCATCGCCGGAAACTTGCGCGATGCCCACTACGCTCTGCAACTGTTTTACCGACGCGCGCCCGCTAAACAGTTTCCCCACCACAGCAAGCGTCTGCGTAAAGTAATCGCCGGTGCGGCGGACCGCAAACTCAGTCGACTCTCGCAGCGGCACCCGCTTGTAAATAATGGTATCGTCCTGATTCACCACGCCGATTTGCCAATTATTTTCGGGGCTTTCCGTAAGCCCTTTCTGCGGAGTGACATTGATCGTAAGCGGTTTGCCGTTGCGCGCAATCTTCAAAGCCACTGCGTGTCCCTGCGACTGGTGCACCGCATCCACAAACTGGCCCCAGTACGTGATCGGCGTTCCATTTACTTCCAGGATGCGATCGTCCGCTCGCAGCCCCGCGTGTTTTGCCGGCGAACGAGGACTTACTTCGTCAATCACCGGCGGAAATGGCACGAATCCAAATAGCCAGCCAAAAGAAGTCGGGTCTTTTACAGTCGTCTGCACGGTGCGCTGCACTCCGTGATTCTCAACGATCAGCGTCAGCGGAGCGCCAGCTTGCAGGTGATCGAGTTGCCCCAAAGCTGTTTCCCAGGTGGGATTCTTAAGGCCATTGAGCTCAATAACGCGGTCGCCGCTTTGCAGCGGACCGGGTTGCGCCAGCGAAGTCGACATGTAGGTCACTTCCAAAGGCTGCTTGAGTATCCGCGACTCGGGCAATCCAACTACCCCGTAAAGCACACTCAGCAAAATCAGTGGCAATATGAAGTTGACGGCAGGGCCGCCGAACGCAATCAACGCACGCTGCCAGCGCGGCTTGCTCATCAGCTCATCGGAAGCGCCAGTGGGAGCCACATCGTTGGAATCAACGTCAGCGAGGTCCTGCCCGGCCATCCGCACGTAGCCGCCAAGCGGCAGCGCGCTGATGCGCCAATCGGTGGCGCCGCGCTTCCACCCAAACAACCGCGGACCGAATCCGATGGAAAACACGTCCACGCGCACACCGCACATCCGCGCGACAATGAAGTGTCCCCACTCGTGCACCAGAATGATGACGCCCAGGACGAGGGCAACGCCGACTAAAATGTTCAATGCCATAGATCGGGCAACCTTTGCTGTTAGCTAACCGCAACCGTCATAGACTTCGCAGCCAGCCGACTTACTTCTTCTTTTGCTACTCGACGGGCTTCCGCGTCAGCGGCGAGCACATCGTCCATCTTTTCAATTCGAACCCGCGGAGTGCGTGACAAAACCGCTTCCACAACCTCTGCAATCCCCAGAAACGAAATCTGGCGCTCCAGAAATGCTGCGACCGCAACTTCATCCGCGGCGTTCAAAGCACAAGGCCAAGCACCGCCCTTTTTCATGGCCTCGCGGGCCAGCCGCAGACAGGGATAGCGCCGGGTTGAAACCTTTTCGAAGTCCAGACGTTTAAGTTTGGCCCAGTCCAAGTCTACCTGGTTGGATGCCACCCGCTCTGGATAGGTTAACGCATATTGGATTGGCATGCGCATGTCCGTTGCGCCAAGTTGCGCGAGAATCGAACCATCAACATATTCCACCATAGAGTGAATCGTGGATTGCGGATGAATGACCACATCTACTTGCGAGGGCTTCATATCGAACAGCCAACGCGCTTCAATAATTTCGAATCCCTTGTTCATCATGGTGGCGGAGTCAACCGTAATGCGATTGCCCATTTTCCAGTTGGGATGAGCCAGCGCTTGTTCTACGGAAACATTCTGCAAATCTTTAATGGGTGTCTTGCGGAACGGGCCGCCCGAAGCGGTAAGCACCAAGCGGCGAACTTCGCCGTGCGCTCCTGCACGCAGGCACTGGTGCACCGCGTTGTGCTCGCTGTCCACCGGAAGAAGTGCTTTGCCGGCCTCATGCGCAGCGGTCATCACCAGTTCGCCCGCAGCCACCAGGACTTCCTTGTTCGAGAGCGCCACCGTTCTGCCAAGCTTTACGGCTTCGTAAGTTGCTGGCAGACCGACCACACCAACCGCTGCAGAAACCACAACCTCAGCCTGGGCGTGCGTTCCAACGGCGAGCATGCCTTCCGCGCCATAATGAATTTCGGGGAGCTTGGCAATTCCCTTCTCGCGCAGGCGCGAAGAAAGAGCGTCGGCTTTCTTTTCATCGGCGACGGAAACCAGTTCCGGCTGATAGCGCTCGATCTGGCCAATCAGTTCGTCCAAGTTGCCACCAGCAGCCAGCGCGATCACGCCAAAACGTGGCGCGAGCGCATCCACCACGGATAGGCATTGGCGGCCAATCGAGCCCGTCGAACCAAGAATGGCAAGCTGCTTCACGAAACGAAAGACCTTTATAGCTCAGGGTTTGTAAGTACAAACCCTGAAACCCGTAGTTTGTGAGAACTGAGGCGGAGACCCAGCGGACTTACGCGCGCGGCGAGTAGATCCACAACCAATAATACCAGACAACTGGGATGGCCAGGATGAGTGCGTCTATACGGTCAAGGACACCACCATGACCCGGCAACAGCGCGCCAGAATCTTTTACCCCTGCGCTGCGCTTGTAGGCCGATTCAAGCAGGTCGCCCATCTGCCCGGCGACATTGCCGGCTGCGGCCATGCCGATCAGGTGGATCACAGCAACGTTCACAAGATGAGTTGCGGCAAGCGCAATCGCGATCAGGATCGAGCCAACAAAGCTAGCCGCCGCACCTTCCCAAGTTTTTTTGGGGCTCAAGTGTGGCGCGAACGGATGGCGGCCAATCGCGCGGCCCACGAAATAAGCCGCGCTATCTCCAATCCAGGTGATGACCAGAGAAAATAGCAGCACATACTTGCCTACCAGGGAGATGCCGTGCAACCGCACGGCGAAAGTCAGCGGAAGCGCAACCAGCAAAAGCGCGGACGAACTGAGACCCGCAGCTGGCAAAGCTTCGACCATCGGACGACGCGTGGTAAGAGTGAGAATCGTCACGCCGAGCAAAAAAACAAAAAGAACGTCCGCTACCGAAGGTGTCGCCAGCTTGAAAAGTCCAAGGATCCGATGAACTGCCGGACCATCGTTGAGCGAATGTTGCACGTCCATAGCCGCAAGATATTGCACGTACACCAGCAGCGTCGCGCAGAAGGCGGTCCACAAGCGATACGCGCGGTGACCGATCGCTTCACCTAGCGAAAAATATTCGAAAACTGCCAGCAGAATCACCAGCGCGAGAGCGACAGCCACCAGCGCTGTGGGCGCGCCGAGCACCAAACCAACGACACACGGTATCAGCACCGCCGCCGTCGCCACGCGTTTCCAGGTCATCGAACGTTCTGCCTCGGCACAAGGAGTGAAGCGAATTGACCAGTCATCATAACGGGGAGACTATGCAGAAGAAAACGAAATCGGGGCGGCGGAGCTTAAATTACTTGCGGGCAACCCTGGACGCGGAGGACTCCGATTCCTCGCTTTCGCCGATGCCGCCATAGCGCCGGTCGCGCTTCTGAAATTCGACGAATGCCTCGAGCAAACGCGGACGGCTGAAATCGGGCCACAACGTTTCCGTTACAAATATCTCCGCGTAAGCGATCTGCCACAGCAGGAAGTTGCTGACACGCATCTCGCCGCTGGTTCGAATCAAAAGATCCGGATCAGGCAGCCCGCACGTATAAAGGTGGCGCTCAAGATCGCCCTCGGTCAGCTTGCGCGAATCTCCGTTAGCCCGGCGCTCCGCAAGCAAAGCATTCGCGGCATCCACAATTTCCGCGCGCCCGCCGTAGTTCAGAGCAATGCACAACACCATGCCGGTGTTCCCAGTAGTTGCTTCCACCGCTTCGCGCGTATCGCGCTGCACGGCTGCCGGAAGTTCGTCCGACCTGCCCAAAAAGCGCATTCGGATATTGTTCCGCTGAATCAGCGGCATCTCTTGCCGCAGATATTCGCGCAGCAATTGCATCAGAAAATCGATCTCCGCCTTCGGACGGCGCCAGTTCTCCACGGAAAAAGCGTACAGCGTCAACGCCTCGATTTTAAGGCGCGAACAGGTCTCAATAGCGATGCGCGCGGTCTCGGTTCCCTTGCGATGTCCCGCGATGCGCGGCAAATGACGCCGCTGCGCCCAGCGACCGTTGCCATCCATGATTACCGCCAGATGCTTCGGCAACCGGCCAAGGTTTAACTTTTCCAGCAGAAATGCTTCTTCGGCGGTTACCGCGCCAAGTGGATGAGAGGACGCGACATGGAGAGTTTTTGAAGAGGTAGGTTCGGTCACGGGAGTTAGGTGGCGCTCTCCTTTACCGCATAAAGTTAACACGCTATTCGGGGAGCCCGCAACGGGTTATCGGATGCGTTTCCGAAATGACAACGAGGAAATTGGGTCAGGAAACCGGATGGCCCAGCAAATCGCGAATCGAGGAGTAGGCTACGACCAGCGTCAGAATGATCACCGCCACGGTGGAAATCCACGCGACCCAGTTAAACCCTTTGGGATTGGTCTGATCGCCCATCAAATCGCGGCGATTCACCAGGATCAGTACGAAAATCATGATTACCGGCAGCAAGAATCCGTTCAGTACCTGCGACCACAGCAGGATGGCATTCGCAAATCGTCCCATGAAAAGAACAAAGATCGCCCCCAACGCGATCAATGCGGTGTATAGCCCGTAGAAAATCTTTGCTTCGCTGAATTTGCGGTCAATCCCCGATTCGAATCCCAGCGCCTCGCAAATCACATACGACGTGGAAAGCGGAAGAATCGATGCGGCAAACAGCGAGGCGTTCAGCAGTCCAATTGCAAACAGCGCGCTGGCCCATTTTCCAGCCAGTGGGCGCAGGGCCAAGGCCGCGGTGCCCGCACTGTCAACGTCGCGGATTCCGTGCACATAAAGCGTGGAAGCTGTACAAACGATGATGAAGAAGACGATGACCATGCAACTGATGCTCCCGATCAGCACGTCGTTGCGGGTCGTGGGGTACTGGCGCGGGCCTACCCTTTTTTCCACCACTGCCGCTTGTAGATAGAAGTGCTGCCACGGCGCGATTGTCGTCCCCACCAGCGCGGCGAGGATAATGACGTAGCTAGCGCTAAACGGGGGAACCTGCACGAACGGCCGCACCGTCGGAATGTAATGCATCAATTGTGGCGGAAGAAGATGCAGCAAAGAAATCAGCCATTCGGGCTTGGCAAGAAAGGCGGAAACAACGTACGAGAGATACACCACGCAGATACTGAGAAAAATTCGCTCCACCGATTTCGCCGTGCCTGCCACCACGATCGCCCACACCAGCACTGCTGCCAGCGGAACAGCTATGAATCGGCTCACTCCAAACGTTTCGCTGGCCCAAAACACTCCGGTGAATTCTGCCATCACGTTGCCCAGATTCACGATCAGCACCACCGCCATCAGGAAAAATGTCACGCGAAAGCCGAATTCTTCCCTGATTAAGTCGGAAAGGCCTTTGCCGGTGACCGCTCCCATGCGCGAACACATTTCGAGCGACACGTACAGCACAATGGTCATGGGGATCAGCATCCACAGCACTGTGTTGCCGTACTTGGCTCCCGATTGCGCGTAGGTGTAGATTCCACCCGCATCATTATCTACGTTGGACACAATCAGTCCCGGACCTACTACCGCCAGAAAGAGCGCCAGCCGATGCCGATACGGACGCAGCACGGACATCGCGCGCTCCGCGCGTTGCGTCCAACCCGCCCACTGCGTCTCGATATTCTCGCGATTCCACATCTCGATCTGTTCTTCCCCGCTTACTTCACCAGTCTTGATACCACGTCGTCCACCGTGACCGCGCCGATCGGGCGATTATTCTCATCCACAATCGTCAACATCCGCAGGTTGTATTTATCGAAAATTTCAAACACTTCCTTTTCGCTGGCATCCGGCGGCAGCGAAAGCAACGGCTCGGTTTTCAGCCCTGCAAGCGATTGCTCCGCGTCAGCCAGGAGCAATCTCGCCACCGGCACGGTGCCGGAGAATTGCGCTGCCCGGTCCAGCAGCACGATGGTATCCAGTTGGTCCAGATTCAAATCCTGCTCCTTCATCCACTGCAACACTTCGTCTCGGCTGGATCCTTCTCCAACAAACACGAACTCGGTATTCATCATTCCTCCCGCAGTAGAAGGATCGAACTCCAGCAGCTCGCGTACTTCCGCCGCTTCATGGCCCGGCATTTCTTCCAGCAACTCCTCCGACGTTTCCCTGGGAAGATCGGCCAGCAGATCGGCGGCGGCGTCCGGCGCCATTTCTTCCAGAATGTCCGCAGCCTTTTCCGGATCCATCTTTTCCACGATCTGCGAAGTTAGACGTGCGTCCAGTTCCGCCAGTACCCCGGCCGCAGTCTCCTCATCCAAAGAGGCAATGATTCCCTGCCGCTCGGCCGCCGAAAGGTCTTCCATGATGTCCGCGAGATCGGCGGGATGCAGGTCTTCCAGTTTCTCGTGCGTGATGCGCAGTTTTACCCGCCTCAGCGGGTCCGACTCCACCAGGTTCACAAATTCCCAACGAATCGAACGCGGCGGAAATTGTTCCTGCATCTTGCGAATAAACTTTTGCGGCGCAATTCCCTGAAATAGCCTGCGCACCGCTCCGGGCAGCCCCACATCCACCTGTGTCACCCGCAACTCGATCGAGCCGTTGGTGCGCTGCTCGGCAAGGTCCACGTCGTTCACGCGGACTACTTTTCGCCCGGCGGTATCGATGATTTGCTGATCCAGCAGATCTTTCTGCACCGCCAGCCAGGCTTCATTCGGTTCATAGGGTTCCAGCAGCCGTTCATTTACGTTGAGCCGCACATTCCCAGGCGCCACCGATGCGATCTGATCATGACGCGCCACCAGTGGCTGAAAACTCCCGCGCGACAGCAAATAGTGCGCGATGCGATTCGGCTGGTCCGCCGGTTCGATAAAAAATTCGCGAATCTTCCCAACATAGTTGCCCTGAGCGTCGTAAGTCTTCGCTCCCATTAATTCCGTGGCATAAAGCATGACATGCTCCGTTCCGCGGGCAATAAAAAAGCCCGCACGCCGGAATCGCTCGGCTGCGGGCGCTCTACCGCTGCAATGACTCGCCCTAGCCGCCGATGAATCCCTCCACCTCTGCCCCTCGGACGTACCCCTCGCCTGCGCGAGAGGTTATTCTCAAAATCCGCCCCGCCTTCTGTCCCAATCCGGGCTGCAAAGCACGACGGCGGGGGCCAGGTTCGGGTTCCTTGGGAGAGTTCATCGAAAGAAATTGACTCCGAGCGTAGTGTTAAGTTGCCTGAGGAATAAAGTCAAGAAAAAACGACACTTATTGAAATCATTTCTTATTTTTCGACCGTTGCCGGGTGAGATTTACTTTTTCTTTGCGGATGCGAACAGCATATTTCCAGGCGTGATCCCGCGCCGCCTGCAATCTTCCGCGTATAGCTCCAGATAATTCTTAAGCAAGTAGTCTTTGCGCGAGTACCCCAGCGCCTCCGCTGTCTTGTCGATGGCTTCGGGCGAACCCTCCAACTCCACAAACACCCCAGCGGGAGTTTCGTCTAGTTCAATCAGCAGATCCTTCGCCCAACGCGTTGCCGCGCCCAGTTTCCAGGTGGTCCGGTATTTTTCGTACGAAAACCAGCCTCGCAATCCCAATCCTTCAAAAATCTTCCGTAGCATCGCCGCATCCGCGACTTCAACCTCGGTTTCTTCCCGTATTTTGAATCTGCTGCCGTCGTCACCAATGGCGCGCACCGCAGGCTGCTTGAACGTCAGCACCACCCGTCCCGGTACAGCTTTCTTGCCTGCGGCCTGCGGCGTTTCGGTTCGGATCCTCAGCAACTGGCCATGCTTCGCCAGCCCTCCATCCGGAGTGTCGAAAATGACATTCAATTCGTGCACGCGACCATTCCCCGCCTTAACAGGTTTTCCGCCAAGCTTTTTCACCTTTCGTTCGAAAGCTTTAATGTCGCGCACAGCCAGCTTGATTTCTGTTTCTTTCGCCATCGTGTCCCTTCGTGCCAGTTTTGTCCGCAGTGCGCTTTTGCGCTCGCGCGACTTCCGTTAGTATAACCAACGCGCACCAATTGTTTTCGGTAGCCGGCCCAGACGCCAGCTTCACTGAAAATGTAAAAAATGGAACCCAAAAGCACTCACGAATTCTCAATTGCACCCGCCGATGTAGCGCACGAATTCGCTCACCCCCAGCCGCCGATTGCTGCTCGCAAACCGGTCGAGCATCGCCTGCATGGCGATCTGCGCGTAGACGACTACGCCTGGCTCCGCGAAAAGGATAATCCCGACGTCATCCGACATCTCGAAGCCGAAAACGCGTACACCAAAGCTGTCTTGCAACCGACGGAAGCCTTCCAGGAAAAGCTCTATCAGGAAATGTTGTCCCGCATTCAGCAGACCGACTTAACGGTGCCATATCAACTTCGCGGCCATTTTTATTTCACGAAAACGTTGGGAGGCAAACAGTATCCGCTTCACTATCGCCGCCCAGATAGCGATTCCTCTGTCGTAGGGGCGCAACAGGTTGCGCCCCAGCTCGGCACGCAATCCTCCGAGGACCTTCTTCTGGATCTGAACGCTTTGGCCGAGGGCCACAGTTTCCTCGGCCTCGGCGCGTTCGAAGTGAGCGATGACAATCAGCTGCTCGCCTATTCGACCGATACCACCGGCTTCAGGCAATACACCCTGAAAATTAAAGATTTGCGAACCGGCGACCACTTGCCGTTTCACGCCGGGCGAGTCACCAGCGCAGCCTGGGCCGCCGACAACCGTTCACTCTTTTACACGGTCGAAGACGTGGTCACCAAGCGTTCACACCGACTCTACCGCCACACTCTAGGCGAACTTGGGCCCGACCCGCTGCTCATCGAAGAAGCCGACGAGCGTTTTCGCATCGAAATTGAACGAACACGCAGCGGCGCGTATCTAATCCTGCTCGCCGCCAGTCACACCACCAGCGAAGTGCGCTACCTCTCGGCGGGCGATCCGTCCGGTGAGTTTCAGCTCATCGCGCCGCGCGAACATCCGAAGTTTGCGGCGGCACCAAACGATTCCTCACCGTCTGATGTCTTTGTGATTCGCACGAATTCCGGCGGACGCACCTTCCGGCTGGTCGCAGCTCCTGTTAGCTCCCCGCAGCGTTCGAATTGGCAGCAACTAGTCCCCAATCGCCCGGCAGTGATGCTTTCCGCAGCCCAGCCTTTTCGCTCGCACCTGGTCCTGTTCGAACGCGAAGACGGCTTGCCATTTCTTCGTGTCATTCCACTCACTGAAAATTCCAAAGACTTGCTTCAACAGTCTTATCGCATCAATTTCAACGAATCCGCATACAACGCCGCGCCAGGAATGAATCCCGAATTTGACCAGACGCATTTCCGTTATTCCTACGAGTCTTTCATCACGCCGCGCTCCATTTTTGATTTTGATGTGCGCGGCCGGCAGAGCACCTTGCGCAAGCAACAGCCGGTGCTCGGCGGCTACGATGCCACGCTCTACGGCAGCGAAAGGCTGCACGCCGCGGCGCCCGATGGCACGCGCATCCCAATCTCGATCGTCTATCGAAAAGACACGCCACGCGACGGGAAAGCGCCCTTGCTGCTCTATGGTTACGGCAGCTACGGCATTTCCATGCCAGTCAACTTCAGTTCGAACCGTTTGAGCTTGCTTGATCGCGGCGTGATCTGTGCTATGTCCCACATTCGCGGCGGCGGAGAACTCGGCAAACCCTGGCACGATGCCGGCCGCATGCGCCAAAAGAAGAACACATTCACCGATTTCATCGCCTCGGCCGAACATCTGATCGCTTTGCGGTTCACCAACAGCAAAAAACTCATCATCGAAGGCGGCAGCGCCGGCGGATTGCTAATGGGCGCAGTATCCAACCTCCGCCCCGATCTTTTTCACGCGGTCATAACTCACGTGCCGTTTGTGGACGTGCTCAACACCATGCTGGACGTAACCTTGCCCCTCACCGTCGGCGAATACGAAGAATGGGGCAATCCACAAATCGCCGAAGACTACTTCTATATAAAGAGCTATTGCCCTTACACAAATCTGGAATGCAAAGCATACCCGGAGATGCTCGTCAAAACCGGCCTGAACGACAGCCAGGTCATGTACTGGGAACCCGCTAAATACGTCGCAAAACTCCGCGCGCTAAAAATAGACGCGAACTCATTACTCTTCAAAATCAATATGGGCGCAGGCCACGGCGGCGCGTCCGGCCGCTACGACTATCTACGCGAAATCGCCCTGGACTACGCGTTCCTGCTGCAACAAATCGGAATCCACTCATGAACGCGGGGACTCTTGCCATCGACTATCCCCGACCGTCGTCATCGCGAGGAGCGCAGCGACAAGGAATCTCTCTTCGCGTTGGGCGGGCTACATGATTGAAGCCACCACACCTCTGATGCAGCAGTACCAGTCAATCAAATCCCGCTACCCGCACGCCTTATTGCTGTTCCGCCTCGGAGACTTCTACGAACTCTTCTACGAAGACGCCATCCTCGCCTCGCGCGAACTGCAAATTACTCTCACCTCGCGCAATCGCGAAAAAGGTCAGCCCATCCCGATGTGTGGCGTTCCCTATCATTCCGCCGACGGCTATATCGCGCGCCTCATCCGCTCCGGCTTCAAAGTAGCCATCTGCGATCAAATGGAACTCCCCGGCCCCGGCAAAAAACTGGTTCGCCGCGAAGTCGTCCGCGTCATCACTCCTGGCACTGCCACCGACGTCGCTGTCCTCGACGCGAAGGAAAACAATTTCCTCGCGTCCGTTTTCCAAGACAGCGCCGCCAGCGTCATCGGCCTTGCATTCGTCGATCTCTCCACCGGCGAATTCCAGTGCACGGAATTCTCCGGCGCTCTGTCCGAAGAATCTCTGCGCGACGAACTGCAACTCCTGCACCCACGCGAAACGCTTCTGCCCCGCCCCGCGCAGCTTTTTGAAACCGCCAAGACTTCCCTGCTGGACGGAACCGGCGGAGTGGAAAGCCGCATTGATGACTGGGCTTTCCAGCACGACTACGCGCAACGGATCCTTAAAGAACAGTTCGGCGTCGCGGAACTCACTGGCTTCGGCCTCGACGGTCATCCGCACGCTCTCGCGGCCTCCGGCGCCATCGTCCACTACTTGCGCGAAAATGCGGCTAAAGGCGTTGAATCTTCCGCCAGCGCAAGTACGAGTGCTCCGCCCACGTTAGAAGCGCTGCGCCACCTCGATCGCGTTCGCTTCTACGAACAGCACGACTCGCTGGTCCTCGATCCCGTCTCCGTGCGCAATCTTGAATTGCTGACCCCAATTTTTTCTGACGACTCCGGCAAGAACTCTCCAACCACACTCGTCGCCGCGCTCGATGTCACCGTGACCGGAATGGGCGCGCGCCTTCTGCGTTCCTGGATTCTTCGTCCCCTGATTGACCGCAACTCCATCGAAGAACGCCTCGACGCCGTTGCCCATTTTGTTCAGCAAACCGTGGTACGCGGCGAAATTCGCAAAGAACTTCGCGGCATTCAGGATCTTGAGCGCCTCACCAGCCGCATCACTCTCGGCCAGGCCGGCCCGCGCGAGCTGGTAGCGCTTCGTAAATCCTTGTCTCAGCTTCCCGTACTACGAAATTTCGTCACGCCAGCCCCAACCAGCGGCAGCGCGCTGCTTCGCCGTTTGCACGATGAAATTGACGAGCTCACTGACGTTCGTGAAACCCTCGAAGGCGGTATCGCCGATGAGCCACCAGCTCTCACTACCGATCCCGGCATGATCCGTCCTGGCTTCCATGCCGAACTCGACGAACTTCGTAACCTCAGCCAGCACAGCAAACAAATCATCGCTTCCATGGAAGAGCGCGAACGCAAAAGCACCGGCATCGGCTCCCTGAAAATTCGCTTTAACCAAATTTTTGGTTACTACATGGAAATTTCAAAGGCCAACATGCATCTCGCGCCGGCGCATTACGAGCGCAAACAAACTCTGGTCAACGCCGAGCGCTTCACGTCTCCTGAATTAAAAGAATACGAACACAAAGTTCTCGCCGCCGACGAACGCATCATCGAGATCGAGCGCCAACTCTTCGTGGAAATCCGTTCCAGCATCGCCGCCAAAGCCTCTCGCCTGCGCCGCACGGCCGCCGCCGTTGCGCAACTCGACGTGCTCGCTTGCCTGGCAAAACTAGCCGCTGATCGCGGCTACATTCGTCCAGAATTCAATGACGCTGGAGAGCTCCTGATCGTCGCTGGCCGCCACCCGGTCATCGAAGAGCTCCTGCGCCAAAAAGGCGAACGCTTCGTCCCCAACGATCTCTACTTCGAACCGCGCCGCCAGCAGCTTCTCCTCATCACCGGCCCCAACATGGGCGGCAAATCCACCTATCTCCGCCAAACCGCGCTGATCATTCTCATGGCGCAAATGGGTTCCCTTGTTCCTGCGCGCCAGGCAAAACTTCCGCTCACCGATCGCATCTTCACCCGGATCGGCGCCAGCGATAATCTCGCCCGCGGCCGCTCCACTTTCCTCGTCGAAATGAGCGAAGTCGCCAGCATCCTCACCCACGCCACTCCCGCCAGCCTGGTCCTGCTCGACGAGGTCGGCCGCGGCACCGCCACCTTCGACGGCCTCTCGATCGCCTGGGCCGTCGTCGAACACCTGCAAAAGCACACCCGCGCACGCACCCTTTTCGCCACTCATTATCACGAATTAACGGAACTAGCCGATCTCTTGCCTGCCGTAAAAAACGTTCATGTCTCCGTAAAAGAAACACCCAACGAAATCATCTTCCTCCGCCACGTCGAACCGGGCAGCGCCAGCAAGAGCTATGGCATAGAAGTAGCGCGGCTCGCAGGCCTCCCCCGCAGCGTTATCGAACGAGCCCGCGAAGTCCTGAAAAAACACGAACAAAGTGAACACGAACTAAGCGAGCGTCTAAGCCCCGGCGCAACCAACGGCGCAACTCCCGTCACCGCACAAGAAGTCCTCTTCACCCCCATCGACCGCGAAGTCCTCGACCGCCTCCGCGCCACTGACCTAGACCAACTCACCCCCATCGACGCCCTAACCCTCCTTGCCGCCCTAAAAAAACAAATCACCTAGTCCTTGCAGCGGCCGCCTTCCGAGGCAGGCGCCTTTTGTGAAGTCGCTATCTCCCCTATTTGGCACGCGTCCTACATCCGTCATTCCGAGCGGAGTGAGGAATCTCTCTTCGCTTGATCGATACGGGAGTCGATCCGTAGTTCGCCTGACCGCGCCTTGCTGCCGTTAACTCCTTCGCCGGTCTTCCCTTTCTGCTCTCTGTGTTCTCTGTGTCCTCTGTGGTAAAAATTTCTTTCACCCTCTCATGCCCACAAAACCCATGCTCGTCCTCGGCATAATGTCCGGCACCTCCGCCGACGGCATCGACTCCGCCCT
>WNFG01002865.1_pt1 | contig 14439 bp, 15 predicted proteins | sample 5400431 | NCBI WGS metagenome assembly WNFG01 (sample SAMN13153346, study PRJNA577476) | soil metagenome | isolation source: 120 cm saprolite under Douglas fir tree site 2 hole 3 replicate 2 | place: USA:California | collected 2015-04-18
GCTTGCCTCGCATTCGTGACATCGGATGACCTTCCTATAGTTCATCGAAGGGTTGCCTGACCAGGAAGCTACGGCAGGTACTTGTCCAGAATAAGATCTAGGCTCTGCCGGATGTGCTCGGCGAACGGAACCTTTGTCTGCTGATTCAGTACCTTGAGTAATTCATTTCGCTCGGGTGTAATGCAAATCTTCGCATTGATTTTCCCCCGGGCAATGGGCGCATGTCAAAGCACATCGGCATACGTGCGTGGTCAAAGCCGCATTCCTTTAGGGCGTGGAACCGCTAGCAGTTGTTCGAAAGGCCTGATGCCATGAAGTTGCTCCGCGCTGGTGTTCCATTCCTGCTCGCCCTCTGCATGCTGAGCACTGCGTGCTCGTCCAACAAGGCCTCCCTCAAAAATGGTCCCGGCTCCCCGAACGACCAGGTCTCGGAAGTCATCCATCAGTCGCGACAAGGGGCGGAGAAAGTCACCGAGCTCGACCTGAACCACGACGGCAAACCGGACGTCTGGGAATACACGGTGAAGTCGAAGACGGCGGAGGGGAAGGAATACGACCGGCTGGTGCGCAAGGAGATGGACATCAACTGGGACGGCAAGGTCGACGTGGTCCGGCATTACGACGAGAACGAGCAGATCTCCAAAGAGGAGTTGGACCTCGACTTCGACGGCAAGATCGATCAATGGAACTATTACGAAAAGGGCGTCCTGGTCCGAAAAGAACGCGATCTCGACTTCAATGGAAAGCCGGATCTCTGGATCTACTATGAGAAGGGACACATCGTCCGCAAGGAACGCGACACCAATCACAGCGGAAAGGTCAACTACTGGGAGTACTGGGAAAACGATCACGTGGATCGCATCGGAGAGGACCTGAACGGAGACGGCCAGGTGGATCGTTGGACCAAGAACCCGAACCCCGGCGGTTGAAAAACTGCAGCGCAGCCCACCTGCTTTGTTGCGGTCCCCTGGCTAGGGTGAGCTCGTCCCCGCCCTGCCGTAGGCGTCTTCCAGACGAACGACGTCGTCCAACTCGGGAGTGCTCACCTCGAAAATGTCGCAGTCGGTCAAGGCGACCATCCGATGTTTCATCATCGGACGGATATGAAAAGCATCGCCCGGCTTCATCTCCTGCTCTTTGAGCCCAGCTCCTTCATCGACGACAAAAAGCAGGCGACCCGTCTGGAGGTAGATCGTCTCGTCCTTGCGGTGATGGTACTGCAACGAGAGCTTGTGGCCCTGGCGTATGTGCAGGAGCTTTCCGACATATCGGTCGGTGCGAGCCCAGATGATCTCGTGGCCCCACGGTTTTTCCACTCGTTGAGCGCTTGCCATTGGATCACCTGCTTCAGTTCACCGAGGTTACAAATGCCTGGAGCTGCGTCTCTCGGCGAAAATCCTCCAGATACTTCGCCGCCGCCTCCTTGGATGCGAACTCACCCATGCGCACACGATACCAGCGGCCGCGGTCCCTGACATCTGATTCGACGACATAGGGCTGATAGCCTTTGGCCCGGAGCTTCGCCGCAAACCGTTCGGCGTCTTCGCGCACCTGGCTCGCGGACAGCTGAAGCGTAAAAGCTCCGCCGCGGGGAGCTTGCTCGGGGGGTGCTTTTTCGGCCTTTGCGATCGCCTGCTTGAGCCGTTCCCGCGAGGGTTCGGATTTGACGGGTTCCGTCTTGACGGGCTCGGGCTTGACGGGCTCGGGGAGCGAGCGCGTCTCCTCCGCCGAGACCGCCTTGCTGGGCGCGGCCGCATCCTCGGCGATGACCACCGTATCTCTGCTGGGCGCATTGCTGTGCTTCCGGGTGAGCTCCTCCTGGAAGGTGAGGCGAGGCTCCACCGTTGGCGCTGCTTTGGCCTGATCCATCGCCGCCGCCTTCGCGTCCAGGGCGGTGAGGAGATCGGCGGCGTTCGATCCGCCTTGTCCACCAGCGAGCTTCTTGCCGACGACGACTCCGAGCACGAACACCGCGCCAATCACCACGATCCCGGCGAGGAAGAAGCTGACGATCTGGCGATTGTCGAGCGACAGCTCGTACCTCTCCCTGATCCGGTGGCCGTCACGCACTTTGCGACTTCTCCTTCATCCGCCCGGCGCGGTCGGTGTGCGGCGGGTGCGAAAACCGTACGCTCGCAGGGATCGAGCGTCAAATAAGCAGCTGCAGCCGCCCGTCGTCGTCGCGGTGCACAGTGTCCCACTCCTCACAGGAGGGGCAACGGAAGGCGTGTTCGGGCAGCCGTTGCCGGCAGGAGGCACATGCAAATCCAAGCGCGGGTTCTCCCAGGGTGCTGAGAATGTCGCGGTAGTCCTCGCGCAGGTCCTCGGCGCGGCCCTGGGCAAGGAGAAGATTGCCGAGCTCCTTGCGCGCTTCCCAGAATCGAGGGTTGCGCTCCACCAGATGGCGCAGCTGCTCGAGGGCGAGATCCGCCCGTTGGGTCTCCCTCAGCAAGAGCGCCATTGCCAACTCGAAAGCCGCGTCCCGGGGGCGCTGAGCAATCTGCTGGCGCAAGAATTCCTCGAGCGGGCCGGCATCGAGACGCGCCAGGGCCCAGAGGCGCGTGGCCCTGGGAGCCAACTCGGGCTCAAGCTTCATCGAGCTGCGCAGCGGCGCCTCCGCGGCGGAGCCTCGACGCAAGGCGAAGCGCGCCTCGGCGAGGGCCAGCTGCGCGTCGGCGGATTCCGGATGAAGCTCGATCGCCCGCTCGGCCACCGAATGCGACTGTGCCGGATCCGACTCGAGAAGGGCCCTTGCGGTCTCGGCCAGCAGATGAGCGAGGATCACTTGACCCTTCCGATCGGAGCTGACCAACCGCAGCTGAATGTCCGCCGCCTTCTGCCATTCGCGCGAGCTTTCCAAAAGCCGCCGATAGTGGAGCAGCGCCTCCTTGTTCCCCGAGTCGTCGGCGAGCAGCTTCTCGAAGGCTTCGACCGCCTTGTCCTTGAGCGCAGAACGCTTGTAGTCCAACGCCAGCTCGAGCTGCGCCTGGCGTTTGACCTCCAGGGCCAGGCCGGGCCTGAGCAGGATGTTCCGGTGGAGGCGGATCGCCCGGTCCAATTCCCCCTTCCGCCGGAAGAGCGCGCCCAAGGCGAAATAGGTTTCCAGTGTCTCGGTGTTGAGCTGCGCGGCCCGGGAGAGCTCCGCGATTGCCGCATCGGGATCGTCGGAAAGGACGTAGGTGAAGCCTGCCAGATAGGCGCGGGCAGTATCCTCCGTGCGCCCCTTACGAGACAAAACGGCGAGGAGGGCAAGCAGGGTCGCCAGCGCGGTGCCGCCGAGCAGCGCCACCAACGTTGGGTTGTGAAGCTCCATTGAGACTTAAGCCAACTGCCGCTGGAAAATCGCGTGCAGCTTGTCGTAGCTCTTCTCCAGATGTTCCACCAGCACCTTGGTCGCGCCCAGGACGGGCATGAAGTTGGTGTCTCCCGCCCAGCGAGGGACCGCATGGTAGTGAAGGTGATCTGCGATTCCCGCACCGGCGCTCCGCCCGAGGTTCATTCCGAGGTTGAATCCGTCCGGGCGGTAAGCCTCGGAGAGCGCGGAGATGCTTCGCTGCAGCAGCTTGTTCAGATCGCGGGACTCCTCGTCGGTCAACGACGTGAAATCGGCGGTGTGGCGCAGCGGGATCACCATCAGATGCCCGCTGTTGTACGGGTACCGATTCAAAATCGCGAAGGAGAGTGGCGTTCGGGCAACGATCAAATTCCGTCGATCCGCCTCGTCCCCCGTCTCCTTGGGAAAAGCGCAGAAGATGCATCCTGCCGGGGCGCCGCCCTCGATGAACTCCATCCGCCACGGCGCCCACAGCGGCTGCATGGTGCTCTCTATCGGATCGGGTAACGCGAGCTGCTCGGCGGGCCAGCGGCAGCCATGGACTGAATCGGCGAACCCCCGATCGAGGCGAAGTTGCCCGCGGAGCTTCCACCGATCGTCCGGCGCTGCTTCGGGTTCAATCGATCCCGCAGTTCTTTGCCGACGGTGAAGTAGGGGATTCGCCGCCGGGGAACCGAAACTTTTTCTCCAGTTTTGGGATTCCGTCCGTCGCGCGGACGGCGCGTCTTGACCGCGAAACTGCCAAATCCCCGGATTTCGATTCGTTGTTCTCGGCGCAGCGCCTTCAGCATTGACTCAAACATCGTCTGAACGATGACCTCGACGTCCCGCTTCGGAACTCGAGGTGCCTTCTGGCTGATTCGCTCGATGAGCTCGCTCTTCGTCATGAAATCCCCCTTTCGCTGTCGCGGTCCCTGGCCTGTACGTCAAACCTCGGGTCGCGGACTGTACCGAAATCAAATCGAACTACAACAGCGTCGGTGCTTGGCCGCACATTTTCCAGGCAGGCACCGGCACAATCCGAGCAAATTGTCCAGCGCTCGTTGCGTGTCGCAACGCGAACAACCCACCGATCAGTCGTTCAGGAAATCCAGCCGCCGCCGAGAACACGCTGACCATCGTAGAAGACCGCAGCCTGTCCGGGCGTAACCGCCCTCGCCGGCGACTCCAGATCTACGGTGACGCAGCCCTCCGGCTCGAGACGAACCCGGCCGAGGGTGCCGATGTGGCGATGACGAATCTTGACCCGCACGGGCACGTCTGGAGCGGGCGCATCGCAAACCCAATGTGGATCCATCACGCGGAAAGAGTGCCGCTCGTTTTCCGGCGCCGGCCCGACGACGATTTTCCGGCTGCTCGCTTCGATCCGCTGGACGAAGAGCGGCTCGGGACCGGACAACCCCAGTCCGCGCCGCTGTCCAACCGTGTACCGATGAATGCCCGGGTGGTTGCCCAGAACTTTGCCGCCGCGATCGACGATCTCTCCGGAAGGCTGGGGGCCGGCGACTCTCTCCACGAAGCCGGCATAGTCGCCGTCCGGAACGAAGCAGATCTCCATGCTCTCCGGCTTATGGCTGGTAGGTAGATCGTGCCGCTCAGCGATCGCGCGAACTTCCGCCTTGGTGAGCTCGCCGATCGGAAAAGCAATGTCCGCCAGCTCCGCTTGACCCAGGGTAAATAGGAAATAGCTCTGGTCCTTGGCTTCGTCCCGCGCGCGGCAGAGATGCAAGCCGTTGGCGTCGGTCTCGATGCGGGCATAGTGGCCGGTCGCCAACTTCGCCCCGAGCGAACGGGCGCGCTTCAAGAGCAAGCCGAATTTCACGTCGCGATTGCAGGCAACGCAGGGGATCGGCGTTCGACCATTCAGATAGGAGTCGACAAACGGGGTGACCACGCGCTCCTTGAAAACATCTTCGACGTTGGCCACGTAGAACGGGATCCCGAGCCTTTCGGCCACCGATCGCGCGTCGTCGATGTCCTCCGGGCTGCAGCAGCTGCCGCACCGCGCAGCTCCCTCGTAGGACCAGACGCGCAGGGTGATCCCGATCACCTCGTGCCCCTGTTCTTTGAGAAGAGCCGCGGCAGCCGAGGAATCGACTCCACCGCTCATCGCGACGACGAATCTCATTGCCCGCTCTTACCACGCGGGCATTTTCGAGGGTTGCGGCGACCCGAAACGTTCGGCGCCACAGCTTGTCCACATGCCGTTGTCTCAGGGCGAAGGCTCTTTGTTCACAATCAAAAAGAGCCCCGGACTGTCGTTCAGCTGGCCCAATGCCCCGATTTATAAGCGGAAATTGCCCGTTTCGCCCTGTTACGATTGGGTGTCGCGAGGAGATCATCGAAAAACGCACTTTGTGTGAATGTGCCTGTGGAAAACTTTGTGGATAACTCAGCCGGCCCTGGATTGAGCCCATTTCCGTAGCAATCCGGCCAACTTCTCCGGGGAGTTGACGTCCGGATTTTCGAGAACCTGGTCGAGCAGAAATCGCGTCGCGGCCCCGACTTCGCTGGATGGACCGATGCCGAGCACGCGCATGATCTCGTTCCCATCCAAGGCGAGCGCCTGGGTATCGAGCGGCGGGTGGGTGGACAGGATCTTCTGGATGCGCTCCCGGAACTGCGAGAGACGGCGAAGCGCATCCTCCACATCTTTGCCGCGGGCGCTCCAGTTGGCCTGCGCCAAAGTCAGGTGATCGGCGAGGTTCTTCGCGCCGATCGCTGCGACGAATCGCCGAATCTCTTGATCCGGAGCGGTCGGGAGCCGATCCAGGCGATGGTGACGAACCAGCTCGGCGACCGACTCGGTCGTCTTGCGTGGGAACTTGAGGCGTTCGAGAATCTCGGTCGCTTGCTTCGCCCCAAGCGTTTCGTGCTCTGGGAAATCAACTTGGTGAGCGGAATCGCTGATCGCCGTCCTCGGCTTTGCGACATCATGTAAGAGAGCCGCCAGCCTGAGGGACAAGTCCGGAGGGACGAGCTCCACGGTCGCCAGAGCGTGCCCATAGACGTCGTGAGCGTGTGCAGCCGATTGCCCCTGCCCCACTCCCTCGAGAACTTCGGGGAGGAAAACATCGAGCAGGCCGGTGCTTCGCAGAAGGTCGAGCCCCAAGGCTGGCCGAGGCGAGATGAGCAACCTGGAGAATTCTTCACGAACGCGCTCAACGGCAATCTTGCGAAAGGTCGGCAACGAGCGGGGAATCGCCGCCGCGGTCGGTGGATCGATCGAGTAGCCGAGCACCGCGGCGAAGCGCACGGCGCGCAGGGGTCGCAGCCCATCCTCCCTGAACCGGGAGTCGGGATCTCCCACGCAGCGAACCACGCCCGCGGCCAGGTCACGCTGTCCAGCAAACGGATCCCGCAGCTCCTGCTCGATCGGCTGATAGGCCATCGCATTGATGGTGAAGTCCCGGCGCGACAAATCGTCCTCGATACTCGAGTGGAACTCGACGCTCGAGGGGCGGCGCCCGTCGAGATACGTGCCCTCGGTGCGAAATGTCGTCACCTCGACCGGCGTTCCCTGCATCAGCACGGTGACGGTCCCATGCTGCTTTCCGGTCGGAATCACTTTCGGGAACAGGCGCTGGACATCATCGGGAACCGCGTCGGTGGCGACGTCGTAATCTTTTGGCTCCTCCCCGCGGAGCAGGTCGCGGACGCAGCCCCCGACGAGGAAAGCCTGGAACCCCTGCTCTTGCAGCCGCGACACCACCGCCAGCACCGGCTTCGGGATGTTGACTTTGAGGAGGTTTTCTGGGGCGGGAACGGTGCTCATCGATTGGTCCGAGCGAAAAAGTGACCCCGGCGTGACTCGAACACGCGACCTACGGTTTAGGAAACCGCCGCTCTATCCACCTGAGCTACGGGGCCAATGAGTTGTAAGTTGCCTGGTTCCTCGAAAACATGGTTCACGGCGTGCCCTATACCATGGCTCTCGACGCCAAGAACGAACGAGAGGCCAACGCCGAGCTCGCGCTGTTCAGACGGGATCCGGCTCGATACCTGACGAAGGCCCAATCGGCGGCCAAGCTGGAGCGAGAAATCGTCCAGCTCGATGTTGCGACCGTCGTTCGCTTCCTCGCGCACCTAAGCTCCGAGGGAAGAACCAAGCGGTATCGAGAGAACCTGAGGACGTACCTCTCGCAATGGGCTGAGCAGCTCGCCGGACGCGATCTCCGTGATGTCTCGACGCAGGACCTCAAGAACGCGCTCAGGCGATGGCCCACGGCAAGAAGAACCGCATCATCGCCATCAAGTCGTTTTGCTCTTTCCTGAGAGAGGAGGATGCCACTCTCCCCTTCTCTCAGGATCCGACGCTGGCCTTGAAAGTGCCCCCTGCGCGACCTGAGCGCGCGGTTCGAAGGAAGGGCTACACGATGGAGCACGTGCAACGGCTCTATCGAGCGATTGGGGACCAGTCGGTGCGCAACGTTGTGGTGCTCCTCGCGAAGGCTGGAATGCACGCCACCGAGGTCGATCGAATAGCACGTGGTGAAGGCGAAGTGACACCGGTGAGTGGAGACGGAGAGATTGCGGCAACCATCCGGTTCGTGCACAAGTCGGGGCGCGTGCACACGCAGAGCCTCGATGCGCAAGCACTCGCAGCCGCGCAGAGGCTTCAAGTGCGCGCTGCCGCGCCGGTAGACAGCTGGTGCCGCAAAGTTGTGCGCCGCGCGGCGAAGTGTACTCGCTGCGACATCATCCGCTTTGGCCAACTCCGCCATTCGTTCGTCGCGTGGGCGCGAACGTACGGAGCGGAAGTCCGACCGGCATCGGGAGGTGTTCCGCTCTCTGCCATTTCGGCGGCGCGGACCTCGCTCAGCGAAGGAGCTCTGTCCTACTCGTATGGTTATGACTCGCTAAACCAGCTGAAGCGGGCGACGGACTCCGCAGGCAACAGCACCGTGTTCGACTATGACCTTGATGGCAGAAGGACGGGAATCGCCCGACCGAACGGCGTCAGGACGACTTACGCGTACGACACCAGCAGCCAGGTGACAAGCATTTCGCACACCAAGGCGACCGCGGTATTGTTCGCCTTCTCGTACGCCTACGACAGTCAAGGAAGTCGCATCTCCAAGACACGAGAAGATGGAACGCGAGAGGCATATACGTACTATCCGGACTTGCGCCTCGCCCAAGTGGACTACGGAACCAATCGAACGGTTCAATACTCGCTCGATCCTTTAGGGAACCTGACCTTCATGACGGACAGCGCCCCTTTCTCGCTCACCGAGTCGACGAGGACGGGTTTTCGCTACAACACCTTCAATCAGCTCAATACGAAGACACAGTTCGATGCGCCCTTCGCCGTCACAAATTTCGCCTACGACAACAACGGCAATCTCCTCTCGGAGACCACCGGCACGCAAGTCAAAGGTTACACGTGGGACATGGACAACAGGCTAAAACAAATCACCCTGCCGAGCCTGCTCACCAACACCTTCGGCTACGACGCCAACGGACTGCGAATTCAAAAAGTCGACTCCACCGGAACCACCAAGTATCTCCTTAACGGTTGGCGTGTCCTCGAAGAGTTGGACGCCACGAACAGCGCGAAAACCAGCTACCTCCTGAATCAACAAGTCATTGACGAAATCATCAGCTTTGCCCAGAGCGGAGCCACCTACTACCCGCTCGCCGACGCGCTTGGCTCCATCTGCGCGATTGTCGATTCAACTGGTGGGAACGTTCGCAGCAACTCCTATGACGTCTATGGGGAGCGCCTCGCTTCCAGTGGCAACGGGCCCCAAATTGCTTTCGGATACACTGGCAGGGAGTATGACGCTGATACGGGCATGCTCAATGGTCGAGCGAGATACTTGAACCCCCGCAATGGTGCCTGGCTTTCGAAGGACCCATTCGGGATCCAAGCAGGCGCAAACTACTACTCGTACGTCGGGAACAATCCCGCCGCCGCCTTTGATCCTTTCGGCTTATTCTCAACTTCCACGCATGAGTATATCTTGGATGAGGCCTTTAAGATTCTGAGGCCGAACGAAGTTGCGATTCTTAAACGGGCTAGCGCTGATGTTGACAGCTTCTGGACCGGTCAAAGTCGGGCTCTATCTTACCAGCATCACATGACTGGGGCAGTCAGTCCCGGAAGCGACTGCGTTGTATCAATATTTCATTGTCAATCAGTTGGCACTAGCGGCCTGGGAAGAAGTCGGAGGTTGTGGATTCGGAGATCACGAGAGTGCGCTCTATTCGCTGGGACGAGGAATGCATGCGGTAGTGGATTCTCATTCGCCCTACCACAAAGACTTCCAAGTTTGGAATGGCATTGTTCCCGGTGGCGTTGCTTGGATTTTGGGTCTAGCCAGCGCAGTATTCGTGGGCATTGGTATTTGGACAAATGACTTAACCCACCACTTTGCTGAGAACAAAATCCAGAACACCGACCCTTCTGTTATCGCGGCAATAGCCGCAGCAGGCGACTACTACAGGGCCTTCGAGAGTGTTGTATCTCTGGCGCGCTTGATGCGGGGCTCCTCAGTACATGGGTATCAGTCTCTTGCAAACATGGAACTCGGAAACCCAATGACTAGTGACGGTTTCTAGGGCTTGCACATGATTTCCGACGGCAGCTATCTCAAACCATTGGGAATTGCAGGTGTTGCAGCAATTCTGCTCACCTTACTCTGGACGCTGGTGCCCAGAGAAATAGTGCTTGTCCCAAAAACACGTGTCAGGATTCAGGATGGGACGGGCCGGGGAATTCCAGGAGTCGCAGTTTTTGAGCACTTCGGGCACTACTCCGTAGACGAAAATCTGAGAACTGACACCCGGTTCACCGACGAACTCGGTGAGGCCAAGTTTGAAAGGAAAGTAGTTTCTCTGAGCAGACTTGGTGCATTTTTCGGGGCAGTGCGAACTTTCTTTCGAACCGGCTTTCATTCCAGTTTTGGTGTTCATTCCTGGATGATTGTGGGAACAGGAAAGGCCGGGTTGGGCAGCTTCCCGTCTTCCGTAACATGGCCCAGTCGCGACGAAGTTCTCTATGTCTACGTGGTGGAGTAGTGCTGGGAACGGCCTTCGAAAACCGCGGCGTGTCGATCTCGGATCGCGGTGATCGTTTGGATGGCTCCCGCGTGGATGGCGCCTTGCCACTGCGGGAAAGTGAGCCATTCGGCGATGGTGGAGCAGCGACTGTTCATCCTCTCGCCGGGGGAGAGCCTCCTTCAATCTTGAAAGCGGGCCAGTTTTCAGCTCCCACGATCAACCTCCCGCAGTAGTTGGATCCGGCGATTGCCCGCAGTCACCGCGATCGCCATCTAGTCCGCTGGATCATTGATTACTTCCAAAATGGTCATTGGGCGTGGGCCTCCGTTGTGCGGATGCCGAAGCGTCGCATCTTCTCGAGAATCTGATTGGCGGTCTTCGTCCACTTGAGTGGTTTTCCGCTTTCGTTGTGGGCTTCGACGTAGTCAGTGATCGCTTGGCGAAGCTGTGGGACGCTGGTGTGCGATCCGCGCTGAAGCGCGTGTTGGGTCAAGAGCCCAAAGAAGCGCTCCACTTGGTTTAGCCACGAGGCGTAGGTCGGGGTGAAATGCAGGACGAAGTGGGGATGGCGCAACAGCCATCGCTGTACGGGCGGAGACTTGTGAGCGGAGAGGTTGTCGAGCACAACGTGAATGGCCAAGCCGACCTCGACACTCTGATCAACCTCGTCAAGGAATGCCGTGAAGTCTTTGGCGCGGTGCTGCTTCTTGCAAGCCGCGAGGACCTTGCCTGTCGCGACTTTCAACACCGCGAAGAGATCGAGGGTCCCGTGACGGACGTAGTTGTGGGTCTGTCGCTCAGGCTGGAAGCGATCTTCTGAAAGCGCGGCTTATGCCGTGCACAGCATGAGCCGCGCTTTTCGAGGATCGTCTCCAGGAGTGTTCACCAGCAAGATAAAAACAAGCGCCGAAGGCCGTGGCTTGTCCACGCTCGGTTTCTGCGTCTTGCGATTGGCGAAGGCGGGCCTCATTTGAAGGGATCCGCTGTGTCCTACGGCCGGGGAATTCTAATTGGCGCTGCAGTACTCATCGGAGGTTCGAAGCTATTCGTGATCTGGGATAGCGATCGCGCCGAATGGTTCCCGAATTGGCCCGAGTGGGCATGGCTATGATGTTTACAGCGATCAGCTTCGCGATAGCGGCGGCTTTCATTGTTCCACTAAATATCCTGGCGATGCGCGAAGTGCTTCGCCACAATCCGGGCCGTGAGATCCGTGCCTTCTTCTCGCTGAAAAGCCCTTACGTGGGGAAGGCCAAGAAATATCGTGAGATTTCGATCGCGGTAGGGCTCGTCTGGTTCTTGGCCAATGTGGCAGTGGGCGTCTGGCAAGCGAACCATCACTGAATTGGAGGTGGCCCTTCGCTGATGCGGTACGAGGAAAACACGCGTCCCCCGCCCCGGACTCTCAACAGACCAGGTTCGAAGGTCCGTGGTCGGTCAGATCGCGGTGCCATCACGACCTATCCCGCAGTTTCTGAAGATTGTTTTCCACTTGATCGCTGGGGGGTGGGGAACGTTTTCCGTTGCCGTCAGGCGGCCTGTGCATTGGGTGCGTACCTGGCCGCGCACCACCATCCTACGGATGGATGGCACTATTTTCGGATACGTCAGGGATACGCAATGGCCAAGCCGAGTCGCTTGGAAGTTGGCGCCTACGTGCATGACGGACACGTCACTAGAACGTTCGTATCAGGGAAGGCGACCATCCTGAACGAAAGTTTGGAGACCCTTCCTCCTCTCACCTGAGCCCTTCGCAGCAAGCTCGACCGCCGGCGCGGGCACAGCTCCGATTGGTCAGCGCTGTCCACGTTGGAGCTGCCTACGATCATGCCTCGCGCCAGTCCAGCCGGACCGTTAGATTGCCCCCATGGTCCGGGCCGCCGACCGCGATCCACTTTGGTACAAGGACGCGATCATCTACGAGACGCACGCGAAGGCCTTCTTCGATGCGAACGGGGACGGCATCGGCGACTTCGCCGGGTTGGTCGAAAAGCTCGACTACCTCGAGCAGCTCGGGATCAACTGCCTCTGGCTCCTGCCGTTCTTCCCCTCGCCGCTGCGGGACGACGGCTACGACGTCGCCGACTACCGCGGCGTCCACCCTTCGTACGGGTCGATCGCCGACTTCCGGCGGCTGGTCGAGGAGGCTCACCGGCGCGACATCGCCGTCCTCATCGAGCTGGTTGTGAACCACACGTCCGACCAGCATCCGTGGTTCCAGCGCGCGCGGCGTGCACCGCCTGGCTCCGTCGAGCGCGACTACTACGTCTGGAGCGATACCGACCGGCGCTTCGCGGACGCCCGGATCATCTTCACCGATACCGAGCGCTCGAACTGGGCCTGGGACGAGGTGGCTGGCGCCTACTATTGGCACCGCTTCTTTTCGCACCAGCCCGACGTCAACTTCGACAACCCGCGCGTCCTCGAGGAGTTGCTCGGGGTCCTGCGCTATTGGGCCGACTTCGGAGTGGATGGGTTCCGCCTCGACGCAGTCCCCTACCTCGTGGAGCGGGAAGGCACGAGCTGCGAGAACCTGCCCGAGACGCACGAGGTCATCCGGCGGATCCGTGCTGCGCTCGACCGGGAGTTCCCAGACCGGATGCTCCTCGCCGAGGCGAACCAGTGGCCATGGGACGTGCGCGCCTACTTCGGGGAGGGCGACGAGTGCCACATGGCGTTTCATTTCCCGCTCATGCCCCGAATCTTCATGGCGCTCCGGCTCGAGAACGCCGAGCCCATCGTGGATATCCTGGGCCGCACGCCAGCCATCCCGGAGAGCTGCCAGTGGGGCCTCTTCCTCCGCAACCACGACGAGCTGACTCTTGAGATGGTGAGCGAGGAAGAGCGCGACTACATGGTCCTCGCGTACGCGCGCGATCCCTACCAGCGCCTCAACCTCGGGATCCGGCGCCGGCTCGCGCCACTCGTCGAGAACGGCCGACGACGGATAGAGCTGCTCAACAGCCTGCTCTTCTCTCTGCCGGGGACGCCGATCATTTACTACGGCGACGAGATCGGGATGGGGGACGACGTTCTTCGCCCAGACCGCGACGGCGTCCGGACCCCGATGCAGTGGAGCGGGGGCCCGAACGCGGGGTTCTCGACCGCGCCGGCATCGGCGCTGTACTCGCAGCCCATCTCGGATCCGGTGTACGGCTACGCGGCGGTGAACGTCGCTGCGCAGCTGAGCGATCCCTCCTCGCTTCTGCACTGGATGCGGAACCTGATCCGGCTGCGTAAGCAGTTCAAGGTTTTCGGGCGTGGGACGCTGGAGTTCGTTCCATCCTCCAACCCAAAAATCCTCGCCTACGTGCGGCGGTGGGGCGAAGACACGGTGCTCTGCGTGGCAAACGTCTCGCGACAGGTGCAACCCTTCGAGCTCGATCTCTCGTCGTTCGAGGGCGCCACGCCGGTGGAGATGCTCGGGTACACGCCGTTCCCCCGGATCGCCGGCGCGCGCTACTTCCTCAGCCTGGGGGGCTATGGGTTCGCATGGTTCGAGTTGCGCCGCGCCCGGCCGGGCGGTGGTGGCGGCGCCGCGCACGCCCGCTGAGGGAGGCACCGGATCACACGTGGTGGATCCCGCCGCGCGCCTCCTCCTGCGGCTCCGGCGGACCCTCGGGCGATCCGGGCTCCGGAAAGTGGCGCTGTAACGACCGGGCGACCAGATCTTTGGCCCCGAGCCCGACGGCGAGCGCCAGGGCGAAGACGATCCCGCCGAAGAGGATTCCGAAGGCGAGCGGCACCACGCTCGCCCCGATGCCAGCGTGATCGAGCGCGATCGCCGCTCCGAGGAGGACGACCAGCCACCGCGCGCCGAGGGCGAGCAGGCGCGCCGACTGCATCCCCATGTTCACCGCTCCGATGAGCATGTTCCGCTCGACGACGCGGGCGATGCCCACCGCGATGGCGAAAATGGCAAACGCCACGAGGAGGCGCGGACCGTACTCGAGGAGCCGGATCGAGATCGCCGACGCCGCCGGCGTCTCGAGGATCGACAATCCGAGGAACAGGCCCAGGACGATCACGGTCCAGAATGAGATGCGGGTCAGGAGCCTCGTCGGGCTCGCCCACGTGCCGGCCGGCGGCGCGACGCCCCA
>WNFG01006810.1_pt1 | contig 14436 bp, 16 predicted proteins | sample 5400431 | NCBI WGS metagenome assembly WNFG01 (sample SAMN13153346, study PRJNA577476) | soil metagenome | isolation source: 120 cm saprolite under Douglas fir tree site 2 hole 3 replicate 2 | place: USA:California | collected 2015-04-18
AGCAGGTCGCACTGTCGACTCTCAAGGGGACGTTTCGGCCCACTCTGACCATGGCCGAAAGCCAGATGTATGGCGACGCCATGGCGCGCAAGCTGTTCGCGAGCAACCCTCAACAAACCCGTGCCGCGTGGGGCTGCCTCGGCGTGGCCGTGATCCTCGTCGGAGTCGCCGGCGCCCTATTCCTGGGCCTCAATTTCGGGTGGGGCCTGATCGGGGCCGCGGTCGTAGTCACCGGCATCTTGCTCGCGATCAGCTCGCCCTTTATGCCGCAGCGCACGGCCACCGGGCGCGACCTGCTCCAGCACACTCTGGGCTTCCGCCTCTACATGACCACGGCGGAGAAATACCGCCAGCAATTCGCGGCCAAGGCCGACATCTTCACGCAGCTCCTCCCCTACGCGATCGTGTTCGGCTGCGTCGCGATGTGGGCGAAAGCGTTTGAGGGCATCGACACCAGCGCCGGCAATAACTGGTACGTGGGCCCCGGCCCATTCCAGGCCGCCCTGCTGGCGAACAGCCTTCAGTCGATGAACGCGAACATCTCGAGCGCGATCTCGTTCTCACCGCCGAGCTCGGGTTCCTCGAGCGGATTCGGCGGGGGCGGTTCCTCGGGCGGTGGCGGTGGTGGCGGCGGGGGTGGCAGCTGGTAGCGTGGCCTGGTGCCGAGAGCGGGAGTCGAACCCGCACGAGGTTGCCCTCATCGGTTTTTGAGACCGACGCGTCTGCCATTCCGCCACCTCGGCGCGGCCGTAATCGCCCACTTTGGGGAGGCTCGACAATATCATTCGCCGGTGCGCGTTACCGTGGCCGCCCTGCTGTGCGTCTTCCTCGCCGGCTGCGCAGTGACCGGCCCCTCGGCAGGCCCGGCCGCCAACAGCACCTCTTCGCCGACTCCTTCGTTTGACCCGATGGCATCTGGCCCTCGGTTCTCGCAGCCGCCGGTGAGTCCCCCCACGCCGCCGAGCATCACGCTCCCCGGCTTCGCCTGCGCCAACTCGGGCGGCGGCAAGGCGGGCGTGACGGCGAATGTCACGGACGTGCGTGTCGGCCAGCAGACCGATTACGACCGCTTCGTGCTGCAGTTCGACAGCCCGGTGCCCACGTACACGGCCACGCGCCAGACCAGCCCCACGTTCAAGATGAGCCCCAGCAACCAGGCGATCACACTCAGTGGCACGTATGGCGTTCTGGTGACTGTTCACGTGGCGGCTGAGGCAAACACCTACAGCGGGCCGACCGACATCCCCCACGGTGAGTTTCGCATCATCAAGGAGGCACGCCTGACCCAGGACTTCGAAGGTACCGTGTCGTGGGCCCTGGGCCTCGACCACGGCGCCTGCATGCGCACCTTCACGCTCACCGGTCCGTCGCGCCTCATAGTCGATTTCTCCGCCACCTAAGAGGCCTTATCCAATGGCAGTCCAGCAGCCACCAGCGGCCCCCGTTGCTCCTGGTCTCACGCCCGCACCGCCGCGCAAGAAGACTGGGTGTGCCGGCTGCGGAGCCGGCTGCCTCGGCTGTCTTGGGGTGTTCGTGGTCGTCGTCCTCCTGCTCGTGGGGGGCGGTTGGTATTTCTTCGTGATCCAGGCCCAGGCAGGCGTTCCGGCGCCGGCCGGCCTGGTCGTGTACAGCGCGCCAGTCGACGTCGGCCGCGACGACTCCGGCTACCGGCCCGCAGTCCCTGGTGAGTCGCTCACGTCGGGGAGCTCGGTGCGCACGGGGCACGCCGGGCACGCGGCGATCCAGTTTCCCGACGGCTCGTTGATACGCATGTCGCCCGACACCACCGCCACTGTCACCGCGGCGCAGCTCAACAGGGACGGGACCCTGCAGTCGGCCGGCGTGGCCCAGAAGATCGGCCGCACGCTCAGCAACGTCCAGCATCTGGTCGGCGGAGCCACCTTCCACGTCGGCGGCCACTCGGTCAGCGCCGAGGTGCGAGGCACTCAGTTCGAGGTGCTGGTCCGTGCCAACGGGACCAACCTGATCAAGGTGTTCGACGGCTCGGTGAAGGTCGCCGGCGCGACTACCGTCACCGTCACCGCCGGCCAGGAGGTGGACGCCGACGCGAGCGGCAAGCTTTCCAAGCCGCGGCTGATCCAGCCCGACACCCAGGACCCGTATCCGCTCGCGGCGCAATGCGCTCGGGCGGTATCCGCGGGTAACACGGCGGGCACGATGCAGTCGTCGATCGGCAACAGCCTGGCCACCGGACAGAGCGAAGAGGCGGACTATGACTCGCCGGGCGGCACGCTCGGCGTCGCGCTGTGCTATCCCGGGAGCCTGATGAGCGTCACGATCACCGATCCAACCGGGGCGCAGCTCCCGACCCAGCAAGGCGGGCCGCCGCTGCGGTTCAACGTCAACGGCCCGCCCGGACGCTATCGCGCGATCGTCCGTGCCGTCAGCGTGCCGGGGGCCGAGCCGTACGCGATCTCATTTGCGACCAACGCCGGTTGCGTCGAAGGCAACGTCGACACCGGGGGCGTAGTCCGCCAGACGGTGAGCAACTCGCAGATCGCCCAGTCGCTGTCGCAGGCGGGCGCCACCGGCATCACGCTGCAGGTGCAGGGCACGTCCCCGACCTCGGCCCGCATCTATTACTACTCCAACCTGGGCGGCGCCTCCGTCTCGTGGACGATCGATTTTTACGCCGCGACGCCGAACCTCGGCGTGGTGCTGACGCAGCTGACGGTCCGCGGGGTCAACATAACGACCCAGATCGTCTCCCGCCTCCCCCAAGGGACCGGCCAATCGGGCGTGTCGACCGATTTCACAGTCGACCGCGTGTATTCCTGCAACGGCCCGGGCGGCGGCATGATGGTCATCGAGGGCCACCGCTAGGCGCTGAGAGCGCTGGTAACCCCGGCAGCTCACGTTGAACCTGCTTGTGGGCGCGATCTGCGGTCCAAGACGCTACCTTTTACGGCCATGCGCGCCGTAGCCGTCAAACCAGCCCCCAGGCGCCGCGGCGGCCTCAGGTGGATCGTGGGGCTGCTGATCATCGTGCTGCTGGCGGTCGGGGCGGCGATCTGGCTCAATTCGGCCGCGGCCGCCTCCACTAACGCGGTCGCCACCCTCACCGTGTTCCTTCCCACGACTTCGGTCGCCCATAACGGTGGCGACTACGCGGACGCGAGCACAGGCTCGATCGTGCAGCCTGGCGACGCTGTCAAGACCGACGCCAAAGGCCGCGCCGCCATCCAGCTGCCGGACGGCACTCTGACCCGGCTGGCGAGCAGCACCGAGATCAAGCTGAGCTCCGCGCACTTCTCCAAGGACGGCAGCCTTCACGATGCCTCGATCACGCAGAAGGCAGGACGCACGTTCACCAATGTCCAGCACCTCGTTGGGGGCGCGACATTCAAGGTCTCGGGACAGTCCGCGACGGCCACCGTCCGAGGCACCAAGTTCGAGGTCTTCATCAAGCCGGACGGCTCGATGCTCGTGAAGCTGTTCGAGGGCCAGTTGGATTTCGCGGGCCCCAACAACTCCGTGCACCTGACCGCTCCGCAGCAAGCCACGGCGGACCCCGCCGGCAACGTCGGCCCGGCCGGGCCGATAGTGCCCGAGCCTGGCGACCCGTTCGGAGCCGAGATGGCCGCGTCTGACCAGACAAGCCAGGGCACGACCCCCGGCACCGAGCAGGACTACATCGGCCTGCCCATCCACAACGGGGAGCAGCAGCAGTTCACGTACAGCTTCGCGGGCGAGGGGCTCCTGAAAGCCGCCCTCGGCTATCCCGGTAGCGTCATGACGCTTCAGGTCAAAGCACCGGACGCGCAGATATACGCGAAAACCGGCGCCTCGCCAATCTTGGTGGTCGTCAACAACGCGCTCGCGGGCATCTACACGATCGTGGTCATCGGGGTCAGCGGGCTCGGTGCCGCCGGCGAGACGCCGTTCGTCAGCGTGGCGGCGTTGGAACCGTGCGCGAGCGCGAACATCGACTCGCGTGGCGCTGTGCGTCGCGGCCTGACGTCGCAAGACCTGGCGGGCAACATTCAGGTTTCGGGCGTGTCCAACTTGAACCTGACCGTAGTCGGTAACTCGCTCGCCGGCGCCGTCCTCAAAGGCACCGGCACATTCGATGGCGCGAGCTGGACAGGCACGGTCATCCTGCTCAAGCACGGACAGGGACTCCAGGTCACAGCTGTCGGAGCCACCGCGTTCGGCGTGGCCGTTCCCGCGGAGCAGGTCATGTCGCAGATCGGGACCGTCGTCGGCCAGGACCCGTCGAGCATCAACATCGGGTTCATCGTCGACCGCTTGTTCACGTGCAACGGGGTGGTGATCATCGACGGCCGCACCAACCTGTAAGTCGCGGGGTTTAGTGGAGGCCGAACACCCTGTGGGTGAACTTCACGAGCAGCGTGAGGCCGGTTCCATCCAGCAGCCAGGCCGTCTCGGCGACGCCGACCAGCAAGACGAGCACCGCGCTGAGCCCGATGCTTCCCCTCCGCATCGCCGGCCGCAGCCAGTGGATCGGCGCGTCGCCGCCGCGGGGATGGTTCAGCGCATCCTCGAGGCGGTCGAGGAGCTCACCAGCGGTCGGAGGACGGCGTGCCGGTTCGCGGTCCATCGCCTGCTGCAAGACGGCCGCGAATGGCGCGGGGAGATCTGGCGCCACGTCGTGAACGGTCGGCGGCGGCTCGTACAGCCGCCGGCTCAACGTCTCGATCCAGCTCTTGGATGAGAACGGGCGGCGCCCGGTCACGGCCTCGAAGATGACCGCGGCCAGCGAGTACACGTCGGCACGTCCATCCACCTCTCGGCCGACCAGGCGCTCCGGCGCCACGTAGTCGGGCGCGACCGGGCCGCCCGCGCTGGGTCCGGTGTTGAACGAGGCCACCGTGCCCAATCCGAACCCGGTCAGCATGGTGCGGCCGTCGTTGGCGAGGAGGATGTTGGCCGGCTTGACGTCACGGTGCACCGTTGCCCTGGAGTGCGCATAGTCGAGAGCGCTCGCGATCGGCCGCAGCAAGCTGATGATCCCGAGCGCGTCATAACGCACACCCGACCCCAGCACCTCATCCAGCGTCTTGCCGGGGATCAGCTCGGTCACCAGGTAGGGACGCTCACCGTCGTACGCAAGCTCGTAGAGCCGCGGAATGGCCGGATGTTCGAGCGCCACGTAGGAACGAAGCTCGAGGAGGAAGCGCCGGGAGAAGCTCACGTCGCGCGCGACTGCCGGCTCGATGGTGCGCAGCGCGACCCTCCGGTGCATGCGCGGATGCTCGGCCTCATAGATGACGCCGAGGCTGTCGGTCTCGATCTCGCGAACCACGCGGTAACCGCCGACCTCGAGACCGTTCTTGGCCGGGTCGGGTTTGGGCCGGGAGCCGTTCCGGCTCCGGCGCTCCGGTGCCATTCGAACCTGAACTTTAGCCACTAAGGGCGGTAGGCGCTATTCGGTAGCCTGGCCTCGCCTATCTTTGGCCTGCATGTCGGCGTGGCGGAACGGCAGACGCGCCAGCCTTAGGAGCTGGTGCCCGAAAGGGCTTGGAGGTTCAAATCCTCTCGCCGACACCTGGCCTCCCCACCGCGTGGGGAGGTCGGCGCGTAGCGCCGGGTGGGGACAAACGCTAGCGTCTGATGATCAGGGCGTCGCCCTGACCGCCTCCGCCGCAGAGCGTCGCCGCGCCTGTGCGCAGGCCCCGCCGCTTGAGCTCGTGGGCGAGCGTGAGCACCAGACGCGCACCGCTGGCGCCGATCGGATGGCCGATGGCGACGGCGCCGCCGTTGACGTTGACCCGCTCCTCGTCCAGCTCGAGCATGTGGGTTGCGTTCAAGGCCACGGCTGCAAACGCCTCGTTGATCTCGACCAGGTCCAGGTCGCGAGCCGCGAGCCCGGCCTTCTTGAGCGCGTTGACGAGCGCCAGCGCCGGCACCGTGTGCAGCCAGGCATAGCGATCGGCGCTCATGCCGTGCGCCACGACCTCCGCCAGTGGCTCGGCTCGGAGCTTCCGGGCTCGATCCTCTGACATGACGACGACCGCGGCCGCGCCGTCTGAGATCTGCGAGGCATTGCCGGCGGTGATCGTCCCGTCCTTCCTGAAGGCGGGCGCCAGCTTGCCGAGCGACTCCGCGGTCGTGCCGGGCCGTATCCCCTCGTCCCGATCGATCCTGGTCGTGGGCCCGCGCTTCGACCTCAGCTCGACCGCAACCACCTCGTCCGCCATCACGCCCGCGTCCCACGCACGCTGCGCCCGCTCGTGGGAGCGCGCCGCCCACTCATCCTGCTCCTCACGCCGAATTTCCAGCTCGCGATTGACGTCGTCCGAGCTCTCGCCCATGTGTTGGTTCAGGAAGGTGGACCACAGGCCGTCGTGGACCATCGAGTCGATCAGCTCGGCGTTGCCCATGCGGGCGCCGAAGCGCGCTTTCGGCACCAGGTACGGCGCCTCCGACATCGACTCCATCCCACCTGCCACCACGACCTCGACTTCGCCAGCCCGGATGAGCTGGTCCGCCAGGGCGATCGCGTTGAGGCCCGAGAGGCACACCTTGTTGATGGTCAGGGCCGGCACCTGGGGTGGGATCCCGGCCTCGATGGCCGCCTGTCGCGCGGTGATCTGGCCTGCGCCCGCCTGGAGCACCTGGCCCATGATCACGTAATCGACGTCTTTGCCCTCTACGCCGGCGCGGTCGAGGGCGGCGCGGATGGCATGGGCACCCAGGCTGACGGCAGGCACATCCTTGAACGCTCCGCCAAACTTGCCGATGGGAGTGCGCGCGCCCGCTACGATCATCGAGGCCATAGCCGCAGTCTAGGGAGATAAGTAAGAAAGATGAGGAACGCGCTGCTGGTCATCGATATCCAGAACGACTTCGTGGAGGGGGGCGCGTTGCCCGTGACCGGGGGAAGACAAGTGGCTGCCATGGTGTCCAGGCACGTCCGCCACTTCAAGCAGGAATACAACTTCGTGGTCGCCACGCGTGACTACCACGAGGACCCCGCCGGCCACTTCTCTGACCACCCTGATTTCGCCACCACATGGCCACCCCACTGCCTCATCGGTACCCAGGGCGCCGCACTCTGCACGCCTATCTTCAACCTGGTTCGGGAGAAGTTCATCTCGGTGGTCGTCGACAAGGGCCAACATGCCCCGGCCTACTCCGGTTTCGAGGCCATGGACGCGCGCGGTCACCCGCTGCTCGATGTCCTCAAGGAGGCCCGCGTCGACCACATGGACATCTGCGGCCTCGCCACCGACTACTGCGTGCGGGCGACCGCTCTCGACGCCCGCAAGCACGAATTCCAGGTCCGGGTGCTGGTCAACCTGTGTGCGCCTGTGAACGCGGAGACCGGCATCCAGGCGCTGGAAGAGATGAAGGCGGCCGGCTGCTCCATCCAGGCAGCGACCGCGCCCTAGGCCGACGTCCTCCGCGCCCCTCTCCCCCCGGGGGGAGAGGGGATCAAAAGGCCGGCCGCGACGGCCGACCTCCAATCAAGCGCCTGACTAGCGGCGGGCTTTGCTCTTGGCCGGAGTGCCCTCGTACTTGAAGGAGACGTTCAGCCTGACCCGGTAGGAGGCGACCTTCCCACCATCGATGGTCAGGTCCTGGCGCACGACCTCCGCAACGCGCAGGTCGCGCAGCGACTTGGCCGCGGTCTCGATCGCGCTCTTCGCGGCCGCTTCCCATGACGTGGTGCTGGTCCCGACCAGCTCGGTCACTCGGTAGACGCTATCGGCCATGAGTTGCCTCCTCTATCAATGAACTGAATCAATCCTCATTGTCGCGCGGCACGATCCAATTTGCGTAGGTCGGGCAGCGCCTCGGCGACCTTGCCGGCGAGCGCCATTGGTTGTCCGCCGCGGAGGTAGATGACCTGCTCGGTGACGCCCATCTCCAGGAAACGCGCGCACAGCTCGAGCAGCTCCGCACGGTTCGCGCCGTCCCAGCCGAACTGGATCGACCGCCGGATCTCAGATGGATCCCGACCGACCGAGGCACATGCTTCCTCGAGCATCGCAGTGAGCTCGGTGACCTTCTCGGGATCTCCGCCGGCGATGTTCCAGACGTCCGCGTGGCGAGCGACGAGACGTAGGGTCGTGGCGCCCGAGGCTCCGACCCAGATCGGCGGGTACGGCTTCTGGACCGGCTTCGGGTTGGCGATCGCGTCTTTGAAGTGGTAGTAGCGGCCGTCGAAGTTGGTCCGCTCCTCGGTCCACAGCGACTTGATGATGCGCAGCGATTCGCTCAGCATCCCGACCCGGTGGTCGAGCCCCTCGATGCCGTACATCGTGTGCTCGATCTCCGCCCATCCCGCCCCGATGCCGAACTCGAGCCGGCCGCCAGACAAGTGGTCGATGGTGACCGCCATCTTGGCCAGGACGACCGGATGGCGATACGTGTTGCCGGTGACCAGGCACCCTAAGCGCACGCGCTTGGTCGCCTCGGCCATCGCCGCCTGCAGGGTCCAGCCCTCGTAGATGACGCGCCCCGGACCTCCGTCGCCGATCGAGGCCAGGTGGTCGAAATCCCACACGTGATCGAAACCGCCCTCGTCCGCGATGCGCCAGACGCCGCGCAGCGCCTCGATGGTCGTGTCCTGGCCGGAGAGCTTGATGCCGAAGCGCAGAGGGTGCGTCATATCGGCAGGTTAATGAAAGCGAAGACGTCGAACGCGGATCGGATGGCGGTACTGCTCCGCGAAACTCTCGGCGGTCATCCCGAGGCCCTCGATCTGGCCTCGGTACTTGCGCATGTAGGCCGGCTCTCGGTGGGCAGGCGGTTGCGACTTTGGAATGATCGCGTACCCCGATACGCGGACGAGATCGCCGCCAACTTCGTCGCTGTTGAGGTGCAGTTCGACATACGGGTTGGCTTTCACGTGCCGGACCTTGACGCCCGGTACCGCGTAGATGAGGAAAGACTTGCCATCCCACAAGAACCAGACCGGCACAGCCTGTGGTCGGCGATCGCGGCCGGTGGTCACAAGCCAGATCACCAACTCCTTCTTCAGGCGGCTCAGCGCATGTTTGCCAGGCGCGACCACATCGACAAGTATCGCCACGACGGCTGCGTCATTCCAGGCACTTACGATGGCGGCGACATGAGCCCGCGGTCGCGGTCGGCCGAGCAATGGACGCTGTGACGGAGTAGGCATCCACATACTTCGCGTTCGGAACCGGCCGTTTGATCGGCGGCTGAGACGGGGAGATTAGGAGCATGAAGAAGACGGAACCGACGACCAAGACCGAAGCCGAGTGGCGTAATGAGCTGACCCCCATGGAGTTCCACGTCCTTCGCGAGAAGGGCACCGAGCGGCCCTTCACCGGCGAGTACTGGGACACCGACACTCCTGGCGTCTATCTGTGCGCCGGCTGCGGGGCCAAGCTCTTCGAGTCGGAGACCAAGTTCGACGCCCACTGCGGCTGGCCGAGCTTCTACGCGCCGGCCGAGGACGCCCCCGTCGAGCAGCACGTCGACCGCAGCCTCTTCATGACCCGGACCGAGGTCACCTGCGCCAACTGTGGCGGGCACCTGGGCCACGTGTTCGACGACGGGCCGAAGCCGACGGGCCTTCGCTACTGCATCAACTCGGCGTCGATCAAGCTCGACCCGAAGTGATCACCGGGAGGCCAGAAACTTCCTGACGATCGGGGCGCTGCATGGTCTTGTCGCCGGGCATGCCAAACGAGTGGCCAAAAGGAAACTCCACCCCGACGATGCGCGGCGCCCTTCGCTCCTCCGCGACGGCCGGCATCATCGTCACCACCACCGTCGGAATTCCGGCCGCTTCGATCCACCGTGCCAGCACGGGCACGTTCGAGCAGCAGTCGGGTCAAGCCGGGGCGAGGATCAGGCCGTCGGCCGGCTGGTCGCGGAGCATCGCCACGAGCTCCGGCAGTGTCTCGTTACGCCAGCCCTCCAGGCTCCGATCCTGGTAGCCCATCACCGAAATGTGGTTGGCGGTCGCGCTGCCGACCACGCGTTCGTCGACAAGCTGTTGGAGCATGCGTGCAGGCAAGGCGATCTCGGGGTCGGCCTTGATGTCCTCGCCATTGATATGGAGATGAGCCACGCCGATGTCCGCCGCGTCTGCTCCCGCCGGTATCGAACGCCATGATGGGTCGCCCCATTCGGGATGGCTCTGCTCGCGGTCGATGTCGAAGGATGGCTGCGTGCTCCGGACGTAGAGGCCGGCCGAGGTGAGGAGGGCGATGCGGGCTCCTGCCAATCGCTTTTCGAAAGGCGCCCAGACCGGCGCCTCCTCTCCAGGAAACGGGCCTCGTCCTTCATACAGCGGGCGGAAGCTGCGCGGCAAGAACCTGTAGCTGTCGACGATCACGTGTCTGCTCCCACCAGCGTGCCGGTGACAACGGCCATCACCGAACCGCCGACCTCGATCTTGGTCGGAATGTCCTCGTCCGCCCCGTATTCGAGCCGGATGTGGATGATGCTCTGGCGGCCCATCTTCGTTCCCTGTTCGCTCGTGATCGACACGCTCCGGGAGCGTGGCACCAGGCCGTACTTGACTGCGAAGGCGCCAAGCGGGCCACTGGCCGACCCGGTGGCGGGGTCCTCGTCGATTCCGCTCCCTGGGGGCGCGAACATCCGGCTGTACAACCGGTTCGCACCCGCAGGCCCAAACAAGAACACCGGCAGCGGCGCACGCCCGGCGAATGCCGCGCGAAGGCGGGTTTGCTCGGACACCGCCGCATCGACTGCGCGCGCATCTCTCAGGGCAACGTAGAGAAAATCCAGTCCCGTGGTTGCTACCTGCAGCGGCACATCAGCGATCAGGTAGCTCTCGTCGAGTCCAAGACCCGCGGCGATGCGCCGCCGATCTGTGATCACCTCGCCGAAGCGGAGTGGCGGATGCGTCATCCAGAAGGTGAGGCCGTTCGGCCCGCGCTCTCCGCGGACAGCGACTGGGCCGACGCCTTCCTCGAGGGTGAACTCGAGAGCATCTCCCGGCACAAGGCCCTGCGTCGCGAGCACCCATGCGGTTCCAACGGTCGGGTGGCCGGCAAATGGCAGCTCGGTTCCGGGGGTGAAGATGCGAACCTTGGCCGCACTTCCAGGTTGTGTTGGCGCCATGACGAACGTCGTCTCTGAGAAGTTCATCTCTCTCGCCACGCGCTGCATGACGTCCGGCGCGATGTCGCCGGCGTCGAGCACCACCGCCAGCTGGTTGCCGGCGAGCGCGCGATCTGTGAACACATCGACGATGTGAATCGGGTATCCCATTTGTTTAGGTACAACCGAGGATACGAGTGCAGCCAGGCCCAGGACGATGATGGCCAGGCCGCTGGCGGTGCTGATGCCGCGCACCACGCGCGGCGTGATCCGCGCGCGCAGGCCGGCCGCGAGAGCCGCGAGCACGCACCACCACGTCACCGATCCCAGCAAGACACCGACCACGAGCAGGGCCGGTCGATGACGATGCGCGCACCGACCACGACCAGCAGCGCCCCGCCGGCGAGCTCGAGCCCGCGGCGCTCGCCGGTAAGCACGGTCGCGATCGCGCCCACGCCGAAGGCTGCCACTGCGGCATAGAACCCATCCGCGGTGGCGACGCCAAATCCTGAGAAAAGCCCGTTGAGCCAGCCCTTGACGAGGGTGCGCCTAAGGCAGAGGAAGAAGATCGGGCCGGGTGACGCCGCAATGGCCATCCCGAGGGCGAAGCCCCGAAGCAGGACGCTGGACACCCGAGCCTCTCATGGCCGGCAAATTGTATTGGCTCGCCTTATCCGAAAAAGGGGACCGACTCTCCGGTCTCGACGTGCTTCTTCAGCCGGCCGACGACACGGCCCCATGCGTAGTTGACCGAGGCCAGCTCCGCCGGCGGCACTGCGTCTGGCCACCCGGCGTGGCTGAACCTGACCTCCTGGCCGCCCTCCTTGGCCGGCACGATCTCCCACGTGATGGTGGTGCCTTCCCAGCCCGGGAAGCCGCCGGGGCTCGACCAGCGCACCAGCTTGCCCGACGTGAGCTCGTCCACCTTCACCTCGAGCTTGGGACCGCCGAATCCGAACCTGGCGATCGAGCCGACCTTGGGTTCCGCGTGGCTGTCCTTGGTCCAGAAGCTTGCCAGCCCCTTTCCCGTCGAGATGGCTTCGTAGATCGTGCTGGGGTCACCTTCGATGGTCACAGAGTGCATGAGTGGTCCGGCCATGATATTCGTCCTCCTAAAGACTTGACTTAATTAAGCAATATCTTAAACTACTCATTGTGGTTACACAAGCCAGGTCGCGACCGATTGCTCCCGACCCGCTTTCCGCGCTGTCGAGCCCACGGCGACGCGAGATCCTTCGCTTTATCTGGTCGCACGAAAGGCCAGCGGGTGAGATCGCGCGGGGGTTCGATGTCAGCTGGCCCGCCATCTCGCAGAACCTGCGCGTGCTTAAGGAGTCAGGCCTCGTACGCGAGCGCCGGTCGGGCACGAGTCGTCTCTATCGAGCCAACCGCGCCGCTCTGAGGCCGTTGGAGGCGTACCTTCGCCATATGTGGGAGCGCGACATCGACCGCCTTCGCCTCGCGGCCGAGGCGGAGGAGAGAAACCGGTCGAAGAGCTGATCGAGGGCGGCCTCAACGTCGAGGTCGTGCAGAGGATCGCCGCGCCGCCTGCGACCGTCTTCTCCTACCTCGTGGAGCCGGCGAAGTTCATCGCCTGGATGGGTGTTGGAGCGGAGCTGGACCCAAGGCCCGGGGGCCGAGTGCGCATCGACGTCGATGGCGAACACATTGCGCTCGGCGAGTTTCGAGAGGTCGATCCTCCCCATCGGGTGGTCATGACCTGGGGTTGGGAGAAAAACGACGCCGTACCACCGGGCTCGACCACTGTCGAGATCACATTGACGCCGGATGGCGCCGGCACGATTCTTCGCCTGCGCCACGTCGGCCTCCCCAGCCAAATCGAGAGGCGCTCGCACCTGGGCGGCTGGGAGCTCTACGCAGGCAAGCTGGCCGGCGTCGTCGACACGAGATAGCCCGGCACCAACCAGCCGTTAACCTGCCGGTTTCTTTTGCTGAGCTATCCTGCTTGGTCTCATGGAAATGCTCCGCAACATTGGGCGGCGCAAGCTGCGCAGCGTCCTCACCATCTCGGGCATCGTCATCGGCATCCTCGCCCTGACCACCATGGGGGCAATCGCGGAGAACTTCAACGCGTTGCTGGACGGCGGTGTCAAGTACTACAGCTCCAGCATTCAGGTCGGGCCTCCGGACGGCCAGTCGGCCTCCCTGCTCCCGCTCTCGAAGATCGACGAGATCAAGCGCGTGGACGGCGTGGCCGCGGCATTCCCTGGGTATCAATTCTTGGCCAAGCCCGGAGGTGTAACCGTTGTAAGCTTCGGACCGCCGGACCTGATCATTGCCGGCGACCCCGCCGAGAACGACTGGGGCCAGCTCAAGCTCGGCACGGCGCAGGGGCACTACCTGACCGGAACAGCTGGAGAGGTGGTGCTCGGGGACACCATCGACAAGGAGTTCAAGAAGAAGGTCGGGGACACCATCGACCTTCCGGTCAAGCCGTCGGACGCCAAACCTGACTTCGTCAATCACACCTTCAGCGTGGTCGGCATCCTCAACGTGACGCGCACGGCGCCGGACACGTTCGCCTACATGAACATCACAGATGGGCAGATGCTGCTCAAGGACAGCCTGCCGATCGCCATCCGAAGTCAGGTCGACACGTCGCAAATCGCTGAATCGATCGACGTCTACGGACAGCGTGGCTCGTCACTCGGCCAGCTCGATACGGTCGCCGACCGGATCAACGTCCAGGTCGACGGCGTCAAAGCGATACGGCCGAGCGTCATCGTCAACAGCTTCAAGTCCGGGGGCGCCATCTTCACGGCGATCACTACAGCCGCCGCGCTGCTGGCACTCATCATCGGCGGCCTATCTGTCGTCAACACGATGTTCATGGCTGTCGCCGAACGGGTGCGAGAGATCGGGCTGAAGAAGGCGGTCGGGGCGACCACGCGCCACATCATGGGCGAGTTCCTGCTGGAGGCGACCTTCATCGGAGCTCTAGGGGGCGTGGTCGGTTATGGCATTGGCGTGCTGATCACAATCATCGCCAATGGCACAACTCCGCCTGGCCAGGCGACGCTGTTTCTGATCACGGTTCGGCTGACTGTTCTCTCGTTGGGATTCGCGATCGCGCTCGGAGCCGTGGCCGGCATCCTCCCCGCATGGCGCGCGGCAAGGCTCGACCCTGTCACCGCATTGAGGAACGAATAAGTGGTCCGCACGGGAACAGGTTCGACAAGGCGCGGCCTCGGCGGCTGGAGCCAAGGAGACGACGAGCACGCGAGGGAGCGCATACCTGCTGGGGACCCCACATCGTCGTGTGGGGCTGCTGACCGAGCGCGCGCAGGAGGCGATGCAGGCTTCAGCGAAGCCCGGCCGACTAGGCCGACGGATTGGCGGGCGGCTTCCCGGGTGGACCACTAATGGCGGCGATCCGGCTGGAGG
>WNFG01008269.1_pt1 | contig 14432 bp, 17 predicted proteins | sample 5400431 | NCBI WGS metagenome assembly WNFG01 (sample SAMN13153346, study PRJNA577476) | soil metagenome | isolation source: 120 cm saprolite under Douglas fir tree site 2 hole 3 replicate 2 | place: USA:California | collected 2015-04-18
GACGAGCTCCAGGCATCGATCAAGCGCTCAATCCTGATCTTCACCAAGGCGCCCTACGCCAAGCCGCCGCAGGAGAACATCGAGGGCCTCGAAGTCGTCCGAAGCCACGAGGCGCGGAGCATCTACGAGTTTTCCGTCTTCGACGATCCCGCGGTCGCGGGGGGCGTTCGCCGATTCATCGAGCAAGGCGAGCAGGCCCGCTTCGTTCCCGAACTGCCGCTCAAGCTGGTCATCATCGACGAGACCATCGTGATGTTCGGGATGCAGGACCCGATCGCGGCGAGCACGATGGAGCTCACGATGATGGTCGTCGAGCATCCGTCACTGGCCACCGTGCTCAAGACAGCGTTTGACGCGTATTGGGCCCAGGGCCTGACCTTCGAGCAAGCAGGTGCGCGGCTGGTCGCCGCCGGGTCGAGGTCGGCCTAGTCGACGGTTCGCCGATCGCGGCGCGTCAAGCTGGAGTTTGGGATACGCTAGTAGCAGTTCACCGGTCGCTGCTGCATGAGATTGCAAGGGGACATGCCATGAAGTCACAAGACCTGAAAAGCTCGCGCGCGAAGACGGGTGTGAGCCGGCTATGGCTCGGGGTTGCCGCCGTCGCTGGCGCTACGTTCGCCTACCTGGGCGACCGGGAACGGGGCAAGGCCCGACGGCAGGCCGCGATTCGCCAACTTTCGGGGGCCGCGAAGGCGGCGGCCGATCGTACTACCCGCTGGCGCACTTTGGTCAGTTCACGCCTACCGGGCCGTGCGCATGAGCTACCTCCGGCGCAGGTGACCGTCCCGACTGAGCCCGCCGACGCCGCCACGGCGCCGTCGCGTTCGAAGCGTGCCGAGCGAAACGCGGAAGCCGCTGCCGAGACGAAAAAGCCCGACCTCTAACGCGCAGCATCCCATCGGACGCCGATGTCGCCGACGAGGTGGTGCTCAACGGCCCAGCGGGTCGCGGCACTACGCGATTTGACGCCCAACTTCGCGTAGACGGATCGAAGGTGGGCGTCGACGGTCCGAGTGCTGATGCCGAGCTCCTCGGCCAGCTGGCGGTTCGTGAGGCCGCCGGTGACGAGTCGCAGGATCTCGACCTCTCGTGTTGTCAGGCCATCCGCCCGGGGGCGCCTAGCCACGGCCCTTACGGCCGCTGGACGACGAAGCTGACCGCTCGCGTCTGCCGGCGACGGTCATAACCGATCAGCTTGATGTAGCAGCGCGGGTTGGCAGCCTTACACCCTTCGATAGCACCAAGCACGTCCTCCGCCGCTCGAGCTTCGAACAGGGGGACCTTCCACATCGTCCAGTAATGGTCGTGGGGCGTGGGCTTCTCGACGTATTCGATGGCCGGCACCAGCCCCTGTTGGAGCAGGTAGTGGATCTGGCGGAGGACCTGTTGGGTCGTGAGCGCCGGCAAGTAGGAAAAGGTTTCTAGTTTCATGCCCGCACCGGGTCGAGCCGGTCGACCCCCTCGAACTCGAAGCTGATCTCCTTCCATAGGTCGAGTGCCTGGCGCAGCTCGGAAGAGTGCCGCGCCGCCTGTTCAAGGATGTCTTTGCCCTCGCGCGTAAGGTCCCGGCCTTCGTTGCGCGCCTGGACGACGGCCTCGAGGGCGACGCGGTTGGCGCAGGCGCCGGCCGCGTTGCCGCCCGGATGTCCCTGCGTCCCACCCCCAAACTGGAAGACGGCGTCGTCGCCAAAGATGGCCACGAGGTCAGGCATATGCCAGACGTGAATGCCGCCCGAGGCCGCGGGGAACACCGCGGGGAGGGAAGCCCACGGCTGGTCGAAGTACACGCCGCGGCTTCGGTCGGCGGGAACAAAGTCCTCGCGCAGCAGGTCGTTGATCGCCATCGTGCCGCGGCGGTCACCCTCCAGCTTGCCCACCACCGTGCCGTTATGGACGTGGTCGCCGCCCGCCATCCGCAGCCACTTCGCGAGCACGCGCCAGTGGATGCCGTGGTTCTTCTGGCGGTCGATGACGGCATGCAGGGCGCGGTGACAGTGGAGCAGCATCCCGTTGTCGCGGCACCAGAGCGAGAGGGAGGTGTGCGCGGTAAATCCCATGGTCAGGAAGTCAGACATGATGATCGGCGCGCCCAACGATTTCGCGAACTCGGCGCGCTTGTAGACCTCTTCCAACCGCTTCCATCACGAACTCGAAGCGGTCTCGCCAGCGCATGAAAGGCTGCGAGTTGATGTTCTCGTCATCCTTGGTGAAATCGAGGCCCCCGCGCAGGCACTCGTAAACGGCGCGGCCGTAGTTTCGCGCCGAAAGCCCGAGCTTCGGCTTGATGGTGCCGCCCAATAACGGCCGGCCGTACTTGTTGAGTTTGTCGCGCTCCACCGGGATCCCGTGCGGTGGGCCGGGGAACGTCTTCAGGTAGGCGATCGGCAGCCGCAGGTCTTCCAGCCGCAGGGCGCGGAGCGCCTTGAAGCCGAAGACGTTGCCGACGATCGACGACATCATGTTGACGACCGAGCCCTCCTCGAAGAGGTCGAGGGGATAGGCGACGTACGCCATGATCTGGTCGGGATTGCCCTCCACGGACACGATCGCGTAGCAGCGGCCGCGGTAGCGTTCCATGTCGGTGAGGAGGTCGGACCAGACGGTGGTCCACGTCCCGGTCGACGACTCGGCGGCCACCGCCGCGGCCGCCTCCTCCGACGGCACGTCGGGTTGCGGTGTCACCCGGAAGGCTGCCAGGACGTCGGTGTCTTTGGGCCGGTAGCCGGGGTCGTAATAGGCCTCGCGGTAGTCGTGGACTCCGGCACGGTAGCCTTCGCGGACGGAATGCTTTTCGCTCATCTTTTCTCTCACGCTAGCATTCTCCGGTCATGCTGTCCAATGCATCAAACTAATCTTTTCGATAAACGCTACGAATCGCTGGCAGAGGCCGGCTCCTTCGCCGCGTGGTCGGCGCCGCTTCGCGCCGCCGCTACGGCGCGAGTGCGGTTGACCAGGGCCGCCTGGGCGTGGCCGACGTTCCGTGCCTCTCCCTTCCATGCCGACAGCGCCTCGTCCTGGAGCGCCCGCGCGAAGGAGAACGTCAGCTGCCACGGTTGGGGGCCGAGAGCGTTGATCACCTGCAAATGGCGCGTGGCGAGGTCGGGGCTCTGGCCTCCCGACAGGAAGGCGATGCCGGGGACCGCGGCCGGCACAGTCTGGCGAAGTCCCTGCACCGTGCGCCGGGCGACCTCATCGACGGTCGCCTGTGTTGAATGCTGTTTTCCGGGCAGGATCATGCTGGGCTTCAGCACCATCGCGTCCAGCGCCACCCCCTGCTCGGCCAGCTCGGCGAAGACCGTGCGCCACGTCGTGACGGTGACCGCAAAGCACCTTTCGATACTGTGATCGCCATCCATGAGGACCTCGGGCTCCACGATCGGGACGAGGCCGCCCTCCTGGCAGAGCGCCGCATAACGCGCCAATGCGTGGGCGTTCGCCGCGATGCAAGCACGGGTCGGGATGCCGGCGCCGATGGTGATGACCGCGCGCCATTTGGCGAAGCGAGCGCCAAGCTCGACATACTCGGCGATGCGCTCGCGAAGGCCATCGAGACCTTCGGTGACCTTCTCGCCCGACGCCTTCGCCAACGGCTTCGCTCCCGTGTCGACCTTGATGCCCGCAAGCATGCCCCGTTGGATCAGCGCCTGCGGAAACAACGAGCCGCTCGAGGTCGCCTGGCGGAAGGTCTCATCCTGGAGGATGACGCCGCTGATCACCCCCTCGAGTCCCGGCGCGGTGACCAGCAAGTCCCGATACGCGAGCCGGCTGTGCGTGGTTGATGGAATGCCCAGGGCCTCGAAGCGCTTGCCAATCGTCCCCGGGGTCTCGTCCGCTGCCAGGATGCCCTTGCCTGCCTGCACCAGCGCGCGCGCCGTCAAGACCATATCAACTGCCATTTCACTTACACCCGGCTGGGCTCACGTGCGACCGCCGGGAGGCTTGCCCAGGCACCTGGCTCGCCCACCACGGAGAAGATGCTCGCACAGGGCACGTCGAGCATAAGGTAGTCCTCGGGATGCAGCACTCCGAGGGCGATCGCCCCGGCGCGAATGACCTCCTTGTGGGAGACCACGGCAACCGTGCCCTGGCCGGCGACGTCCTCCAGGAATCCACCGACGCGCCGCATCAAGGAGATGCGCGACTCGCCGCCAGGTGGCGAGGCAATGCCGGCGGCCCACGCGGTCAAGGCTGCCGCCTCGTCCTTCTCCACATCCGCATGCCGTTTGCCCTCCCAGTCGCCATAGCTCAGTTCGATGATGCGCTTGTCCGTGTCGAGCGACATCCGACCGTGGTTGGCGGCGAGCAGGATCGCTGTTTCTCTCGCCCGGCGCAGAGGGCTGGAGTAGATCGCATCGAGCTTGACCGCGCGGAGACGGTGGGCCAGCTGCCCGGCCTGGAGGCGACCGAATACGCTCAAGGGTAGGTCGGTCCGACCCTGGTAGCGGGAGGGCGGCGTCGTCCACAGCGTCGACGCGTGACGGACGAACAGTAGCGTCGTCGTCATTGCCGCGCCTTCGCGTCAGACGTGCTCGTGCTCATGGGCGAGCTCCTCGACCTCTTCCTGGTGAATGAGCGACTCGTGAACGCTCAGCGGGACCTTCAGCAAGAGCGACTTCCTGGCGCTGAGGATGCGATGGACCAGCAGCAGCTGCGTTAGTGCCAGGGGATCGCTGTGGTGCGAGCGCAGCAGCCCGTCCGTGAAGGCGCCAAGCTGGTCTGGTGCCAACTGCCGCATGTGCTGATGACGGCTGCCCATGTGGGCCCAAATCCGGTCTTCCAGCCCGGCCGCGGTCTCCGGATCGATGTTGCCATCGATCTCGAGTATCTCCGCACCGGTCCCGTTGTCGCCAATCCTTGACACTCGCAGCCCGTTGGCTGCCTCGTTCAGCAAGCCGTCCAGGTTTAGCCGCGGCAGTGCAGGCTGCTGGATGATTCCAACGTTCAGGTGCGCGTCGTCGTCGCGGCGTTTGGGCCGATAAAAGCGCACGATCAGATCGGCGAAGCGAAGCTGCGGGGCGATGTACTTCTCCACGTCCGGTTGGCGCACCTCGATCTCCTTGCGCACCGCCTCCTCGGCATAGCCGCGCTTGGCGACATCGCGTTGGAGCTTCCACCGGTGTTTCAGGTCTTCCTCAGGATCGAGCCAGACCTTCAGGTCGAAGAGGCCTCGGATCCCCGAAACGAGAAAGGGGTGCAGGCCCTGGACGATCACGACGTCCCGAGCGCGCAGCTCTTCTTTGGGCCCAAAGGTCCCGTTGCTGTGGTCGTACACCGGCTTGTTGATCGTGCGACCCTGTTTGAGCGCGAGCAACTGGTTCTCCATCAGGGCGAAATCGGTGGCTCGCGGGTTGAGCCCGGTGATACCGACCAGCCCTCGTTCCCGGCGATCCAGGCTGTGGTAATCGTCCAGGCACAGACTGGTGATTCGGGATTTCGGAAAGATGCGGTAGAAACCGGCGGTCAGTGTGGACTTCCCGCTTCCGCTGTCCCCTCCGATGGCCACGAAGATCGGCCGTCGCGCATTGACACTTGGGTGCATGTCTGTCTCCTGTCCGCCCACGCTAGCAGCGAAAGCGCTATGCAGTCCAATACAGACATTGAATGCGCGCGATAAGCTAGACGAATGAGTGGGAGCGGGCGAACCGTCCGATCACCGTTGGCAGCGGGCTTCGACTCCCGGGTCACGGTCCACCAGCTCCGCATCTTCAAGATGGTGGCGGACCACCACAACTTCTCGCGGGCAGCCGAGGCGCTTCACCTCAGCCAGCCTGCCGTCTCAAGCCGGATCATCGCCGACTTCGAGATGGCTGGTCATGCGCTCGACGAGCTTCACGGGCTTCGCCGCGGCCTGCTTCGACTGGCCGGAGACACCACGGTTGGTATTTACGTCCTTCCCGATGTGCTTGGCACGTTTAGGGAAGGCCATCCGGACGTGGACGTCAGCCTCGACGTCGGAAACCGGCAACATGTCTACGAGCGATTGATCGCTAACGAGGCGGACTTCGCCGTGGTGGGACGCCTTTGGCCGCGGCCGTCAATCCCGCTGACGACCCGGCCCTTCCTCCCGAACGAGTTGGTCGCGATTGCCGCGGCGCGCCATCCCCTGGCGGGGATGAAGCGGATCTCGATCGCACGCCTCGCCGAGGAACCCTTTATCGCGCGCGAGCCAGGGTCTGGTACGCGGGAGACCGCCGAGGGAGCCCTGCGGCGAGCGGGCCGGCCTATCCGCACGGTCATGGAGCTCGCCAGCAACGGGGCGATCAAGCGCGCCGTCGCCCGTGGCCTCGGTGTCGCCATCATCTCCCGCCACGCCGTCACGATGGAAATCCGGCTCGGATTGCTGGCCGAGCTCGCGGTCGTCGGCTTCCCGCTGCGCCGGCAGTGGCACATGGTCTACGCGAGAGACAAGCGGTTTGGTCCGGTCGAGCGCGCCTTCCTGTCCTTCATCGATGATGGCGGATGGCGAAGTCGCCTGGGCGAGCTGCCACTGACCGAGTGATGCAAGCCCCCGACACCGATGTCGCGGTGGTCGGTGCTGGGCCGGCTGGGGCGGCCGCCGCCCTCTTTGCCGCGCGACGCGGCCATCGGGTGATCATTTTCGACAAGCAGGATTTTCCCCGCGACAAGCCGTGCGGTGAAGGGCTGATGCCGGGCGGCCGGCCGGCGCTGCGTGAGCTCGGTCTCGAGGATGCTGTCGTATCGGGCGGTGCGCCGCCACTCCGGGGACTCCAGTTCGGGCTTGCCGAGCAGCCACCGGTGGCGGTGCCGTTCCCCGAGCTTGATGGCGAGCAGGCGGGCCTGGGAATTCGGCGACTCACCTTCGATGCGCGCATGGCCGACGCCGTCGCCCACGATCCGCTGATCCAGTTCTGCCCGCACACGGAGGTGCGCGATGTCAAAACCAACGCCGACGGCAGGGCGAGCGTGATCACCGCGGGCGGCGAGGTTCGGGCCCGCTTCGTCGCGGTTGCGGACGGCTTGCGTTCCGCGTTTCGTCATCGCCTCGGCTGGACGGTTGGACCGCGGCCGCCCCACCGCTACGGCATCGTCGCCCACTGGACGATCGATGCGCCCGTCGATCCGTGGGTGCGGATCACCTTCGACCGTGGCCTCGAGGTCTACGAAGGCCCGGTTGCCGGCAACCAGCGAATGGTCGGACTCCTCTGTTACCAGGATCGGATGCGTGAGTTTGGCGGCCGGCTCGAGGCGCGCTACCGGGAGATCGCGCTCGCGCTACGTCCAGCGTTGCGCAGCGCCGACCTCGTTGGTCCTGTCTCGGCGGTGGGCCCCTTCTGGTATCGCGCGTCGACGGTTGCCCAGGGCCGTGTCTTTCTGATCGGGGATGCCGGAGGGTTCACCGACCCAATCACCGGGGAGGGCGTCGCCGCCGGCTTGCGCCAGGCACGCGCCTTCGCCGCCGCGCTGGAGTCGCCGAGTCCCGAGCGCACCTACCGGCGGGCGCACCGGCGACTGACGAAAGACCCGCGCCGTGTGGCGGCGCTGTTCCTCCGGCTGAGCCGCACACCGGCATTGGTCGAGCGCGCCATGCGCAGTCACCAACGGGCGCCGCAAACCCTGACGACCTTGCTCGGGATCGGCTTCGGCTACTGGGGCTTCAACCGCATCACGCCGCGGGAGTGGCTCCGGATGTTCAGCGGCCGCTGAACAAGCGCGGCAGGAAGCGTGGCTTGCCCGCCATCCGTTGCCGGTAAGCAGGGATCGCCATCAGCAGCGCATCCTCTTCCCTGATCCTCCGGCGGAGGAGCAGAGCATTCGCCAGGCTCAGACCGACTGCACTCGCGTAGGCGCCGCCAATCAGCGGCAGGCCGAGGAATTCAAGGCCGAGCGCGACGTAGTTCGGATGGCGAATGAAGCGGTAGGGGCCGCGGTCGACGATCCGCAAATCGCTCGGCACCACCGCGCGCACGTTCCACGATTCGCGCAGCGAGGCTATCACGCTAAGCCTGAGCACAACGGCTGCGATTGCGGCAGCCCAGCCCATGGCGGCGACCGGTCGCGGCGACGGACGACCGCGCCACACACGTTCGAGGGCCGGCAGGGTGAAGAGACCAAGATTGACGGCCGCGATCCATCCCCACACGGACAGGCCGGCTTGCGGCGCATCGGGTTGCCGTCGATGGATCTGCCGCTCATTTCGTTCCGAGTAGAGGAGCTCGATGAATCGCTGCGTTGCGAACAGGAGCAAAACGCGACCGTAGCGGCCCGCGCTCACGCCGTCAGCCGCATGAGGGCAAGCTCGATCGAGAGCCCCGGACCAAAGGCGATCGCCAGCACCCGACCGTGTGTTCCGCCGCGCTGCATCTCCTCGAGCACGAAGAAGATGCCGGCGCTCGACGCATTGCCGTTGCCGGCGAACACCGATCGCGAGGTGGCGAGTGATTCCGGATCCAGCGCCAGTGCGCGTTCGATCGCGTCGACGATGCGCGGGCCGCCGGGGTGCGCGGCAACCGCGTCGACGTCCGTCAGGTGGAGGCCGGCTTCCGCGAGGAACGTCTCGACGGCGCCGCGGAGGTGCGCCTCCACCACATCAGGAAGCTCGCGGCTGAGAATCACCCGAAGCCCGCCGTCGCGAAGCTCGTATCCGAGGTGGCGGGCGCCTTCCGGCACCAGCACGGTGCCGGCGTGCTCGAGCGTCCAGCCTGGAAGCCCGTCACCCCCGCGCAAGACCACCGCCCCGGCGCCGTCGGCGAAGACCATCGCGGCCACCAGGTTGTCGACCGAGTGATCATCCGCGTGGAACGTCAGCGACGGGATCTCGACCGCGAATAGGAGCACGCTGCGCTGCGGGTAGGCGCGCAGGTAATCGAGCGCCCGTGCGAGGCCCGCCACCCCGCCGCCACATCCAAGCTCGGTAATCGGCAGCCGGGCGACGTCCGGCCGCAGTCCGATCAGGGGGATCAACTCGGCGTCGAGTGACGGGAGGACGATGCCGGTGCAGGACACTCCGATCACCAGGCCAATGTCCGTAGGGGCGATCCCGCTTCGTTCCAGCGCCGTGCAGCACACCCGTCGGGCGAGCACCCGCGCGTGCTCGAGATAGGCGTCCGTTTGCTGGCTCTGGGTCCGGCGCTCCATCAGCGACGTCAGTGGCTCGGCGAAATAGCGGGTCCGCGCTCCCTCGCTGCCCTGCAGCTTTGGCATCCGCCGGCCCCGTGCCCGGCCGAGCGCGTCCCAGACCTCGTCGACGGTCGCCGTGATGGTCGGCACCGCCGTCGCCATGCCGGCGATCCGCGCCTGCCCGAGCGGCATCCCTCGCGCTCGCCTTTCCACGCCGGGGCTCGCTTTTCGCGCTCGCCTTTCCACACCGGGGCTCGCTGTTGATGTCATCAGACTGATGCTAGGCTGGCGCAGTGGTCGTTCGTCAGGCCGAACGTGAAGATCGCCCGCAGCTTCTCGAGTTGATCAAGGGGTATTTCGCGTTCTACCGGGTCCCCTTTCCTACCGACTCGAAAGTCGAGCGCTTGCTCGACCTCCTCGAGGGGGATCCGGGGCTCGGGGTCCAGCTCGTGGCCGACGAGGGTGGCCGGCTTCAAGGCTTCGCCAGCCTCTACGCCTGTCTCGACACGCTGGTTGCCAAGCGCATCCTGATCATGAACGACCTCTTTGTCGACCCGTCACTCCGCAGCCGTGGTATCGGCGCGGCACTATTCGACGCCGCCCTGGCTTACGCTACGGAGCACGGTTACGCCCGGCTCGACTGGGTTACCGCCGCCGACAACCAAGACGCGCAGCGCTTCTACGATCGCCACGGCGGTCGGCGCGGTCCCTGGGTCTCCTACAGCGCGGCCGTCACGGACCGCTGAGCGCGAGTACTGCGCCTCAGGCGCTCTTTCGCTTCCGCCGCGTGGCCGGCTTGCCTCGTCTCTTTGAAGCCAGTCGCGCTTGCTCGACGCTGGCCCGCAGCACCGACATCAGGTCCTGCACACCGGTGCCAGCCGGCACTTCGATGCCCACGGGGCGGGCCGAGGCGGCCCGGCCCTCGATCAGGGCGTTGAGCCGCTGGCGATAGTCATCCGGATAGCGCTCCGGCTCGAACGGCCCGGACAGGGTGTTGATCAGGAGCGACGCCATCTCGCGTTCGTTCTTCCTCAGGTCGGCCGGCTTGGCCGGTGCCAACTCGGCGGTGGGCAGGATTTCGTCGGCGTGGAACATCGTGGTCAGCACTATCAGCCGGCCCTGCGGACGTAACGCGGCGAGGTATCGCTTGCGGCGAAGAACGAACCAGCAGATCGCAATTTTGCCGGTCTCCCGCATCGCATCGACCAGCAGCCCATACGCTCGCTCGTAACCCCGATCGGGCACGGCGTAGTAGCTGACGTCGAAATAGAGCGGATCGACCGCGGAGGCGTCGACGAACTGCTCGACGTCGATCGTCCGGGTCCGTTCCGGGGCCAGCTCTTCCAGCTCCTCGCGATTGACGGTCACATAGCGGTCCTTGGCGACCTCGAACCCCTTGACCACGTCGGCCTCGGCGACAGGCTGCGGTATCGCGTTACCCCCCAGGCCGACCCTCCCCCGCAAGGGGGGAGGGAGATTCATCTCCGGGATTCCGACGGTCCCCCGCTCCGGCTGGGAGGGCGTTGCGTAATTCCCTCTCTCTCTGGGGGAGGGCAGGGTGGGGGCGCCGACTTCGACCACCTTCTGGTGGCGAATGCGCTGTCCGCTCGACCGGTCGATCTCATGGAAGCGCACGTCCTTCCGTTTGGTCGCCGGGTATAGGCGCACCGGGACGCTGACCAGGCCGAAGCTGATCGTTCCCGACCACACCGCGCGCGCCATTGTCTGATTATGGCGGTGGTGCCGCCGTATCATTGCCACGAGGGCCATGGGCATCCTGGAGGGGGCGTTGGTCGAGTCGACCATCCCAGTACAGGACCTCGGGCGCGCCAGGGCCTTTTATGCCGAAAAGCTCGGATTGACCCCGACCAGCGAGGAACCAATCGGTCTTCGTTACCGCCTGGCGGACGGAACGCGTTTCCGGCTCTTCCGGAGCGGCGGCAGGCCTTCCGGTGCGCACACACAGATGGCGCTCATGGTCGAGGATCTGTTGGCGACCGTCCAGGATCTTCGCTCACGTGGCGTCAAGTTTGAGGAGTACGACAGTCCGGGGCTCAAGACGACGGACGGGATCGCCGACGTTGGCTATGCCAGGGCTGCATGGCTCAAGGACAGCGAAGGCAACCTGATCGGGATCTCGCAACCAAGCCGCTAGACGGCCATCAGGCCGCCTGGTTGAGTTCCATCGGGTAGCCCGCCGCGCGCCACGCCGGCAATCCGCCTTCGAGCTGCCATGCGTCATAGCCCTGGCCCCGCAAGACGCGAGTCAGCCGAGCGCTGGCCTCTTCGTCGGCGCAGGTGCAGTAGGCAATGATGGTCTTGTCATGGGAAAGGCCGGGCACGCCTTTGACGACGTCGGCAGCGTGCCGATTCACATCGAGGATGTCCCTGGGGGACACCCGAACCGCCCCCGGGATCTTCCCCCGGACAGCGCTCTCGATGAATGGGGAGGTCACGTCCAGCACGATCGCCTGGCCGGCCTCGATGGTTTCCTTCGCCCTTGCGGCATCGATCCAGTAGGGAACAAACGTCATCGCTCTACCTCCAATGCTTGTCACGGTCATTGAACCATTCACATGATGAATAAACCATGGAAAGCCGGGGTATATTCCCTTCGTGGCCGTCAAAATCAAAGTTGAGCCAAAACCCACAGAGGCGCTCTGGAAACTGCTCCGGGACGACGCCTTCGCCAGCCTGCGCGACGACTTCACCGCACGGGTGGCCGAGTGCAGCCTCTCCCTCTCGCAGGGCAAGCTGGTCCGGGAGCTGGCTAAGCCCCAGTCGCAGCGTGAGCTCGCCCGCCGGCTCCACTACGATCCGTCCAATATCACGGCTCTGGCTGACTCGCTGGAGGCGCGCGGCCTGGTCGAGCGCCGCACGGATGCCTCGGATCGACGGTTTCGGCTGCTGGCGCTGACGCCGGAAGGCGAGCGGGTGCGGGCATCGTTGGAACTTCTGCTGGCCCAGCCGCCCCATTTTCTCGACCGCCTGACGCTCCCTGAGCAGAAGCAGCTGCTGCAGTTGCTCGCCAAGGTCTTCGAGACGGAGCGCCGCCGGCCCCGTTAGCGCGGCGGTTCGAGCGGTCCGGGCATCGCTGCATCGGCTTCGCGCTGGAGGCGTGCCTCATTGCGCCGCAGAAAGACGATGACGGCGATGATCACGATAACGCCGGCGATCGCCAGCGCCGTATCGACCCGGCCGGAGAGCCGCAGCAACTGTTGGCCGAGCAGATAGGCCGCGACCCCGTAGAGGGTCGACCAGATGATGCCGCCCGCCGCGTTGAAGATCAGGAAGCGGCGCCAGTGCATGCGGTTCACGCCGGCCAGGAACGCCGCAAAGATGCGCAGGACGGAAAAGAATCGCCCGAAGAACACCACTTTGGGACCGTGCTTGTGGAAAAGGTACTGACCGAGCCTGAGCCGGTTCTCCTCCAGGCGGATATATCGGCCGTACCGTTTCAGCAGCCGATAGCCCCCGGTGCGGCCGATCACGTACCCGATGTTGTCGCCCACGATCGCCCCCGCCGACGAGGCCACGATGACCCAGAAGATCGAGAGCCGGCCGGTCGTCCCCGCATAAATTGCGGCGGTGACGAGCATCGTCTCTCCCGGAACCGGAATGCCGATACTCTCGACGCCGACGAAAACAAAGACCGCCAGGTAGCCATAGGTCGCGAGCAAGCTGTCGAGGTTGCGCGCGAGGAAGTTCAACATGCGGGAACCAGCCTAGCGGGACGCCCTAACAATCAGCCAATCTGGCCGGGCAGCTGGGGGTCAACGATCGCGTCGGATCCAGGTTATCGCCAGCGTGCCACGCTGCCGACGATCAGCACGGGCAGCGTGACGAGGGCCGCGATCACGAACAGCGTCGAGTAGCGGTTGGCGCTGGCCAGTCCGGCCACCGCCGAGGTGGCCAGGGCCGCGCCGGTGAAGATCGCGGTCGCGAACAACGCCGTCGCCGTGCCACGAGCCTCCGGGACCACGTCGGTGGCCCAGGTCTGGAACGTCGACTGCATGAAGGCGTAGGCGCCGCCGGCCAGGATACTGGCCGCCAGGATGGCCGCCACGCTCTGCGCCGAACCGGCAACCAGGTATCCGACCATCAACATGGCGGCACCCCCGGCGAGGATGAGCGCGGCAGGCGTCCGCCGTGCCACGTAACCAAAGGCACGGGTGCAGAAGAGCACCGCTATGCCGTAGCTGGCGACCACGATGCCGGCGATGGCCGGGCTCTGACCGTTGGCCTCGAGCGCCGGGGCAAGGTAGGTGACGAAGCCGAACATCACGGCGCCGTTGAGCACGGCCAGCAGCAGCACGGTGACGGCCCAGCCGCGACGCAGGACCGTGGCCACTTGCTTGAGGGGGTTCTGGCTCGACCGAGTGAGCAGCGACTCCGGCGTCCCGCGGAGGGCAATCGCCACCGCCAACGCGATGGCGCCAGGGATCAGGAAAAAGTAGCGCCAGCTGAAGACGTTCGCGGTGATTCCAGCGCCCAGCGTGCCCGCCGTCGTGCCCAGGGCTACGAAGACCAGCACGTTGGTGATGGCCTGTTGCCGGACCTTGAAGGGGAACCGATCCGCAAGGTAGACCAGTGTCGTCGGAAAGACGCCGCAGGCGATGCCACCGGTGATGAAGCGGGCGACGAGCAACGCTGTGAGGTTCGGTGACAGCGCCGAAAGCACATCGGCAAGGGCCGTTCCCGCGAGCGCCGCCCTGATGATCCGTACCCTCCCGAACCGATCCGACAGCAGGCCGTAGAGCGTCGGCAGGAGACCGTAGGCGAGATAGTAGAGACTCGCGACCCCGGAGACGGCGGCGAGCGATACGTGGTAGGTGGCCGCCATCGGGATGAGGAGGGGCGCGACCGCGAAGCGATCGGCCATGGTCGCAAACGCGCCGAGGTACAAGATTCGGGGTACCCCCCGCTGCGCCGTCGCCGCCAACGGTTCTCCGCTCAGCCCGCTGGTTCTCGCACGCCGACTTCGTCGAGGTGCAACAGCAGGTCTCGTGGGTCCTCGTAGACGCGGTAGGCACCGGCCTGCTGCAACTCCTCCCGACCGTAGCCGCCCGATAGCAACCCGACGCCCAGTGCGCGCGCCCGCTGCGCCGCCAGCAGGTCCCAAACACTGTCGCCGAAAACGATCGAGTTCGTGATGTCGACACCCAGACGAGCGGCAGCCGCCAGGAACAGGTCGGGGTCGGGTTTGGCGTGGGCTACGTCCTCCCGCGTGATCACGACCTTCGGCTCGACGCCGAGCAACTTGATCGACGGACCCGCGGTTTTCGTGCTGCCGCTGGTGGCGATCGCCCACGGCACGTTCTGCCGTGTCAGCCGGCTCAGTAGGTCGTGGGCGC
>WNFG01004670.1_pt1 | contig 14415 bp, 10 predicted proteins | sample 5400431 | NCBI WGS metagenome assembly WNFG01 (sample SAMN13153346, study PRJNA577476) | soil metagenome | isolation source: 120 cm saprolite under Douglas fir tree site 2 hole 3 replicate 2 | place: USA:California | collected 2015-04-18
TCGGGCCAGTATTTCCTCGACAACCTCCCTCCGGGCGGACCCTACGTCCTTTCCGCCCAAGCCGCGGGCTATCCGCCGACCAGCGAGCCCGACATCCAGCTGGCGCTGGGCCAGCGGTTCTCCTACGACCTCGTGCTGCGGCCCTTTGTGGAGGAGGTCACCGTCGTCGGGCAGCGCAAGACGCGGCTCAACGACAAGAGCCGCACGGGCGCCTCCAGCTCGATGAAAGACTCGACGATCACTGAGTTGCCGCTCCAGGGCCGCAACTTCACCGATCTGATCGCGACCAATCCGGGGGTAACGCGCGAGCCGAACGGCGGCGTCTCGATTGCCGGTCAGAACAACCGCTACAACTACATTCAAATCGACGGCGGAGCGAACAACGATCTCTTCGGCTTGACCAGCCAAGGCACGCCCGGCGGCCAGGCCAACGCCAAGCCTCTTTCCATCGAAGCCATCCAGGAGTTCGTGGTGCAGATAGCGCCGTTCGACGTGCGGCTGGGCAACTTCACCGGTGGCCTGGTGAACGCGATTACCAAGAGCGGCACGAACGAGTTCCACGGCAACGCCTTCACCTACTTCCAGAACAGAAACCTCACCAACAAACAATATATCGTGCAATCGACGAAGGAATTGAAGACCGACCCGAACTACCTCGACTACACCGTCTGGCAGTTCGGCGCCACGGTCAGCGGTCCAATCGTCAAGGACAAGGTACATTTCTTCATCGCCACCGACTTTCAGGATCGCAAAGCATCGTTCGGCAATTCGTTTCAGATCAGCGGCCAGAATCCAGACGACGACAGGCGCATTGCCGGCTTCGACCTCGCCACCGCGCAGCGGTTCACCGACATCCTGGCCCAGCGATACAACATCACCAATGTCGGAAACGCCCTCGCGCCGAAGCTCTCGACTCCTGACAAGAACGTCTTCGTCAAGGTGACCACCAGCCTGATCGATAACAGCGACCTCGAGCTCTCTTACAACTGGGTGAACGCGAGCACCGATGTGCTCATCCGGGCGCCCACCTCGCCGTCAGTGCCAGGCCGTTTGCGCGACGGATACGAGCTGTCGAACAGCGGCTACTCGCAGGCCAACTCAACCAACACGGTCCGCTTCAAGCTCACGACGAACTGGGGCGGTGGGAAGTTCTCGAATGAGCTCCTCGGCGGCGTCTCGATCATCCGCGACGAGCGCTCGCTGCCGTCGCCGCGGGTCCCCCTGATTCTGGCGAGGGTCTGTGGCAGCATAACCAACCCCTGCGGAGGGAACCTTGGCGCTTCCTCGTCATGGCTCGCCGCCGGAGCCGAGCGCTTCTCGCAAGCCAACATCCTGGACCAGGACATCTACCAGGTTCAGGACAACCTCACCTTCGCGATCGACAGACACCGCATCACCGCCGGTACGAACAACGAGTTCTTGAAGATCCGGAACGTATTTCTCCAGGCCGCGACGGGCGTCTGGGCCTTCAACAGCCTCGACGACCTCGACGCCGGCAATGCAGTCGCGTTCCAGCGCCGCTTCGCGGTGAGCGACGTGCAGGAGCCCGGTACGGCCAAGTTCAGAGTCACGCAGATTGGATTCTACCTTCAAGACGAATGGTCGCCGCTCAGAAATCTGAGAGTCACGCCCGGGCTGCGGTTAGACGTGCCCATCCTGTCGAAGGCGAACACCAACCCCATCTTGGCAAACAACGCCGCCTTCACGATCGACACCGGCAAAGTGCCGACGGGCAACATCCTGTGGTCGCCGCGGCTCGGCTTCAACTGGGACGTCACCGGCCAGGCCGATACCATCGTCCGGGGCGGCACCGGCATCTTCAGCGGCCGGCCGCCCTACGTCTGGGTATCCAACGCGTACAGCGTCAACGGCCTCTCGCAAATTGAGCTGACCTGCACCGGGGCGACGGGTGTACCGGCGTTCACCCCCGATCCAAACGCGCAACCGACGACCTGCGCCGGGGGGACGACGATCACGCCGCCCACCAACCAGGGCGAGATCGACTACTTCGATCCGAACACCAAGTACCCCCAGAATTGGCGAGTCGCGATGGGCGTCGACAAGCGCCTGCCCTGGGGGATCATCGGGACCATCGACCTGCTCTACACCCAGGACGTCAACGGCTGGTACACCACCGATGAGAATCTGAACTATCTGGGACCGAATGGGGAAGGACGCGCGATCTACGGCACCTTCAACCGATCGACGCCCACAACTTTCGCTGCGGATCCCAGCCGGATCGATCCGGTCAACCTCGCCCAGGCGGTGAAGGTGTTCAACAAGAATGGAGGGCATGTCTACAGCGGGACGATTCAGTTGCAGAAGCAGTTCCTGCGACGCCTCGACGTCAGCGTGGCGTACACGTACTCCAAGTCTGAAGACCGGATATCGCTCACCAGCTCGCAGGCGTTTTCCAATTTCCAGTTCTCGCCGATCGACGGCGACATCCAGAACCGGAACGTGCGGCCGTCGGCGTTTGACCGCCCGCATAAGATTTCGATCGCCGGCGTCGCGAGGTTGCCGTACGGCTTCGGCGTGGGGCTCACCTACGTGGGTCAGTCGGGTCTGCCTTACACCTGGGTGGTCCAGGGCGATGTGAACGGCGATGGCATCAGCGGAAACGATCTCGCGTTCATCCCGGCGGACCGGAGCCAGATCAGCCTTTCAGGCACTCCGCAGCAGCAGTCAGACCAGTGGGACGCGATGAACAATTTCATCCAGAACCAGAGCTGCTTGCGAGATTCTCGCGGCCACTTCGTTCAGCGGGGAGCCTGCCGCAACCCATGGCAGAATTTCCTGGACATGCGGTTCTCCTGGGTTTCGCCCGATATCCTCAAGGACCAGCATTTCGAGGTTCAGGTGGACATTTTCAACTTCCTGAACCTCTTGAACAGCAGATGGGGCCTCTTCGATCAGGCGACGGGGTTCGAAACCCACAACTCAACCTTCTTGCAGGCGGTGGGTTATGACCGCGTCAACAACCGACCGGTCTACTCCTTCACCGAGCCAGCGGTGATCCACCAGCCGCTCTACAGTCCAACACAGTCGCGCTGGCGGATACAGCTCGGGGCGAGGTACATCTTTTAGCAGGGCCGGAACGCCACGCTCGACTGGGTTGAAACCGGGATCCGGCCCACGCAGGACGGGATTGTGGCGTCGTGCGCGGCGTTCCACGAGATCTACGGAGACGCCTGCCGCTTCGATCCCAGCTACCTTCCCGCGCCGTACGAGTCGCCCGTGCCCGCCCGCAGTCCATGAGGCGCAGAACCGCCGACTGAAAGCCCGAGGCGGTCCGCCAGAGTACGGTGGGAAGGCCCAAAGAGAAGTCGATCCACCAGCCAGGAAATGAGCAGACCGGTCGCGGTGCCGACCACTCCCCAGCCGATATCGCTCCACGAGAAGTCGCCATTCGCCGAGAGGTCATACAGCTCCTTGGCGAACCCGGCGGCCAAAGCGAGCGCCGCTCCGGAGGCGAGTCGGATGCGCTTGTCATCGGAGAACGCCGCCCCGAGCGTGTAACCGTTGGTGGCGAGCTCCGCGCTGGCGGCGAAGTGAAGAAAAGGGCCGCGCTCATACCACGGGGTCGGTCTGCCTTGGGCAACTGCGGATGGCGCGGCGACGAGGAGAATCGCGATCGACCATCCGAGCACTTTCATGTCATTCATTAGCGCACTGTTGCATTCTAAACGGGTAAAAAACAACCCAGGTCGTTCCAAGTTCTTGAATGTATTTATCTCGGCTCGGTGGGTCATTTAGACATCAGGCATACCTCTGGAGGTGGTGTTCCACCATGTAGGTAATTGTTGTATCAAGAGGCGATGGAGGGACTCGTCATGTGCCCCAGACGTCCTGAGTCGACTGTCACGCGTTTTGTAGAATTTTTCTTGGAGTTGTTTTCACGTTCCTGCACGGTCCGGGAAATTGATTCGGCGGACCTGATTCAGGTTTTGAAATTGGAGTCGCGCCGGCGCCCGCTTGGAACAACGAGCTACGGGCTTCCCGTGCCCGATCAGGCGGCGCTGCCCATTTCGAATATCAAGCCGCACGGGGGTGGTTACCAAATCTCCGACGTTTTGTGGTTCGAGCGCTCTCCGGTCCGGAGGATTGCTGCTGGCCTCAAAGAAATCCCCTCGGGTGGCGGCCATGCAAGGCTGCTCTCCCCGGTCAACATTTCGTCCATCCCCGGAACAATCGCGACGTCGACGGTCACCGCGACCTCTCGACCGCGAGGAAATCCGGAATTCAGCCTGATCGTCAGCGACCGGTCTACCGGCTAGGCGAGAACCGGCGGTGCCCCGTAGCAGGGGCGGGTGCTGCATCCTCCTGCGTCGCAATACTGATGTATATCCGCGCTGCAGCCGCAGGAGTTGCACCTTCAGCAATCTCGAATGCCAATGGCCCCAGGCGGAAACCACCCTCTGCAACTAGGCTGGCTGGGTTTGCGGTAGGTTGACTGCCATGGCCGTGGAGCAGCTCCGCGTTGGTGGATACCGTTCGATCCGAGATCTCCATCTCGAGCTCGGGCGGCTCACAGTCATCGTCGGCCCGAACGGTTGCGGCAAGACGAATCTGTATCGGTCGATGCTCCTCGTCGCCGCCGCCGCCAACGGAAGCTTCGCGCGAACTCTGGCCGATGAAGGTGGAATGCCTTCCGTCCTCTGGGCGGGGCGCCGAAGCCAAAGTCCATTGCGCATGTCGATCGGCATTGATTTCGAAGACCTCGGCTACGAGATCAGCTGCGGGCTCGTCCCCCGTGTTCGGGGAGAGAGCGGACATTTTGCGCTCGATCCCGAGGTGAAGGAGGAGCACGTCTGGGCGATTGAGAAGCGCCGCCGGCTGGTGCTGCTCGAGCGCAAGGATCGCTCCGCGTTCCTCCGTGACGCAAACGGCGATCGAGTTACGTTTCCAGCCAGCCTGTGGCCGGCGGAATCGGTCCTCGCGCAGCTTCAGGAACCTCACCGCTTCCCCGTATTGTCACAATTCAGGTCGGAATTCTTGAGTTGGCGTTTCTACCACCAGTTCAGGACGGATCTGGAGGCGCCAGTGCGGCAACCGCAGACCGGAATTCGGACTCCGGTGTTGAGCCACGACGGCCGCGACCTTGCCGCGGCGCTGCAGACGATCATCGACATCGGAGACGCGCGAGCTCTACAGCGCGGCGTGGATCTCGCATTTCCGGGCTCGTCCATTCACGTGGAAGCGCCCCAGGGCAGGTTCAGCCTTTTCATGCAGATGCCTGGAATCACGCGTCCCCTCGACGCGAGGGAGCTTTCCGACGGGACGCTCCGTTACCTTTGCCTGCTCGCGGTTTTGCTGAGTCCGCGCCCTCCCGGACTGCTCGCCCTGAACGAACCCGAGACCAGTCTTCACCCAGACCTCCTCGAGCCCGTGGCGCAGCTACTTGCGAACGCCGCTGGACGCAGTCAGCTCCTCGTCACCACGCATTCAGACTTGCTGGCCGGCCTCATCCAGAAGATGGCTGGCGCAAAATACATCCGCCTCGAGAAAGTCGATGGCGAGACGCGCGTAAAAACGGACACGGAGAACGAGGTCGGGGAGCAAGGCGCCTAGCTCGCTTCCTCTTGTGTCCCCCCGAAGTGTTTGGTTCCAGGCGGCGGCGTCAGAGCCGACGTCCAGGTTGCTGCGGCGATGTCTATTGTTGTCCCGGGCCGACGGACAGTGCGAGGTGGAAGATGTCTGGGCGAGGGTGGGTAGTGGCAGCCGTTCTTCTCGGCGTTGGGTGTGGCGGGGCATCGCGCGAGCAGCTCGCGAAGCAACGGCAGGCTGCCGGAGGGGACGATTGTGATGGGATTATGCCGGGCGAGCTCCCGGAGAGTCGTTCTGTCGTGGTGCCGGGCCCCCCTGGGCACTATTGCGGCTACGTCACCGTGGACCAACTCGGCAACGTCGCCGCAGTGGCATACCCGATGTCAGGAGGCTCCCCGGTGTGGCACGTCTATGGCCGAGATGGCGTTGAGCTCGGTTCCTTCTGGGCAGACTCCGCGGTGATGCCTCAACCGAGCGGTTTCCAGGGCCTCAGGCTGGAGCTGCGGGCGCTACCGTCCCAGGGCGTATGGCGTTTGTATCATTGGAATCCAGATGGCTCGGTCAGGTCGAGAGTCAGTGCTGGCGGTAGCGAAGAGTGCGGTGAGGGTCTGATGAGGGTTTGGACCGGAGGGTCGCAAGCGTACGTCGACTGCTCAGACTTCTATTCCTCGGTGAGTCTGCTTCGGTTCGATTCCTCTGGGCAAATGGTGGGTGGTGGGACAATTGGCGGACGCGGCTCGAGAATAGGAGTTACGGTGGATTTGAACGGGTTGAACTTGCTGACCCACTCCCCTGACGGCGAGAATTTTTTTGCTCGCTGGGTGGACCTGAACATCAACCCGGTAAGCGACGAGTTCTTACTCCTGACGCTGCCACCCGAGAGCCGCGTTTCAAGGGTGGGCCCTCTCATCGGCGGAGGCCTGGTTTACCAAGTGGATGATCATTGGGCCGTGATGGCTCCCAGCGGCAAGGCGGAATCCCTGCCGGCGCCCGATTGGCTCGCCCCCTACTCGAACTACGATATCGAAATCGTACGCAGGGGCCGCGCCTACGCTCTGATTCCGAAATGGCCGGAGCCCGACCGGCGAACGATTCCTTTGTACTCAGCCTCGGGCAATCACTGCGGCGACGTCACCTTCCCGCTCCCGAACGTCACCGTTGGAATCGATGGCACGGCCATCTCCTCCACCGGAGATGATGCATGTACGATCACCTGGTGGCCAGCGGTTCTGCCGTAATCTTGAAAACCCAGGCGTGGCTCCCGGCTTCGGCGGCGGCTTCGGGGACATCGATCACGAGCCTGCCGTCTTCCCTGGTCCAGGTCAGCGGGCCACCGTCATAACCAAGCATCTCCACTTCGTCGCCGTCCCTGATTGGAACCGGGGCGTCCACCGTCAAGCGGAGGCCAGGCCGGTCGAATGAGGTGATGTAGAACGCCTCGTTCGGCTTGACGGTGAAGCGCAAACGGCCCTGCTCTGCCATGCGGGCCCAGTAGGTCGTCCCGTAGATCGATTCGCCATTGATCGCCAGCCAGGCGCCGGCCTCACGCAGGCGCAGCTGCATGATTTCCGGGATGGTGCCGTCCGCGCGCGGCCCGATGTCGAGCAGGAAATTGCCATTCTTGCTGGTGATGTCGACGAGCGTCTGCACGACCGCATCGGCGGTCATGTACAAAGAGTCCGGCGTGGCCCGGTTGTAGCCGTAGGACCTCGGGTCGAGACCGCGGCTGGCTTCCCATTTCCTCACCACGGTATCCCGGTAGGTCGTGTATTCGGGCGTGGTGAAATCGTAGGTGGGAATGCCGCACCGGTTATCAACCGTCACGTCCTTGGGGGATTTCCGATTTTTCGCCTGATTGAAGTACTCGGCCTCAACATTGCGGCTGTCGTTTTCGCGACCGATGTCGCACCAGATGATGTCCGGATCGTACTGGCGGATCAGCTCCAGCATCTGCGGTGCCTGCACATCATGAACGTAGTCGCGGCCGGACTGGTACCCCGTGTAGGGCTCGGGCTCGAAGGTGTATGGGTTTCGGGGAGGATGGCCCATCCACGGGCTGTCTGGGTTGAACCACTCCGGCATCGAATAATAAAGACCGGGTCGGAGGTCCGGTTGGTATTGCCGGGACGCACCGAAAAGGCTTCGCACCAGATCCTGGTGCGGACCGAGCGCGACCGAGTTGCGGCCGGAGACCTTCGAATCGAACAGTGCAAAACCCTCGTGATGCTTCGAGGTCAAGACGAAATACTTCGCGCCGGCTTCGGCGATGAGGTCGACCCAACTCCTCGGATCGAACTTCTCGGCCTGGAATTGAGGAATGAAGTCGTCGTACGCAAAACTCTTGCCGAACATCTCGGCGTGGTAGCGATAAACCGGATTGGTGGGGCTCTGCATGTGGTTCCAGTACCACTCGGCGTACTGCGTGGCAGGCGGCGACCAGGCGGGAACCGAGTACACACCCCAGTGGATAAAGATGCCGAACTTCGCGTCGTCGAACCAGTACGGAGACTCGTGGGTGCCGAGCGATGCGTCGCTCGGGCGATAGTCCGGGACGCCGAGGGTCAAACTGGTCTCTTGCCGGGCCGTTAGATCCCCCGCGCCAACGGCGATGACCTCGCCGGTCTCCACGGTGCCGTCGGGGACGTCGGGATGCTTGCGAATGCCGATGCGTACGCGGATCTCCTCGCCTGGAGCGAGCCGCGAGATATTGGCCGGCGCCACCGTATCGGCGCCGCTCGTATTGACCCAGACCGTCACGCCATCCTCGGGGGTGATCCAGGCGTCGCCGAGGTTGGTGATCGTCGCTTCGACGGCCTGCACACCGTCCGCATCGGGAAACAGCTTCGACGTCGACCTGGCAGCGCGCAGCACGAGGACCTTACCGCTGGCGATCGGCTGCATCGAGAGAGCGAACATGTGCAGGCTCGATCTGTTCGGCAGCGGAGGATTGGTGATCGGCAAAGTCAAGCTGACCGGCTCTTTCGTCGGATCGAACCAAATCTGCCCGAGCCAGATCGAGACTGGATGCGGGTCCGTGCCCCCGGGCCCATACCGGTACGGCGCATGGACTGCCCCGCCTCCGCCGTACCAGTCGGCTGCCGAGAACGGCGCCTGGACTGCGCTGCCATCGGAATAATGCACCGTGGCAATGCCGGAATTCGCGCCATAGCTTGCCGCCAGCAGCACGTAGGCGCCGTGATAGTGGCCCTTGGGCAACTCGATGTCCTGGCCCAGCGCGACGACGTTGTTCCTGACGCCGGGTGCGGACGATGGGAACTCGAACAAAATGCCATCCACGGCGATCGGACCGGCGGCCGGGAGCTCTTCCGCCGGGTACACATAGCCCGAACCATCGAAGTTGCCGTCCCTGATGTCGACCGAATCGATGCCGTCGTTGTCGAAATAGCTCTCGAGGGAGACCGGAATCGGATCGAGGCTGTTGTTGGTCAACGGTGCTGGCGAGATCGATCCGGTGGTGCCGGGAGCGCCAATCAGGACGATGGTCAAGCCAATTAGACTCCCAAGATTTCGCTTCTTTCGGAAAGTATGCGGCATCAGCAGTCCCCCTCGATTTCTCAGTATCCGGTTCCGGGTGCGACTTCAAGGCAGCGCCGATCAGGCCCGCCGCGGCTCGCATTACGATTGGACGAGGTCGTTGCCTGACGATCGGGCTTTGGCTAGGGTGCGCGAAGTCGGCGACGGAAACCGTCCCTCAGGAGGGAAACCATGAGAGCAAGCAGCGGCGTCTGGTTGAATCTGTGTCTTATCCTCGTCTCGGTCTCGCGGCTCGCCTTCGGGCAACCGTCTGGTGGGGCAGCACAGGCACCAGCCGCAACTGACTCCGCCCCAACGACCGGAGTTCGCGCGGAAGCCACGCGCCTGATGGAGGACGCGGAAATGAAGCTCACCAAACTCGCCGAAGCCATTCCGGCCGAAAAGTACAAATGGAGCCCAAACAAGGATACGCGCTCGGTGAGCGAGGTGTTCCTCCACGTTGCCGGTGGGAATTTCGCCATTCCGCGCCGCCTGGGCACCGAACCGCCGGCCGATTTCGCCCAGCAGGGATTTGACAAATCGACCACTGACAAAACCAAGGTGATCGACATGCTGAAGCGATCCTTTGTGCACGCCAAGCAGGCAGTGGCGAAGCTCACCGATGCGGATTTGGAGAAGACGGCGGACTGGATAGGCGGCCGGAAGGCCACCTATCGCGAAATAATCCTCGTCTTGGCTGCCCACCAGCACGAGCACCTGGGGCAGTCAATCGCCTACGCCCGCATGAACGGGATTACTCCCCCCTGGACCGAAGAGCGACAGCACAAAGCGGAACCCAAGCCGAAGACCGAAAAGCAGCAACCTAAGTCGAAGACCTAACCCCGACTGGAGCTCGACTCCTCGAGGGCGAACGCGTTCGGAGTACCGTGCACCAGCAGGGTAGCAATGGTGAGCGCTGCTCGAATACCCTGCCGCCACCGCCAACCGCTCAGATGTCACGCGGGCCCCGCCGCGCCCGGTTGAGGGTGCCGACGGCCTCTATCGCCGACCGGCATTGCTGAGCTCCTCGCCGCGCTCGCACGCGGTGTTGGAGCCCATCTGGCAAACTCGGTCATACAGCTGGCGGGCACGTTGGACGTTCTTTGATACCCCGCGGCCCGATTCGAGCAGCACAGCGGCGTTGTAGCATCCGCCGGGATGGCCCAGCGCACAAGACAGATCGTAAAGACGGTACGCGCGGGATGGATCAGCGGGGACGCCGCGGCCGTACTCGTAGAGCCGTCCCGCTGGCCGCCGACCTGATCGATGCCGAAGTGCGCCTGGATCTAACCAAGGACAAGGTCGCCTGTGCTCCGGGTGTCCTGGCCCAGATCCTACGGAACGTGGTCTCGAACTCGATAAAATTCCGGTCGCACGAACGAAAACTGCGGCTGCGACTCACGTCGAACACCACGCCCCAGACGATTGAGCTCGCCATTGAAGACAATGGTGTTGGAGTTGATGAAGAAGGCGTCAATCATGCCTTCGAGCCTTATTACCGCGGTAGCACCGCCCGGGAAGTGCCCGGCCATGGTCTCGGCCTGGCGATCGTCGAGCGCGCCACCACGATGTTGGGCGGTAGGTGCGACATCTCTCCGGTAACGCCCCAGGGCACGCGGATCACCATCTGTCTGCCGCGGGCGCCCTAGCAGGTACAGCCCGTTGCCCCAAGCATCGCAAATCTGATGAGCGGTTTTCAGCTCTTTTTGCGCGTCTGAGCATGAAGCACGAAGGACTTGGGCGCAGCGCGCAAGCTCGATGTCGGGTTTTTGCCGTCGTTCTCGATCTCAATATTGCAGGAGAACGGACAATCCAAAAAAAGGAGCAATACCATGAGGAAGCATAGCTTGCTGTCGAGGATGTGTCTTGCGGTACCAGCCAGCCTGCTGTTGAGCAGCCTGGCCTTCGCACAGACGGTGATCACCGTCACCGAACAAACGCAGGCGGCGATCCAGACCGCGCTCAACCGGTTGGGCGGTCCGGGCACGGTGATCCTGCCGTCCGGGCGGTACCAGATCGATGGAACGCTGAGGATCCGCAACGACGGGGTGACGCTGCAAGGGGCGGGTGGGGATCAGACGGTCCTCTATCGGCTCCTCGACGGCACGAATACCGCAATGGTTCAGTCGACCGGGAACGCGAACGTCCGGGTCACCGGTATCCGTTTCGAGGGAGTTTCCAATGTCGACCCTGATCTGGGCGAGCTTTCCACCGGCAGGGAGGTGGGCGTGTTCATCGACAATGGCGCGGACTTCCGGGTCGACAATTGCTCGTTCACCCACACCGGATTTGCCGGGGTCCGGACCAATGGCGCCAGCCAGGGAGTGGTGGACCACTGCACGTTCGCTGACCAGTACAAGCCGCAGGTGGGTACGGACGGGTACGGAGTGGTTGTCTACGGGATCGATGCGATTGAAGGCGAACCGTTTGGCTTTAGCCTGTGCCGCCACGCGGTGGCTTCCAACAAGGGTGCGCGCTATGTGTTTCGATACAACTACGTCGCGCAGAACGAGATCGCTCACGCGGTGGACGCGCACGGGCACGAGTATGGGTCGACCGTTGGCACGGAATGGATCGACGCGAACAACAACCTGATCGAGAATCCTATCTACCGAGGATACGCAGTGCGGATCCGCGGCGGCATGGGACTGGTCTGGAGCAACGCGTTCATCGGTTACAACCAGGGGATCGAGCTGACCCAGGACACCGACCAGACAACCGGCCCGGTCTACATCTGGGACAACACCCTCTCCCCCGACACCAGCCCGATGGTCAGGGCTCGGGGAACGATGGGAACGCCGACCTGGGTCCCCTTTCCACCGCCGGACTACGTGCCCTATCCTTATCCGCACCCGCTCGTCACTGGCGCACGACGCTGACCGCAGACTCGGGCGGTCTGTCCCCGGTTTGGTGAGTACTCCCAAACCGGGGATTACGTTTTCACCAACTCCACGCGCCGGTTCTGCGTACGGCCGGTCTCGGTGCGGTTGTCGCCGACGGGCTTGGCGTCTCCCCAACCTTTGGAGGAGAGCCGCTTCGCATCGACGCCCTTGCCGGTCAGGTACTTCTTGACGCTCTCGGCGCGCTTCTGGGACAGCGCCAAGTTCGACTTCGGGTTGCCCTGGTTGTCGGTGTGGCCCTCGACGGAAAGCTTGAGGTCCGGGTTGTCGCTGAGCAGCTTGATCACTTCGGCAAGCAGGGGCTCCGACTCGGGCTTGAGGGTGTCCTTGCCGGTATCGAAGAGGATCCCATGCAAGGCCACAAAGCCGTTCTTGTTCAGCGCCTCCAGCATCTCCGCGGCGCTCACCTCGACCTTCTGCTCCATCGAAGCGACCTCGATGATCTCGAGGTAGAGCGACCCGTTCCCGGCCACATTGTTCTCGATCTTCATCCACCGCTCGGACTTTCCGAGCGGCATCGAGACCGTCGCCGTGCACCCGTCAGGCGTCCTCCAGACAAGCTTGCCCCCGCCCTTCTTGAAGGCGTTCTCGTAGTTGCGCGCGGTCTCCACGCAGCTCGGAGCTTTGGCGCCTTCTCGCAGGCCATACCAGAGCTTCCAGTACTTGCCTTCTTTCTCGACGTCTTTACCCTCGGCGACGGTGAATGAAATGGCGTTGAAGTCATTCACCATCGCTTGAGCCAGATAGAAACCCGGGAAGCGCTGGACTTGCGGATGATCCTTGCAGTCTTCGCAGTCATTCTGACCGAGCGCCGCGGCCGGGAACAGAGACAGTATCGCTGCGGATAGCAAGATGGTGCGCATGGTTCCTCCCCGAACAAATCGCCGTCGTTGTAGCGAACCCGCTTCACACTCCAAGTGCGATGTGTCCTGGCATGCTTTCCATGCTTGAATCAAGACAGACGGAAGCGCCCTGCTCTAGTCTGTCCAATACTGTTCCTCCTCGGATACAACACCCTCTCCCCCGACACCAGCCCGATGGTCAGGGCTCGGGGAACGATGGGAACTCCGACCTACGTTCTTTCGCCACCGCCGGACTACGTGCCCTATCCTTATCCGCATCCGCTCGCCGCTGGCGCTCGACGCTGACCCGACGGCTCGGGCGGGAGCTCAATCGCATTTCGAATCAGCGGCAGTTGAACGAGCTGGGCAAGGAGGAACCAGCGCAATAGGGCGCATCAAATTCGCCCGTGATTCGATCCCCCGACCGCATGGTGATGTCGAAGCTCCCCCTGACGCTCCCCCCGGGCTCTGCGCGAATCGACTCCACGACGACAGAACCGTCGGTTGATGAAACTGGATTCGTCCCCGGAGCAAACTGGCAACGGTCATCCCGCTTCGAGAACTGAGCGCTTCCCGTGATTGAGTCTTCGGTGTTGAGGTTATGTGTGCCCTGGGGGACGGGCGCAGCGACCCAGCCTCTCGTAAAGAGATCGACGTGCAGGTAGGTGAGATTCATCCCAAAGTGCTCGGTCTGCGATCCATTGCAGAGGCCACGGCGATCCGAAAACATGATCACGGTATAAGCGGGATGCTCGAGGCTTTGACCCGTCGTCGTGAACGCTGACTCCACGACGTAGAGTGGGTAGCCCGCCACGCTCCCGGTGAACGATCCTTCTCTGACAGAACTGCCTGGAGGGGAGCCGCACGCTGATAGCGCGAGAGCACTCAGGCTGAAGGCTGCAAACTGCTTCATCAACCTTCAAACATGAGATCGGACGTAATACCCAATCAAGCCGCTCAATTGTCTACATTTCCGCAGGGCCGCAGCCCCGCGAAACTCGGGCGGTCTGGCCCCCTCCCGGAGCCGCCATCGCGGGAGTATGGAGTGAAATGCAAGAGGCTGAACGCCAACGCGTTCGCCTACAAACGACGGTTCACTAAGCAAGGAAGCGAAAGAAGGCCCTTTGGCTTCAAGGGCGGCTGACCATTCGGCCGCCCCGGACCCATTCTTCGCCGCCCGCGCTGACGGTTGCATCGACGAAGAAGTTCCAACGCACGCGACCGCCCACCAGCTTCCCGCCCAGCTCGGTGTTGTCCCCGAGCGAGAGCCGAACGACTCCAGCACCGTAGCCGTAGTACGCAACGAACTGGCCGCGTTCGGGCACCGCCAGCTCCGGGTTGAAGCCAAGGGCGAACTCGCGAAAGGCGTCGCTTCCCGGCCCGCCCTGCTTGAGCTCGGCGAGGACGGATTCCTTCCCGGACTCGGCCTCCACCTTCGAGACGCGGCCGTGGGTGAAATGCAGCTTGAGGCCGGTGACTGGGCGCCCGTCCCATTGCGACGGTGGAAAGGCGATCACGCCTTCGACCGATTCCTCGAGCGGGGCGACGCGCAGCCCGCCGCAGGGCAGCTCCACTTCGCGATCGATCAGCGT
>WNFG01002871.1_pt1 | contig 14413 bp, 8 predicted proteins | sample 5400431 | NCBI WGS metagenome assembly WNFG01 (sample SAMN13153346, study PRJNA577476) | soil metagenome | isolation source: 120 cm saprolite under Douglas fir tree site 2 hole 3 replicate 2 | place: USA:California | collected 2015-04-18
CATGGTGCTGCCGCGCTTTGTGGATCAAGCGCTTAAGGGCTTGCCAATCACGGTGTTTGGAAACGGCCGCCAAACCCGGTGTTTTGCCGATGTAGCTGACGTGGTGCGCGCGTTGCTTGCACTGATGGAACACCCAGACGCGATTGGGCAAGTATTCAACATAGGTAATCCTGAAGAAGTCTCGATGTATGAACTGGCCGAACTGGTGAAGAAGCTAGCGCACAGCAAGTCACGGATTCGATTGGTTCCTTATGACGAGGCCTACCAGCCCGGCTTCGAGGATATGGAGCGTCGCGTTCCCAACATCGAGAAAATCTCCCGGCTGATCGGCTACACGCCAAGGATAAAGTTACTCGAAATCATCAATCGAATGATTGAAAGCCGCGGTCAGGAAGTAATCACGTCCGCAGCCATGCCGGTTACGGCTGCTCAGCAGCGCGTTGTGCGGGCCGGTGTTGTGGAATGATTCTTCCGCCCTCAGTAAAACGATATGTTTCACCTCGCCATGTGAAGGTTCGGCTGGCGTAACTGGCTGCCCAGGTAAGGAACCCCACGAGGTCCCTCAGCGGATAAAGCCAGCACAAGCTCAAAGCTCTCGGGTCTCTAACGATTCCCCACCCCACGCTCACTGACTGAATTATGCGATTGAGGAATGCCGCGGCAAACAGACCAACCCCGAGATATGGATGCCCCAAAGCTGTCGCGGCTACCGAACCCAGCACCCCAAATGGCATGGCAAAAGTGAGGCCACTACCAAGGTGTCCCTTCGGCCGAGAGTAGCGAGTGCTCTTCATCCATCGTAATTGATCGCTTAAAGTTTGTTTTACAGAGCGGGGAAGCAGCACATGGCCCACAATATAGTGGGACAAAACAACTTTGTATCCCGCTGCCCAGACTTCGTTGCCTAATACGAAGTCGTCGGAATAATAGTCTGCGGTGGATCCGATGCCGCCGATGGCGGCGAGCGCATCGCGACGTGTTGCTATGGCCAAGCCCAGCGCGAAGCGCATTCCTTCCATCATGTCCGCCACCATAACCCCAGATGGCATTTCTATCGACATTCCAAGCGCCTCTAATAACGACCAGAAATCTTGCGTCGGGATGCCACGATATAAGCAGGTTACGAGGCCTACTTTCGAATCCAGCAATGGCGCGACGATGCTGCGCAAGAAATCGGGGAGGACCTCTACGTCACTGTCACTAAGCACCAGATAGGAGTTCGACGATGCTTCCAGCATCTTGTCGAGCGAGAACACCTTGGCATTTGGCCAGGTAGGAACGCCGGAGAGGACGATGCGCGACTTCACCTTCGGGTAGCGCCGCTGAAGCTCTTCCGCGACCTGAAGTGCCGCGTCGTCTGCGGCACGCGCGCCAAACATGATTTCAAAGTCAGGGTAGTCCTGCTGGAAGAACCTCTCCAGATTTTCGCGGAGCTTTGGTTCCATTCCGTGCACTGGCTTCAGCACAGTGACTGCTGGGAGAGAAGATTCTGGAAGAGAATCAGCCGCTAATTTATCTGCAAACGCCTGCCGACGATAGCGAAGCGCCGCGCGCAACACCATGCCAAGGAAAACGGTTGAACTTAGCGTGCCAAAGATCGAAATCACCAACAGAACACGCCAGATGACGAGTAACGACAACACGCGATAAGGAAGAATGCCTAATAAAACACGAATCATTTTCTTAATCGGGTTCGCCATATTGCCATAACAGGAATAGTCAACGCTTCAGGTCCTGGTTGGTAAAGATAAACTTCCCGCCATAGCGGGCCAATACATAGAACTTTTCGCCCTCTAATTCCTTAGGCTTTTCCTGGTCACTCCATAAGAAGATGCGCGCCGGTCCAGCCCAAAGAGACGCGAAGGACGCCGGGGTTTCGAAGACATGTGGAGCGTCGGGGAAGTGCGAGCCGTACCATAGGCCACTCGAGGGCTCGTGCAAGATGCGCAGTGGAATACCAGTGTAAAAATTCAGACTCGAAGCACTCTCATACTCGCCATCTACGACGATTACGTCCCCTGGCCGGTAATGCTGCTCAATTGCCACGGTCAGCTGCTTGGAAGATAGGATTGGCGAAAAAGTCACGAATGCGGAGTGTACGCAGGCGAGCAGGCCGATCATCATCACCGCCAGCGCAATGTTCCCTGCTGCGGGACGTCCACGCCGGCGAAGCATCCAGTTCAAGCCGGTTCCTAGTAACAAGGCGAGCGCCGCGCCTAATAACGGTCCACGAAACGCCCCCATAGCCTGTGGCGTAAGGTCAAGGATGTGTCCAAAGGACAGGGTGTAATCCTGCGGATTCCTTTTTAATAGTTCAGAGAGATCAGTTCCGGGCGCGGGCGGCTTGGAGAGAAGCAGCAGCAATATACTGACAACAAATCCGAGGGATCCCATTGCGAACAGAACCGCAGAAGAAATCTTGCCTGCGCGCCGGTCAGCGCTGTTAGCGGGTGATTCAGCCTCCCTTGAGAACCATGCGCCAACCAGCAGCGCCATGGCAGGCACTGCAGGGATGGTGTAGTACTCCTGGCGAGTGGAAAAACTGAAAAATACTACGATGACCAAGATCCAAAGAGCGAACAGGAGATTGGCTCTTTGACGCGAGTCGAGTCCTGATCGCAGCTCTCGCCAGCGCACAGGAACTTGTTTGAAGGCTTGCGGCAAGAACGCGCTCCATGGCAGAAGCCATAGGATCAGCAGCCCCCAGAAAATCAGAAGAGGGACGGTGTCGTAGTCGCGCGGCACCCGCTTGTTCAAATATCGCAGGAAGTGCTCGTTCACGAAATAGAGCCACAAGAAACCGCGAACTCCGCCCTGGTCGGGGTTGCGCATCGCGGCCAGGATGTGCCAGGGTGCTGCCACCAGCAGAAAAATGACAGTGCTCGAGATTAGTCTTAGTCGCAGAATGTGGCGCACGTTGCCAGTCAGGATCAGGTAAAGCCCGATCACCGCCACCGGAAATACTAATCCGATCAAGCCCTTGGTGAGGACGTTCAGGGCGCAGCTTATAGCGAGGCCCCAACAAGCCAGACGCGAGGGCGGACTCTCGTCCAAAGTCTTGAGGAAAAAGAAAAATCCAAGCAGCAACCACAAACCCACTAGCGTGTCCGGGATCAGAAAGCGAGTGTAGATGTAAGGGCCGAGGGCCGTCGCCAGAATCAGGCTCGAATAAAGCCCAGCACTTTGACCGTAGATTTTTAGTCCGACCCAATAGGTGGCGTAAAACAAGGCAAGCATCCACAGCACGACCGGCAACCTGACAGCCCATTCGCTCCTGCCAAGACAAAGGATGCTGCTGGCCACCCCCCAGTACATCAAGGGCGCCTTTTCCATGTAACGAATACCATTGGCATATAGCGTTGCCCAATCGTGCCGCACAATCATTTCGCGCGCCACCTCGGCGTGTTGGGTGTCGGCGTCGTCAAGAAGGGCGGGAGTGAACATCCCACCAACGTAGATCACCAGCCAAAAACCTGTAATCAACAGGAGAGATACGCTGGGACGGGGATGAAAACCCGCGGAAGGGTCTGAGAAGGAGTGCTCGGCAATGGAATTGCGCTCCCGTAGCGCTACAGGCAGATTCATGCAGGAATTCCGTAGAGGCTAATTATACGGGAGCTACGCTGATGGCTGGAACAGCAGTTGCCTCGGTCGGAGACTGCCGGACCTTGGTTTTCAGTACTTGCTGTATTTTTTGTACTAGAACTTTCAGACCAAAAGGTTTTTGCAGGAACAGCGCTCGTTGACGGGTAGCTCCGCGTTGCAGAATGCTTCTTTCGGCATAACCTGAAACAAACAACACTTTTGTCTCGCGCCGAATGATCGCGAGATGCTCAGCCAGTTCAACGCCGCTCATGCGCGGCATTACGACATCGGTCACCGCGATTTGGATTGGACCGGAATATCCGTCGGCAACTTCAATCGCGTGCTCACCATCTCTTGCCTCCAGCACCTTGTAGCCTGCGATTCTAAGAAATTTTGCGGTGGCTTCCCTGACTGCTGGTTCGTCCTCTACCAGCAGTACGGTTTCGCTTCCCTTCAAATGGATTCCTGGATCGCTAAGAGCAACTTTCGGAGCATCTTGTTTTTCGTGAACTCGAGGCAAGTAAATTTTGAAGATGGTGCCCATCCCGGGCTCGCTATACACCCAGATGAAGCCGCCATTCTGTTTGACGATGCCGTATACCGTCGCCAGACCCAGCCCGGTCCCTTTGCCTTTTTCTTTGGTCGTAAAGAATGGCTCAAAAATGTGCGACAAGTCCTTGGAATCGATTCCCTGGCCGGAGTCGCTGACTGTCAACAGCACATACTCCCCGAGGGGCACCATTGAGTGGCGTTGGATATAAGCTTCATCTACTCGAACATTTGCGGTTTCAATTGCAAAATTGCCTCCGTCGGGCATGGCATCTCTTGCGTTTGTGGCCAGGTTCATGAGTATCTGCTGGATCTGTACTGGGTCAGCTTTGATTTTCCAAAGATCGTCTCTGGGAATCACCATTAAATCAATGTGTTCGCCGATCAAACGGGGCAACATCTCGCCCATGTCAATAATTACCGGGTTCAGATCCAACACTTGCAGGACTTGCATCTGTTTGCGGCTGAAAGCAAGGAGCTTGCGGGTAAGCTCGGCGGCACGGTGCGCTGCTTTCTGAATTTCCTCAACGTTATGACGCAGGTGATTATCGGAGTCAATCGAGTCCAGCGCCAATTCGGCATAGCTGCTGATAATCATCAAGAGGTTGTTGAAATCATGCGCGATGCCGCCCGCCAATTGTCCGATGGCGTCCATCTTTTGGGCCTGCCGAAGCTGAGCCTCCAGCTTGCGCCGCCCAGTGATGTCGCGATCGTTGCAGATGAAGTGGGTGATGTTTCCTTCCGCATCGCTGATGGGGGTGATTGTCTTCTCCAAATAGAAGATTTCGCCGTTTTTCTTGCAGTTAGCAAGAGTTCCGCGAAAGACTTTGCCGGAGAGAACCGTTGTCCAGAGTTCTCCGTATATTTCAGGCGATTGTTCCGCGGACTTCAATAACGCGGGAGTGCTGCCGATCACGTCGTCGCGCGAATAACCGGTAAGCTCCTCGAACGCTGGATTCACATATTCAATTAGTCCTGCCTGATCAGTAATCATGACGAGGTCGGCAGACTGCTGCACTGCCTGGAAGAGTTTGCCCAGCATTCCTTCGGCTTGGTGGCGTTCCAGATCTTTACGTTGCAGGTTGATCGCATATCGGATCGACCGCCCGAGGTAGTCTTCACACAATTCCGATTTCTTGACGAAATCACAGGCTCCGGCCGCGATGATTTCCGCCAATGTATTCTCGTCAGCGTATTCGGCAAGAAAGATGAAAGGCACGCTGGTATGGAGACGGCGAAGCTCCGGTAACAGCCGGAGAACGATGCCATCCTGAGCTTCATATCCAAAGAGAATCAGGTCGTACCTTTTCTCTCCAACGCGCCGCGCCGCTTCTTCATAGGAAGTCGCATGGTCCAGTTTCGCCCGGGTAGCGGCGTCGCCTCTGTTTAACAAATCACGGATTACGAAAAAATCTTCGTCACCATGACCGATGAGTAGAATCTGGAGCACGGTGTCTTGGGGGATTCCTCTTTTCATCTTCGGCATGCGCGTTGACTCTTGCTACTTCTACATCGGGAAGGAGTTGTTCGAGCATTGGGAGTGAAGGCGAGATTACAAAAGATACGACCTTGATATTCCCGAATCGAGAGCCGCTATCAATTCAGGAACAGGTGGCCCAAAACACTAGTTGGGAAGAAGACGCTTAGTCCCGGCGCATTCCTAAATCAGCGGGAGGAGCAGTCTGCGCGGGAGTCAATTCATGGAGCGCTGCCAGCGGCGCGTAATAGCCCTTGCGGGCGTGGACGCGAAACCGCTTCTTCAGTTTGTGGGCAATGATTTCGATACGGCGATAGCGGCCATTTTGTGCCAAATCGCTTGGTCGATAGGAAAGGGCATATCGGTTGCGCATCTCGTCTTCAATGGAAGCGAATGCCTTCACGACTTCCTTTGCGCTATTCGGAGTGAACATCCGGCCTCCCGTCTGGAGCGCCAGTTCTTTTAGCACCTTATCCCCTGGTCGAAGTGTGCCGGAATTATTGGTACTGATGGTGTAGATAGTGACTTCCTGGCGCTGTGCATTCTCGATGGTCTGCTCAAGGCTAGTTTTGCTCGCGTTGTCGTCACCATCGCTCAACACCACCAGGGTTCGGGCCATGGGTACATTGTCCCCTGCACTCGCCAGTTTCGTGCAGGCTCCGCGGACCGCGTCATAAAGGGCAGTGCCGCCCTCGGACTTCAAAGCCGAAACCCCAGCCGCGAGCTGCCCAGGATCGTCGGTATAGTCTTGGGTGAGACGTGAGTGATCGGAAAAACCGACTACGAACGCGCGATCCATTTCTCGTCGCACGATCTTTTGTAGGAACCGGGTAGCGGCCTCCTGTTCAAACCGGAAACGATAATGGATTGAGTTGCTGGTGTCCACCATCAGTCCCATGCGCAAGGGCAGGTCTCGCTCGTGCCCGAATGCGGAAAGTTTTGCGACCGGCTTACGGTCGTCAGTCACATTCACATCTTCTTCACTGAGATCGTCCACAAACTTGTGGCGATTGGTAACGGTAAAAAAGACGGTGACCTCATCCACGCGCTTGCGAATGGTCCATGGATCAGGAACGGACGAAGAGGAGTCAACGCTCGAAGAGGGAGGCTTAAACGCACTTCCATTGACGGCGGGCCCTACCCCCGGATTGAGACAACTGAAGCACTCTTGCGAGAAGGTTACGGACACGCTCAGCGTAGCCAGTATCGGGAGGACTATAAGCCAAACAAAGAAGGCATTGCGAGTGGGCCGTTGGGATTGCATAACCGGACCCTCAGAAGGTATGGTGCCGAATCGGCAAAAGTATAACGGGACGAATCGATGATAAGAGAAATATATTCGTTCTGGAGCCGATTCTTTCCCGAAACCGTCTGGAAGGACCGAGCGGACACTTAGCGTTGAACGCTTCCGCATAGCGACTACCTGCAACGACGATTAAATTTCGGCGCGTCCGTGAGATGCTGGAATTGGCCTCGGTTTTGCCTCGCGGATAAATTAATCAGGCCACAGCCTAAGGCAGTTGGTCCACACAACTCCCACTCGTAATTTGCGGCGGTATCTGCGACGGAGCGGGAGGCGTGCTCCATGGTGCATTAACGAAATCAAAGAAGTCTGTCATGTCCATTTGCACAGCGTCTCTGCTGGTGAGGCTGGCCAGGCCAAACCGGGTCTCAATAAGTTTAAGGATTGCGGTGTGATCCGCAGGCGTATGCGAGACATAATGTTTATTCACGAAAGGCGAGACTACGATCAGCGGCACCCGGAAGCCGGTATAGACAAAATCACAGGTTGGACCGGTGGCTTGGGTGCATACGTCGCCAGGCACGAGGTCGCTGGGAGGCATCGCATCTGGGGGAACGGTGGGATGGGGCGGAACGTGATCGTAGAATCCTCCCGCTTCGTCCCACGTAAGTATAAATACGGAATCTTTCCACGATTGACTCCGCATTAACGAGTTGATAAACCCAGAAACGTAGTTTGCTCCGGTCTGCACACTGCCGCCTGGTGAATTGACTCGCTCGAAGGGGTGCTCATCCCGGCCGCTGCTATATCCCGGCTCGATCATGGCTACTTGTGGCAGGGTTCCATTGGCCGCGTCAGCCATGAATTGCGAGGCGGGCACGAAGTTTTGCGGGAACTGATTGGAGAAGGCGAACATGGCCATCGCGCTGCCCTGTATCAACGTGGGGTTTGGGTCACTTACATAAACCTTCCACGAAATACCTGCGTTCTGCAGCGCTTCGAAAATGGTCTTGTTCTGCAACTGGGGTGAACCCGCAGGAAGCGGACGGGTATGCCCCACCGAGGTGCCTGCCAGCATGTACATCCGGTTCGGCTGAGTTCGTGTCATGACCGGAGAGAACCAGCTATCCGATGTGGCGAAGTTCGAAGCCATAAAATAGTAATAGTTCAGGTCGCCACCGTCGTAATGGCCCATCGCCCGTAGGCCGTCGGTGTCGTTGAAAGGTGGATTTTGATGCCTTGCATCGTGCCCCGCGCTCCATACATAACCGTCCGGTCCTCCCGTCGGGGGGGTGGCGGAAGTCGGATCTTCATGATTAACATCGTTGTGGCTCTCGTTCCACGACGGACTGGGGTTCTCCACGCACATCGAGCTCAGGTGAAATGAGGCAATCTGCGGACTGCTACTATCGATGACACAATCCTGCACAGTCGGAGAGGCTGGATCAAAGGGAAATGCGGGATCACAGCCAGGGCTAGTCGGTGCGGGTCCCTGCAAAGGAGAAATCCCCGAAGTGGGATTAAACTGCGCAAGCCCGTCGAACTGCTTATCTTCGTAACCATTTTGCGCCCAATACTGGCGAAGGGCGCCGAAGTAATGGTCGAACCCGCGGTTTTCCTGGGCCATGAAAATGATGTGATTGATAGATTGGAGTGATCCGCCGAAGGTCGCAGTCACAGATGCAGCGCCATTTACCGGCACGCTGCACGTGCCGGTCCCGGTACAGGCCCCAGACCAGCCTGCAAATTGGAAGCCGCTATTTGGGGTTGCTGTTAGTGTTACTGTTGCTCCGGTCGTGAAGGTTGCCGTACAGGTCGGAGCACAATTGATCCCGGGAGGATTGCTGGTTACGATTCCCTTCCCGAACCCCGCTTCTGAAACCGTTAGTTGCAGCGCGGGGTTAAAACCCGCGGTTACTGTGGTATTCGCGCTTAGCGCTACAGTGCAGGTTGACGTGCCTGAGCAGGCGCCCGACCAGCCTGCAAACGCGAAACCACTGTTGGGGGTGGCCGTGAGTGTCACTGTGGTACCACCGTTAAACGTCGCGCTGCAGGTTTGGCCGCAGTTGATTCCGGCTGGACTGCTGGTTATCGTGCCAGTTCCTGAACCCGTTTGGGAAACTGTCAATTGGAACGTCGTTGGCGAGGGAGTCCCGCCATTGCCCATCCCCCCACAGTCGGCGAAAAAAATGGGGGCCAACAGAACAAGGCATCCTAAATGCACGGGTGACCAAGGTAGCACCGGAAGAACCCTCTTTTCTGCTCGGCTATTCGATGGTGCTCCCACTGGTACGGTTGGTTCGGGACGGGTACCTGCCTGCCATCGCGGGACCGCTTTGGCTCCAGTCGCGATGCCGGGCCTTGGCGCAAACATTGGGGACTGGCCATACCAGCCAACGAAGCTAGGGATCCCACTTAGGCTGAAACAGTTTGAAATCAGGCTCTGCAGTAAACTGAAGAGTGCAGAATATTGCGGAACTTGCCGCGCACATAATTTCACCTGAAACACATTTCTTCCTCTCGGGGCACACGCCAATTTGATTGGGTAACCGCAAACCCTGCACACTGAAGGAGGGCATCAGGGCATGAATAGCGCCGGCTTCGCCTTGTTCGTACTGTCGGCTTTGGTAGCTGCTCCAGGATGCTGGGGCGCGACCCGGCATTATTACCTCGCAGCTGAAGATGTGATGTGGGACTACGCGCCCAGTGGCCTGGATCTTCTCCATGGGCGCCCGATCCCGCCGCCTTGGAATGGACAAACAAAATGGGCAAAGACCCGGTATATCGAATACGCGGATGGCACATTCTCGCGGCGCAAGCCACAGCCTGACTGGCTCGGCGTTTTGGGCCCAATCATTCGCGCAGAAGTTGGAGACACGATTGTTGTCGAGTTTCTGAATCGCAGCGGATCGGCACACAGCATCCATCCACATGGCGTGCGCTATGACAAGGCGAACGAAGGCGCGTTGTACCTGCCCCTCGAGACTGGCGCGCGCGTACCACGGGGTGGCCACTTCACTTACCACTGGTTTGCTGACGAGGGCAGTGGCCCGGGCCCAGGACAGCCTAGCTCCGTCGTCTGGTGGTACCACCCGCACACGGACGAATCTCAGGAAACCAACGCCGGCCTTCTGGGCGCAATCATCATCACGGCAAGAGGTAAGGCCAAGCCGGACGGCAGTCCGAAAGATGTGGATCGTGAATTTATTACCCTCTTCATGGTATTCGACCAATTGAGGAACAAAGATGCCGGCCTATTTCATGCAATCAATGGATATGTCTTCGGCAACCTTCCTGGCCTGATCATGAAACAGGGAGAGAGAGTCCGTTGGCACCTTCTGGGAATGGGGAATGAAAGAGATCTTCACACCCCTCACTGGCACGGCAAAACTGTGCGATATGGAGCACGTTACACGGATGTCATCGAGCTTCTCCCCGCGAGCATGGTGACCGTGGATATGGTTGCGGATAATCCGGGCACATGGCTGTTTCATTGTCAGGTCTCGGATCACATGGAAGCTGGAATGATGGCGACGTACACTATCTATCAGTCGGCACATCGCTCTTGCCCGGTAGAGTTTTCCTCGGGCGACTTTTGGCATGAAGCGGGAAAGTTTAGAATTGGCATCAAGAACACGGGGAACAAGACCATTCGGAATATGGTGATCACGTTCGATCATCTAATGACTCCGCAATATCGGCGACGACCGTATGAAAACAAATGGACGTGGTCAAGCGACATTAGGCCCGGACAGGAGCAAACAATCGATCTGCCTGGATACCTTCCTGGTTACGCGGATACGATCCTGGCTTGGGCGCTATTTCCGCGCACTGTGGCTTATCAGGACGGCAGCATCTGGCACGCACAACAAGAAGACGAATGTTTCAAGGTTTTTTGGCGGGATCAAGAACATCCGGAAGGAATGGCTCTGCCTCCCGTACAGGTAGAAGCCAGTGAAGATTGAGGTCAAGGTTGCGGGGGATTCAGATTACAGGACCCGCCCGTGTTCTGCGCCGGGATATTGGTGGGCGGAGTCTTCCATGGGTCATTTACGAAGTCGAAAAACTCCGTCATATCCATCTGAGCAGCATCTCGCTTGGTGAGACTGGGGACATTGAACCGGGTCTCGATAAACTTGAGAATTGCGGTGTAGTCGGCAACGGTATGAGAGACAAAGTGCTTTTGGGCGAAAGGCGAAACTACTATAAGCGGCACGCGGAAACCGGTAAACACGAAGTCACAAGTTGGTCCGGTGACTTGCGTACAAACGTCCCCGGGTAAAAGATCTGATGGCGGTATGCCGTCAGGGCTCATCGCAGCTTGCGGCGTGACGTGATCGTAAAACCCTCCGTCTTCGTCCCACGTAAGTATGAAAACCGAATCTTTCCATGACGGACTCGTCATCAGCGCATTGATGAGCGTCGAAACGTAATTGGCTCCAACCTGCACGCTTCCTCCGGGGGCGGTGGGATCCTCGGCGGGATGTTCATCCAGACCGCTGTTATATCCGGGATCGATCATGGCGACCTGGGGCAGGCTTCCACTAGCGGCATCGGTCGCGAAATGCGAAGCTGGGACGAAGTTTTGCGGGAATTGGCTGGCTATCACGAACGAATTCAAGGAACTGTCCTGCTGCGGAGGGCTGGCGTCCAAGTCCGTCACGTAAACTTTCCACGAAACGCCAGCAGCCTGCAGAGCGTCGAAAATAGTTTTGTTGGGAAGAGGTGTAGCTCCCGACAACAAAGGATAGGCATGCCCGGCGGATGTGGCGGCAAGGCTGTACATCCGATTGGGCTGGGTGCGTGACATAACGGGAGAAAACCACCTGTCCGAAGTGGCGAAACTGGAAGCCATGAAGTAGTAGTAGTTCAGATCGCCACCGTCGTAATGGCCCATCGCGCGCACTCCGTTTACGTCATTGAGCGGCGTGGGGGTGTTGTTTCGCGCATCATGCGCAGCAGTCCACACAAATCCGTCCAGAGGCCCGGTTGGGGTCGGGGCGGCGACTGGATTCTCATGATTGAGATCATTGTGTGACTCATTCCACGATGGGCTGGGATTCTCTACACACACGCTCGTCATGTGGAAAGATTGGATGTTCGGGCTATTTGCATCGATCATGCAATCATTTGTCTGGGTCGGCGGATTGAACGGAAATGCTGGATCGCAGCCGGGATTGCTGGGTGTCGTGCCGGCAGGCGAGTTGAATTGAGGTAGACCATCGAACTGTACATCGGAAAAACCGTTGGCCGCCCAGAATGCGCGCAGTGCGCCAAAGTAATGATCGAATCCCCGATTCTCCTGCATCATGAAGACGATGTGATTAATCGATTGAAGCGACGCGGTGAACGTAGCCGTGACCGTTGCGGGACCACTTACAGGCAGCGCGCACGTGCCCGTACCGGAGCATGCGCCAGACCAGCCCCCAAAGGCGAAACCCGCATCGGGAGTGGCGGTAAGGGTCACGGTTGTCCCGGTATTAAAGGTGGCGGTGCAAGTTTGGCCGCAATTGATTCCCGCCGGATTGCTGGTCACCGTTCCCGTTCCCGTCTCCGTGACGGTCAATTGAACAGCAGTCGGCGGCGCTGGGCCCGCTTTCAGGCCCTGACAGGCTGAGAGTAGCAATAATCCCGATATCGCGATACACGCGATCCATAGTCTCCCCAGTAATGACACTAAGAGTCACCTCTGTTCGTTCCTTTCGATGGCTCGGCCACTTGGACGGTTGGTTTCGGAGTTGGGCGATGTTAATTAAGTTATGAAGTTGGGTAGCTTCTGGGCGGAAAGATCTTGCATAATAACGCCGCGGAGGCCGCCGCAGGCTGAGCCCATAGTAGGGCCAGCGACGCCTGTGGCGGTTGAAAAGACGGAGCGGGTCACCGCGGGGAATTCTTCGGCCTCAGACTTAACTTTCACATCTTTCTGGTTGTATACTTTCTCCCCTGCGCTAAATATCGGAATCCACTTCGTTCGCAGGTAGGCATATATTTCTCAACCGTTTCTTTCCCGGCTCGTCCAATAAGTTGCCAGGACGGGCATAACCCGGCGCTGGTCCGCCGGCAAGTCTTCCAGCCATCGGAGGTCAGGGATGCGTGACGATGATTCGAATAAAAATGAAAAGGAAGAACGCTCCGGGGTTTCGCGGCGTGATTTCCTTAAGATTTCCAGTATCTCGGTAGCCGTACCGCTGGTTGCGGGGCCGAAGGTGGTATTGGCTGCGGGAGAGCAGGTGCCAGTCCATGGCCCCGGCAAGGTGCCGATGGATTTCACTATCAATGGTAAGAAGTACAAAACGAATCTGGAACCGCGCGTCACTCTGCTCGATGCTCTGCGCGACGAACTCGACATCACCGGCGCGAAACGGGTATGCGATCGTGCGGAATGCGGCGCCTGCACAGTGCTGATGGATAACAGACCCGTGTACGCATGTTCGGTGTTGGCCATCGAAGCCCAGGGCAAGCAGATCGCCACGGTCGAGTCTTTGATGCAGCAAGGCAAGCTGCATCCGATTCAGCAGGCATTCGTTGACAATGATGCGTCGCAATGCGGTTTTTGCACGCCGGGCTTTGTGGTTGCGTGCAAGGCTTTTCTTGACAAACATCCCAATCCCACTGCGGAAGATGTCCGCCGCGGGCTCAGCGGCAATCTGTGCCGCTGCGGTACTTATCACGGCATTCAGCAAGTGATCGCGCAGGTCGCGCAGAAAGGGGCGTGAGTCATGCCAGACTATAGTTGGCCTGATGCCGGACATCGCACTCTGATTGGGAAACGTATTTCGCGTGTGGATTCCCCGGTGAAAGTATCGGGGCAGGCAAAATACACCTACGACGTGAAGCGACCGGGATTACTTTTCGGCAAAATTTTGCGGTGTCCTTATGCGCACGCAAAGGTGATCAGCATTGATACGAGTGCAGCCGAGAAGATGCCGGGAGTGAAGGCTGTCCACATCATTCAAAAGCCGAACTCCACTATCCACTGGGCCGGCGATGACATTGTCGCGGTTGCGGCTGTAGATGAGCCTACGGCCGAGGACGCCATTCGCGCTATTGAAGTGAAGTACCAGAAACTCCCCCATCTGGTCAGCGATGCCGAACCTCCGAAAGGAGCTGCCGAAGCACAGGGCCCGCTCAGCATGGACGATATCGATGACATGCTCGACAACCAAGTCCCATCACGGCAGATGGTCGAGCAAATCCAACAGTACGGCGTCACTTCCAAGGCGGACGAGGAAACCCTGAATGGCCTGAAAGAAGACGGCGCCACTGATGACGTTATCAACGCCATCCGCGCGGCCACAGTTCATGCTGAGGAGGGTACCCGACCGAAATCAAATTATCAGAAAGCTGCGGCGCAGACTGTCGGCGACGGGGAGAAGGCTTTCGCACAGGCTGAGGTCACGTCTGAAGGTTTGTATGGCGCGCCCGTCATTACTCACTGTTGTCTGGAAAGCCACGGCTCCACTTCAGAATGGACCGATAACGACCATCTGCTGGTGCACATGTCCACCCAGAACGTGTCGGGCATTGCGGGTCAGATGGCAGAGCCACTGAAAGTGCCT
>WNFG01002872.1_pt1 | contig 14411 bp, 12 predicted proteins | sample 5400431 | NCBI WGS metagenome assembly WNFG01 (sample SAMN13153346, study PRJNA577476) | soil metagenome | isolation source: 120 cm saprolite under Douglas fir tree site 2 hole 3 replicate 2 | place: USA:California | collected 2015-04-18
TTCCGTTCGCCTGCAGGTACTCGTTGGCGTACCAGAAGGTACAGTCGTCGCTGGGGTCGATGGCCATGCTGCTGTAATCGCCCCAACGGTTCAGGTTCGTAAGTTGAGAACCGTTTCCTTGAATGATGGTGTTCTCAGACTCCATCGTTCCAAGGGCGTCGGTGGGAACGCGACCGGTGTAGCGAATCGCGGGATGGATGGCGCCGCTCGACACGCTGTAACCCAGAGCAATATCGCCAAGTTTGTCCATGGCGATGCTGCCCATCCAGCGGGAATTGCTGTCGGGGGAGTAAGTGCCCTGCTGGAACACGGTCGGAGTGGCATTGGGACTCCGAAGTTCGTACCAGCGCACGCCGTCAACTTGACTATGCTTGCTTCCACTAACGCGAACAGAGTGGGTGACGACGAGCGATTCGTGAGAGCCGCTGAAGTTACGATACGCCAGCCGGTACATCAGACGGTCGCCAAGGGAATCGAGCTTCTCCGAGGAGCCGCTTTGCGGGATACAAGCTCCGCCGCCGCATGCCTCGCTGAAAGCCGCGACCGGAATGTTTGTCGGCCCGGTGAAAGTTGAACTGGTCGGGGTGACGAAGTTAACGTGGAACTTCCACAAGTTCAGCGAATTGCTGCCGAAGTTCACGTAGAAGTCAGGAGAGCCCGAGGGCGGGGCCGTGGTCCCGTCCAGATCGGAAGGGAGCAAGCTGGCGAAACTCGAGCTGGTATTGAAGCACACCTGGGTGGCGGCATTGCCCGCGAGCATTGCGCTGCGGTCAAATGCGCACGCGCGGGCGCCCACGAAAGAGTTCCCGCTGAATTGATTGAACGATGCGTAGAATGCATCGGGCCAGACCCCGAGTTTGGGATAGTCGGGGAAGTTTGGCTCAGTGAACGCGTAACGATGGTAAGTGCCGGTTGCGTCCGAGCTAGTGGACACAGCAATGCAATACATATAGGGGCTTACAAATACGGGTTGCGCCAGCACCCAGCGTCCGGCGGCCTTGTCATATTGGGCGATGGGATCGCCATCGTTGCGGGTTTCGCATGGACCTCCGAAGCCCGACCAGAGTGAATTACCCGACTTGGGAAAGCCAGCGGCGAGCGCACCTGTGGTCTTATCGAATACCGCGAAATCCAGGTTTACCCACTGCACGAACTGGGTGCCGCCAACGGCGCCGTTGGTATCGGGAGGCGCACAGCAATCGCTATAGGAGGGAGTGATGCCCACTCCCACGCCGAGAATGTTGAGCCCTGCCGTGGTTGAAACCAGCGGTCCGACGGAGGTTTGCAGAACAGGATCGGGCTGGGGCGATTTGGTTTCCGGCGGAGTGGGCCGGCCCAGAGGGATGACATGGTGCCGCGTGATCGCCATCGGGTTCGGGGACATATCACGCAGCGGACGTGAAATGTCATGACGCACGTCGAAAGAAACTTCCGGTTGTCCAACTTGCGCTTGGCCAGGCAGCGCCCAAATGAGTGTGCAGCACAACACCACAAGAATCGAGATCGTTGTTTCCGTGGTTAGCTTCATAACGCCAGGCCTCCTATACCTGGTTTACGCCTCATTGAGGAGCATCGCCGAGTTTGACCGAATAGAATGCTGGTTGTCAATTGTGCAAGAACTTGCATTGTGCAAAAACTTGCATCCCGAACTGGAGTACACCGCCGGTCAACCGGTGAACGGCATCGCGGCAACAAGAGGAAGCCGTAGCACTCTTTCAGGTGTTCTTCAACCCGGCTCCGCTCCTTATTGCGATAGCTTGCTACCGTAAGCGTAGCGGGTTACGAGCTCGTCGGTGTCATTGCAAATAGAGACCACTGACATGAAATAACCGCTCTCTCTTAGGAGACCCGTGCCCCAGCACGTTTCGGTTTTTGCGCTACTAGATTCTTGGCTATTTTAGCTACTGCCTCGTTGTCATCTTTCATAAGGCGGTAGACAGTTCGCACCGAGGATTTCCGAGCCTCCGCGATCTCTTCTAGCGTGAGTTTTGGCTTTTCCCAGGTGTTCTGGATCCAGCACCCACTCTCGGCATCATGAGGATCTCCTGACAAAACGTGTTCGGCGAGAGCCTTCTTCAAGAGATCGCGGTTGTCAATTGCTCCCGCCATTCGTCTGCCTCGGCGAGAACTACGATGGAGGCTGCCAGGCGCTGCAATGCTGCCACTCCCCTCTGCGTCGAGTATCTGAGTCTTTTGACCTTTTTCATCCACTCTCTCGAGCGGCTCCTGTGGCCGACGAGTGTAATACAGCATCCGATCGATCATGGCATGCCTCACAGTTATCCCGAGAAAAGCGCGGATGTTTTCGGGTGACTCGAGTGTGTCAATTCCTTGGGTGTACTTTTCGTGAAGCACAGAGATGCACTCACCTGCAAAAACCTCCGGCCGTGAAATGCCCCACGTTGGTATGACGCGGGGCATTGCGAGTTTCTGGCGTTTACGGCAGGGTGATCTTCACGAGCTGTCCGGCTCCTGGGGGCTGCCCCGATGTTAGAAACGTATAGCGCGCCATCTGGGCCGAGAGTCATCCCGGTGGCCAAGTCAGCAGCGGAAATCTGACTACACTGAATTTGTTCAAGACGGTTTGAAGGGTAAAAGACCCAGCCGTCGTTCTAGTGGCTAGGACGTCAGCCGAAACGACCACACCGCTGCCCTACTTTTTTTGCGGCCTTTCGTGGATGCGGTGAAACGCCGACCCTCCCCTCAACACTATATTCTTACGATGTGAAAGACTGTTGTGGGAATGGGTAGATTCTGGGTATAGCGGGTTGGGGCTGGAGAGGTGAGCAAAGCGGGCCAGGGCAATTTTGGGCTGTACCGGTGCTGATCGAGACTGCCGGGCCGGCTCAGATATCTCGGGGCCGTGACCTCGGAGGACGACTCGACTGGATAGCGACGCTCGAAGAATTCTCGGATCCAGCGCGAGCCGCCTTGATGTGACATAGTGAATTTCTTTCCATCCTGCTGGAGGCAGTCCATGCTTAAAACTCTCGACATTCTTATCGGCGCGACTACGGTTGTCCTGCTGTTCAGTATGGCCGTGACTGTGATCACGCAAGCGCTCACCACATTTTTCCAAAGGAGAGGACGGCACCTGAAAACCGGCCTCGCCAATCTGCTTCAGCAATTGGGAATTCCGACGAGACAGTGTGGCGAGGACATTGCAGATCACGTCCTGCGGCATCCCATGATCGCGGATGGGAAGGGAAATCTCGGCACGGTCGTCAAGCGCGAAGAGTTCGTCAAGCTGCTGCTTGATTTTGCGAGTGGCGAGGGGCTGTCCACTCTCGGCGAAGAATCGAAGAATGCCCTTTTGGCCGTGATCCAGAAGAACGGAATCGCCGATCCATCAAGCGCGCTCAAGAACATTCGGGCATTGGAGTTGCAACTTGAAGCTTCCGATCCCCAACTGGCGAACCATGTGCGCCAGGCGCTTGCCATCGTACACGGGGCGGGCAGCGATTTTGTAGCCAAAATCAATTCCTGGTATGACCAGACCATCGACCGCGTTAGCCAGCGATTCACGAAGTACACCCATTGGGTAACGATTGGAATTGCCGCGGTCGTCGTGTTGACGGTTCAACTGGACATCATCGCGGTGATGGACCGTCTCTCCATCGACGATCAATTCCGCAATACCGTTGCCGCTGGATGGGCAGGAAAGGTATCGGGGGACAACAGTGTACAAGCCAATCCGCGGCCTTATTACGACTTGCTTAGCCAGGCAGGCCTGGTCACATTGCCAACCACGGCGGGCTGGGTTAACCAGCTGAAAGAGACGCGCAAAATTCCCGGTATGCTGCTGTCGGTGTTGCTGGTTAGTCTGGGTGCGCCGTTCTGGTACAGCGTGCTCAAAGATCTGTTGCAATTGCGATCCAACATCGCGCAAAAGGATTCCAGCCAGCGCGATCAGCGGGAAACCGGGCAGGTGGGCACCCCGGGTGGAGGCGGCGGCTCAACGGCAAACGTGACACCGACGTGGCTTATTGGAGATCGTGGCGATCTTACCGCCATCGGTTAGGAATTTAGGATGGAACACACATGGATCGGGTGCCCGGAATCTAATTTCCGCAAAGGACGCCCACTCGCATTTCGTCCGGAGGCGATCGTCATCCACATCATGGATGGTAGTTTCTCCGCGGGCGAGTCTGTCTTCCTGAGCGAAGGAACGCAAAAATCGGCGCATTACGGAATCTCAAAGGAAGGTGTCATCCACCAGTATGTGGATGAAAACGACACCGCCTTCCACGCCGGCATCGTCGTGAATCCAACGTGGCAACTGCTGAAACCTGGGGTCAACCCGAACTTTTACACGATCGGGATCGAGCACGAGGGCCGTCCCGATGACGTCTGGCCGGAAGCTCAGCTAACGGCTAGCGCCGGACTGATTGGCGAGATCGTGGCGCGTTGGAGTATTCAGGTCGATGTTCTGCACCTGGTCCGGCATCACCAGATCCGGGCAAGCAAGACATGTCCCGGCAACTGGCTACTGATGGACGAACTGATCCAACGAGTACCAAGTCCCGAAGTCGTGCAGCCGGCGCCCATCATCACGGTGAAGGTTCTGAAGAATGTCAATCTGCGCAAAGGCGTCCCGAATACCACGGCGCAGATCGTCCGAGTCCTTCTGGCGAACAGCGAGATAAAGGTTTCGGGCTTCACTCTCGGTGAGCGAGTCAATGGCAACGCGTGTTGGTATGTGGATACTCAAAACAACTACTTGTGGGCGGGCGCGACGGACGTCCCCAAGCCCATGGTGGTGACGGCAATAGCTTCTTCCGGCAGTGCCGCTTAAAGGTCGAAGGCGAGCGTCTATTCGGCAAAATTAAAGAGTGCCGGTGGGTGCGGTTTATTTTTCAGCTTATTCAGGATCTGTCCTTATCGTTGAGACCGAGCTAAGCAGGCGAAAGCGTCGAACTTCCCCAAGACAGCGGAATCTGGCCTCCGTTCGGAACAAAGGGCAAGAGCGATGGCGGCGCGGACCATTCTGTGGGTGGATCTTCGGACGACTCTTTCTGAGCCCGACCTTTGCAGTAGTCTGCCAAAAGCATACGGCGCGCAGCGATTGCGTCACCTCCCCGATCTGCTTCGGGCAGTACAGAACTGGCGCCCTTGGGCGGTTTGCTTCGAATACGACATCCCGGATGCTCGCGGCCTGGCCGCTTTGGCAGAAGTCAAGAACCACCACTCTTCACTGCCCATCGTAATGTTGACCGAGCACCACGCTAAGACGCTGTCGAACTGGGCGTTTCGGCGCTGCGTCTGGGATTACCTTGTGAAACCGGTGTCGGTCAGGCACTTGTGTAATTGCCTGACAAGTATTGATAAGGCCGTGCCACCGACCGAGCGTCCGGCGAGCAGGATGCCGGGCGCCAATACCTCGATCGACTTTCTGGCGGTGAAGGGGGGAGGCACTCTGGCGCCGGCGGTTTCATACGTGGCGACGAACTACCCCGAGAAACTGCGTTTGGCGACGGCCGCCAGGCTTTGCGACCTGAGCCCATTCCAGTTCAGCCGAAACTTTAAGAAGGAGCAGGGGTTTACGTTCCGCGATTTTGTCGTGCGGGTACGGATTCAGCGCGCAGCGGAGCTTATGAAGTATTCGTCAGCCTCTGTCACCGAAGCGGCTTTCGTGGTTGGATTCAATGATCTTTCCTATTTCGCGCGAATGTTCCGCCGGCAGCTCGGCGTTTCTCCCTCCCATTACCGCAGCGAGAGTGAACCGAGCCAGTTGCTGCTGTTTCCGCCGGAGGAGCTGCGAAGACGTTGATGCAAGAAACTACCGCAGCCCGTGCAAGAAACTCCTAGCATTCGATTTCAGATTTGGAGTTGAATACCCGGCAACGCAACTTCCCTTCAGAACTTAACAGCAGTCTGACACGATCAAGAAGTTTAGATGGTGAGATCAAAAGATGATCTTATCTGGGAGGATCCGCAATGCCCGTAGCAATTTCTTACCCAGGCGTTTATGTCGAAGAGATTCCGAGCGGCGTACGCACGATCACCGGAGTGGCCACTTCGATCACCGCCTTCGCCGGTTGGGCGCCAAAAGGGCCGACGGATCAGGCTGGGCTGGTGCTGAGCTGGGCCGATTTCGTTCGTCAGTACGGCGGGCTAAACGGCAACAGCTACCTTGGCTATGCTGTTTCGCAATTTTTCCTGAATGGCGGACAGCAGGCATACATCATCCGGCTCGTCACCACAGGGGACGCAACTCCCGCAAACAATGCCCTCGTTGCGAGTCTGAAGATGGCCCCTCTTACCATCAAGGCGCAGAACCAAGGCGTCTGGGGCAACAACTACGCCATTGCAATCAAGGGCCAGACATCCGGAAACCGTTTCCAACTCCAGGTCGTTTACATCGATCCGACCGATTCCACCGGCAAAACCCAGGTTGTCGTCGAGTCGTATGCCAACGTATCGGCGGCTAACCCCGATCCGCAGGGACGATACGTCTGTGATGTCGTAAACAATACGTCGAGCTACATCGCGATTGACGACGTTGCCCAGCCGCCAACCCCCGCCAAACCCCCGGGTACCCCCATCCCCGGCCAGTTGGTAGCCGCGCAACAGTTGTCGGGCGGCCAGGACGGCACGGTACTGAACCCGAACACCGCCGCTTTTGAGGGTGCGCTGATTCCAGGCGGCGCCCTCGGCGGTACCGGAGGCATCAACCTTCTGGATCACGTCGATTTGTTCAATTTGCTCGTGGTTGCGGGAGAGACAACGCCGGCCACGCTTGCTTTGTTGGAGACGTATTGCCACGACCATCGCGCCTTTCTCATTGCCGACTCCGATCCGAACGCCTCACTGACGACATTGAAGAAGGGGCCCGATACCCAACTCACCGGTATTGACGGAACCAACGCCGCGTTCTATTTCCCCTGGGTTACAGCGCCCGATCCGTTGAGCCAGAACCTGCCATCCCAATATCCGCCGAGCGGTTTTGTGGCCGGTATCTATGCGCGAACCGATGGAACGCGCGGCGTGTGGAAAGCTCCGGCTGGGACCGAAGCGTCGCTAACGGGAGCGGTTGGTGTAGCCGTACCGCTGAACGATCCGGAAAACGGCATTTTGAACCCGCAGGCCGTGAACTGCATCCGCAATTTCAGCGTCTACGGCACGATCGTTTGGGGCGCGCGCACCTTGCAGGGCAACGATGAGATTGGCTCGGAGTGGAAATACATCCCCGTCCGGCGGACCGCTTTGTTTATCGAGGAAAGTTTGTTTCGAGCCTTGAAGTGGGTTGTCTTTGAGCCTAACGACGAACCGCTCTGGGCGGAGATTCGTCTGAATGTCGGCGCCTTTATGCAGAACCTCTTCCGGCAGCACGCCTTCCAGGGGCTGACGCCGGCCGACGCATACTTTGTAAAGTGCGACAAGGAAACCACCACGCAGAATGATATCAACCTAGGCATCGTCAACATTGTGGTCGGCTTTGCCCCACTGAAACCGGCAGAGTTTGTGATTATCAAGATCCAGCAGATGGCCGGCCAGATCGCAACCTAGATCGCGACCTAAGGAGGGATTCACATGGCGCAGTTCACTGCCAACGCGCAACGCTTTGATCCGTACAAGAATTTCAAGTTTCGGGTCAAGTGGGACGGCAAGTACGTTGCCGGGGTCAGCAAGTGCGGGATGCTCAAGCGCACCACGGAAGTGGTGAAGCACCGCGAGGGCGGCGATCCTTCGAGCAGCCGCAAGTCGCCAGGGCGCACTGAATTCGATGCCATCACGCTGGAGCGCGGCGTTACCCACGATGTCGAATTCGAAAAGTGGGCAAACAAGGTGTGGCACATCGGAGCCGGACTGGGCGCAGAGGTCTCACTCAAGGACTTCCGCAAGGACATCACGATTGAGGTCTACAACGAAGCTGGCCAGTTGGCGATTGCCTATAAGGTGTATCGCTGCTGGGTTTCCGAGTACCAGGCCGTACCCGATCTCGACGCAAACGCCAACGCGGTTGCGATCCAGCATATCAAGCTGGAGAACGAAGGCTGGGAACGCGACGAGAATGTTACGGAACCGACGGAACCTTCCTTCACAGTGCCGGCGGTTGGGTGATGGCTCATGCGCCCACTGTCGGTTCCAGAACTGCTCACCGTATGGGAGCGCGGCTTAACCGCGCTCCCGTTTGAACGCGCGCTGACGATTCTTTCGGTAGCGTCTCCTGAGTCTTCCCCTGCGGCATTAGCCCGCCTCAGCATCGGTCGCCGGGACGCCAATCTGCTGCAGTTGCGCGAGTGGGCATTCGGTTCGGAACTCGCGATCCTGGCGGCGTGTCCGTCGTGTCGTCAGACGCTGGAGTTGACGATACCGGTCTCCGCACTCCGCGTGTCGTTGGATCCGACGCGGGATCCGACAGGGGCTCCGACATCGGAGTCGGCGAGCGATCTCGAGGACTCTCTCATGTTGCAGGACTACGAGGTGCATTATCGCTCGCTCAATACCGAGGACATTGCGGGGTGTGCCGGACTGGAATTTGCCGCCGGCCGGCGAAAGCTGCTCGCCTGCTGTGTAACCGATGCGCGTTGCCAGGGCAGGCCCGTCTCCGCGGAAGAGTTGCCTGAGGACGTGGCGCGGAAAGTAGTGGAGCAGATCGCGGCCATCGATCCGCAAGCCGACACCCGCCTCGATCTCACCTGCCCCGAATGTCACCAGCGCTGGAAGGAAGCGTTCGACATCGTTTCATTCTTCTGGGCAGAGATCGACGCGTGGGCACGCCGCATTCTTCAGGAAGTCAACGTTTTGGCTCGTGCGTACGGCTGGCGTGAGAGCGACATTCTGGCGCTGAGTCCGGTGCGCCGGCAAATCTACCTGTCCATGGTCCAAGCATGACTGACTTTCTTACCAGTCTGACGGCGAGGAGCTTTGGCAGGGAGACGGCGATCCGGCCGCGAGTCGCTTCGCTGTTTGAACCGGTTCGCAATGGGGATGCAGCGTTCCGGGAAGCGCCTGCGGCGGAACCGGTCGAGACGGCGATCGCCAGGGAGGTTGAGGTGGAATCGGATGGCGAGCGGAAGATGAACCATCCGGCGCCGGCATTGCAGGAGGATTGCAAAGTCAGCGACGCAAAGCACTCCGCGGATGAAAGCCGGGTCGGAGCTATAATCCCGCAGCCGCGGGGCGATTCTGAGCGCCGCAGAACGACCGTTCTTGCCGACGAGCCCAAGGAGAAGGAAGACAAGGTGGTCGCAGCGAAGGTGCGACCACGAAAAGCGCTCCTTTCACAAGCAGAGAACGCGAACGAATCTGAGCCGGCGCTGCGCTCGGACTCGGAAGACGTCGCGCCGAAGCGTGTGCCGGCCAGAGCGCCGGTCGTTTCTCCCACCCGCGATGAGTTGGAGGAAGGCCATCGCGGGCTTCTGCTTCCGCCAAAGGTCGCCACTGCGCTGACGACTCAGATGAAGAATGCAGCAATGGCATTGAACGCAGGACTCAGCGCGCCGAAGAGAGAAAAAGCTGGAATTGCTTCGCCCGCTCTGGCCGCGGAGCCTGAGCCCAGTGTTCACGTCACGATCGGAAGGATCGAAGTGCGCGCGACTTCAGAAAGCAAGCCAGTGGGCCGGCCGCGAGCCGCTTCCCCGGTGATGAGCCTGGAGGAATACCTGCACCGGCGCACCCAGCGAGGCGGTCAGTGAGCAACCCACTTGCCATCGCAGCCACTACGATTACGCTGCAGGCGATCCTGCAGAGCGCGATTGTCAGCGATCCCGCCGATACCGATCTGACCGATACCACCGTCACTCTCCTCCCGCCCGACAAAGCCCGCGGCAACGGCAACGCGAACCAGCTGAATCTTTTTCTCTACCAGATTCTGCCGAACGCGGCATGGCGCAATATGAACATCCCCAGCCAAGTGGCAACGGGAGAAACAGGCAATCCTCCCTTGGCTTTGACCCTGCACTACCTGCTGACTGCATTCGGGAAGGACAACGACACTACTCTGCCCTTCGGACATCACTTGCTGGCCAAGGCCATGAGCATTTTGTACGACCACGCATTGCTCGGCCCGGACGAGATTCGAGCGGCCACATCCGCGACCTTCCCGGGAAGTGATTTGGATAAGCAGGTCGAGCGAGTCCGCATTACGTTGCAGCCTATGTCGCTCGAGGAAATCTCCAAGCTGTGGACCGGACTGGTGACGCAGTATCGGCTCTCGGTGGGATATGAAGTTTCGGTGATGCTGATCGACAGCACGCAGGCAAAGAAAACGCCTCTGCCGGTTCTGACGCGGGGAGTTTCATCCCCGGCAAGCCTGATTCCCCCGTTTCCAGCGCTTGATCAGGTTCAGTTTCCGAACTCGCAGCCGTCGGCGCTCCTCGGAGACAGCCTGATACTTACGGGCAACAACCTCGACGGAACGAGTGTGGGCCTTGTCTTCAATCATCCGTTGTGGAGTGCGCCCGTCGAAATTCCTCCGCAGCCCGGTGGAACCGCGACGCAGGTTACGGTGATCATTCCAAACTCGCCAGCGAACTGGCCGGCGGGGTTCTACACCGTCAGCCTCATCGTGCAGCGTCCAACGGAGACATATCGCCGGACAACGAATCAGCTTTCATTTGGGCTGGCGCCGAAGATCACGGTCGCGCCCCCGAGTGCCGCCGGGCCCAACATTACCTACACCGTGACGTGCAGTCCGGAGGTGCGGCCCGAACAGTACGCCGCACTTCTGCTCGGCGATCAGGAAATTGTGGCACAGCCGCACTCCACGCAGACCGCGACGCTGAGTTTCCAGGCGCAGAACCTGAGCGCCGGCAAGTATTTTGTGCGGGTGCGCGTTGATGGCGTCGACAGCCTGCTGGTAAACCGAGCAGTGACGCCGCCGATGTTCGACCCGACTCAGAAGGTGACGGTGACATGAACAACGGGACCGATTGGCAGAAGGGCAATGCGCGCTATCTGGCGGCCGCAATGACTTGGCTGCGTGCCTGTCTGGAAGAGCTTGCAGCGCAGCAACGGGAAGACCAAAGCATACTTGCCCTGCCGATTCTGCCAGCTCGGCAAGGGCACAAGTCGGGGTGGCGACACCTTTTGAGCAGGCGGCCGGAGCTTCCGGCGAAAACTCCGAGCCTGCTACTGCCCGGCTCCGGGACGCACGCTGGAACGTACGGTGGAACTTACAACGATCAGCGTGTGGAACAGGCGGCCGCGGCCATGCAAGCAGCGGCGACTGAGATGGACCCGCCTCCTGCACTTCTCCTTCTGACGCAACGCCTGGGACTCTCGCCTTTCGAGCAGCAGGTACTGATTCTTTGCCTGGGGATGGAACTGGATACCGGAGTTGCCGGTTTGTGCGCGCGTTGCCAGAAGGATCCGGGGCGGGCCTATCCGACGTTTGCACTTGCGTTCTCATTGTTCGAGGGAGCTACATGGGACGCGCTTTCGCCCGAGCGGCCGCTGCGATACTGGCGCCTGATCGAAATCACGCAGCCCGGCGGTCAGCCGCTCACCACCAGCGCATTGCGTTCGGACGAACGAATCGTCAACTACAACAAGGGCCTGAATTATCTCGATGACCGGCTGTTGCCCTTGTTGACTCCGATCGATCAACAAACTAGCGGTACGGATCTTCCGCCCTCGCATCGCGATACGGTGGAAACGATAATCCGGAGCCTGAAACTGGTAGATGCGAATCGCAGCCTTCCGATTGTGCAGTTGCTGGGCGCCGACGCCGCCAGCAAGCAACTTGTAGCCGGAGAAGTGGCGAGTTCTGTCGGCCTCCAGTTGTACCGTCTGCCGGCCATGCTGTTGCCCACGCAGGCGGCGGACATTGAAACGCTGGCGAGGCTCTGGCAGCGGGAGAGTCTGCTGCTGCCGCTCGCCTTGTATCTGGACACGCTCGGCTACGGCGCGGAAGCGGTGGCGGCCGGACCGTCTTCTCCGGTCACGCGTCTGCTGGAGCGAATGGAGGGAGCGGTCTTTCTGGATGCGCGCGAGGGCTGGCCGGGGCTCCACAAGCTGGCGGTTTCGGTTGACATCACTAAGCCCAGTGCAGCCGAGCAAGCGGCGGCGTGGGAGTCAGCACTGGGCCTGGCTGCGAAAGAGAGTCCGGCGCAGCTGGCCGCGCAGTTCAATCTCAGTTTCCCGACGATTCGACAACTGGCGCGGGATGCGCTCTCGGAGCAGACGGATCGAGCCCCGCTGCATGACCGGCTGTGGGGGGCGTGCCTGGCGAGTACGCGGCCGCAGCTAGACGTTCTCGCCGAAAGGATCAATCCCAAGGCGACGTGGGATGACATCGTTCTGCCCGACGCCGAGTCGGCCCTGCTGCGCCACATCGCCGAACAGGTGGCGCAGCGCACGACCGTCTACGAGAAATGGGGCTTCGGCGAAAAGATGAGCCGGGGGCTCGGCATCAGCGCGTTATTTTCGGGCGACAGTGGCACGGGAAAAACCATGGCAGCCGAAGTGATCGCTAATGATCTGCACCTGAACCTCTATCGCATCGATTTGTCCGCGGTGGTCAGCAAATACATCGGAGAGACCGAGAAGAATCTGCGGCGCATGTTCGACGCGGCGGAGAACGGCGGCGCGATTCTCTTCTTCGACGAAGCCGACGCCCTGTTTGGCAAACGCAGTGAAGTCAAAGACAGCCATGACCGCTACGCCAATATCGAGATCAACTACCTGCTGCAAAGAATGGAAGCGTATCGGGGCCTCGCCATTCTGGCGACAAACATGAAGAGCGCGCTGGACACGGCATTCCTGCGGCGCTTGCGGTTTATTGTGCGCTTTCCCTTCCCGGGAGCGGCCGAGCGGAAGGCGATCTGGCAGAGGGTATTTCCACAGGACATGCCGAAGAGCGCCCTCGACTATGACCGGCTGGCACGGCTGAATGTCACGGGCGGACACATCCACAATGTTGCGATCAATGCGGCGTTCCTGGCGGCGCACTCCGGATCGCCCGTAACCATGGCGCTGGTGCTGGAGGCCGCGCGGGCGGAGTTCCGCAAGATCGAACGGCCGATCAATGAAGCCGATTTTCGCTGGCAGGAACCTGTAGGAGCTGTGGCATGAAGATCCACTTGCAAATCGAACGCGTGGTGCTTGACGGAGTGCCAGTCGACCAGCCGCGCCTCCTGCGTAAAGCTTTGGAACAGGAACTCGCGAGCCGCTTGATGGAAGGCGGCCTGTCGCCGGATCTTCGTTCTGGCGGTGCCATGCCGCGTGTACGCGGGGGCGCGATCGAACTCGGCCAGGGTTCTAATCCGGCAAGACTGGGCAGTCAAATCGCGGGCGCCGTATATCGCGGGATCGGAGCCAGAAAGTGAGCACACGCGCAGTAGCTCCGGTGGCGGCAGCTCCAGTTGCGGCGCTCACGCCGCTGCAACGGCCGATGCTGCAGAGGACCTGTGACTGCGGTGAGCACACCGGTGGCGGCGAATGCGACGACTGCAAGAAGAAAAAGAGGATGCCCTTACAGCGTCATGCAAACGGCATCGGCACGCCGCCGGCTGTGCCGCCAATTGTTCATGAGGCTCTGAGCTCTCCCGGGCAAGCATTGGACTCTGGGACCAGAGCGTTCATGGAGACGCGGTTCCGCCAAGACTTCAGCCACGTGCGCGTGCACACCGACGAACGAGCCGCCGAATCGGCTCGTGCGGTCCGCGCCCACGCCTACACGGTGGGCAAACACATCGTCTTCGGCTCGGGCCGGTACGCGCCGCAGCGGCCCGCCGGACGCTGGCTCCTTGCCCATGAGATAGCGCACACTCGGCAGCAGCCGCGAGTGACGACAGACCTGCCTCAAACACCGTTGGGCGTGCTGGGTAGTCCTTCAGAAACCGAGGCCGACCGGGCGGCGGACAGCGTGGCGGGCACCCATTCCCGGGCAGCGCGGCCACCGCTGTTGACACAGTTGCACGCTGCCGTCCTGCAGCGGCTCAGTCTGGGCGAAGGCATTGGGATCGGCGTGGGTATCGCCGCCGGTCTTGCGGCAATCGGAGGACTCATCGCCGGACTCGTCTCCCGGAGTCGGCGCCTGATGCATTGGGAGACCAAGGTGCCTGACGCCCCCATGGTGGATGATCCCGGCCAGTCGCGACCGACCTCGACCATCGTCCTGCCGGAGAACTCGCGTCTGGTCATCGTCGACGAGGGCGCCAACCAGCCCTTTAACCGCGGAGACCAGCACTGGGTCAAGGTGCGCGTTACCGTTGGCCCCTTCCTCAACAAAGTCGGCTGGGTGCAGCGCAACCAACTTGAAGCCAGGCCGGAAACCGAAGAGATCTCGCCGGAGCAGGCCGGTGAAATCTTCACCGCGCTGGCGCACGCCAACATTATGACCAACGAAGGCGAAGCGCCAATCCCTTTTCACTATCCTCCGGACGGCTGCTATGCGCGCGCCCACCGCATGGAAGAGATGCTCACGGAAATGGGCTATGGCTCGGAAAAAGTATTTGCCCTCA
>WNFG01017830.1_pt1 | contig 14411 bp, 16 predicted proteins | sample 5400431 | NCBI WGS metagenome assembly WNFG01 (sample SAMN13153346, study PRJNA577476) | soil metagenome | isolation source: 120 cm saprolite under Douglas fir tree site 2 hole 3 replicate 2 | place: USA:California | collected 2015-04-18
ATCGCACTTGTGCCCGATCTCTACCGTGGCAAGTCGACGGTTGAGGCCGAAGAGGCGCATCACTTGATGACGGGGCTGAACTTCGGCGATGCAGCGTCGCAGGATGTCCGTGGCGCCGTGCAGTTCCTGAAAACCCGCAGCGCCAAGGTCGGCGTAACCGGCTTCTGCATGGGGGGCGCGTTGACGCTGCTGGCCTTGTGCATGGCCCCCGAAATCGACGCCGCCGTAGTCTGGTACGGCTGCCCGCCGCTGCAATACATCGACGCAACCAAGATCCGGGCGCCGCTGCAGGCGCATTGGGCCACGCAGGACGAGTTCTTCCCGATCGCCACCATCGATCAATTGCAAGACAAACTTCGCGAAGCCGGCGTGACCTTCGACTTCCACCGCTACCTCGCACGCCATGCTTTCGCCAACGAGACCGCCGTCGGGCCGGGCCGCATCCCCGAGACCCAGTACGACCCCGTTTGGTCGCAACAGGCATGGGACCGCACCTTCAGCTTCTTCGGCCGCTCGCTCAGATGACGCGTACCTCTAGATTTGTTGGTCCGATTTTGATTTTGTCTTTGGCAGGTTGCGCCACTTGCAAGAGTACGGATTCACCTGAAGTATGCAGAACGAAGCAACGTGATCATTCGCAACCTCGGGCGCTAACGGTTCTCGCACCCACGCGGAACCATCTGGCTGGCAGTACCAGCGCGTCTCCCTCGATACAATCGCAATTCCTGCGCTAATTCAGCCGGCCTTCGCCTCGAACGGCCTGAGATGATCCGCCATCGCCTTCTGGAAGGCGGGGCGCGCCTCGCAGCGCGCTTGATACGCCTTGAGCGCCGGCCGATCGGACACAATGTCGGTATGGCGCAGGATGCGCAGCACGGTCGTCATCATCAGATCTGCCGCCGTGAACCGGTCCTCCAAATAGTCGCGGCCGCCGAGCCAGTTTTCGACGGCGGCAAGACGCTTCTGCACGCCCTCGACCGCCATCGGCCGGCGCATCGGCGCCCAGGCCTCGCGCGCATGGAACAGATCGAGTTCGGCGAGGTTCTGGATCTGCGGCTCGACTGAGTTCAACGCGGCGAAAATCCACGCGCTTGTCCGCGCCCGTCCGTTTGAATCCGACGGCATCAGCGCATCGGACCCCTCGGCGATGTGAATGACGATGGCGCCCGACTCGAATAGCTTGAGATTGCCGGTCTCGATGGCGGGAACCTGGCCAAACGGTTGCAGGGCGCGATACGCGGCGCTTGCCTGGTCCTCCGGTCCAATCAGCCGTTCTTGATACGGGATGCCTGCTTCCTCGAGCGCCCAGCGGACGCGAAGGTCGCGCACGAGGCCCTGCGCGAGGGGCGGTACCCAGCGGAATGCACTCAATGTAATCATCGGCGTTCTCCTAAGATGCGTCCGCCATTGCCGGCTTGGCCGGCCGGGTACGTCCGTCATCCTCATAGCGGTCGTGCCGTCTCACCCAGTCGGAGAGATTGCCGTTCTTGGTTTCGTTGCGCCCTTTGGGAACGACATCGAGCCAGTTATAGACAGGCAGGAACATCTCGCCGCCGCGGCCGTAGGTGGAATAGGTGTGGTAAATCGTCCCGTGGTCGCCCATCGCACCGTCGTCGTCCATGTAGAAGACGCTGACGCCCGGGAGTTCATCGATCTCCGGATCGGGGCGTTCGCCAAAGTTATAGAAGACACCGCCCTCGCGCGTCTCTTTCGGGAAGGAGACGTGATAGTCGAGATTGAAATCGCTGGCGGCGGACGAGACCCAGCGGAATTTCCAGCCCATGCGCCGACGATAGGCGTCGAGCTTCGCGATCGGTCCGCGCGAGATTGCCACAAAGCTCACATCGTTGTGCTCGAAGTGCTGCCGCGCGCCGTCGACCTGGTCGGAGAGAAGCGAGCAACCGGGACAGCCCTCCTGCCAGTCCGGACCGAACATGAAGTGATACACGACGAGTTGGCTGCGTCCGTCGAACAAGTCGCCGAGAGTCACCGTGCCGTCGGTACCTCGGAAAACATAATCCTTCTTGACCCTGACCCAGGGCAGCGCGCGGCGCTTTGCCGATAAGCGGTCCCGCTCGCGCGTGAATGCCTTCTCCTCGGCGAGCAGCGCGCGGCGGGCTTCGATCCAATGTTCTTCCGAGACGATGTCATGCTTGGTCATGCGTATCTCCTGTCAATACTAGGAAAAATGTCGCTGCAGCTTGTCGAGCGCGCCGTTCCATCCTTCCTCGTGGCTTCGGCGCGTGTCCTCGTCGTGCAGACGCGAATGAGTGAAAGTCAGTTCGGTGCCTTCGGCGGTCGCGCGAAGGTCGATCTCGACCAGCGATTCGCCGGGATCTTCGCCGCCTTCCCACCGCCAGCTCATCGCCAGTCGTTCAGGTCTTGCGACCTCGAGGTATTCGCCGCTGCTCTCGTGCTCGCTGCCGTCGAGGGTGCGGAAGCGGACCCGGAAACGCCCGCCGATGCGTACATCGGTCTCGGCCAACAGTACCGGGCCGGCATCCGGACCCCACCAGCAGGCGATGCCCTCGGGCGTGGTGAGCGCGTCGAAAACGATGGATGGCCGCGCCGCAATCCGGCGCACGAGGGTGAGGCTGGTCATCGACCGCTCTTCCTCGCTTCGGCTTCCTTGCGTTCGGCGTAGGCCGCGAGTCGATCGAGGCTGCGCGACCAGAAGCGCTCGTAGCGGCGGAGCCAATCCATGGCCGCTCGCATGGGTTGCGGGGATAGCCGCACCGTCACGGTCCGTCCCACCTTTGATCGTGAGATCAGTCCCGCGTCGTCGAGCACGTCAAGATGCTTCATGATCGCCGGCAGCTTGATTGCGAAAGGTCTCGCGAGCTCGCTCACCGAGGCGCCGTCCTCGCGCTCGAGCCGGGCGAGGATTGCGCGCCGGGTCGGGTCGACGAGCGCCGCGAAGGTACGGTCTAGTTGCGCGCTATAGTTCACCATGTAGTGAAGTGTTGGCCAGATTGCCGTCGTTGTCAACCCCTAGACGGGCGAGTCGGCCGCAGCAGTTAAGTATATGCGCAGTGACAGCGTCATCGGACCGACAAATCGCGATCTCCCGCGTCCTCTGCCGTACTGGTAGAGTAGCGGCAAAAGACCCCCGCACAGGAGCCGCCATGAGGGAAAGAATCGATTCGACGCACCCGATGTTCGGCAGCCGCGACGCACGCCGGGTACGGCAGGTCGGCGCCCCTGGGGTTATCGCCGTGCTTGCGGTGCTGCTTGCTCTATCGGCATGCGGTGAATCGAACGACGGCGATGAGTCGACCAAGGTCAACGGTTCCATTCACGTGCCCGCAGGCAAGCAACCCGGCGCCGTCGCGACGGTCAATGGCTCGATTCACGTCGACGACAATGCCGCGGTGACCAGTGCAAACACGGTGAACGGCAGCGTGCACTTGGGCGATCACGCGGCCGCGACGTCGCTGAATAGCGTGAACGGGTCGATCGCGCTCGGCGCCGGTGCGCACGTGTCCGGCAGCGCTTCCTCGGTCAACGGCGAACTCACTTTGGGAGACGGCGCGGACCTTTCCGGATCCCTTTCGAACGTGAACGGCAAGATCACGCTCAGCGCGGCGCATGTGGGCGGTGGAATCAAGACGATGAACGGCAGCATGAACATCAGCGGCGCATCGCGTGTGGAAGGCGGCATACTGGTGCAAAAGTCATCCACCGAATTGATTCAGTTGGTACGCGACGTGCCACGAATCGTGATTGGACCGGGTGCGACCGTACAGGGCGATCTGCGCTTCGAGCGCAAGGTACAGCTCTTCGTCAGCGACAAGGCAACGATCGGCACGGTGACCGGCGCCACACCGATACCGTTCACCGGGGACACGCCGCCCAATTAACCACGCGAGCGGCGATCGCGTGACGCTGCGTCGGTGAATTTGTGATACTGCCGCTCAATAAACGTTTCGAGAGGGTAAAGCCATGCACAGTCCCCGCTTCCAAGCATTGTTCGCTGCGGCCCTGCTCGCCTTCGTCGGGTGCGCCGCATTCTCCGCCGCTACAAATCCTGATCCTGCGCTGGTGAGCGCGGTCGCGAGCCCCGCGCGCAGCCCCACTGCGGTGGCGAGAGACCCGGCTCGCCACCCCGTGGAGGAGCTGACATTTTTTGGCCTCGCGCCCACCATGACCGTGGTTGAGCTGTGGCCGGGCGGCGGCTATTGGACCGACATCCTGGGTCCCTATCTCGCCGCGAAGGGTCATTACTACATTGCCTTGCCCGCGCCGGGAAATGCCGAGGACGATGAGAGCGTCAAGCGTTTTCGCGCGCGTATCGCCGCGGAGAAGGACCGGCTTGGTGTCCTTCACGAGACTTCTCTCGGTGCGGGTCATTTCGACATCGCTCCGCCCGGCTCCGCCGACCTCGTGCTGACATTCCGCAACTTGCACAATTGGATGGGGGACGGCTACGCGGAGGAAGCGCTGGCGGCGTCTTTCAAGGCGCTCAAACCCGGCGGCATTCTTGGCATCGAGGAACATCGCGGACGGAACGATCAACCGCAGGATCCAAAATGCAAGAATGGCTATGTGCGCCAGGACTATACGATCGCATTGGCGAAAAAGGCGGGCTTCGAATTCGTGACCTCATCGGAAGTGAATGCCAATCCGCGCGACACGAAGGACTGGGTTGACGGCGTCTGGACGCTGCCGCCGACGCTCTCTCAAGGCGAGAAAGATCGCGCTCGATATGTCGCCATCGGCGAAGCGGATAACTTCGTGCTCAAGTTCCGCAAGCCGCGATGAGGTTGCGCGCCGGCGTGACGCGCTCACTGGATTAGATTTCCGGGCCAATCAAGATCGGCGAGCCGTCGCTGAATCGTGACGCGCGAAACGGCGTCGGGTCCACCGACGGGCCGTCGCCGATCGCAAGTTCGGCCGCCAACCGCCCGGCGGCCGGACCAATACCGAAGCCGTGCCCGGAGAATCCGGTCGCGACGTAAAGGCCTGGCAACGTACCGAGCGGGCTGATGTAGGGTACGACATCCGGCGTTACATCGATGTACCCGCCCCACTCCTGCACTATGTGCACGTCGCCGAACTGCGGGTACAGCTTGATCATCGCGGCCAGCGCCTCGCGATTCAGTGTTTTATTCGGCGCGGGATCCAACACCCGTGCCGCTTCGAACGGGCTTGGTCGATCCAGCGGCCAGTTGCGCGGCGCGCGAAACTCCCGCAGCGACTGCGCATATAGGTACAAGGATCCGGTCCCACCGCGGGCGCCGTGCGCATCACGGATGACAGCACCTTCAATTGCGGCAGACGTATCCCGAGATTCGCGCAGAAGAGGCTTGACCACGCCCCGCCGGCGAGGACAACGGCATCGCACGCGATGCGTCCTCGTTCCGTGATCACCGCTGCCGCACGGCCGCCCGTGCGTTCGATGCCGCGCACGGCACAATGAGCGAGAATGATCGCCCCCTTGCGTTGCGCGGCACGCGCGATCGCGGGCGCGGCCCGCTGCGGTTCCGCGCAGCCGTCGGTGGGCACATACAATCCGCACGCGTAGGTCCTGCTCGCGCCGGGCATGAGCGCAGCAAGTTCGGCGCCGCGCACGATCCGCGTACCGATATCGTAGGGTTTCGCCATGTCGGCCCATGCGGTGAAACGCGACTCGTCGGCTTCGCTTTCGCCCACGTAGAGAACGCCGCATTCGCGAAACCCCGTGTCGGTTTCCGTCAATCGGTTCATGTCGCGCCACAACTGTAGGCTCTGCACGATCAGCGGCATTTCCCGCGCGTCGCGACCGGCCTGCCGGCACCATCCCCAGTTGCGGCTGGATTGCTCGCAGGCGATATATCCCTTTTCGCATAGCACCACGGGAATCCCGCGATTGGCCAACGTCAGCGCGGCGAACGTGCCGACAATGCCGCCACCAATGACGGCCACGCTGGTAACCGTAGGCATCACCTCATCGGAAATGATGGAATCGACGTACGGACCCATGAGGGGCAATCAACCTGCAGGACTGGGCTTTCAAGCCGCTGTTCATTGCAGTCTAGCCGATCTCTATATCGCTAAAAAAATCTTTGACGTTTTGTTGCTTTGACGTCCGGCGGCAAAACGTCAAAGCGACACGCGGAAAAAACGCAATATACTTGCCGGGGCCGACCCTCAAGCCGCCTCGAACCACACATGAATCACTCCATACCCCTAATCGACATCGGCCCGTTATTCGGCGCGCCGGCTCCAGAGCGTGGCCTTACCGACCAGGCGATCATGCGGGCCGCCGCCTCTTCGGGTTTCATGGTGGTGAAGGGGTTTCCCCCCGACGTGCCGTCGGGCCGCGCTGCCCGGGCGGATCTATTGCGTTTATTTCAGCTGCCGGAGACTGAGACTCGCAAGCTCTGGCGTCAGAAGTTCGATCCTGCGCACTCGAACGTGTATCGCGGATGGTTCCCGCTGCAGACAGGTTTCCTGACTGCCAAGGAAGGCATCGACATGGGCGCCGACGTGGTCCACGGCGCCGCGGTGGTGCGCGGCGACGATCCTCTTCGCGAGGCCACTCCTCTGCCCTCCGCAGAGGCGCTGCCGGGGTGGCGCGAGTCTGTGTCTGCCTACTATCGCGCCATGGAAAAGGTCAGCCAGGCGTTGATGCGAGCGATTGCGCGAGGTCTTACGCTCGAGGAGCGATTTTTCGATCGGGCATTCGACAAGGGTCTGTCGACCTTGCGCTTGCTGCGTTACCCGGTTCGAACCGACGCGGAACAAACGGCTCAATCGGATCCGAACGTCTGGGTGACCCACGACGGGGCTCGGTTCTACGTGAACGGCGCACCGCATGTCGATTCGGGATTTTTGACGCTGCTGGCGCAAGACGGAGTCTCGGGTCTGCAAGCGCGCCACCGCGACGGCACCTGGCTCGATGTACCGCCGGCCGATGATGGTCTCGCGGTCAATTTCGGCAAGGTGCTCGAGCGTTGGTGCGCCGGCAGAATCAAGGCAACCGAGCACCGCGTGATCGGCACCGGTCGGGAGCGCATGTCCATCCCATTTTTCTATGAAGCGCGCGCCGATGCTGAGATCCGGCCGCTGCCGATGGACGGCGCATCATTCGAGCCTTTCCTCTACGGCGACTATCTGTGGGCGACGACGACCCAATTCGTCGAATTCAAGGGGATGGAATCGTTGCGCAAGCCCAGGCGGCCTTGAACTGGCGGCGCATCGCCCCCAACGTGAGTAGGTGAGCCTGCGCCGCGTCCTCTTGAACCCCTTGTGGCTGGTCCTCTCGCTGCCTCTATACATCGGCGGGCGGCTACTGTCTGCGTTGTCGATCGGCCCATTGGGCGTTTGCGCCGGCATCGCGGTGTTGCTCGTTTGCTGCGTTGTCATTCCGCTCACCGTGCGAAGCCACACGATCCGCATTCCCGCGCTGGCGAATCTCCTGACTTGGGTGGGCGTTCTGTCCATGGGAATCTTTTCCTCGCTATTTGTCTTTACCTTGCTCCGCGATCTCGTTCTATTGGGCGCGCATTTATTGCTGTCCCCGGAGCAAGCCGCTTCGATGATTGCCCCCTCCGCGCGATGGACACTGGCACTCACCGCGTTCGTCACATTGGCAGGTTTGCTGACCGCGCGCCGCCGGCCCAAGGTCGTCGAAGTCGACATCCCGGTGACCGGTCTTCCCGAGGCGCTGCACGGGTTTTCGATCGTGCAGATCAGCGACGTGCATGTCGGGCCGACGATTAGACGCGGTTTCGTCGAGACGATCGTCGCGCTCGTCAACGGGTTACAGGCGGATCTGATCGCGGTGACCGGTGATTTGGTCGACGGCTCGGTGCAACAATTGTCTTCGCACACAGCGCCATTGGCTGAACTGACCGCCAGGCACGGCGCTTACTTCGTGACCGGCAATCATGAGTACTACTCCGGCGAACGTGCGTGGACCGCGGAGATCCGGCGTCTCGGGTTACGGGTGCTGAAGAACGAGCACGTGGTCTTGAACCATAACGGCGCCTCGCTGGTCCTCGCCGGCGTCACGGACTTGAGCGCGCATCATTTTGATGCTGGCCAGCAGAGTGATCCTGCAGCGGCCCTGCGCGGTTCACCGGCCGATGCCGGAGCCAAAATCTTGCTCGCTCACCAGCCGAATTCTGCGGCCGGCGCCGCCGGCGCGGGCTTCGACGTGCAAATCTCAGGGCATACCCACGGCGGTCAGTTCTGGCCGTGGAACTTTTTTGTACGTTTTTTCCAGCCCTTCACCGGCGGTCTGTATCGGTTGAAGAATTTGTGGGTATACGTGAGCCGCGGCACGGGCTACTGGGGCCCGCCGAACCGCTTCGGCGTTCGCTCGGAAATTACGCGCATTCGACTGATAGCCGCAACAGCTTGATCCCCCGACTCATTCGTCCTTGAATTTGATCGCCGCATGCGTGCCGTCGCAAAAGGGCTTGTTCTTCGACGCGCCGCACCGGCATAACGTCACACGGTTGCGGACTTCGTAGTGAAATCCATCCGAACCGATCACTTGAACGCCGCCCCTTAACCACACCGGACCCGCACACTCATTCGCGGGATCTTCAATGAGCCCAATCGACGGCTCAAACCTCGGTTCGATCGATTTCCCCGTCGCATTGTCCCAGGCAACCAGCCGTCCGGACGGACAGTCGCCGACCTGTCTTACAAAATTTTTCCTTGCGTTCGGATTGTCGGTTTCATTGACCAGATTCCACACCTGTCCGTGCGGGTCGCAAAAGCGCGCGAACGCACACAACTGCTCCGCGTCCGTCAGGGACTGGGTGGGACCTTGCATGACCTTGGCCTGCGTTTGATAGGGTTCGCGGCTGGCGGTTTCCGTGCCGTCGAATTTAATTTTGATATGCGAGCTGTCGCAGAACGGTTTCTTCGCGCTCTGTCCACACCGGCATAGCGCGTACTTTGCTTGGGCAGGATACGCATGACCCGAAATCCATTTGGCCGACTCGCCGGCCGAATTCGTACCGATGGTCTGCTTGCTCAACGGCAAGCCGCCGGAAACCATATAGGGACCATCTTTAACGATCTGAACCTTGGCATTGGATGCTCTTTGTGTGCTCATTTGCCGCCTCCAATTGCGATGTTTGATTATCCGAGGAGAGCAAGACTCATCACACTGATAGTTCTCAGAACTTTGCCGAATCGTGCACGCACTATGAACCTCCTTTCCTCCACCTCCAAATCCCGGCACTGTCCGATTCGCGGGTGGCGCGTCCGGCCCCGGAAAGATAATTGAGGTGCGCGATCGCTTCGCCCGTTGCCATACCCAGGAGATCGGGGGAGATGGGGCGGGCAAATAGCGCGCTGAACACCTCGACAACGCGCTTGGGCTCGGATAAAGAGTCCTCGAGCCGCGCCAAGCCGCGACGATGCGATTCGATCAATTCGTCGACTCGCGCATGCAGTCCTTTGAAAGGACTATTGTGCGCGGGCAATACCAGCACGTCACCGGGAACACGCTGATTGATCGTCGCCAACGAGCTGAGCCAATCGTTCAGAGGATCGGCTTCGGGTTCGGTGGGATGCACTGACACGTTCGACGAAATGCGCGGCAGGACCTGGTCCCCGGAGATCAACAACTTCAATTCGGGACAGTACAGACAGGCGTGCTCGGGAGAATGACCGGTACCGACGACCACGATCCATTCACGGGCGCCGAGCTGTAAAATATCACCGTCTGAAATACGGCGATAAGAGGCCGGCAACGGATATATCATTTCACCAAACGAGCCGAACTTTGCTTTGTAGCGATTGATTGCCGAGTCGTCCCATCCTGCGGCACGGTAGAACTCGACGCCTTCATCGGGTGCCCTGCGTCCCGTGTCGGCCGCCATCAGGCGACAGGTAAGGTATTCCAGGCGGCTCATCCAAAGGCCCACCTTGAAACGCTCCGCGATCCAACCCGCCATGCCGCAATGATCGGGGTGCATATGAGTTACCACCACCCGCAAAACCGGGGCGCCGCCCAGAGCACCAGCGAATGCGGCCTGCCACGCGTCGATCGTCTTCGCGGACTTGAGTCCCGTGTCCACGATGGTCCAACCGCCCTCCTCCTCAATGGCCCAAACATTGATCCAGGGAAGCGATGCGAATAGGGGCATCCGAAACCACAACACGCCGGGCGCCACTTCGATCGCGGAGCCGTCGCCGTTCTGGGGTTCTACTTCAAACGGATAGTCCAGGGTTGCCGGCATGGTTTGCACATTAAAACTCATTGGACGCTCGATGTCCCAACCGTCAGTTGTTCGAGCGCCGCCGCAAGCGAACCGCCGATTGAATGATGGAGATACAGGCGTTAGGATAACGCCGAGAGGAGATGGCATGCCTCCTTATAACTGCCGACCCAGGGCTGACGAGTTAGCGCATATGCAAGGCTCATTCTTAAGGTTGTATGTGCATGAAGGTCAACGGCATCGCGGGCGCCCGGCGTGGGAGTGGCTGCTCGAACAGGCCAATAAGCTCGGCATTCGCGGCGGCTCGGCGTTTCGCGCAATGGCCGGATTTGGACGGCATCACAAGCTTACTGAAGCGAAGTTCTTCGAGCTTGCAGGAGCCCTCGCGGTGGAAGTCGAATTCATCGTGACGGAGGGCGAAGCCCAGCAATTGCTCAACTTGATTCATCACGAAAAAATTCCGCTTTTCTATGCCCATATTCCGGCACGCTTCGGCGTGATCGACCCGGACACGAGCGAACCGCCGTCAATTGTTGAGACTCAGCGCGAACTTAGACGGCTTGACGACGGTGATTGACCGCCTGCGTCGGATATTCCAGATGCACCATGTCGATTGCAATCGCAGACGATGAGCAGATCGGTCAGTGCGTTGAAGGACCTCGCCTCGAGACCCGAGATGTCGAGGATGCGCTGCAACCGCGCGTAAACTGTATTGGGATGTACGCTCAAGGCCTGCGCAGCCTTCAGGACATTCATGTCGACACTTGCGTAGGCACGCAGGGTTGCGACCAGGGCTCCGCGAGCTTTGTGGTCTGCGTCGTAGAATTCATTGGTCCAGGCAGGCAACACGCGGAAGGCTGTGGGGATATGCGATGTGGATGGCACGTCGTTACTGACCCCGATGAGTGCCGCGTTGCCCACGAAAGACAGCGCGGCTCTCATCTGTTTGGCAAGCGAGCTGCGCGGGGCTGTCCAGCCTGAATCCCTACGGACCGCGGCAAATACCATGGTTACCTTGTTGGTGTGCACATCGATGAGCCGGCGCACGCCCATTTCCGCAACGATGTGCTCGATCGAATCGGCCAAGCGGCGGGCACGCGACGCGTTGAGCATTTCGGTGGGATCCACCGAGCGCGCCAGCGCGACACAGAATGATTGGCGCTCGTCGAGAAACCCCGCGTCGCGCAGAAGTCGTGCGGCGCGCACATCCGCCTCGTCATATCCGTCGAGCAGGATTTGCAGCAATTGGGAACGCTGATCGCCCGCGACATCGGCAAGCATCAGTGAATGTGACGAATAGGTGCCCGCGAATGTCGTACTGATGGCGTCGGTGTACTCCATCGCGAAATCCGCGATGGCAGCAATGGCTCGCTGCGCATCTTCCGCAGGGGATGCGGCCGTCAACGCCGACTCGCGCAGCCAGCGCGACAATACTTTGTGACCGCTGCGGTAGGCATGCAATGTCGCTTCCAATGGAAAGCGTTGCTCGGCACGCCGGCGTGCATGCTCATGAACAAAATCGAAACGGCCAAGAGCGCCGCCACGCAACAGTCGCACGATTTCGTCGATATGTTCTCTGCCGTGGTGAGCTAACTCGGGCAAGAGATCGGGATTTCTGGACTTGGAGAATTCCGGTACATCGGCAAGTACCGCGTGTTGCAGTTGCGCCGCGATGGCAACGGCGTTCTTGGCAACCCGGTCAGTGGCCGCGGCCAAGAATGGACCGCCCGCGACGCGCCGCAGTGCATCGCTGAGCGAGTTGGCGTGGTAGTCGGACATGGACGCGATTGTAGAGAGTCTCCAGTCAGTTGGCACTCAAACGGGGTGGAGTGCCCGATGGAGGCCGTCCAAACTGGTGATAGGCTCCAGTTGCGACCTAAAATCACAACCGGAGGAACCAACAAAATGGCAAAGTATGTATTCGTGTATCACGGTGGCGGCCGTCCCGAGACCAAGGAAGCTCAAGCGCAAGCCATGGCCGCATGGGGACAATGGTTCGGCTCAATGGGCAAGGCGGTCATCAACGGCGGCAACCCGGTCGGCAAGTCATGGACGGTGAAAAGTAACGGCTCAGTCGCGAAAGACGGCGGTGCCAATCCGGTCAGCGGCTACAGCCTGATCGAGGCGAAAGACTACGATGAAGCCGTGACCAAGGCGAAGGGCTGCCCAATTCTCGCGGCGGGCGGCTCAGTCGAGGTTGCCGAAGCGATCGACATGTAGAAAGTTGGTGTAAAAAGTTGTTGATGTAAAGAGTTGGCCCTCGCGCGTCTGCCGCGCGAGGGCCAATTGAACGCAAGAATCTCGGGCGGGACTACTATAGAAGCGGAAGGTCCTTGGTAAGCTCATCGATCTTCACATCTTCATCCGGACCGATCGCCAGTGCCGTATAGGTAGGCACACCGCCGAACTCAGTCAGCCCCGCATCTTGAATGAGCGCCGTGATCAGCCCGGCATCCAATGCCCATCGGTGCAGCTTCAGCAACTCGGCCTCCGAATTCACCGACACACAGATTTTCTTGAAGCGGCCGCATAGCCAAGGCTCATTTCGAGCGTCCAAGGAAATAATCAAAGCGTCGCCCTCACGGCGCGCGCCGTTGAGAATGGCCCGCATCGACGCATGCGCGCCTTGCGCCACCATCTTGCCTTTGCGCATATTCAGGTCTTTTCGTAAGACGATGACTTGCTTGTGTTCCATTGATGCGCTCTATTTAAAGAGGGCCTCCGTCGGCGCAACAACACTACGCTGCGTCACTCAGGATTTCGTGAGTTCGCAGCAGCGAGCCAAGGCATCGCTCGGTCATTGTGTTTAAAGTCCTACCCAACCTTCCCAGCTCACCTGTACGCCGCGATTCCGTCGAGCCGTCGCGGCAATGTAGTTGCTAGGGGGGCAAAAGGCAAAGCTCAACGCCCGGACGGTTGGGCAATCATGCTTCTATTCCGTCGCTCATCTCGATCGTGATTTGCGCCGGTTGCACGGTTATCGGCTTAGATTTTGTTTATTATCGGCGGCATTCTCTGCTGGTACGAGCGATCGTGTGAGCGTACGATTGCCTCCGGTAAGGGATTGTATTCCGCGTTGGCGGTAATGCCTCGGGATCGAAGAACCACCTATTCCGACGCACGATGAACCGTGTTGTCCAGGACGGTGCCCGACATGAGCGACGCGAGCAGACCGTCCGCTTCGAGTGACTGCCCAGCAATTCCCGACTCGCCGTGGGCTCTTCTTGAAGCGGTCGATAGCGGAATTGCAGTGACTCAGCCCGATGGGACGGTCATTTTCGCGAACCGGTTGTTGTCGGATCTAACCGGTACACCCATACCCGCCATCGTTGGTTCAACAGCCTTCGCACTTTTCGACAGCGAAGGGCGCACGGAGCTGGAACAGCTGCACGCTGCAGCGCTGGCAACGTCCGCTCCGCAGCGCACTGATGCGCGCGGACCGGCAGGCGCGGCCATACGCTTTTCGGCCACAGTGGTATTGAGGCGATCCGACCAGTTGCTAGGACCCCTCGTTGTTTGGGCCGTGCGCGTCATCGAGAAGGCCGTGCCAGAACAGCGGCCGCGCATCGACCGCGAAGGCGCTGATGTAAGCAAATCGCTGCTCGACATCGCCCTGCGCGGGACGGAGATCGGATTGTGGGATTGGGATATCGCGACCGACAACCTCACCTGGATCAACAACTGGTGTGAACAGTGGGGGCTGACGGAATTCGCGGGAAGCGGCCATGAGCGCTTGTGGACCGAGCAAATACATGAGGATGATCTGCCGGCCTACCGGGCCGCGCTTGAGAGTCATCTAGCGGATACCACACACGTCTTTGACGTCGAGTACCGACTGCGCGACCAGCGCGGTGATTGGGTGTGGGTTCAGGAACGCGGTCGTGTTATCGCGCGTGACGCGACGGGGCGCAGCGTTCGCATGGTCGGCCTGTGTCTGTACGTAGATGAGCGCCATCGCGCGGCGCAGGCGCTCGCGCGTAGCGAGTCGAGATTCGAGCTCGCCGTTTGGGGTACGCAGGTCGGTTTCTGGGACGTCAACGCCGTGACTGACGAGATGCATTGGTGGAATGACTGGTGCGCTAGCATCGATGTGCATCCGTGCGAAGGACCCGAACACTTGCCGCGCTGGAATCAGCAGATTCACCCGGACGATCTGCCGTTCACGATGAGCTACGAGGCGCTGATTGAAGGCCGTACGGACGTTTATGAAGCGGAGTATCGCCTGCGAACGCGCAACGGGGGATGGCG
>WNFG01004065.1_pt1 | contig 14407 bp, 10 predicted proteins | sample 5400431 | NCBI WGS metagenome assembly WNFG01 (sample SAMN13153346, study PRJNA577476) | soil metagenome | isolation source: 120 cm saprolite under Douglas fir tree site 2 hole 3 replicate 2 | place: USA:California | collected 2015-04-18
GAAGCGGCGCACCAACGCACCGGCCGCCGTATGGATTTCGAGCGTCACGGGGCCTGTGGCCGCCTGCGGCAGATAGTAATCGAGCGCCATACCGTCTGGCGGGTTCAACGCCGTGGGCTCATCGGGTGGCAGCGGCGTGTCGGTGTTCGCGTTCCAGCGCACGCGATACGCGAGGGCGGGCTTGTAGAGATAGGCACCTTGGGCCGCGGCGGCCGCCGCCGTCTCGCGCAGCGGCGCGAAGTCGTCCAGAATCCAGAACGAGCGGCCGTGCGTCGCCACGATCAGGTCATTGTCGTGCACCGCCAGGTCGCGCATCGAGCTCGCCGGCAGGTTGAGCCGCAACGACTGCCAGCGCTCGCCGTCGTCGAACGACACGTAGACGCTGCGCTCGGTGCCCGCGAACAACAGGCCGCGCCGCGCCGGATCTTCCCGCACCACGTCTACCATCTCGTTGTCAGGAATCCCCGTCACGATGTCGGTCCACGTCTTGCCGCCGTCCCTGGTGCGGAGAATGTGCGGATGCAGGTCGTCCAGCCGCAGGCGATTGATCGCGGCGTAGGCCGTGAGCGTGTCGAAGTGCGAGGCCTCGAGGATCGCGACCTTGCTCCACGGCGTGAGGGTCGCCGGCGTGACGTTCTGCCAGCGGACGCCGCCGTTGTGCGTCACCCACAGCTGGCCGTCGTCGGTGCCCGCCCAGATCAGATTGACCCGCTTGAACGACGGCGCGATCGCATACACCACACCGCGGTGCTTGCCCTTCTCGGGATCGAGGGCGGCGAACACGCCCAGGGTCGCGGGCACCGCAGAGGAATCGCGCGTCAGATCGGGACTGATCGTGGTCCAGGTGCGGCCGCCATCCAGCGTCTTGAAGATGACGTCGGATCCGAGATAGAGGATGTGCGGGTCGACCGGCGAGAACACGATCGGCATCGTGCGAATCCAGCGATATTTCCCCGAGCGCACCGGTTCGGGCGACACGTCTTCCACCTGCCCCGTATTCCAGTCGAAGCGCGACAGCTTGCCGCCATAAATGAGGTTGGGATGGAGCGGGTCGGGCACCGCATAGCTGTATTCCTCGGCGCCCACCGTGTGCCAATCGCGCACGGTGATCTGCCCGTCGTCGCCGCGGCTCTTCACGCCCGCCGAGCCGCTTTCCTGCTGGCCGCCGTAGACCCAATAGGGGAAGCGGTTGTCGGTATTGACGTGAAACATCTGGGCGGTGGGCTGGTTGTACCAGGAGCTCCAAGTGGCGCCGCCGTTCACTGTGACGATGGCGCCCTGATCGTTCGCGATCAGGATGATGCGCGAGTCGTCGGGACTGATCCAGAAGCGGTGGTAGTCGTCGCCGCCCGGCGCGCCGCGGAACGCGGCGAACGTCTTGCCGCCGTCGGTGGATTTCCAAGTGACCACGTTGGCGACATAGACGACGTCGGCATTCTTGGGATCGACCTTCACTTCGTTGAAGTCGCCGTCGCGGCCCCACAGGCGAGGATCGGCGTTGGCGAGCCGCCAGGATTCGCCACCGTCATCGGAGCGGTACACGCCGCCGGTCTTGTCGGCGCCCACCACGGCGAACATGCGGCCCGGCAAGCTGGCGCTCACGGCCAGCCCGATGCGGCCCAGCCCCTCAGCGGCTGAGGGCAGTCCGTTCGTGATCTGCTTCCACGTGGTGCCGCCGTCGGTGGACTTGTAGAGACCGCAGTTGGCCGAGAGGGTCCAGCCCGTTTCCCACGGCGCCTGGCGCGCGGCCCAGAGGACCGCAAACACGGTCTGCGCATTGCCGGGATCGAGCACCACATCCATGCCGCCCGTGTTCTCGTCCTTGAAGAGCACCCGCGTCCAGTTCTGGCCACCGTCGGTGGAGCGGTAAATGCCGCGCTCGTTGTTGGGACCGTACGGATGGCCGATCACCGCGGCGAAGACGCGGTTGGCGTCCTTGGGATCGACGGCGAGCTGCGCGATTTGCTGGCCGTCGCGCAGGCCCAAGTGGGTCCAGGAGCGCCCGGCGTCGAGCGACTTGTAGATGCCGTCGCCTACGGAGAGGTCCGGGCGCTGCAGCCCTTCCCCGCTGCCGACGTAGATCGTGTTGGGATCCGACGGCGCCACGGCGATGGCGCCGATTGAGCCGGTCGCCTGGTCGTCGAAGATCGGCGTCCACACCCGGCCGTAGTCCGTCGTCTTCCACACGCCGCCATCGTTCACGCCGATGTAGAACAGACCCGGCTGGCCCGGCACGCCGACGCCCGCGACGGTGCGGCCGCCGCGGAACGGGCCGATCATGCGCCAGCGCAGCTCGGAGAAGAGGCGGGGGTCGGCCTGGGCCCGGAGCGCGGTGGCGAACAGGGTGACGAGGGAAAGGACGAGAACGATGGGTGCGCGACGCAACATGATGGAAGACTCCGGATTGCGGTTCACACAATTCGCCGTGCCGCCGCCCGAAACCGCGTCGCGTCGAGCAGGCGCGACGCCGATTGATCGGGCACCGCCATACGGCCGTCGTTGCTCATCGACAGCTTGATCACGTCCGTGCCGCGGCCGTACCAACGCGACGAGGGTTCGAGGTCGGAAGGATAGCTGCACAACGGCAGGGCCGCGACGGCGAGCGGTGCCTGCGAACCGATGCCCGATTCGGGCATCGTGCCGGCCCATAGGCGCGCGCCGTACTCTGCCGCGATGCGATAGATGCGACACACCTCCGTGAGCCCGCCCACACGGTGCACTTTGATATTCCAGACTCTCGGTCCTTCGAGCTCCACCACCTGGCGCGCGATGCTCGCGCTCTTGAGAGTCTCATCGAGGCAGATGGGGGTGACCAGGTTCTTCACGAGCAACGCGTGGCCCACCAGCTCGTCGGGGGCGAGCGGCTGCTCGATGTAGAGCAGGCCCGCAGCGTCGAGCGCGCGCAGGTTCGCTTCGTGCGCCGGCCATTCGTAGGCGCCGTTGGCGTCCACGGTGAGCGAGACGTCGGCCCCGGCCATCCCCACCCGCGCCGCGTTCACGGCCACTGCGTCCCAACCCGGGGCGACTTTGATCTTCACGCGGCGATAGCCCTGCTGCAGCGCCTCGTACACGCGCGCCGTGAGCGTCTCGGGGCGGCGGTCGGGGGGAATGCCCAGCGCCACGCCGCAGGGCACGGCGGCCGCGGCGCTGACCCCCAACTGCTCGGCCACGAGCGTCGCCAGTCCGACGTTGCGGCGGGCGGCCTCCAGGTCCCACGCGGCGGTTTCGACGCCGGCGCGCGCGAACGGATTGCCGCGGACGTTCTCGCGCAGTGCCGCGTCGACCGCCGCCGGGTCGGCGAACTCGCGGCCCACCACGCGGGGCAACAAGACGCGCCCGATCAGGTCCGCCGCCGAGGAGAGCGTCTCCTCGGAATAGAACGGCAGGTCGAACGGCGGGCTCTCGCCGTAGCCCGCGTGGCCCGCGTCGTCTTTCAGAATGACGATCAGCGAACGGCGCTCCTTGATCGCGCCGCCCGAAATGATGAAGGGCTCGACCAGTGGCAGGACCAGCTCCCACATCTCAGCCGTGGTAATGCGCATCGGCCAGATCGAGAAAATGCAGGGCGCCGTCGCGCCGCGCGAGCCGGCCGGCATCTGCTTCGTCGAGCAGTCCCGCGACGAGACCATCTACGGGATGGAACACCAGTTGGTGCAGCGCCCGCTCGCTGCGCGAGCCGGTGGCGGCCGCGTACTCCCTCAGCGGCAGCTGAAAGAACGTGTGCAGCTGCACGGCCGAGCAGCCGCGCTTGGCGTACTCGACGATCATCCTGCCGGAGCAGATGTTGCCCGTGCCGCAAAGCGGGCGGGCGGTCGGACGCTCGCTCAGGCGGTCCAGCACCCGCAGGTTTCTGTCGCTCAAGTCCCAGCCCCCGTATGCCACGCCTCGCTCCGCGTCGAACAAGCGATTGAATACGACCAGCGCGTCCGCGCCGCTGGAGGCGGGCACCATCGCGAGCTGGAAGTCGTCGTCGAAGCGCGCGTTCATCAGTTTCATCGCCAGGCGCACCGGGCCGGGCGCCGCGGCGCGGACCTGCGCCGGCACCTCACGCAGCCAGCGTAGAATCTGCTCGCGCTCCTCGGCCAGTCGGTCCCCCGCGAGCGTGGGCGAAAAGTCCTTCTCGACGAGCAGCGGCCCCTCGCCCCACGCGCGGGCCAGCTGCGCGGTGGTGAAGCGGTACTCGGCGTCGCGAAACGGCTCGTCCAATCGCGGCAGGTGGTACTTCACCGAGGGCACCGCCAGCAGACGTCCCGCCCGTGTCAGATCGCGGCCCGCCCGCACCAACGCAAGGTAGTCTTCGAACGAGCGATCCCAGCCCCGCCCCTTCCACGTGACGGTCCAGCCGTCGCGTCCGGCGACGGAGTGCCGTTGCTCGACCGTCATCTTGGTCTCGTGAAGCGCCCACGCCGCCATGGACTGCGCGCCGGCTTCGTCCTGAGCGATGACCGTCTTGAGCACCACGAACGCCACGCCCGCCGCCGCATCGGCTTCCAGTTGCTGCGCGTTGAGTGAGAGCTGGCCCGAGCCTTTGCCGATGGGATGCGGCAGCGCCGCGCCCAGATACCGGGCGCTCAGATCGACGCCGTAGGCCTCGCGCACGTGCGCGGGAAAGTCCCGCGGCAGCCCGCGGGCAAAGCGCTCGAAGTCAGCGGCGAGCCGCGCGCGCATCCTGCACGGCCTGCCGCACCGCCAGGCGCTCCGCCGGATCGAGCGGCGGGCCCCACGGGTCGTCGCAGGCGTCGTCGGGCAGCGCCCCTTCGGCCGCAGCCGCCCACAACATCCGCCGCACGTAACCCTCGACCGGGTCGCGGAACGTCACGCTTGCGAACTCGTTGCACAGCTCGTCGAGTCGCGCGAATGTCGTGTGGTCTCCCACGGCGCGCGCGCGCAGCAGGTCCACCTGCACGTCGGTCAGCGCCGCGCCCATCCCGACCAGCGCGGCGCGCGCGCCCAGGGTGAGGGACTCGCCCAGGAAGCGATCTTCGCCCGTGACGAGCAGTTTGCCGGGATGCGCGCGCACGCGGGCGGCGATGCGGCGGAACGTCGCCACGCTGTCGAGCGTCGCGACCTTGATGCCCAGGACGCTTGGCAAGGCGAGAATCCGATCGAGCGTCGCATCGTCGTACGCAACGCCGCCCGCGCGCTCGTAGAGATAGAACGCGAGGACCGGCAGCTCGGCCGCGAGCGCCTGATGGTAGCCCACGGGATCGTCGCGGCGCGGGAACGCGAGCAGGGCGTCGGCGCCGCCGGCTTTGGCCTCCCGCGCCATCCCCGGCGACGTCGCGCCGCACACGATCACGCGGTCGGGCAACGCCTGACGCCACGCGGCCAGCACGTCACGGCGTTGCGCCGGCGTGAGGTGCGGCCCGCGCCCCGTGTGCGCCCACACCGCGACGCCCGCTACGCCCTGCCGCGCGAGCCAGCGGGCGTAGTCCTGCTGCGCGTCCTCGGCGATGGCGTCGCCCCGGAACGGCACCGGGACGGCCGGGATCAGTCCCCAGTCGATCCGCGCCGCGAGATCCGTCATCCGCACAGCCCGGTGCGCGCGTTCTCGGATTCGATCTTGGCGCGGTCTGTCGCGGAAAGGTCGAGCAGGTCGAGCTTGGCCACGGCATTCTCCGGCAGGCGCAGCGGCTGTCCCGTGCCGAAGACGAAGCGCTCCACGCCGATGGAGGCGAGCAGCGTCTCGAGGTGATCCTCCGGCGGCCCCCAGATCCAGCAGATGTCCCACCAGATGCGCCGCGCTTCCTCGGGCGTCGAGCCGAAGTGCACTTCCTCGATGAAGCCGCGGTCGGCGTGGGTCACGAGCAGGTGCACGTCTTCGTCGCTGCGGATCAAGGCGCGCAGCGCCGCGGGCGCGAGATCGCTCACGCGATCGTTGGGATGGCGCTGGCGCAGATCCTCGAGCCGCACCGCGAGCGTGAGCGGCAGTTTGGCGGCGCCGCACGCGGCGGCGAGCACGCGCATCTCCGGGCCCGCGGGGTCGAGGCCGAAGTAATGCGGATCGCACCGCACGGCCGGCGCGCCCTGCGCGCTGGCGTCGCTCAGCACCTCTTCCCATTTGTTCAAACCGGGGTGCACGCACGGCACGGGCTTGAGTCGCCGGTGCGCGGCGCAGGTCTCGTACAACCAGGCGTTGCCTTCGGTCGGATCGCGCCAGAAGAGACTGGGCAGGTGCGTCACCCACGCGCCGTCCACGCCGGTGCGCTGCATCGCGGCCAGCACGCCATCGGGCGACGTGCCCGGCACGCGGGCGTAGGGGTAGGCGCCGAGGAAGGCGTTGGCGTCGATGCGCATCAGTCGCCCGGAAACGCGCCGCGCGGGAAGATCCGCGCCGCGTTCTTCCACCGCACCAGCTCGAGCTCGGCGGGCGGCAGCAGGTGGGTCAGGTAGCGCAGCTTGGCGAGCCCCGTGCACATCGTGATGTCCGAGCCCCACAGCAAGCGCTCGGCGCCGACGCCCGCGATCGACGCCTCGAGCATGCCGCCGTCCACCCCAGAGCCCGACAAATCCACGTACACGTTCTGGTGGCGCACGAGGGCGTGCAGTGAATGCCGCCAGTCGCCGCCGCCGCCGATGTGCGCCAGGATGAAATTCACCTGGGGGTGCCGCGCGGCGAGGGCGCACAGCTCGACCGCGTCGGATGCCTCCTGCCCCGGCCAGTCGTGGCGGCGGTGCTGCCAGATGTGATGCAACACCGGGAAGTGGTGTCGCTCGGCGGCCGCGATCACGGGGTCGAGCAGCGGATCGTTGGCGCGGCGACTCGCCGCGAGCTTGAGTCCCACGGCGCCGAGCCTCGCCGCGCGGTCGATCTCGGCGGTGGCGTGCGCCGTGTAGTTGGGATTGACGGTGACGTAGCCGCGAATGCGCTCGGGACGCTCGCGCTGCAAGGCGAACAGCGCGTCGTTGCCGGCCGTGGCGTCGGCGGGCGAAGGGAAGTACACCGGTGACGTGCGACCCCAGCTGCCGAGGATCGACGCCACGTGGATCGAGATGCCGATCTTCTCACCCGCGCGCAGCCGGCTGGCGTTGCGCTCGCGCCAGTCGGCGCGCGGCGAGGCCGCGTGATGGAAGTGCGCGTGGACGTCGATCAGCATGCGGGGGAATTTGGGGCTTTCCGCGACGCGCCGGAAGCGAACTGGCGGGGGGCCCCGGGACGGCTAGGTTTCAGCCCCGAACCGGTGGCCGTCATCTCTCGACCGCGAAGGAGTCCCCATGGGTCTCGTGGATCGCGCCAAGAACATCCTGCTCACGCCCAAAACGGAGTGGGCCGCCATCGACGCGGAAACGACCAGCATCAAGGACCTTTACCTGGGGTACGCCGTCATCCTCGCCGCCATTCGCCCCATCGCCAGCATCATCGGCTTCGGGGTGTTCGGTCTCCACGTCCCCTTCACCGGCGTCGTCTACCGTTGGCCGCTCGACACCGCGATCGAATACGGCATCGTGTTTTACGCTCTGTCGCTGGGTGGGGTGTACGCGCTCGCGCTGATCATCGACGCCCTCGCGCCAACCTTCGGCGGCCAAAAGAACCAGCGGCAGGCCCTCAAGGTCGCGATCTATGCGTGGACCGCGAGCTGGCTGGCCGGGATCTTCGGGATCATCCCGGCGCTGAGTATTCTCGGGCTGGTGGGGTTGTACAGCCTGTACCTATTGTACGTGGGCCTGCCGGTCCTGATGAAGTCGCCCCAGGATAAGGCGATGGGGTATACCGTCGTCACGATCATCTGTGCGATCGTGCTGTACTTCGTGCTGGGGATCATCGCGGGCGCGGTCATTTCGGTGCCACGCTACATGTGACCTCCCGGCCGCCTACACGGCCGCGAGGCTTTCCTCCAGCACCCTGAGCGTGGCGTCGATCGTCGCGTCGTCGTGCGCCAGACTGACGAAATTGTAGGCCGTGCGCTTGAACAACTGACCGCGTTCAGCACAGCGCACGGCCACCCGCCGGCCGATGTCTTCGGTCGCCCAATGCAGGAAGCTCATCTCCGCCACGCCACCCACGCCCGTCACCAGGTCGGGATGATCGCGCTGCAGCCGGTGCAACCCGTGCAAGAGCCGCGTGCCGACGCGATGCAGGTGGCCGCACACGTCTTCTCCCACGAACACCGCGAGCGTCGCCTGCGCGGCAGCGAGCGCCACCCCCTCGGTCGCGAGCGTCGACGAAATCCAGGTGCGCGAGACCAACTCCATCAGATCGGCGCGGCCGCCCACCACCGCCAGCGGGAATCCGTTCGCGAGCGCCTTGCCCAACACGGCGAGATCGGGCCGCACGCCCCAGCGCTCGGCGGCGCCGCCCACCGCCAGCCGGAACGCGGTCTTGATCTCGTCGAAGATCAGCACCGCGCCGGCGCGTTGTGCCTCGGCGCGCACGGTCTCGAGCCATTCGCGCGACGGCTCGTGCACCACCAACGGCTCGATCACCACGGCGGCGAGCCGGTCCCCCGCTGCGCGAATCACCTCCCGCGTGGCGCCTGAGTCGTTGAACGGCAGCTCGGCATAGAGCGCGCGCACATCCGCCGGCACGCCTTCGGTGCCGCCCTGACACCAGTCGAGCCAGCCGTGGTACCCGCAGCCCAGCACGCGCGCGCGGCCGGTCGCGACCCGGGCGAGGCGCACGGCCGCCGCCACCGCCTCGGCGCCGGTCTTCAAGAACCGCACGCGCTCGAGCCACGGCAGGCGCTGCGCCAGCGCCTCGGCCAGGATTTCTTCGCGCTCGGGCGGCAGCGGGCCCACCACGCCCTCGGCGATAGCTTCTGCCGCGGCGCGGTTCACGGCGGCGTGGCCGTAGCCCAGCGCCACGGCGCCGAGTGCCATGACGTAGTCCACGTACTCGCGGCCGCGCGCGTCCCACACCCGGCAGCCGGCCGCGCGGCGCAGGCGCGCCGGTGCCTGCGGCTCGTCGCCACCGAACAACGCCTCCGGGCGCTTACTGCCCGTCGACGTGAAGCCCGGAACCCGCCACTCGTGCGGCGTAATGGATCACCTCGTGGGCCATGGCCTGGACGAGCTTCGCTTCGCGCTCGTCCAACGGAGTGCGGTGCAGCGCCTCGCGCACGGTGCGCATAATCGCGTCGCGCTCGCGATGCTTGAAGAAATCGATCGCCACGAGCGCTTGCTCGAGATTGGCGAACACACGCTCCAGCTCTTCCTGGCGCGCCGGCGTCGTGCGACGGCGCGGTGTCTTGAACGGCCGCGTGTCATCCCCGCGGGCGAGCGCCAGCGCGTACAACATGATGATCACCGCGTGAGCGAGATTGAGCGAGGGGTAGTCCGGATTCGTGGGGATCGCCACGATGCGGTGACAGCGGTCCAGCGCCTCGTTGGGGAGGCCCTTGTCCTCCCGCCCGAACAGCAGGGCGACGGTTCCCTCCTCCGCCAGCTCCAGGGCTTCTTTGGCGGCGTCGTCCGGACGCTGCCAGTTGCGTTTGGCGGTGCGGCCCCGCGCCGTGAAGCCGATCACGTGGACGCAGTCGGCGAGGGCCTGGTCGAGTGAGTCGTACAGCTGGATGCGCTCGAGGATGTCGTCAGTCTTGTGCGCGATGCCGCCGATGCGAAAGGCGTCGTACTCGCGCGGGGTGACGAGCCGCAGGTCGCGCAGACCGAAATTCTTCAAGCCCCGCACCACGTGGGCGATGTTCACGAGGTCCTGGGGCTCGTGCAGGACGACGACGATCATCCCATCAGCTCCAGCACGCCGAAACGGCTCGGGTCCTGACGGTCGCCGCGGATCCACACCCAGCCGTTGCCGCCGCTCCAGACCAGCTGGCCCGCGCGGCGCTCCCGGTCGGGCAGCATCTCGTTGACGATCAGATCGAAGCCCAACCGCGCCCCAATGTGGGCGCGCCCCACCAGCGCCACCGGCAATGCCAGGGTCACGCGATACCCGGCCGCGGTGCGCCGCCACGCGCCGCGCACCTGCGCCGCCTCGCCGGTCGCGTCGCTGACCGTGCGCACGCGCAACGCCGCCCTTGCCGCATCCGGCACCACCAGGAACGCCACCAGCGGGGCGCCCTGGTCCTCGCCGCGCACATACACCTGCAGACCGTCCGAATGGATGTCGTCCGGCTCGTTGTCGAGTCGCAGCGGCGGCGCGTCAGCCGGGCGCAGCACTAGGTCGGGCTTCGTCACGTCGACCGCCAGATACACCGCCCGGTCATCCCAGTTGACGTACGCCACGGCCGCGAGGTCGTCGGGCCCGGAATAGGGCTCCTCGGCCCGGCGGTACTGGTCTTCCAGATCCAACGTGAGCGGCTCCATGAGATCGAAGCCTGCAAGCGTGCCGTCCAACGCGGGCGGCGCGTCGATGCGCAGCGCCGCAGCGACGGGCGGCGTCACGGGCTCGAGCTCCAGGAAACCGCGGAACGGCAGGTCCGCGGCGCGGGCGCCGCGCAGCGTCACGCGGCCGGCCGGCGTTTCCGCGTCCCAGCCCTCGGCACCCATGCGATGTCGCTCCGTCCCCTCCGGCGTCTCGATCTCGATCACGTCGCCCGCAACCCGGACGGCGCGCACCACCCGCGCGTCCGTTCGCGGGTCGAGCACCGCCACAAACCGCAGGTTCCGGCCGCCGGCACGCTGCAGATAGAACGTCTCACGGCGTCCGCTGGTGGGGCGGCCGGGAGCGTCAGCCCGCAGGAGGTGACCGTCGAAGACAAAGTGCGTCGTCAACTGTCCGTTGTCCGACGTGAGCCGCATGCGGATCGGCCCCGCGGCGTCCGGTTTGAACTGCTCGACACGTGTAACGAATGGAGCGGCGAGCTCGCCGGGCTCCCAGCGGCCGGGCGTCTCGACGTCGCCCTGCCCCGTGAAGTGCCACGGCAGCTCCAAGAGGCGGTCCACGCGTCCCGAGAGCTCCAGCACGTCGATGACATAGCGCGGCCCCGACACCACCACGCGGCGCAGGTCCTCGAAGCGACCCGACGCCCACGCCCAGTCGTTCTTGGCGTCGAAACAATCGCAACGCGCGGGCTGGAACTCCTGCGACGTGCCATCGAGCCGCGGCGCGTTGTGCGCCAGCGTCGAGCGATACCAGAACAGCTCGGGCGACACGTAGCTGCCCGTGCCGAAATCGGGCAACCAGTGCACGCCGCCCGCGTGCAGGGTGAAGTGCAGCCGGTCGGGATGCCCGTGCCCACCGCCCGCCGGCCCACACTCGAGACTCGCGTAGCGCCCGCCGGCGCGCAGCACCGCAAGCCCCTGGCTGGGCAACAGCTCGCTCGCGGGCTGCCACGCGGCCGGATCGCCGGAGAGCGTCGGAGCCATTTCCATCAACGACCACCAGGATAATTCGGCGCGGGTGATGGGACCGGGTAGCGGGGAGCGCTCGGCGTCGTGCAGATAGGACTCAAACACCTCCGGCGTAACCGGTCCGGCGTCGCGATATAGCGCCGTCACCCAATTGGCAATCTCCCTGCTCCCCGCTTCCTGCTCCCCGCTTCCCAGTCTCGCTCCGCCGATTTCCCACAGCTCCACATACATCGGCTGGGCCAGGGACACCCCGAAGCGCGAGTCCTTGCGCGCGGGGAAGGTGAAGTCGGGCAGCGCGGTGACGGCGGGCGCGCGCAGCGCACGACGCGCGCGATCGGCCACGCGCGGATCGGCCAGCAGATCCAGGCCGCCCGCACGCGCCCACCCCGCCCCGGTGAGCCAGCCGCGCAACGCGAACAGGTGATAGTTCTCGCCCTCGTACCACATGCCGTCTTCGCGGAAGCCGCGCAGGTGCTCGACGAGTCCGGTGTTCGCTTCCAGCGTGCCGCGCAGCAGCTCCTCGTCCTCGCACCACACGCCGATCGCCGCCAGCGCCGCGTTGTTCCACGTCTGGCGGTTGGAAAACCCTTCATCGTGCTCGCCGATCATGTTCGCCGCTTCATCGGCCACCTGCCCCACCAGGCGGCGCGTGGCGTCGTCCAGGCGGCCGGCTGCGCGCAGCAGCTGCGCCGCCGCGAGATAATTCAGAATCCAGATCGATTCGAGATAAGTCGAAAAGAACAGCCGGCTCGGACCGAGGACGTTATCCCGGTTGGGATAGCGGAAGTAGCGCTCGCCGTAGGCGCGCAGGATCTCCGCCGCGCGGGCCGCCGCCCGGTCGTGCCCGGCGAGCGCCGCGAGCGTGGCGAGGTGCGCGGCGCGCTCGGCGAGCCAAAGATGCTGGAACTTGGCCCAATGCCGGTCGTGGCGTTCGCCCGTGAACGTCTTGCCGCAGCGCGGGCAGCGGTGCGCGCTCGGGCTCCAGGGATCGAACGCCAGCGCGGTGCCGTCGTCGGGACACACGCCCCCGTCCTGCGACAACAGCGCCTTGTGGGTCTCGAGCCCCGCCATCTCAGGGGTGCTCATCGCGGGATCGAGCGCACGTTGGTGCCGCCAATTCTCGGTGAGCAGTGCGCCCACCTTCGCTAGGTCGGCGGCGCGCAGCGCCGCGCTCATCCGCTCGGCCACGTCTTTCAGCGCGCGCAATGCGCCCGTGACGCCCGCGTCCCCGCGCTCATAGGCCGCCTGGACGCGCACGATGGTGTCGCTCGAGACGCGCGAGCGCCCGGTGTAACACAGGATCATTTGGCGCTCCAACGCAGCGGCAAACGCCGGGTCCAGCGTCAGCGGCTCCACACCGACGTCGGGATCGCGGAAGGTGAGTCGCTGCACACCGCCCAGCGCGGCCGTGAACTGATCCTGCTTGCCACCGGGGAGTCCCGCCTCCACCGCTTCGAGGTGCCATGCGTGTTGCGCGATGTCGCGGCGGTCGGGCCGCTCGAGGCGTGCCGCCGACAGCGCGGCGACGAGCGCCACGTCGAGCGCACCCGAGCTGCCGAGCCCCGAGCCCGCGGGCGCGTCGCACCGCGTCGACAGCGTGCAGGGAAAGGATACGGGAAACATCCGCAGGCCTGCTTTGTGCAGCGGCAGCCGGCCGTCGGCGACCAGCCCGCCGGAATTCACCATCTCGACCGTCTGATCCAGATCCTCCGCCACGAGGCGGATCAGCTTGCCGCCCAGGCGCAGCTCGACGCGCGCGTAAAGGCCGATCGCGGCACTCACCACCACCCCACCCTCGCGCTGCGAGAACGGCGGCACATCGGTCCAGCCGCCCGCGAGGTCGAGGCGCAGCGGCGCTTCCGCGCGGTACTCCGTCGGCAGCTCGCGCCGTCTCACGGGGCTGTGCTCCAGCGCGCGACCGTCGGCAGCTCGCCGCGCTGGTCCATCCGCACGCCCGCAAGCCGGCGCGAAAGCCCTTGCAGGCCGCGCCCATGATAAAGGAAAGCGACGGGGAGAGAGTCGCTGAACAGGCGTTGCGCCGCCGCGGGATCGGTCGGCGCGCGCAAGCCGGCGAGCTCGGCTAGGGGCGCGAGGTACCCCAGCCCTAGGTCGCCGGGAATGCCGAGTACCGCCGCGTCGAAATCGTGCCGCGGTCCATAGACGCGGTCGAGGAACGTGGAGAGCTCCACCTGGCGGATCGTGACCGTGAATCCGACGGCCTGGAGGCGCGCCTGCAGCAGTTGCTCGAGCGCGGCTTCGCCGCTGCCCACGGTCAGCAATTCGAACGCGACGTGGCGACCCGCGAGCAGGCGCCGCGCCGAATCGGGCGCGAACGGCACCGCGGGCGTCGCGATGTAACCCGGCACGTCCGCGGGGACCGGCCCGTCGGCCGGCGTGCCGAACCCGTAGAGATAGGCGTCGATGATTTCGCGGCGATCGAGCGCGAGTGCCACGGCGCGCCGGAGCGCGGGGTCGGCGAACGGTGGCCGCCGCAAGTTGAACACGACCCCATACGTGAACAGCAGCGGGTAATCGAGCACGGCGAGCTGGGGATCGCGCCGCACGTAGCTCGCGTGCGCGGGGTTGATGCCGGCGACGTCGAGCTCGCCCGCGGCGAGCGCCGCGAGCTTCGCGGTGGGGTCGTCCACCACGACGACCACGAACCGCTCGAGCGCGGGCGGGCCGCCCAAGTCTGCCGGAAACTCTGGATTCGCCGCGAAGACCCAACGCCGGTGCGGCTCGTGGAGCACGAAACGGAAGGGCCCGTTGCCCACCGGATGCTCGTTCCACTCGCTCTGGCGCAGCAGCGCGTGCGGCACGGTATCGAGCGCGTGCGCGGGTAGAATCGCGAGGTCCGTCAGCACGTCGGGAAACCCGGGAAGCGGCGCGCGGAATCGCATCAGCACCGTTGAGTCATCCGGCGCGGTCACAGCGGTCACGTTCGCGAGATCGTTCTGGCGCGGGTACCCGGTCGCCGGATCGCGCGCCGCGTCGAGCGTCCACGCGACGTCGCGCGCGGTGGTGGGCACGCCATCGTGCCACCTGAGGGGGCGCAGCCGGAAGGTCAGGACCCGCCGGTCCCCCGACCACGTCCAGTCCCGCGCGAGGTACGGCACGGGCCGGAGCGCGCTGTCGTAACGCGCCAGCGTAGTGAACAGCA
>WNFG01015259.1_pt1 | contig 14392 bp, 9 predicted proteins | sample 5400431 | NCBI WGS metagenome assembly WNFG01 (sample SAMN13153346, study PRJNA577476) | soil metagenome | isolation source: 120 cm saprolite under Douglas fir tree site 2 hole 3 replicate 2 | place: USA:California | collected 2015-04-18
CGATCCCGGTGACACCCTGGACGTTGAAGAACTTCTCCGCCTCGTGCAGCTCGATATAGGCGAACTTCAGATCGTATTCGTACATCCCGGAGTAGAAGACGCCGGCGACGCGAAACGGCCGGCTCTTCGGAATGGGTCCTTGAGGGCCGAGCTCCCCTCCCAGCGGCGACACCATGTTCACGCGGTCGCCCACAAAGAGGTTCAGCTTTTTCTGCATTTCCTGGCCGATGATGATCCCCGGAAAGACGCGGTCGCCGTCTTTGTCCGGCGCCCGCTCGATCACGCCTTCGTCGGCGTCGGGTCGACGCCCGCCGTCCCGACCCTGGCTGGGCGGACCGGCGCCAATTCCCTCGTGGGGACGCCGGCGGGTGATCTTCTCCGGATGGCTCAGGTTTTCGAGAGAGCCGCCGGCTTCGATGTTCTTCTTCAAATCGGTGACGTCTCCCACGGTCGCCGGATCGATTCCCTTGATCGCCGTCCCACTGATGTCCTTGTCCGAGGTGATCATCACCTCGCCATAGACGAACGGGGTCACTCCGATCACCCCCTTCACCCGGCGGATCTTCTCCATCACCTCGGGGTATTCGGTGAACGAGTCCGAATACTTGCTCACCATGATGTGGGCATTGGTGCCGAGGATCTTCTGCTGCAGATCGAGCTCGAACCCACTCATCACCGAGAGCACGATGATCAGCGCCATCACTCCGACCCCCACCCCGCCCACCGAGAGGGCGGTCATCATTGCGGTGGGCGAGTGGTCCTCGGTGCGCAGGCGTTCCAGGGCTTCGCTCGCCTTGAGCGGATCGAGGACGCCCAGGGAGCGGATCCGGGTGCGCTCCACCGCGGCCTCGGCGGCCCGGATCATCACGAAGATGATCAATGGAGGAACGATCCCCAGCAAAAGAACCACCAGAAGGCCGAGCAACAAGCGGGGGCGGAAAACGGCCGCGTGGCGCCTGGCCACGAACAGCTCGAAACCGGCGCGCAGATCGACCTTCCCACTCCCCGTCGCCACGAAGCCCGCGGTGATCCCCAAGGTCACCATCAACGCCAGGCCAACGAACACCAGCCAATAGCCGAGCTCGGGACGCCCGATCATGGACGCGAGATAAGTCACTTCTCGCAGCCGGTAGCCGAAGCGCAGCTGCAGACCCGGCTGGGTGGAGAGCAGGGTCAAGGCGATCGGAATCGGCAGTCCAAAGTAGACGATGCCCACCGTCGCCTCGGGAACGGAAAGGCGTCGAGCGCGGGATGCTCCAACGAATCCGGCGGCAAATGCCACCGCGCCGGCGACCAGCACCGAAATGGAAAACGCGCTCACCGGCGAAGCGCGAAAGACTCCGCTGCCGATGCTGAAGCGCGACGTCGCGGTGCCCTGCCCTCCCGCGCCGAAGCCCATCCCCCCCACTAGAGCGGTGTGGAGGAGCACTAGAATGAGCTCGGCGAGAAGGATGCCGCCTCCATAGGCGAGCAGGGTTCCCCAATGGAAGTCGGTGTACCGCGCCAGCGGGGGATAGAGCGGGGCGCCGGATGCCTCGCTGGGTTGCTCCCCCGTTGAAGGCAGCCGGCGGATGCCGAGCGCGATCACCGCCCAGCCGATGGCCCAGAGCACCGCGCCGGACGCGAAGAGCGGCATTGCCGGGAAGGCAATCGAATGGCTCCGGCCGAGCTGGCTGAGCACTGCGCCGACCCCGCCGAGGAGCGAAACCAGCGGACCCCAGCCGAAGGCGAGCAGAACGAGCTCACCGGCGGCGCGAGCGACGGCTCCGGCGCGACCCAGGGCGGCCGCCAGGAGCGCCGCTCCCACCAGCGCGAAGAGGCTTCCCGCCCCGATGTAGCCCCAGCGGTACCCAGTCCGGCGTTCTGGGATCAAGGGGGCATTCACTTCGGCAGCGGCTTGAGCAGGGGGAAGAGGATCACGTCCCTGATCGACGGTGCGTTGGTCAAGAGCATCACCAGGCGATCGATCCCGATTCCCTCCCCGGCGGTGGGCGGCATCCCGTGCTCGAGCGCCCGGATGTAGTCATCGTCGTAATCCATGGTTTCCTGCTGGCCGCGCTTCTTTGCGTCAACCTGAGCGAGAAACCGCTCCCTTTGGTCCAGGGGATCATTCAGCTCGGAAAAGCCGTTGGCGATCTCTCTGCCAGCGACAAACAACTCGAAGCGATCGGCAATTTCCGGCCGTTGGTCATTCCTTCGAGCCAGCGGGCTCACCGCGGTGGGGAAATGGGTGATGAACGTCGGCTGGACCAGCGTGTCCTCCACCCGGCGCTCGAAGAGCCCGCCGATCAGCTCGCCGAGTGAAAGGCGCTCGATCTGGGCCCGTTCGGCGGGGGCGCTGGTCGAAGCGAGCAGCTCTCGCCGCAGCCGGTCGGGGTCTTCGAGGTCCTTTTCAGTCAGGCCGGGGACCTCTTGGCGAATCGCTTCGCTCATCGCCACCCGCTTCCAGCCCTTTCCGAAATCCAGCGATTGCCCCTGGTAGTCGAATTTGACCGTACCCAATATCTGGCGGGCGGCTTCGGAGATCATCTCCTCGGTGAGCTCGATCAGGTCTTCGTAGGTGGCGTAGGCCTGATAGAACTCCAGCATCGTGAACTCGGGATTGTGCTTGGTGCTGATCCCTTCGTTGCGGAAGTTCCGGTTGATCTCGTAGACGCGTTCCAGGCCGCCCACCACCAGGCGCTTGAGGTGGAGCTCGGGGGCGATCCGCATGAACAGGTCGATGTCGAGCGCGTTGTGGTGGGTGGTGAATGGCCGGGCGATGGCGCCACTGACCAGCGTGTGCATCATCGGCGTTTCGACCTCGACGAACTCCCGCTCGTCGAGAAAGCGGCGGATGAACCGCGTCAGCTCGTTGCGCTTGAGGAAGGTTGCCTTGACTTGAGGATTGGCGATGAGATCGAGATATCTTTGCCGATAGCGCGTCTCCACATCGGTGAGGCCGTGCCATTTTTCGGGCAGCGGCCGGAGCGACTTGCTGAGCGGCAGAAGGCGCGACGCGGCAATGGTCAGCTCCCCGGTCTTGGAGCGGAACACCTTGCCCGCGACGCCGATGAAGTCTCCGACGTCGACCAGCTTGAAAAGCTCGTACCCGGGCCCCAGCGCGTCCTGTTTCACGTGCACCTGGATCTCTCCGGAGCGGTCCCGCACCTTGATGAACGCCGCCTTCCCGAAGGAACGAAGGGCCATCATCCGACCGGCGATCTCATACTCGGCGGCGTTCGCCTCCAGCTCTTCGGCCGTCTGTTTGCCGTGCTTCTCGAGGATGGCAGCGATCAGGTTCTTCGGGCGGTAACCCGAGCTCCACGGATTCACCCCCTTCTCGCGCCACTTCCGGGCCTTCTCCTGCCGAAGGGCGTAGATCTCCTGTTCCTTGCGTCCTGTTCCTTGCGGTTCAGGTCGGCATCGTCGGGAATTGGCTGACTCATCGGGGGAGCTGGGAAGCGGCGGCAGGGTAACACCGACGCGCCGGCTGGAGAAGAACAGGTTCCCGCGAGCGGCGCGTCCTGCGCCTTCTCTTCGAGGGCACGCGGTCGCGTCCGGGCCCGTTTTCGGCTTAAGAATTCCGCAACCTATTCCGGAACGGCCCGGCTCGGGTTTTTGATTCCCATGAGCTCGGCGTTGATCAGCTCTTCGAGGTCGCCGTCGAGGACCGCCTCGACGTTTCCCTTCTCCACCCCGGTGCGGTGGTCCTTGACCAACTGATAGGGAGCGAGCACGTAGCTGCGGATCTGAGACCCGAACTCGATGTCCTTCTTCTTCGACTCCACTTCCTGTCTGGCCGCATCCCGCTTCTCGACCTCTGCCTCGTGGAGTCGCGAGCGGAGGATCTTCCAGGCCACCTCGCGGTTGGCGTGCTGAGAGCGCTCATTCTGGACGGCCACGGTGATGCCCGTCGGAAGGTGGGTCAGCCGGACGGCAGAGGAGGTCTTGTTCACTTTCTGCCCCCCCGCCCCCGACGCCCGGAAGACGTCTATCCGGACATCCTTTTCGGCGATGTCGATCCGGATTTTGTCGTCCAGCTCCGGCCAGACGTAGACCGCGGCGAACGCGGTGTGCCGGCGCGCGTTGGCATCGAAGGGGCTGATCCGCACCAGCCGATGAACACCGTTCTCGGCCTTGAGAAAGCCGTAGGCGAACTCTCCCTTCACCGAAATGGTCGCGTTCTTCGCCCCGGCCTCCTCGCCGGCGACAAAGTCGGTTACCTCGACGTCCCAGCCCTTGCGCTCGCAGAAGCGGGTGTACATCCGAAGCAGCATCTCGGCCCAGTCCATCGAATCCGTCCCGCCCGCGCCCGCGTTGATCGTCAGAAAGCAATTGCTCCGGTCGTTCTCGCCCGAGAGCATGCGATTGAGCTCGACCGAAGAGACGGTCTTCTCCAGCGCATCCAGCGCGGCGCTTGCTTCCCCGGCGGCCGACGCGTCGTTCTCCTCGAGCGCGAGCGAGGCGAGCACCTGGGCATCCTCCAGCTCTCGCTCGGCCTTTTCGACCGTCTGGATGATCAGCTCGAGACCTGCTTTTTCCTTCAGCAGCTCCTGGGCGCGGAGATTGTCGCTCCAGAAGTTCTCCTGGGTAGCCTCGCGCTCGATCTGGGCGATGCGCGAGCGCTTGCGATCGAGGTCAAAGATGCCCCCGAAGGGCGGCCAATCTCGCCCGCAAGTCAACCACGCATTCACCTTGATCTATGGCCATAGAGAGCAATTTATATCATTCCGCGATCGCCCAACAGCTCTTCTTCCATCGCCGCCATCTCGCGCGCCTCGGCCGGGGTCTCGTGATCGTAACCGAGCAGATGCAAGAGCCCGTGGGCCAGATAGCGATTGAGCTCGCGGACGATGACCGCCTTTGACTTTCCCGCCCGGCGTTTCGCGGTGTCGAAGGAGATCACCACGTCGCCCAGGACCGGCCCCGGTTCTTCGGGCGCGGGCGCGGATTGGCGAACTGTATGACATTTAGGTGCCGGGAGGACCCAAAATGTCGGACACCTCATCCAATCTCCGGAGGGAAAGCTGAGCACGTCGGTCGCCGAGTCGATGTCGCGCCAGCGGCGGTTGAGTTGCCGGATCGCGCCGTCGCCGACCAGGAGGATGGAAAGCTCGGTCCCGCGCAGGGCAAGCAGGGCCAGAAATCGCCGGGCGGTGCGGCCCAGGGCCGGTCCGAGGTCTTTGGCGAGGGGATGAAGGACCTGGACCGCCACCGTGTTCGGCCCGCGCCTCCGGGGCCTTTGACCATGCTTGCCGACGGGTCGATCGCCGCCGCTCAGGCCTGCGGTGTTCGGCCGGCGCCCCCGGGGTCTTTTGCGTTTGCCGACGGGTCGTTCGCCGCGGGTCAGGCCTGCCGTCCCACTTTCGTTCCGCCGCTGACGATGCTCACCGGTCGGGACACTTCCCCGGGGCGAGGGCTCTTGACCGAACCAGAAGGGTACTCCGGACGGGCGTGGTAGATGCCCTCGAGGGTGTGCATGAAGGATTCGGCAATCAGGTTCAGATCTCTCAGAGTCAGATCGCATTCATCGAGCTGGCCTTCGGCGAAGATGACATTGATGTACTTGTGGACCAGCCCATCCAGGTTGGCGCTGGTGGGCTCGGGAATCGTCCTTGAAATGGCTTCCACCCCATCGGCGATCATCACCAGCGCCGCCTCGCGAAACTGCGGTTTGGGGCCGGGGTAGCGGTAGATGCTCTCGTCGATCGGCTGCGGATTCTCTTTGCCGTCCTGCTCCTTGATCGCCTTGTGAAGGAAGTAGCCCACCAAACGCGTGCCGTGGTGCTGGGGAATGGCGTCGGCCACCAGCTTGGGCAGCTTGTACTGCTTGGCCATCTCCACGCCTTCGGTCACGTGGCGCTTGATGATCACCGCGCTCATCGCAGGAGCCAGCGCGTCGTGCCGGTTCTCGCCCTTCTGGTTTTCCCCGAAGTAGAGAGGGTTCCGGCCCTTGCCGATGTCGTGGTAGTAGGCGCAGCTCCGAGCGAGCAGCGGGTTGGCCCCGATCGCCTCCGCGGCGGCCTCCACCAGGCTGCCGAGAATGATCGAATGATGGTAGGTGCCCGGAGCCTGGACGATCAGCTCCTTGAGCGCCGGGTGGTTGAGATTCGCCAGCTCGAGCAGCTTGAAGTCTGAAGCATAGCCAAAGATGGCTTCGATCAACGGGGTGAGCGCGAGGACGATCATCGGGATCGCCAGCGAATTTCCCACGAAGGAGAAGGCGGCGGTGATCAGCATGTCGGCGGAGAGGCCTTTGCCTTCGACCAGCGCGAAGAAGAGGATCACCGGAACGCTCACCGCTCCCACGATCAGGCCGGAGCGGAGCATTCCCGCCCGGTCCTTCACGTGCGAAACCCGATCGGCGGCGACCAAGGAACCTAAAAGCGTGGTCACCGCGAACGGGAGCGAGTTCCCCAGCATCACCCCGGCGAGCCCAGAGAGAACGATCGCGAAAAAGAGAGCCAGCTCCTGGTTGAGGAGGAATCTCACCAGCATCGCGCCCGCCGCCACCGGAATGCAGTAGTAGAGCGCCTCGGCGGGGATCTGGTGGTATTTGTCGTGCACCGCGTCCGCCACGGTCACCGCCAGCCGGATCAGGCCGAGCATGGCAATCAAGAGCGCGCCCAGCAGCACCGCGTCCTTGCGCGTCGGGTGGAACCGCCGGAAGGCGGCGCGATGAAAGGCGTACGCCACCGCCACCAGCAATGCCACCAGGCCGGCGCCGCCGAGCTGAACCTCGAAGATGTCCAGTCGATCGCTTTGCGCGCGCATCGTCTTGAGAATGGCCAGGTGGGTCTCGTCGATCAGCTCGCCATCGCTGATCACTTTCTGACCCTTCTTCACCTGGATCACCGCGTCTTTGACCGCGTCGGCGGCCTGATTGCGGCGCAATTCCGTCTCCGCAATGTTGATTGTGAGGTTGGGTCGGATCTGGCGCTTCACCAACCGGAGCACCGCCCGCCGAAGCGCCGAGGGCGAGTCGGAGAGGAAATATCCGGGAATCGAGGCAAACCGATCCAGGTCGGCCTTGGTTTCCTGCACGTCGTTGACGATGGGGAGCGCGACCGAGCTGACCAGCTCGCCGCCGCCCAGGGTGCGAATGGTGATCCCCTGCCCGCCCGATTGTGAGAGCTCGTCGCGCAAGGTGGCGACCGGACCGTGATAGGCGCGCTCGATCAGGGAAATCGCCGCCAGCTCGGCCTGGAGCGAAAAGCGGGCGGCAACCAGGGCCTGAAAATCCTCGTCGTCGATCACCAGCAGCCGGTGCTCAATCGACCGGCGTTCGGCCCAGAGGCGGGCGGCGGATTGATCCTCGTTGACCGCCGGGGCAGGCTCGGGCTTCCGCTTCTTTTGGGCCGCGCGGCTCGATTCGTCTCCGGACGAGCGCGGTGGCGGGGTTTTTTCCGGCGCCTCTGGCTCGACCTGAGCCGCCACCTCGCGCATGGAGGCAAAGGCCTCGTGAATCGCCTGCCGCAGGTCGCCGGCCACGGCCGGGTTGTAGTCATAGACGGGCCGTACCGCATTCCTGGCTTCCAGCCGCCGCTGCTCGGTCACCGCGTGATTGATGATGTGGTAGTCGCGCCCGGCCTTGAAACCCGCGGGCAGCGCGGAGCGGAACGGTCTGCCGATGTCCTCGCTGCTCAGCTCGGGTAGCTGCTGGGGATAGAGCGACGGAGAGATGACGAACGCCGCGGCGGCAGAGAGGACGAGAAGAAGCGCCCCGAGAACAAGGCCATTCATCCACCTGCGCGCCGGGCGGACCCGAGCGGCGAGCGTCCGCAGCGCACCGGTTTCACGCGGCGATTCATCCGTGCTTGGGATCTGAGGCATGGGAGACGACCCTACGGGTCTCCGCGCCATGTTTCAAGAATGCGCGACCGGACGGCCCGACTGCGCCGGAAATGCTCGGAAAACGTCGGCCTCAACTCTTCGAGCACGACTGTCCTTAACTTCCCGCGACGTCCCCTCGAACCGGGCCGCCGCCTTCGCCGGATGCGCTCGCCGGCGCCGGATCGCGCGCATAGGCGCGGATCACCTCCTGGACGAGCGGGTGGCGCACCACGTCGATCTCGCTGAAGCCGCAGAAAGCGATGCCTTCGATGTTGCGCAGGATCTCGCTGGCGTGGATCAGGCCCGAAGCGCGGCCGACCGGCAGATCGACCTGGGTAACATCGCCGGTGATCACCGCCTTGCTGTTGAAGCCGAGCCGGGTGAGAAACATCTTCATCTGCTCGACCGTCGTATTCTGCGCCTCATCGAGGATGACGAAGGCGTCATTCAAGGTGCGGCCGCGCATGAAGGCGAGCGGAGCGACCTCAATCGTCCCATGCTCCAGAAGCTGGGCGGCGCGGTCGACGTCGAGCATGTCGTGGAGCGCGTCGTAGAGGGGCCGCAGATAAGGGTTGACCTTCTCCGCCAGATCGCCGGGTAGAAAACCCAGCTTCTCGCCGGCCTCGACAGCCGGTCGGGCGAGGATGATCCGCTTGCACTTGCGCTCCTGGAAAGCGGCCACCGCCATCGCCATCGCCAGATAGGTCTTGCCCGTTCCCGCCGGCCCGATCGCGAAGACGATGTCGTGCGAGCGGATCGCGTCCACGTAGCGCTTCTGGGCAATGCTCTTGGGGCTTACTTGCCGGTTGCCAGGGCGGGTGAACACCGGGCCGACGAAGACCTCCTTGAGGCTCTGGGACCCGCGTCCAAGAACCTTGATCGCCTGCTCGACATCCTCGCGGTACACGGAGCGCCCGGCTCGAATGAGGTTCCCGAGCTCCTCGACCAACTTCACCGCCAGCGTCAGAGCCTCCGGAGAACCCGTCAGATGCAGCTCGGTTCCCCGTTGGCCAACCCGAACGCCAAGGCGGCGTTCGATAATCTTCAGATTCTCATTCTGCCCACCACCCAGGGTTCGGGCGACGTCGTTGTCGCCCAGGTCGACCTTCGCGGTAGAGGCAAGCTCCGGTTTCTCGACGGTATATGGCCGCAACTCGTTTAGAACCTCCTAAAGGCACATCCTCTCAAACGCACCCGCTCGCGGGTGCCAACTGCGCACAACCTACCGCAAGGGTGGCAACAAAATGAAGTCACCTGTTTGCAACTTTCGATAGTAATAGCCTTCCCGCCAGGGAAAATGCAGATCCTCCTGGGCGAGCAACCCCACCTCCACCAGGGCGTTCAGCTTGTCCGGCAGAGGACCGCGCTCCAGGCGGTACAGCTCGAGCGCCGCCTGGATCCGGCGAATCTGGGAGGTGGAAATGAGTCGCTGGGCGGCCGGATCGACATACTGAGCGGTGGATGCACCCATGAGCGTCGTGGCTTGAATGTTCAGGCGGGGCGCCAGGAATGCAAGTCCAGCCAGGACCCCGGCGGTCACCATGATGCGGGAGGCCCTGGCGACCAGGCTGGCGGGTACCGTCGACCCCAGGTCGTGCACTTTTCCGCGCCCTGAGGCTGGAATGGCGCGCAAGTACTCGAGATTCACCAACTTGCAGAGGGCCTTGCACGCCTCGAACTCCCCCAGACAGGACAGATCGATGATCTTGCGAACGTCGCGGCTCGGTGCGACCAGCTCGAAGATCGTCCGTTCTTCCCGCCCGAGGCTCTCGAACTCGCCGGCAAACGGGTCATCCGGGCCAAGCGGATCCCCCTCTGCGCCGCTTCGCGGAGGCATCTGCTTGAGCCGCTCGAAGGTCATTTCGTAGCTGGTGATCCGCTTCCGGATCAGCGGCCACTCGTCGACCATCCGGAAACCTTCCATCAGGACGGATTCGGCCCGAAGGGGTGAAATCGGCTCGATGTCCAGGTCGACCTCGCCCGGCTCGAACTCGTAGTACCCACTTTTCCAGGTGAAGAGCCGGTAGAGCGTCTCCGCCGCCTGCTGGTGACCAGAACGTCGCCGATGCGCTGCAGGGTGCGCTTCTGCATCTCCAGCGCCTGCTCGAGCTGCTGCTCGGTGATCAGCTCCGCGCGAACCAGGAGCGTCCCCAACAGATCCTTCTTCTTCTTGAACGCGCTCTCGACCTTGACGATGTTGCCGTCCTTGAATCCGAGGGACACTTCCGCGTCCTGCGCTTTCAAGACCAGCATTCCGGTCTTCTGCTGCTGAGCGATCAGCTGGAGGATGTCGGCGATCCCGAAGTCTTTGAGAGTGCCCTTGAGCGCCATGATTTTAAGACTGCTGCTTGTACAGGCCGCGCAGCGAAAGGAGGTAGACGGCTATCAGCGCGGCGGCGAGCGGGGCGAGCCGGGTGAAAAGCGGCTCGGCGCCGTAGGGATAGCGCAGCACCCCGTGCCGGAAGAGGATGTTCGCCAGGGCAAAGAGGAAGAGAAAGACGTAGATCGCCCCGCGGATGGGCAGACCCGAGAAGACGTGCCCGGCACCCGAGCAGAGCAACCCAAAGGCGTAGGTCAACTTCTCCTTTTCGGACCGGAACTGCGCGATCTCGATCTGCTTGCGGATTTTCACCGCCGGCTCGACCACGTTCTTGCGGACGAAGACATTGACGCATTGCTGGCAGAGCGCACTGCCCACGCTGAGCTGGGGATCACAGCGGCGGCAAACCTGCCGCCCGCAGCGCATGCAGCCCTTGGAGATTTTTCCCCGGCGCAAAAGCGCGCTCAAGCCACCAAAAGCGATGGCGATCGCCACCGGATACAGCCACCCGAGCACCGCATCGACGTTGCCGAGAAGCTGAAGGGAAAGCTGCGATTCGATCTTCGAATCGCGATCGCCCGCATCCACCAGGGTCAGGATTTCGCCAGATGACAGCCCCGGGCTGAGCAGCGAACGATTGAGGAGCATCGGCTGGGAAGTGTCTTTCGGGACGATCAGGGCGGGTTGGAGGCGCGAAACTACGTCGCTGACATTCTGAGCCCTCTGCACGTCCTTCACTGCAGCCTCCGGCGGCTCCGAGGCGGCGCGACGGGAGTAGAGCACCGCCAGGTTGTAGAAGGGCGCGACGAGCGACGCATCGACCGAGGTTGCGGTGGTGTAGGACTCCGCGGCGCCCTGGACGTCGCCCTTGGCGAGCATCGCGTTCCCCAGATTGGTCAAAAGCCGCGGCTCATTGCTGCGCTTCGCCGCGGCGGCCTCGAAAAAGGCAATCGCGGAGTCGAACTGTCCGCGTCGGAGCCGGTATCGACCCAGGGCAAACAGCTCCTCGAACTCGGCTTTCTTCTCCCCCGCGCGCGCGGTGATCAGATCCGCCGAGGCACTCGCTTCAATACCGCCCCGCTCGAGTTGGTACACCTCTTCGGCGATGGTGCCGGGGAAGCTCGAGGCCGACGCGAGCCACCGCGCCCCCGCGGGGGTGAAGGCGACCATGCCAATGAGGATGAACGCCACTGCGCGCTCGGTCATCGAAAGGTAGATCGCCGCGGCGCCGAAAAAAATCAGCACCGCGGGCATCACCCCCAGCCGCAGCACCACCGGCAGGCTTAAAAAAACGCAGGCGAAGACCGCGGACTGCCAGCGCATCGCAGCCTGGGGAAACAGGTGGTGAAAGTCGTGGAAGAACAGGCGCGCAATGCGCAGGAACATCACGCCGATCACCGCCAGCGTGGTGGCGAGCACGGCAACCAGCGCCGAGACGCCGATGTCGGCAATCACCGGCCGGCGATAGCGCGGATCCATCCACACGCAGCGGATCGCTTGCGCGAGCTCGGTGACATATCGCGACAGGCTTGCCGGGTCGGCAAATGCGTATGCCCTCGCCAGCATCAGATGGGCATGCGGGAGGTCGGGCGCGAGCTCCACCGCCGCCGTCGCCAGACCGACCGCTCCCATCGTGTCGTTCGAGGTCATCTTCGCATCGGTGGCGCGGATGAAGCCCATCGAGAAGGCGTCGAGATCGGCGATTCCGAGCTCGGCCTTGAGGGCGATCAAGTCCCTTTGCGCCGCCTCCGCCAATTTCGGATCGGCCTCGAGACTGGCCTTCTTCCAGCGGGTCCAGGCGGACAAGAGATCCCGGTCCGTCGCGCTGGGGAGGGTCAGCGTGATGAAGGAACGAGCCGGCTCGGACCGCTTGGCTTCTGCCGCCGGGGGAGTCGGAGTCGGAACCTGCGCCAATGCGGCCGCGGCAAGCACGACGCTCAGGACTGCGACCGCCAGCCGGGCGTGTCGGAATGGGATCGGCAAGGGTGGGATGATGATAGACGAGGGGTTCGGTACGACAGTATGCGCGAACACAACTGCCACACGCGTTGTCGTGGCGGGGAGCGATCGATGAAGGACGACGCCGGCACTGCACTGGAGCGCCTGGTGGGGATCATGGCCCGCCTGCGGGCCGAAGGGGGCTGTCCCTGGGACCGCGAACAGGATCTGGCCTCCCTGCGGCCGTACCTGATCGAGGAGGCCTTCGAGGTTCTCGAGGAGATGGACCTGGTGGTCGAAGGGGGCCCATGGACGCCACTGTGTGAAGAGCTGGGTGATCTCCTTTTCCAGATCGTGTTTCACGCGCAGCTGGCGAGCGAGAAGGGAAAGTTCGAGATGGCCGACGTCTGCCGGGCGATTGCGGACAAGCTCGAGAGCCGGCATCCCCACGTTTTCGGCGAGGCAAAGGTTGGAAGCACCTCCGAGGTCCTCGCCAATTGGGCTCGCCTGAAAGCGGAGGAGAAGCAAAAGAAGACCGGCGTCGAAGGGTCGGTGCTCGATGGCGTGCCTTTGGCGGCGCCAGGCCTTTTGCGCGCCGAGAGGCTGACGGAAAAGGCATCGCAGATAGGCTTTGACTGGCCGGACCTCGCCGGGGTGCGCCGCAAGCTGGATGAAGAGCTGGCGGAGCTCGATCGAGCCATCGAGTCGAAGGATCGCCATGCGATCGAGCACGAGCTCGGCGATGTTCTTTTCTCGGTCGCCAACCTGGCGCGCTTTGTCCGCGTTCCCGCCGAGGATGCCTTGCGGAAGGCGATCGTTCGCTTCGTGCGGCGATTCCATCGCGTCGAGCGCGGGCTCAAAGAAGAAGGAATCGCTCTGGGCAAAGCGAGCCTCGAGCAGATGGACCGGCACTGGGAATTGGCCAAGCGGGCAGAGCGAGCGATCGATTCGAATGAGGCGGATCAACCGGTTTCTAAATGACGGTTTTCGAACGTTCTCCACAGAGCCTGTGAAAAATCTGGGGAGAAGTCTGTGGAGACGGACGATCGCAAGGCGAGCACCGGATCATGAGGCCGTCGTGCTGATCGGTTCGGCGATCTGGTTTTTGTCGCGAGCGTGGCAGGTTACGGGGGAGCGTCGTCGAGTTGTCCACAGATGGAAAACTCCGTTCCGCAGCGTGTGTGGGGCAGACACTCCGACCCAAGCCACCTAGTCCGCCTCCCGCGCACAACGGCCTTGACGGCCAGGGTCCAGCGCTGTACTAGCAACGCTCTTTTGCCGCCGGTTTGCGGAGTCACCCCTTGGCCAATACGAAGTCTGCACAAAAGCGAAATCGAAAATCCCAGAAGCGCCGAGCGCGAAATGCATCGGTGCGAACGACCGTCCGAACTTCGGTCAAGCGCGCTCGCGAAGCGATCCTGGCAAAGGATCCAGTCAAGGCCGGCGAGGCTTTGCGCGAGGCGACGCGGGTCCTGGGGAAGGCGGCCTCCAAGGGCGTCCTGCATCCCAAAAACGCCGCCCGGCGGATCGCTCGGCTCGCTCATTCGCTCGCCCACTCTTTGCCTCGGACTTAGGCGAGCGGGATTTACGTACCCACGCCTAATTCTTTCAGCGCGGGCTGAAGAGAGCCCCACACGCTTTCGATCCGCTGAACGACTGGGGCCCGGCGCGTGCCGATACCGAGGTCGATTCTCCGCGAGCGGCCATCGCGCGTCGTCAGCACCAGGGCGTATTGCTTCTGCAAGACGCAGGCGGCAACCGCGAGGACGACGATCGCGCCGAGCAGCGCGCGGATCACCCATCCTCTGGCGAGCAACACCGCCAACGACGCGGCCACGCCGATCGCCAGGCTTTCCCAAACCGGCCGGCTGAGCAGGCGGACCCGTTCGATCTGCGCGACCTCGGCGATGACCGGATCGCCCGATCGCGGATGCCATTCCAAACGCTTCGCGGAGAGAAGGATTCGCCGCTCGAGCCCCAGGTCGGCTTCAAGAAATGGCTGGTACGCCTTGAGAATCAAGTCGCGGCCGCCCAACGGTCGACTGCTCGGGGTCGGCAGCGGCGCGCCGCAAGCGACGCACGACGCTTTGGCAGGCTGAGGCCGCCCGCATTGAGGGCAGAAAAGAAGAAACTTCTCCGAAGGCATCGCCGCCTATGAGACCACGAAGTTGATCAGCCGTTTGGGGACGAAAACGACCTTCTTCACGCTCTTGCCCGCAAGGCTTTGGCGAACCTTGTCGTCGGCCTCCGCCGCGGCGCGGACCTCGGTTTCTCCAGAATCCGCGGCGATCCGGATCTCCGACCGCAGCTTGCCGTTGA
>WNFG01002879.1_pt1 | contig 14391 bp, 15 predicted proteins | sample 5400431 | NCBI WGS metagenome assembly WNFG01 (sample SAMN13153346, study PRJNA577476) | soil metagenome | isolation source: 120 cm saprolite under Douglas fir tree site 2 hole 3 replicate 2 | place: USA:California | collected 2015-04-18
ATGCGTCAGAAGAGCGCAGCGTTGCCTCGAGGACAGGACGGTCATGCGTCAGAAGAGCGCAGCGTTGCCTCGAGGACAGGACGGTCATGCGTCAGAAGAGCGCAGCGTTGCCTCGAGGACAGGACGGTCATGCGTCAGAAGAGCGCAGCTTTGCGTCGCGGTCGTGACGAACGTGCATCACCAGCGGGCAATGTTGCGACACGACACCTGGGACCGCGGGCGTCTCGACCGCGTTTCATGCTCGGCATCCTGCTGCTTGCAGGCGCGGGCGAGACGCCTGGCGTCTCGCCTGCTCCCGGTGGGCGTCTCGCCCGGCGGTGGGTCCCGCCAACAGGAGCAGGGCCGTCTAACCCACCATTTAGGTTTGCGTTCGTCCCCACAGTCGAGCGAGACGCCCGCCGGGAGCAGGCGCGGACGCCCGCTCTCCTTTTACCAAAACAAAACGGGACGGCTCATCGCCGTCCCGTTTCAGTCAATCGCGAGTGGGTTTGGTCTACTGCTTCTTCGTTGACGGAACGGTCTTCTTCGCGTCGCTCTTCGGAGCGGCGGGAGTTGATTCCGGAGCGGCGGCAGGAGCGGGCGGAGGGGCGAAGTAGGCTTCGTCGTACGTGGGATGCGCGCTCTCCTTCATGGCGTCGAGCGCGGCGTGCAGCTTGGTCTGCTTGAGCTCCTTCTCGATGGCCGGGCGAACCTGCTCTAGCGGAGCCGAATCATGCGCCTCGACTTTGATGATGTGATAGCCGAACTGGGTCTTCACGACCGGGGTGACCTCTCCAACCTTGGTATTGAAGGCCGCCTGTTCGAACTCAGGCACCATCTGGCCGCGGCTGAATGAGCCGAGGTCGCCGCCACGGGCGCCGGAACCGACATCGTCGGACTCTTTCTTGGCGAGCTCGTCGAAGCTCGCCCCTCCGACGATCTGCTTGCGCAGGTCCTCGGCTTTCGCTTTGGCCTCGTCGTCCGTCAGCTCCTTCTTGCCGGGCTGCGCGGCGGCGCTCCCCTTGGGCGCGATGAGGATGTGACGAGCCTTGACCTGTTCATACTGCTTGGCGCCGTCGGCATACGCCTTCTGAACCTCGGCATCGGTGACCTTGATACCGCTGTCGATCTTCTTGAGCTCGGCCGTGGCCACGAGGTTCTCGCGCATCAGGTTGAGCTGGTTGACGACCTCGGGATCGTTCTGCAGACCGGCCTTCGTCCCTTCGTTGGCCAGCAGGCGCATGCGAAGGTAGTCGTCCGCGAACTGCTTGCGGCCGGGACCCTGCGCGAAGCTCTGATACTCGGCGGGAAGGGTCTTCAGCGCGGCCTCGAATTCCGACTTCCGGACAGTACAGGTGCCGGCCGAGATCACGACCGGATCGGGATCGCCTGCCGTTGCGGTGGCCGCCTTCGGCGTGGCGGGGGCCGGGGCCGGCGTACCTTGCGCGAACATCGCCGGAGCGGCAAGCGCAAGAGCCATGACAATCAATGTTTTCTTCACAAAATCTCCTTGTACGTTGGGCGTGCCGTTATTGGACAGCGATTCGTAACGGGGGGTGGTAAGTCTTGATTCCAGCGGACTCAGCGCAGTTTCGCCAGCGCCGACCCGATCCGCAGCACGCCTTCCTTCAGGCGCTCCATCGACGTGGCGTAGCTGATGCGAACGTGGTCGTCGCTGCCGAATGCCGCACCCGGGACGACGGCGACGCGCGCCTCGTCGAGCAGGTAATTCGCAAGCGTATGCGAATCGCGCACGCCGCCTCTGCCGAAGTATGCCTTGACCTCGGGGAAGACGTAAAACGCGCCATCGGGGTACGGGCAACGCAGACCGTCGATGGAGTTGATGGCCGGTATCAGCCACTCGCGGCGCTCGCGGTACGCCTCCCACATGCGCCGAACTTCCTCCTCACCGCCGCCAAGCGCTTCGAGCGCCGCGGCCTGTGAGATCGAGCTGGGATTCGACGTCGAATGGCTCTGGATCTTGCCCGCGGCGCTGATCACGTCGCGATGCGCAAGGGCATAGCCGAGGCGCCAGCCGGTCATGGCAAACGTCTTCGACATCGAGTTCACGCCGACGATCGTCTCCGGATAGTCGTTGAACCAGCGCACCGCCGAGACGTGTTTCGCTCCGTCGTAGACGAAGAACTCGTACGTCTCGTCGAACATGAGAAACGCCTCGCGCGAGGCGCACCACTCGATGATGCGGTGAAGCTCCTTCTCCGCGATCACCGCACCGGTTGGGTTACAGGGCGAGTTGATGATGACGCCGCGCGTACGCTCGGTTGCCACCGCTTCGATGTCAGCGAACGTCGGCCGGAAGTCGTTTTGTGGATCGGTGCGCGCGAAAACCGGCGTACCGCCGGCGAACTGCACCTGATCGGGAAAACTGACCCAGTACGGCGAGGGGATGATGATTTCGTCCCCTTCGTCGACCAGCGCCAGGGTTACGTTGAACAGCTCCTGTTTGCCGCCTGTGCCGGCGATGACATTTTCCGCGGCCAGCGAAATACCGTAACGCCGGTTATAGCGAGCGGCCAGCGCGTCGCGCAGTGCCTTCGTGCCGTTGCCGCTCGTGTATTTCGTGAATCCCTGATCGATGGCCCGCTTGCCCGCCGCGCAGACGGAGGTGGGGGTTGGAAAGTCGGGCTCGCCCGGCCCGAGGTCGACGATGTCGACACCCTGCGCGGTCAGCTCCATGGCGCGATTCATCACCGCCAGCGTCGGCGAAATCTGCATCTCGCTCACGCGGCGCGTCAAGCGGATGCGGGGCTTCGTGACCACGTCCATTCCCATCAGGCGAATCGTTCTCCGAGCGTCGTGCGCAAGGCGCGCCATGCTGCCGGTGCCTGCCGGCTGATCACCAGCCGCACCAACTCGATGATGCACCATGCAAGATACACATAAATCATCGGTCCGCGCCATGACGGGACGGCGAACTGCACGAGCCAGAAGACGAAAAGAATCAGTGCCTCGTGCAGCTTGAGCTGCAGGTTCAGCAAAAGGAGAAACCCGAGAAAACTCTGCAGGATCGTCAGCAGGATCTCGGCCCGCTGATGCGCGTCGAACACCAGCGGCCGGATCTCGCCCGCGCTGATGACGAAGAGGATCGGGATCATCGCCGAGAGGATGCTCCACTGATTGATGTTCGACGACACCATGTTCATCAACGCCACGTTGGCGGTTTTGACCTTGCGCGCCCAGTAGAACGCGCTCAGCTTCTCCGGAAACTCGGAGAGAAACGGGGCCACCCACTGCACGAAGACGAAGGTCGGCACGCCGAGCGAGGTGGCGATGGCCAGCATCGAATTGAGGAAAGGATGCGCGGCGAAGTAGAGAATCGCGCCGCCGGCGAGAAACAGGATCCAGATCGCGGCGTTGCGCTGCTTCGTTGGCATCCTCAGAACGGTGCGCGGCACGACGCCGAGGTCTTCCAGCGCCTCTTCTTCATCGTCGCGCGGCGGGATCTTCCAGAGGATCCAGAGGTAGAGCGCGTACGACGCGGTAAGCGGCAGCGCATCCCAGACCGATAGCGTTCCTTTCCACCAGATGAAGGTGAAGTAGGCGATCGGGAGAAAGAGGCCGAAGACTTCGACGGAATGCTCCGCGTCCAGTTGAACGCTGATGAATCGCCGCTCGCGCCGCCAGCCGAATGCCGCGGCAACGAAGTAGATCATCGGCCATCCCAGCCCGACCAGCAGACGCAGGCTGCCGGTGAAATTGGCGATAGCCAGGTGCGTCTGCGTCGGATCCTTCCCCGCCTGCCATGCGATGACCGCTTCGACGGCGAACTCGGGGAGCGTCTGCAGCCACGCCAGAATCGCCAACGCCAATCCCTGTGACATGAGGAACTGCGCCGCCTCGGCGGCCCAGGCGATGACGAAGGCGGAGAGGAGGATGCTGGGAAAGGTCCAGATTGCAGACCACGCCGAGGCGGAGGCTGCGGTCGTCGCTTTGATGAGTTTCAGTATCATCGCCCCGCCAGGAGCGCGCATTCTAAATGATGAAGATCAGCAGCCGGCAGAACCCCTGGTTCAAACGCATCCGCGAAGCGATCCGCGAGCACGCCGGCGAGATCGTGATCGAAGGACCGAAAGCGGTCAGCGATGCACTCGCGGCGGGCTGGACGCCGATCAAGGTGGTGACTCGCGATGTCGATTTCTCTTCGGAGATCTTCGACTCGCTTGCCGAAACGAAGTCGCCGCAGAACGTCATCGGCCTTTTCGAGCGGCCGCGCGTTTCGATCGGTGCGCTCTTCGGACGCGAAACGTCGATTGTCATCGCGCTCGACGGCGTGCAGGACCCCGGGAACGTCGGCACGATCGTGCGTCTGGCGGCCGCCTTCGACGCGAACGGGATTGCCCTGCTGCCCGGCTGCGCCGACGCCTTCGGACCGAAGGCGATCCGGGCCTCCGCCGGCGCGACCCTGACGGTGCCGACCGTGCGCTGCACCTCCGAGGAATTGCTCGCACACGGCTGGCCCATCGTCGCCGCCGACACGCGCGCGGAAATTGCCGATCCTCCTTCGCGCCGCGCGATCCTGGCGTTTGGCAGCGAAGGTTCCGGGCTCTCGCCGGCGATCGCAAGTGTCGCGAGAACAATCGCCATCGGCATGTCGAGTGGAATGGAGTCGCTGAACGTCGCCTCGGCGGCGGCAATCCTGCTGGCACGGAGTTACGCGCTGCGCTCGCAGGGCACAACCGCGTAGCGCCGTCGGCTCGACGATCGTGGACGCGCGATACACTCGACGGGCATGCTCGGCAAGCTTCTCATCGTCGGCACACCGCTCGGTAACCTCGGCGATTTTCCGCCGCGGGCGATCGAAGCGCTGAAGTCTGCGGATCTCATCCTCTGCGAGGACACGCGCCATACACGCAAGCTCCTGACGCACTTCGGCATCGCCCAGCCGACCGAACGTTTCGATGAGCACACTGAAGAGGCGGAAGCCCGCGCGTTCGCCGACCGCATCGCCGCGGGCGAGACCATCGCTCTCGTCTCCGACGCCGGCATGCCGGTGATCAGCGATCCGGGATTCCGGCTGGTGCGCGCGGCGCGCGAGCTGGGACTGGTCATCGAGCCCATTCCCGGGCCCTTTGCCGGCGTCGTCGCGCTCGTCGCCAGCGGCATCGCCCCGCTCCCCTTCACCTTCCTCGGGTTCACGCCGCATCGCCGTGGCGAGCGAACGGACTTCTATCGCACGGTCGCGGAGCTGGGCCACACCGCCATCGTCTACGAGTCGCCGGAGCGCGTCGTCGATTCGCTGGAGGATGCGCTGGCCGTCCTCGGCGAGGTCGAGCTGACCGTCGGCCGCGAGATGACCAAGCTACACGAGGAGTTCCTCAGCGGCACGATCAGCGAAGTGCTCGCCGAGCTGCGCTCACGGCAATCGATCTACGGCGAAATCACGCTGGTTTTCGCGGCCGCACGGGCCGCAATCAGTGCTGCGTCGCCCGAGGAGATCGCGGCCGAGTTCGAGCGCCTCCGGGCCGGCGGCATGCGGCGCAATGATGCGGTGAAGGCGGTGGCGGAGAAGTTCGGGATGAGGAAGAACGACGTGTACAGGATGCTGCTATAGAGATCACTCGCCTGGCGGCGGCTCCCCTTTGTTCTCAAGATCTCGTCGCATCTCTTTCAGGACTTTGAGATTCTCCACTTCGCTCAAGTCCTTAGGCCGGCCGGCAGTTCGTTTCATATGAATGATGTGATCGATGCTGGCCACCAAAACAGAGACATCCTCTTCGACTGACATCGCGGTCGCCTGCTTCTTCAGCTCCCCATATCCGTCGGTCCCCGCCGGGGTGCCCAAACAGTCGAAGGCACCGAACTTCGTGTCGAATGTCATCGTGTCGCCAAGACGAAAAGCGCGTTCGTCGATGAATTCGGGAACGCCTTTCGGCCAGCCGCGAAGATGTGCGTCTAACGAACGCAGCGCCCGCACCAAGGCACGAAGATTCTCATCGTCGCGTGCGTAGCAGACATCGACATCTTTGGTGATGTAGTCAGACCCCCACATGATCGCCGCGAGACCACCGATGAGCACGTACCGGACTTCGTGCTCGTTCAGCGTTCGGAGGATCTGAAAAAAGCCGCGATTGCTCACTTATTGAAACGGCGAACGCGCGAAAGAATATCGCTCAGGTTCTCCGCCGCCTCCTCGGCGAGCCGCAATCGTTCCGCCGGAGTAAGCCGCAGCAGCGCCTCCATCATCGTGCGATCGATGCCGGGGTCGACGGCATCGCTGTCACGGATCGCGCGGAGAACTTCGTTGTTCTCCGCGGTCGGCATCACGATCGGTCGCTTCAGATCGCTCATGTTCGCAATTCTACCAACACCCCACCTCCCTGCTATCATCCCCTCTCCGCCTGTGTGGCGCGCTGCCTGCGCGCCCCTGGACAATGAGATCCCCGAGGAGCGTGAATGGATTTCCGTCTTTCCGACGAGCAGACACAGATTCAACAGATGGTGCGCGACTTCGCGCTCAGCGAGATCAAGCCCCATCTCATGGAGTGGGATGAGGCGCAGCATTTCCCCATCGATGTTTTCAAGCGCGCAGGCGGTCTGGGCATGCTCGGCGTCACCGTCCCCGAGGAGTACGGCGGCGCGGGACTCTCCTACGTCGACTACGTCCACGTCATCGAAGAGCTGGCTGTCATCGACAGCGGCTTCGCCCTGAGCGTCGCCGCCCACAACTCTCTCGCCACGGGACATATCTACCTTGGCGGGGACGACGAACAGAAGAAGAAGTGGCTTCCGAAGCTGACCTCCGGCGAATGGATCGGCGCGTGGGGCCTCACCGAGCCCGGCTCGGGCAGCGACGCTTCCGGCATGCGCACCACCGCGGTCAAAGACGGCGAGGAATGGGTGCTGAACGGGACGAAGAACTTCATCACGAACGCCACCTACGCGGACATCTCCGTCGTTCTGACCGTGACCGACAAGTCGGATCAGAAGCGCGGCATCACCGCCTTCGCCGTCGAGATGGATCGCCCCGGCATCCGGCCCGGCAAGAAGGAGAACAAGCTCGGCATGCGCGTCTCCGACACCGCCGAACTGGTGATGGAGGATTGCCGCGTACCGTCGTCGAACATCCTTGGCGAGATCGGCTATGGATTCATCGACGCCATGAAAGTGCTCGACGGCGGCCGCATCTCCATCGGTGCGCTGTCGGTCGGCATCGCGCGCGGCGCGTACGAAGCAGCCCGCGACTATGCCAAGCAACGCCAGGCGTTCGGCAAATCGATCTCCGACTTCCAGGCCATCCAGTTCATGCTGGCGGATATGGCCACGGAAATCGATGCCGCGCGCCTCCTCTGCTATCGCGCCGCCACGATCAAGGATGCCGGGCAGAAGGTGACGCAGGCCTCGGCGATGGCGAAGCTCTACGCCTCCGAGGTCGCCGTGCGCGCAACGGAGAAAGGCGTGCAGATCTTCGGCGGCTACGGCTTCATCAAAGAGTTCCCTGCCGAAAAGTACTACCGCGATGTGAAGCTCTGCACCATCGGCGAAGGGACGAGCGAGATCCAGCGGATGGTGATCGCCAGGAACTTGCTATCCGAGGTCAACCAGTGAGTCGGGAGTCGGGAGTCGGGGGTCGGTTGTAGGAGAACGAGCCAATGCAATCAAGCTCCGACCCCCGGCCCCCGACTCCCGACACCCTCGTTACCGACCTCGCCGAAGCGCTGCGCAGCGGCAAGTACCGCGCACTGGCGCAGGCGGTTTCGCTGGTCGAGCGCGACGACGGCCGCGCGGAACGTCTGCTGGCCGACATTTATCCGGCCACCGGACGCGCGCGGATCATCGGCATCACCGGCTCGCCCGGCGCCGGCAAGTCGACGCTGGTGGCCTCGCTCGCCAAGTACTACCGCGGGCAGGATAAGAAGGTCGGCATCATCGCCGTCGATCCGACATCCCCTTTTACCGGCGGTGCCATCCTCGGCGACCGCATTCGCATGGCCGATCTCTACACCGACCGCGGCGTGTTCATCCGCTCGATGGCCACGCGCGGGTTTCTGGGCGGGCTGGCGAAAGCGACGAACGACGTCGTCGACCTGCTCGATGCCGCCGGCTTCGACATCGTGCTCGTCGAGACGGTCGGCGTCGGCCAGGACGAAGTAGAGATCATCCGCACCGTGCAGACGAACGTCGTGGTGCTCGTTCCCGGCATGGGCGATGACATTCAGGCGATCAAAGCCGGCATCATGGAGATCGGTGATGTCTTCGTCGTCAACAAAGCGGATCGGCCGGGCGCGGATCGCACGGTCACCGAGGTCACCATGATGATGTCGCTGGTCGAAGAGCACGGCGACTGGATTCCGCCGATCGTAAAGACGGTGGCGTCGACCAATCAGGGAACCGAGGAGCTCGACGCGGCAATCATCAAGCATTTCGAGCACATTCAGTCATCGGGCGAGCTCGACCGCCGCAATCGCGAGCGCGTGCGCATCCGGATCGAGACGATGCTGAAGGAGAAGTTCATCAGCCGGCTGCTGGCGGCGACGCCGGACTTCGACGCCATCCTGGACGACGTTCTGCACAAGCGCAACAATCCGCACGATGCGGCGGAGGCACTCCTGGCCCGCGCATCATTCGAATGAACATTGTTTTTGGTTGTCTCGCAATCGCCGGTATCGGCATTCTGGTCGTGGCCATCGTGGCGTTCGCAATCGCGTCGATGAAGCGAAGCCATGGCAAGCACGGCACCTCGGGCTCGCTGAGCGCCGCGATGACGAATATCGAGTCGATGTTTCATGAAGGGAAGGGCGACATCGTCGAGGCGATGCAGTCGACACGGGAGGACGAGCGCGATACCGACGGCGACCCGCCCGAGCGCTGAGCTACAATCCCGGCCCCGATGAAGTTCTCCCGCCAGTGGCTCAACGATTACGTCGATCTCTCCGATCTCAGCGATGACCAGCTCAGCGTCCGCCTGACCGAAATCGGCCACGCCGTGGAATCGACCGAGAGCCATGGCGACGACACCGTCTTCGATCTCGAGATCACCACCAACCGCGTCGACGCCATGTCGCACCTCGGTATGGCCCGCGAGCTGGCCGCCGCACTGGGGCGATCGACAACCGGAGCGCCGGCGTCCTCACCGGCTGGCCTGGCGGCGTCCTCGCCGCCAACAATCCGCATCGACGCCCCCGAAATGTGTGCGCGCTACAGCGCCCTGGTCATGCGCAACATCGAGGTGAAGCCCTCCTCACCACAGGTGTCGAAACGCCTCGAAGCGGTCGGCCTGCGTCCGATCAACAACATCGTCGATATCACCAACTACGTGATGGTCGCCCTCGGCCATCCCCTTCACGCCTTCGACCTCGATCGCGTCAGCGGGAACACCATCATCGTTCGCAAGGGAAAACCAGGCGAGACGATGAAGAGCCTCGACGGCGAGATGCGCAAGATCGATCCCGATACGGTCGTCATCGCAGACGCGCAGCGCGCCGTCGGACTCGGCGGGATCATGGGCGGCTTCGAGTCGGAGATCACGGCGTCGACGCGCAATGTGCTGCTCGAGTGTGCCTGGTTCGATCCTTCGACGATCCGGCGCACCGCGCGGCGGCTCGGCTTGAAGACGGACGCCTCGTACCGGTTCGAACGCCGCGTTGATCCCAACGACACTCTGGCCGCGATCGCGGAAGCGGCGAGGATGATCGCTGATAGCAGCGGCGGCACCGCCGAGGCACCGATCGACGCCGTGGCCCGAGAGGTGACGCCGAAGACGATCCGCCTCCGCTCATCGAAACTGCATGAGGCCTCGGCCGGCGCCGTCGGTATCGGATACGGCTTGGAGCTCTTCCGCCGCCTCGGCTTTGACGCGGAACACGTTCACGACGGTCTTCGCGTCACGGTACCGACGTATCGGGGCGACATTCACGAAGAGGCAGACCTGATCGAGGAAGTGCTCCGCTTCTTCGGTCTCAACAACGTTCCTGCCGAGTTGCCGCGCATGACCACGGGTGATGTTCGGCGCGAAGCCGCGGACGTTGCCGAAGACACGATTCGCGACATCCTGGTCGGGTGCGGACTGTCCGAGGCCATCAACTACTCCTTCGTCCGCCCGGAGTGGAACGCGCTTATCTCCGATGAAGCACCGATCGCGATCACGAATGCACTCTCCGAGGCCATCGAAGCGATGCGCCTGTCGCTCCTTCCCGGTCTTCTCGAAACCGTCGCCTTCAATCGCTCCTACGGCACGCGCGACGGCGCACTCTTCGAAGTAGGACGAACCTACCATCGGCAACACTCCGACAACCGACAACCGACAACCGACAACCAGGTTAAAGAACACCATCGCATCGCCATCGTCCTCTACGGCTCGATCGGGACATTTTGGGGCGATGCGAAGAGGCCGGTCGATTTCTTCGACGTCAAGGGGATCGTCGAGCAGATCGCGGCGAAGATGCATGTCGATGTCACCTTCGCTGCTTCCGACCAACGCTGGCTGCGCGGCGGCAAGCGGGCCATTGCCTGGCACGGCGACCGCGAGATTGCCACCCTCGGATTTCTCTCCGCCGATGTGCTGCAGACCTTCGGCATCAAAGGCGATGTCGCCGTTGCCGAAATCGACGTCGAGGCGATCATCGCCTCTGCGAACAGCGAGTGGACGATGGCGCCGGTGGCGCGCTTCCCCGGCGTACCGATGATCCTGGCACTCACGCACGCGCGCGACCTCGAGTATCAGCGCATCATCGATACCATTCGCTCGTTCGAGGTGCCTTACCTGCACGAGGTCGGCCTGCGCGATCGCTTTGTGCCGGAAGGGGCCGACGACATCATCAAGACCACGCTCGGTATGTGGTATCAGGCCTTCGACCGCTCGCTGACACAGGAAGAGATCGCCGGATTCCAGCAAAACCTCGCCTCCCGGCTGGCCGCCGCGCTGCCGGTGAAACTACTCTAATTGGGAAAAACAAACGTGAAGAAGAACCGCGACAACGACCAGCTAAGCCTTGCCGGAACCGAGGAGGGAGAAATCCTCGGACGTCTCAACGACCGCGTGGAAAAAGCGATCACTACGATTCAGGAGTTGCGCCGCGAGCGCGACACCCTCCGCCGCCAGCTCGACGAAGCCACCGCACGCCTGCAGGAGCAGGGAGACGCCGCGGACCGGGCCTCCACACTTGAAGAAGACAACGAGCGTTTCAAGCGCGAGCGCTCCGAGATTCGCGATCGTATCGAATCGATTCTCGGCAATCTCGAAGCGCTCGAGGAGGGTGGAGAGTAGTTGCTGGGTTGCAAGGTTACTGGGTTGCAAGGTTACTGGGTTACATGGTTACCAAGTAACCAAGCAACCTTGCAACTCAGCAACCCAGCCAATCTACGGCTTCAGCACCGCCCTCGAGAACTTGATGAAGTAATCGACGCCGGAGACCAGCGCAAACAGCATCACCACCCAGAGCGCCAGCTCGCCGATGAATCGGAACTCGCCGAGCTCGTAACCGACGATCAGCAGCGCGATGGCCACCACCTGCGCGACCATCTTCGTCTTCCCGAGCGGTGAGGCGGCGATGGTGACGCCGTGCTGGGCCGCGATCGAGCGCAGGCCGGAGACGGCGAACTCCCGTCCGATGATGATGACGATCATCCAGGCCCGGGCCAGTCCCAGCTCGATGAGCGAGATGAAGGCCGCCGACATCAGGAGCTTATCCGCGATCGGATCGAGCAGCGCCCCGAGGCGGGTCATCTTGTTGTACTTGCGGGCGAAGTAGCCGTCGAAGTAGTCGGTGATCGCGGCCACGCAGAAGATGGCCAGGCCGAGGTAGTTTGAATACTTCGTCAGAAGCACCACCACCATGAACGGCACGAGGAAGATGCGAAAGAGCGTCAGCGAGTTCGGAAGATTCCAGATCTCGGTAGCGACGTTTTCCGGCGGGGGAACGACGGTAGGTTTGGCGCGCTCCGTCATCGCGGAGACGGCTTCGGTCGGCAGCATGGGTTCTCGGCAGATATCCGTCAGGAGAATAGTCCCTTTGGAGGATGGTGGGAAGGCCGGCTGTGAGGTCGCCGGCTTGTCAGCCTGCTTACGGAATACGAGACGGCGGATTGACATTCCAGAGCGAGCAACCGAGAATCTCGGTCCCCGCTCGACATGCGAAAGTGGCGGAATTGGTAGACGCGCAGGTCTCAGAAGCCTGTGGTCATTAGACCATGGGGGTTCGATTCCCCCCTTTCGCACCAACCTCCTTTCTTAAACAGCAGCTTCGTGACGAGCCGCAGCTTTGCTTGTTGCAGCGCTGACCAGCGCCACCACATTGCAGAGCAGCAACCAGCCGCCGAACAGGCCCGCGGCGTCTGGCCGGATGTTTGGAAAGACAGTCGAAAAACAGACCGCGCTGACCGTGTCGAGAAACATGCCCGGTGCGACGAGAACGATTCCGCCCAGGGCGCGCTGGTTCTCCGCAATCGCAAGACTCGCGAACAACGCCCGCGGAAGGCGATACAGCAATAGTCCCGAAATCGCCAGGAGCGCGATCATCGACAAGGGCCGGTCGGGATTGAGCACCCACTGACCGGCAATACGCAGCGCGATCGTTGCCACAAGCCAGATCACGAATCCAGCAATCAACAAACGCTTCATCGCCCGGATCTCCTTTTCCGCGACAGTTGTGCGGCGAATTCGTTGACGGCTCTGCCTGTACGTTTCCAATCGCCTGTGGCCAAGGCGTCCAGCAATAACCCATCGATGACGCCGACGATCAGCGTAGCCATCGTCGCAGCCCGCGCCCTGCCAAACGTCCGCGACAGTGTGGATGCCAGCAACTCGATCCAGCTATCGATCGATCCTTGAAGATACGACGCGTACTGTCTTGGATATTGAAGCGCCAGTCCGTGCATTTCGAAGAAGAGGCGCAAATACGGACGGTTCTGCGTGGATGTCGACCATTTCCACAAAGCGCGTACGAGCACGCCAAGGTCCGCGTTGCCGGCCTGCGCCGCCATCATCGTTTCCAGCGCTTCCTTCGCGCGGCTTCGAATCAGCCCCATGGCCTCGACCAGCAACTGCTCTCTCGACCCGAAGTGGTAGACAAGCAGGCGCGCCTTCGAGCCGATCGCGACCGCCAGCGGGCGAAGGGACAGCTCGGCCACGCCGTTTTCAAGCAGATAGCGGGCCGTCGCTTCGAGCAGTTCATCCCGGCGCGCTGGCATGAAACGAGTGTTTCATGTAACGAGCGTTACAGTCAAGACCGACCCAGGAGTCCCGGAGCGCCTGACAGTTTCACCGGGCATTCATTGCTCGCGGGCAGAGGGCGGGGTAATCTGTCGTAAATCCGCGTCCCCCCAGGAGAGACCCCGAATGCGCTTCAGCACCATCATTGCGATTGCGATCGTCATCGCTGCTCCGCTTCCGGCCGCCGTCCGCGCGCACCCGCGCGAGACGCGGCAGGCGACCTCTCCCTCCATGCCGAGGAGCGGCGTGCGCGCGGAACTGCTGCATGACCTCGATGACGTACAGAAGAAAATCGTATCGCTGGCGCTGGCGATGCCGGCCGACCGGTATTCGTGGCGGCCGGTGCGCGGCGTCCGCTCCGTCAGCGAGGTGTACATGCACATCGCCGGCGGCAACTACACGCTGGTCAGCTTCGTCGGCGACAAGCCGATGCTGGATACGCGGTCGTTCGAGCGCATCACGGAGAAACCGCGCGTGGTCGAGGAGCTGCGCCGCTCGTTCGATTTCCTGCGCGATGCGATCGTGAACACGAGCGACGCCGATCTCGACAAGCCCATTCGAATGTTCGGCAACGACAGCACCGAACGGGCGGCCTTCATGATGGCCCTAAACCACCTGCACGAGCACCTCGGCCAGTCTGTCGCCTATGCGCGCATGAACGGCGTGGTGCCCCCGTGGAGCACCGAGTAGTCAGCGCTGATAGCGCGTCGCGTACTCTGGCACTGTTACACCTGCAGGAAGGCGCTCGTCGTCGATCGGCGAAGAAGGGGTGACGGCGAGTGGGATGACCCCGGCCCAGATCGGCAGCGCGTAGTCTTCCTCATCGTCCGCCGGCGGACCGCTGCGGATCTTGGCCGAGGCCTCGGCGAGAGGCATGGCGATGACGAGCGTCTGCCGGAGCTCGGTCTCGTTGGGCGGACGGGCATCGCGCACGCGGCCCGCGCAGACATGCTCGACGAGCGCATCGAGCACTCGCAGCTTCTCCTCCCGATCGACGACCTCGCGGCCCTTCCCCATGACGACGACCGAACGATAGTTCATCGAGTGATGGAAGGCGGAGCGGGCCATCACCAGGCCATCGAGAAGGGTGACCGTCACACAGGCATCGATACCTTCTCGTAAAGAACGGAGCATCCGGCTGGCGGCCGAGCCGTGGAAGTAGAGGGTCTCGCCGATCCGCGTATGGATGGTGGGAATGACGACCGGCGAACCGTGGACGACGAAGCCGACGTGACAGATCAGCG
>WNFG01011498.1_pt1 | contig 14391 bp, 14 predicted proteins | sample 5400431 | NCBI WGS metagenome assembly WNFG01 (sample SAMN13153346, study PRJNA577476) | soil metagenome | isolation source: 120 cm saprolite under Douglas fir tree site 2 hole 3 replicate 2 | place: USA:California | collected 2015-04-18
TGTTCCGCCCCCTGGACTCGGTGATCGGGACCAGTTTTGTCGCACGGCAACGGCGGCTTCGCCGCTGACGGCTCAGCCGGCGCGGCCTGTTTGGACCAAGCTGGCTGCCAGCCCCGCCGGTGGCCTGTGACCATTCTCGGCCGCGAGCCGCTTGAGGAGTTCACGCGACCATCGGCTCTCCCCATCGCAGCGACAGGCCCGCGTATACGTAGCGGCTCGCCTCGATCGCGACCAGGAGCACCGTGTCGTGAGGCCGGATCCTGCCCTCATTCAGGCCCGAGTGAAGCGCCAGGAAAACCGCGGGCGATCCGGTCGCACCCACGTCGGTGAGGTTCTCGACGATCTTGTCCTGGATGTGGTCGCAATCCTCCCGGGACATTCCGGCGGCTTCAAGCTCGCTAGTGAAGTACTCTGCGTTGCCTTCTGGCAGCACACACGCGTCAACGTCAGCTAGCCGCAGGCCGGCGCGGCAGAGCAGATCCTGCAACGCGGCGACGAACACCAGCGGGCCGAATTTCGCGACGCCGGCTGCGTCCAGCCGGATGTCCATCAGCCGCTTGCGGCTGGACTGCCTGGCGTACGGGATGTCGGTGCCGCCCCCGATGACCTGCATCCCTGGCTTCCTGCGCCCGCCCAGGCAGGCGTTGACACAGGCGTAGTTCGCCACGACCCCGGTGACGGCGTCCTCAGTACCGGCCCCCATCACCACGGCACCCGCGCCATCGCCGAAGTTGTACAGGCTGAGGCGATCACGCATCCGAACCTCATGCGGCTCACGCCCGAGATACATGGGCACCAGCAGTGGCGAAATCGCTTCTGTTCCGATCACCACAGCGGTCTGGTACGTCCCGTCCGCCACGTTCCTGCGCGCGATGTCCAGTGCCTGCACGGCGCCCGCGCAGCCGGCGCGGATCTCGATCACGGCGCACTGCTCGAGCCCGAGATACTCCTGTACATAGCTGGCCGAGGTCGGAAGGTGATATTCGGGACTGGCGGTGGAGACAACGATGAGGTCGACGTCGTCAGGCCTCAATCCCGCCCGCCCGAGCGCGTTCCGGGCAGCGGCTTCGGCCATCTTGCTGTTGGTGGTGGTGTGCTCGCCGGTCGCCGGGTCGACGAGCCAGTGTCGCCGCTTGACCTGAAGGCCATCCAGCACATCGGCGGGCAGCGGCCCGCACAGCTTTTCCAGCTCTTCGTTCTCGATCGGTTCTCCTGGCAGGTACGCCCCCGTTGCGAGGATCTTGACGGGCCGGGCTCGAGCCATCTGCTCACTTCCTCTCCGGGGACATGATCAGCGCTATGTGAGTTCCGCCTAGCGAGGAGCTGTTGATAAGCACCGGACCGATATCACCTCCGTTGTCCCATTCCTGCAAGGCGAGCGCGGCGGACTGCTGCGCGCCCGCCCCGATCGGTTCTCCCAGCACGAGTTTCGGCTTGCGAATCGCGACTTCACGGTGGCCGAGCAGCCGTTTGATGACAGCGTCCTCGGGACGATCCACCGCTGGCAGTCCGGTCGCGTTGGCCCCGACCGCCGAGAGCGCAGTGTCCCACTGGCCGATGCCGGCCGCGTCGGAGGCGATCCCGTGGCCTGCAAGCACCCCGAGGATCCGCGCGCCGCGCGCACACGCCTCTGACCGGCGTTCCAGGACGAGCGCGATGCCACCCTCCGCGAACAGGTAATGTCGTCCGGCCCGCGGGCCGAACAGGGGGATCCCGGCGTACACCTGCAGTACCGCTGCCGAGAGGGCGTCGACGGCAGGACACAGCAGAGCGTCCGCACGGCCGCTGCGGAGCATGTCCTCGGCCACGCACAGCGCCGCCGCGCCCGCGGCGTGGGCCGCCGTGACGGTGGATGTGGGCCCCCTTGTCCCCAGGAGAATCGCCACCTGGCCCGCCGCCGCGTTGTAAACCGTGTTCGGAAACACGGCGGGGTTGGCTGCGCCGGGACCGCTCTCCAGCACCGGAATGCTGAACTTCTCAAGGCTTTCGACCGGGCCGAGCCCGGTGCCGAGGATCACGCCGATCCGGTCACCGTTGTGCGCGCCGACGTCGAGCTTCGCGTCGTCGAGTGCGCGTCGGCATGCTGCAATGGCGAACAGACCCAGCCGATCCAGTCTGCGACCTTGTTTCGCCGACACAAAGCCAGCGGGGTCCAGGTCCACGCGGGACACTCGGAGTCCGCCTTCCCATTGTCCGCAGTCAATCCCGGCCGCATAGCTGCGCCACAGCGCATGTCGGCTGGCTGCCGATGGGCTGACCACGCCGAGCCCGGTGATGACGATCTCGTCGGGCGGCGGTTTGACGAGTGGGCGGGCGGGCCGTCCGGGCCGCGCGAACGCGATCGTCGTGTTCGCCCCCCCGAAGGCGAAGTTGTTTGACAAGGCGACGTCCATGGGCATCGGGCGGCCGGTGCCGGGAATCGCGTCGAGCCCGCACCCCGGATCGGGTTCGGTAAAACCCGCGGTCGGCGGGGCCACCTGGTCGCGCAAAGAGAGCACCGTGGCGATGCCTTCGATGGCGGCCGCCGCGCCGAGCAGGTGTCCGACCATGGACTTCACGCTGCTCAGCGGGACCTTCTCGGCATGCGCGCCGAGCGCCTGCCGCACCGCGTTGCTCTCCGCCGAGTCGTTCTTCTGGGTCCCCGTGCCGTGACCGTTGATGTAGTCCACGTCATCCGCGTCCAGCCCGCTGTCCGCGAGCGCGGCGACCATTGCCCGTGCCGCACCCTCCCCGCCCGGGTGCGGCGCGGTCGGATGGTATCCATCCGCGGACAGGCCGTAACCGATCACCTCGGCTAGTACCGGGGCCCCGGCGGCGTGCGCCACCGACAGCTTGGTCAGCACCAGCATTCCGCTTCCCTCGCCGAGGCTGAGGCCTTCTCTCCGCCGGGAGTACGGCACGGCCGGGCCGGGAGCCAGCGACTCGAGGCTGTTGAAGCCGGCGAAGACCGTCTCGTTGAAGGCGTCGCTCCCCCCGACCAGCATCGCGTCCGCCCGGTCTGACCGGATCATTTCCAGTGCGTGCGCGATCGCGTGCGCTGCCGACGCGCAAGCGGTGTTCACCGACAGCACCGGCCCTTTCAGCCCGAATTCCGCACTCAGGGCCTCGGCTAGAACCTGCGGCTGGATCATGAGGTACTGGCGCCAGACAGCTTGCTCGCCAGCACGGCTGGCCCGCCAGGCATGCTCCGCGCTGCGGAGTCCGCCGTTGCAGGTGCCCACGACGACGCCCCACCGGGTCGCCGGGATCGCGCCGGAGCTGGCCGGCCCGGCCGCCGGCCTGATCCCGGCGCTCGACATCGCCTCCCGAGCGGCGGTGAGGGCGAAGTCCAGCGTGGCGTCGCGCTCGGGTGACGGGCTTGTTTCGACCTCGCCACCGAGACGGGTACGGTAACCGGTCATGTCCAGACCGCGGACCGGCCTGATGGCGACCCGGCCGTCGATGAGCCCCCGCCACAATCTCTCCGCACTCATGCCCTGAGAGGTAACGGCCCCCACTCCGGTGACGACCACTCGCTCGACGTAATCCATGGGACTCAATCCTTTCTGGGCTGGCGGATGGGGCCGGTGCTCTGCCTCGTCCCTCGGTCCCGGTACCGAATCGCTGCCGCTGATGCGCTCAACTCGGATCCGCCAGAGCCAACGCCACAGCCTGGCCCTCGACGCCTCGAGCGAGCGCGAGCGCGCGCGTAACCCGTGCCTGCCGGGGCTCGCGCGGCACGTAGTCCAGGTCGCACAGGGGATCGGCATGGTCGAGGTTCACTGTGGCCGGCACAGCGCCGTAGTGGATGGCCAGCGCGGCCACGATGACGTTGACCGCGCCAGCCGCGGCGACCAGGTGGCCGGTCTGCGGCTTTATGCTGCTGACCGGTATGGCTGCGGCGGCTGACCCCAGCGCTTGGCGCAGCGCACGCGTCTCGCTGACATCACCTGTCCGCGTCGCGCTGCCATGTGCGGCAACGTACGAGAGATCCTGAGCGCTGACACCACCGTCGTCGAGGGCGCGACGGATCGCAGCCACCAGTCCCCTGCCGTGGGGATCTGTTGTCGGCGGGCGGTGGCAGTCGTTGCCAGCCCCGAATCCGATGATCTCCGCGTAACAGGCCGCCCCGCGTGCCAGTGCGGCATCTCGCTCCTCGAGCACGACGAGCGCCGCGCCTTCGCCGACCAGCGATCCGCTGCGATGTCGATCGAAGGGACGGAACGCGCTCGGGCCGGCGTCGTTATCCGTGGCCAGCATGCCGAGGCTGTCCATTTTCGACATCGGCCACCAGTTCGTGGCGTCGTCGTATCCGCCCGCGATCGCCAGGTCCGCCTCACCGCGCCTGATCGCCCGCATCGCGCGCCCGATGGCAACGGCCCCGCTGTCCGCGGTGCCGGCGAAGTAGCAGTTCGGACCCCGGATCCCGAATTTCTGTGACACATGGTACAAGGCGGCGGACTGGAGCCCCTCGACGAAGAAGAGCGGCGCCATGACGGACGACGCGGTCTGCCCCAGCTTCCGCAGGTCTGGTGTGCCGTCCTCGCTGCGGATCGACACGATGCTCTCAAGAAGATCGTCCAGCCGAGGGATCTCCTTGTTGCCGCCCAGGAACAGGCCCGTGCGATGACCGAGTTCCCCGCCCCCGTTGATGCCGGCGTCCTCAAGGGCGAGTGTTGCGCCCGCGAGTCCCAGTTGGTCACCGCGGTTGAGCATCCGCAACGCCCGCCGCGAGGCGAACCGGAGCGGGTCGAAACCGTGGATCTCCGCACCCAGCTGGGTGCGCAAAGGCGCGGGATCGTAGGCACTCAGGCGCTTGATGGCCGTTCGGCCCGCCAGCAGCGCATCCCAGTTGCTGCGTGGCCCTTCACCCAGACCGGTGAGCAATCCGATCCCGGTGATCATCACCCGCCGGGGCACGCCGGTCATGCGGTCACCTCGGCGCAGTCGCGTTCCAGCACCAGCCGCCGTGCGGTGGCCACCAGCCTTCCTTCGGCCTCGGCCGTCGCAGTCAACTCCATGACCGCGTCCTCGACGTTGGTTACCGATGCGCTGATCACGACCTGGTCGCCCGGCCGGACGAAGTGCCTGAAGCGCACTGCGTGCGCCGAACGCAGTCGCCAGCCATCGCCTCCAGCGATTAGTTCCGCCAGCGAGACCATGCTTTCCAGTAGCAGCACCCCGGGCAGCACGGGAAACCTCGGGAAGTGACTGTCCAGGATCGGCAGTGTCGCTGGCACGTTTCTCACGGCCGTGCCGCGTACTCCAATTTCAAACTGTAGTAGGCGGTCGAGCGAGTTCGGCAGGTGCTGTTGTGGGATTGTCGTCGCCCTCATAGCGTCTTGGCTTTCGTTCGGGACGTGCTCGCCTCGCCTGCCAGGCCACCGACAATGAGTACGGTGTTCGTCCCGCCAAAGGCAAATGCGTTGACCATTGCCGTCCGAACCTGGGCCCGGCGAGCGTTATTTGGCACGTAGTCGAGATCGAGGCCGTGATCCGGAGTGTCCAGGTTGACCGTGGGCGGCACAATGGAATGCTGGATAGCGCCGATTGCCGCGATCATGTTCAGCCCTGCAGCCGCCGAGGTGAGGTGCCCCGCCATCGACTTCGGAGCGCTCACCATGAGCTGATAGGCGTGGTCGCCGAAGACTTTCTTGATCGCCGTCGTTTCCGACACGTCGTTGCCGGGCGTGCTGGTGCCGTGCGCAACTATATAGTCAATGTCGGCAGTCTCCGTCGCCGCGTCCAGCAGGGCGTTCTCCATGGCCTGTATCGCGCCGGAGCCGTCGGGAGGTGAGTCGGTGATGCGCCATGCATTGAGCGTGGAACCGTAGCCCAGGATCTCCGCGAGGACCTCGGCTCCCCGCTCGCGGGCGTGCTCGAGTTCCTCCAGCACGATAACCACGGCGCCTTCGCCGAGCACGAAGCCCGAGCGTCGTGCGTCGAAGGGCCGCGAAGCGCGCTGTGGATCGTCGTTGTATTCGCTGGCGAGAGCGCCGAGCAGGCTGAATCCCAGCACGTCCAGCCAGGTTGTCAGCGAGTCGTAGCCACCCGCGAGCATGAGGTCGGCGTCACCGTCCTGGATCGCGCGGAACGCCTCGCCGATGGCGTGACCTGAGCCCGAACAGGCGGTGCTGACACCGATCATCGGCCCCGTCGCGCGCAGCATCCCTGCCATTGCGCTGGCAGGCAGGTTCCGGCTGTCCTCGAGGGTACGGTGCGGCGGCTGCCGCAGGAACAGCTGGCGATTGCCTGTCGTCATCCGGAGCTGCCCGGTATCGACTAGCAGCTGCAGGTCCGGTCGACCGACGCTTGCGCCCACGGCGACCCCCCGGCGTTCCCTGGGTGGACCGCCGACGGGTACCCGCGCCGCCTGGATGGCTTCGGCCGCCGCCGCGACCCCGAACCGGCCAGCCCGGGATAGGTGCCGCCACCGGATCGCCGCCGGGATGCGTTCGTCCGGGTGGAATCCGCGCACCTGCCCGCCGATGCGCACCGGGAAGCCGTCGGTGTCGAAGGTGGACAGCATTCCGATCCCACTCCGGCCGGCCGCGAGGTTCTGCCACGTGGTGACCGCGTCGTTGCCCAGGGGTGTGACCGCACCACGCCCGGTGACCACCACGCGTCTGGTCATCGTGCGTCCTCCGTCCTCAGCAGCTGCCGGGCCATGCGCTCACCGCTTTCTCTGGCTTCCAGCGTCTCCGCGCCGAGCAGGGTGCACATGATCCCGGCGGTGCGCAGGACCTGGCGGCCGTCTGCTTCGACGAAACCGTCGACGACCGCCGCATCGCCGGTGATGGACCTGATGATCGCGGTGACAGTCAGCACATCCCCCGGCACCACGTCCCCACAGCGCGTGACCTCGTCGACGGACAGGAGTGCGGCTCGCTTCTGGAACTGGCTGCTGAGCATGATCAGCCAGGTCGCCGCCTGGCAGACAGCTTCGAGGATCAGTTCTGGTGGCATCAGCAGACGCCCGGTTGGATCGCGCTGCCAGTAGTCCTCTGCGGCCGAGGTGACCTTTCGACCTGAAATCCTCTGGTGGGATTCCCAGGAATCGATTCTGTCGATCAGGTAGAACCGCATGATCCGTCAGCCGGCCCGCCCGATGCCGAGCTGGGCGCCGAATCCGCCGTCGACCCGGATAATTGCCCCGGTCATGTAGCTCGCACCGGGGCCAGCGACGAAAGTGATAACCTTGGCGATCTGCTCCTTGGCGGCGAACGTGCGCATCGGGATTTGTCTTTCGAGGGCTTTGCCCTTCCCCTTGTCCAACAGCGGTCCCACTAGCTCGGTCGGCGTGAATCCGGGAAGCACGGCGTTTACTCTGACCCCGAACCGCGCGAACTCTACAGCGCAGCACAAGGTGAATGCGTTGATCGCCCCCTTGGACGCCGCGTAACTCGACTCGCCCGTCCAGCCGCCCTCTGCCATCACGGACGACACGTTCACGATCGACCCATCGCGTTGCGGCATGAGATGGGCTATTGCCGCTTGGGTGCAGTTGAGGACGCCACCGAAGTTCACCTTCAAGACACGCCACGCCTCGTCGATGTCCATGTCGAAGATCAGGCCATCCCGGGAGATCCCGGCGTTGTTGACCAGCACATGAAGCCCGCCGAGCTCCTGCTTGGTTCGCTCGACCATGGCCCCGGCCTCGGCAGGCTCCGACACATCCGCCTGTATGGTGACTGCCGTGCCGCCGAGGTTCTCAATCTCCTTCACCACGGCCGCGGCCTCGTCACGGCCCGATCGGTAGTTCACGGCGACGCTTGCGCCCTCGGCGGCCATCGCCAGGGCGGTTGCGCGGCCGATGCCGCGTGACGCCCCGGTAACGAGGGCCACCCGGCCCTGCAATATCACGATGCTGCTTTCCTGGCTCCGGGCATGTCCGGGGCCGGGCTGGAAGGCCAAGGTGCGGCTTCGCACAGCACTGCGGCGAACGCGATGGCAAGGCCCGCGGTATGGGACAGCGAGATTTCCATCGACCGGACCCCGGTGCGGTCCGCGATCGCCCTCGCCGTGCCGACCAGCCGGAGCCGGGGCCGGCCGCCTGCCCCGTTCACGACCTCGACGTCACGCATGTTCACTCCGCCGGCCAGGCCGGTCCCGAGCGCTTTGAGCACCGCTTCCTTGGCTGCGAACCTGGCGGCGAGGTGCTCGTCCGGGCGGCGCCGACCATAGGCGTGCTTGAGCTCCCGCGGGGTAAAGATCTCGCGGGCCAGGCCCGGGTGGGCGGCCAGCTTCGACGCAAGCCGGTCGACGCTGACGAGATCGGCGCCCACAAGCACAGACAGCGTGCTGCATTGGGCTGCCTCAGTGCGCATCGGCTGCGCCCCCGGCACGCTGGGCGACCATCGAGGCCAGATCCTGAACGGTGAACAACGTCATAATGTCGTCGGCGGCCAGCTTGCCCGCTATCGCGGCCTTGTCGATCGAGGGCAAAACCTTCTGCAACTGGTCAAGGCCTGCGGTTGTGAGGAGGCCGTCGGATCCCTCAAACTCCTCATCGGTCAGCTCACCCTGCACGAGATCAGCAATATCGCTGGCCTGGATCTTGACGCCCGACAGACGCTCGATACGGAACAGGGCGTCAAGGAGGTCGATCGACTCTGCTCCCAAGTCTCCGAGAAGGGTGGCGCTAGGCTCCACCTCGTTCTCGTCGACGCCCACCGATTCGGCGACAGCAGTCCGCACGATGGCGAGGTAGTCCGCGGGGGTGTGGGTCATGAGCCTGTCCTTCCTTCCAGCATGTGATTGGTGCTTGCGCTTGCCGTGAAGTGCCGGAGGTGGACGCCGGGCGACGAGCTACGCCAGGTCGCCGGGGCATTCCGCTCATCACGGTAGGAGCGAGATCGCCGCAGGCCAAGACGCCCGATCACCCCTATTGACATCGACCGTTCGATCTGGTAACGCCTCGGCCATTCCCTATGACGCGGCGGCGGCCGTGGCCACGATCCGCTCTCCGACTTCGGGGGCGATCGAGCCCATATGCCCGCCAGGGAACCGCCAATGGCAAGGAAGACGAACCTGGAGGTGTACGGCCGCAGCTCCAAGCTGTGGGAAGCGTACGAGAATGACCGGAAAGGGTCCGTGTTCGCCGTTCCGGTGAACTTCACCGTCACGCTCCTCTCAGGGCGGAAGACGACCGCGGCCGCCCTGGCCCGGCTGATACCGCAGACGGCGTGGGAGACCCGCTCGTGCGGGCGCGGCTGCAAGGGCCACCGCGACTACGAACGGGCCTGGGCCGCGACGGCCTCCCCGCGGCACTGGATGCTGATCCGCCGCAGCCTGCCCGACCCGGATGACCTGGCATTCTTCTACTGTCATGCGCCGGAGGCCGGCCGGTGTCCCTGCCCGTCCTGATCATTCCACTCGTCACGCTAGGAGCAAGCTCACCGCACGCCAAGACATCCGATTACTCTTATTGACATCCGACGCTCAGTCAGGTAGCAGCACCCGGCGGCACCGGCGACGGGTCCGTCCCGCCCCAGCTTCGGCCGTGGCCGGTTGTGGGGATCCTCCGCCACGCCGGCTGTGTCAGCCCTTGCCACATCGCCCCCTGTGGTGACGCGGTCGCTTATGCCGGGCGGCGTTTCGGTGTCCCGGGTGCCTGGCGGAGCAGGCCGTCCTCGCGTACCCGGGTCGCGAGGTCAAGCTTGGTGTAGGTCGGGCGGCCAGCCAATCGGTACTTCTGCTTGATCCGCTCCAGATAATGCTTGGCGGTCGCCGGGCGGATCCCGACCCGCCGCGCGGCGGCATCAAGCGTCATGCCAGCGGCATAGGCGAGCAGTAGTTGCAGCTCCCGTGGGGACAGCCTTGGCCTTGCCGGGCGCTTGTCGTGCGCCATCGCGAACGCGAGCTCGGGTGGGCACGAATCCTGGCCGGATGCGACATCCCGGACGACACCGGCCACCTCGTCGAGATCACGGTCCTTGGTGAGGTAGCCGGCGGCACCTGCCGCGTAGGCAGACATGATCTGACCGGGGTCGGCCACGACGCTGACCACGAGGACCTGCGGCCCGGCCGCGGCGACACGGCGGACGTTGTCGGCCGGGTCGGAGCCGTCGGCCAGCAGCAGGTCCAGCAAAACCACGTCGATCCCGTCCGTCCCGTGCTCCAGTAGCCCGTCAACGGTGTCGGTGGCCGCGACCAGACACAGATCCGTCGCGCCGGCCAGCCACGCTGCCAAGCCGCAAAGCAGCATCCGGTCGTCGTCGACCGCGGCAAGTCCGATCATCTCGGCCACCTCAGCTCAACACACGTTCCCTGACCGGGGGCGGACTCGACCAGTGCGGCGCCACCGGCCTCATGCATCCGGGCGCAGATCGAGTCACGGATCCCGCCGCCGGCGGGGGTATGGGCTGCTGGGAAGCCCGTGCCGCGATCGATCACGCGCACGACGATCCGGCCGCCCTCCTCGGCGGCGGTCAGCCACGCCTTACCGGTCCGGGCGTGCCGGTGCACGTTGTTGAGGGCCTCACGAACGGCCATCGCGATGGCCGTCACGACCGCGCGGTCCAGGCCGGGTGGCAGCGCATCACACATCGGATGCACCCGCAAGCCGACGGCCGCCGCGTCCTCCGCTGCGGCCGCGAGCGCGACGGCTAGGCTGCCTGGACTCACCTGTCCGCCCTGCATCACGAGCCGCAGATACGCCGCATCGCGGGCGCAGCGTGCGCGCACCTCGTCCGCGTGCACATCCAGTACGCCCGTGGCGATCGCGGTGAGCGTAGCAAGGGCAGTATCATGCAGGACCCGCTGTTGCTCGGCCTGTTTCCCGGCAGCGTCGGCAGCGTCGGCGTGGCGCCGGTCGACCGCATCGGCCGCCGAGCACAGCAGCCGGTAGGCGACGGCCGCGCCGAGCGCAAGCACGACCAGCGTCCCGGCATAGGCCAAGAACTCGGTCACGGCGATACCCCCGGGCTCCGGCGGCGCCAGCACCGCGAGGAAATTGACAAACACCAGCGCAGACACCGCGACGGCCACCGCACGCACAGACAGGGCGAAACCGGCAACAACCACCGCGCCCTGCAGGACTCCGTAGCCGAATCTCATCCCCCGCGAGCCCCAGGTGAGCGCGAGCAGCCCGACGGCGGCGGCGAGCATGATGTCGAGCACGGCAAACCTTGACCGGAATCCACCGCACCGCCAGCCGTCCCACAGCAGCAGACATCCCCACACCGCGCTCGCCGCGAGCGCCACGGCCATGGACGCCGCGACGTGATGCCTGCGCCACGTGCAAGCACGGCCGATAGGTTGATCCCCCGCTGCAGGCCAGCGATAGCAACGGCAACGCGCACCACCCGCAGGCCGTCGGGCGTGCGCTTCGCCTGTGGCTCCGGCCGGCCAAAGGTCAGCACTGACATCCCGGGCCTCCGGTTTACAGCCCTGCCTGGCGGACCGGCCCCGCCGTCGGCCGGTGCCGCCTCCACCCATCGGACGGTACTGCCCGAGACGTAGAGGCCAGTGCCGCGACCTGTTCGTAGGTCAGCGCGAGCGTGCGGCCCACGCCGTCGCCCGGGCCGGGGATGCCGACGCCCAGACAACCTGGTCATCACGCTCGCCCGCTGCGCCACCCGCCGCGCAAGGGCGAGGGTGGAGGCGAAGATCGAGAAGATTACCTGGAACACTTGGCTGCGCCATGTCATCAACTGGCAGCTCACCGGTGACACCCCCGAGAGATCACGTGCTGACCTGACCGGGGGCGCGCTGGCCCACGCCAGCCGCCCCACGGCGCTCAGCACTGGGCCCAGCACCGCCCTCATCTGCGAGTCCGGCATCCGGGCTCCCTACCGTGCCGTCGGCCCGCCGTGTCGGGGTATCCCGGGCGATCTGCGGCAGGGTGCACAGCTTGCGGCTCCCCTCTGGGCTGACACGCGTGCTGCACGCACGCCGGGACCAGGGTCCCGCCCTGCAGGTGGGCCATCGCGTAGCCGCGTGCGGCCAGCCGCCGGTCATCGCTGGCGAGCACCGGGTACCACCGCTGCCCACGAGCGAGCCGACTGCCGCGACGGCGGAAATCCTCCTCATCCTCGTCACAACCTCCGTTCGGCCGTGATCCTGTGCGGCTCCGCCTGGCTTCGCGGCGTCTCATCGTGCGCCGCTGCGCGGTGTCTTGGTCTCACTCGCTCTAGACGTATGCCGGGGCCGACTGATTGCAGCCGCGCGCACGGGCATGGCCGCGCACCCGACCGTCCGGGGCGGGCATCCGTCGACGGTGAACGCTGGCAGCGCGTGGACATCCCGCCGGAAGCAAACCCCACCTGCTGTTCGGGCTCGTGGCGGGGATCGTCCTCGCGGTCACTTTCGCAACACATCCAGCGGGACGGCGTCGCCGGCAGCGACGGCAGGTACGTCATGGCATTCATCCTTCCCGGTCAGCCGCGCAGCGGCGGCAGGTGTTGTCACCTGGCTGACACTCCCCGCCTGACCCCGCCAACTGGTGAGTTACCGCAGGAGGTTCCACTGAGCCATCAGAGGGACAGCGGATCAGTGAGGAGAAGCAGATGGACATCGAAGAGACCGACATCGTGGTGATCGGGATGGGCCCGGGCGGTGAGGACGCCGCCGGGCGCCTGGCCGAAGCTGGCCTGCATGTGACCGGGGTGGAGGCCAAGCTGGTCGGCGGGGAGTGCCCGTACTGGGGCTGCGTGCCATCGAAGATGATGATCCGGGCCGCTAACTTGCTGGCCGAGGCGCGCCGGATTCCGGGCATGGCCGGTACCTCCACCTTGGAGCCGGACTGGGCCCCGGTGGCCCGCCGGATCCGGGACGAGGCCACCGACTCCTGGGATGACAAGGTCGCCGTCGACCGGTTCACCGGCAAGGGCGGCCACTTCGTCCGCGGTCGGGGGCGTATCACCGGCCGGGCCGAGGTCACCGTGGGCACGGCCGATGGCCTGCGGGTGCTGCGCGCCCGCCGGGGCATCGTGGTCAACACCGGCACCGAGCCCGCCGTCCCGCCGATCCCCGGGCTGGCCGGGACGCCGTACTGGACCAACCGGGAGGCGATCGAGACCGAGGAGGTCCCAGAGTCGCTGATCGTGCTGGGCGGCGGGGCGGTCGGCGCTGAACTGGCGCAGGTATTCGCCCGGTTCGGCGCCCGGGTGAGCGTGGTGGAGGCGCTGCCCCGGTTGCTGCCAGCTGAGGAGCCCGAAGCCGGGGAACTGCTGGCCGGGGTGTTCGCCCGGGAAAGCATCGCCGTGCGCACCGGCACCCGGGCGGAGCGGGTCAGCCACGACGGCAGCCAGTTCACCGTGAATCTGGCCGACGGCGAGGTGCTCACCGCGCAGCGGCTACTGGTCGCCACCGGCCGCCGCGCTGACCTCGCCGCGCTCGGGGTCGGCACCTACGGCATCGACGACAAGGCGGCGAGCATCGGCACCGATGAGCGGATGCGGGCCGCCGACGGGCTGTGGGCGATCGGCGACATCACCGGCAAGGGCGCGTTCACGCACGTGTCCATGTACCAGGCCGCCATCGCTACCCGGGACATCCTCGGCCAGGACGGCCCGCCAGCGGACTACGAGGCGGTGCCGCGGGTCACCTTCACCGACCCCGAGATCGGCTCCGTCGGGCTGACCGAGGCAGAAGCCCGCGCGCGGGGTCTGGCCGTGCGCACCGGCATCACGCAGCTGCCCTCGTCAGCACGCGGCTGGATCCACAAGGCCGGCAACGACGGGTTCATCAAGCTCATCGAAGACGCTGGCCGCGGAGTCCTGGTGGGTGCCACCTCGGCCGGCCCGGCCGGCGGCGAGGTGCTCGGCGCCCTCGTTGTCGCCGTCCATGGCCAAGTCCCGGTCGCAGGCCTGCGGAACATGATCTACGCCTACCCGACGTTCCACCGCGCCATCGAAGCCGCCGTCGCCGACATGGCCAGCGGCTGACGCGGAGGTGGCTGGCCGCGCTCGCCTGGGCCGCGCTAACCGCCGGGTTCGCCAGCGCAGCGCGGCCTCCCGGAGTACGACCTCTGCCGTGCCTAACGGTGCCAGCCCTAATGCCGGGATGCCCAGGTGAGCGCGGTCACCTGGCCGGGAGGCGTCCAGGCTGGGTCCTTAGGCGCGGAGCCAGGCGATCAGCCGGCTGCGTCACCCAGCCGGGGCGGGTGCGTCCGCAGGGGCATGCCCGCGCCGGCGTGCGCGGCGTGCCAGTACACCCATCCGCCCACGGTGGCACCGTAGAGCAGGTGGCTGAGGAAGAACGGGACCCGCGGGGTGAAGTCCACGATCTCGGTGTTCCACAGCGGGGCGAACCCGTAGAGCATGATCACGTACAGCAGCGCCCCGCCCGCCACGGCAGCGGTCACATACCCGGCGGGGGTGGCCAGCACGCGCAGCCCGGCCCGGATCAGCACCGCCAGCACGACCGCGAATGCGATCCCGGCGGCCGCCGACATGGCCAGGTGCAGGA
>WNFG01002882.1_pt1 | contig 14390 bp, 12 predicted proteins | sample 5400431 | NCBI WGS metagenome assembly WNFG01 (sample SAMN13153346, study PRJNA577476) | soil metagenome | isolation source: 120 cm saprolite under Douglas fir tree site 2 hole 3 replicate 2 | place: USA:California | collected 2015-04-18
GGGTTGCCGGCGGCGTCGCGGACGATCTCGCCCGCCGGAGGGTCGGGCGTATCTTTGGTGTAGCCGACCGCCCGCAGCACGGCGCCGTTCAGCAGGGCGCGGTCGTAGAGGTGCAGCAGGAAGACCGGCGTGTCGGGCGCGACCGCATTGATCTCCTCGATCGTCGGCAGGCGCTTCTCCTCGAATTGATGCGCGGTAAAACCGCCGACCACCCGAACCCATTGCGGCGGCGGCGTGACCGCGACCTGCCGCTTCAACATCGCCATGGCGTCGGCAAGACTGCGCACGCCGTCCCAGCGCAGCTCCATGTTGAAGTTGAGCCCGCCGCGAATGATGTGCAGGTGGTTGTCGATCAGCCCGGGCAGCACGCGGCGACCCTTCAGGTCGACGATTCGGGTCTGCGATCCCCGAAGCGGCATCACGTCTTCATCGCGACCGACCGCGACGAGCCTGCCGCCCGCGATTGCGACGGCGCTTGCCGTCGGGTTGGAACGGTCCAGGGTGGTGAACGATCCGCGATGCAGGATGAGATCGGGCGTCGTTGTCGCGCCGTTCATGAGCGTGCCTATCGGGTTGTGGTGATCGAGGTGGCTTCGGCCTGCTTGTTGGCAACCCTCGCTCGAGGTGCGAGCTGGATCGGCAGTGGATCAGGCGGCTTTGGGCGCCGGACCGGCCTCGGAGGCATGCTCGCCGAGCGCCCACTTGGAGAAGCGCACCTGGATGCCGTACGGCGAATGCGCCCGCAGGATCTCCATCACGCCTTCGTAAGTCTCCGAGCGCGCCCAATCCTGCTGCAGCTCGAAGAGGTACTGGAGAGACGTGATGGGGACCGCGCCGGCCTGGACCACTCTGTCCATGGCGCGATTGTGTGCCTCCAGCGAAACGTCGCCGCAGGCGTCGGCGGGGATGTAGACCTCGAAGCCCTCCTGCAGCAGCTCGAGCGTCGGAAACAGCACGCAGGCCTCCGTCCACAGACCCGCGACGACGATCTTCTTGCGCTTGGTATCGTGGACGGCCTTGCGGAAATTCGCATCGAGCCAGGAGTTTATGGAGGTGCGGTCAATGACGACGTGTTGGGGAAACAGGTTGGTGACTTCCGGCATGAACGGGCCGGAGAACGAGTCCTTGGCGACCGTCGAAATGACGGTCGGGATAGCGAACAGCTTGGCAGCTTTCGCCAGGATCTGGACATTGTTGAAAGTGACGAGCCGGTCATGCGACTGGACGCCTTGATACATCGCGGGCTGATAGTCGATGAGAGCAATCGCGCTATTTTGCGGGGCGAGCATCTCGAGTTTTGACATGGGAGATGATCCTTTCATGATCGTCGTTGAACTTTCGCCGCTTCCGTAGGCCAAGAGCCGACATGGCGGCCATCGCCGGCTCGGTTCCGATCGACTGCTAGGGCAAGTCGAACACCAGGATCTCCGAGCCGTCGGCACGTGACGTGATGGTCAGGGCTGCTTCGCCTTCGATCGCTATGCCATCACCCGCACCCGCAGCCTTGCCGTTGACATCGACTGCTCCCCGCACGACCTGGACCCAGCTCTTGCGGCCAGTCGGCAACGGATGCCTGACGGTGTTGCTCATGCCGAGCAGCGCGTCGTAGATTTCCACGTCCTGATGAATGAGGATCGAGCCGTCGCGGCCGTCGGGCGAGCCGACGAGCCGCAGCTGTCCGCGCTTTTCGGACTCGGCAAACGTTTTTTGATCGTACCTCGGTGCCAGGCCCCGTCGGTCGGGCAGGACCCAAATCTGCAGAAAGTGGACCGGCTCGGTCTTCGAGTGATTGAATTCGCTGTGGCGGATGCCGGTCCCGGCCGACATGATCTGCACGTCGCCCGGCCGTATCACCGAACCGGTACCGATGCTGTCCTTGTGCTCGAGCGCGCCTTCCAGAACGTAGGAAATGATCTCCATGTCCTTGTGCCCGTGGGTGTCGAATCCGGCGCCGGGGCGGACCCGATCCTCATTGATCACGCGCAACGGGCCGAAGCCCATCTGTTTCGGATCGTGGTAATCGCCGAACGAGAAGGTGTGGCGGCTGTCCAGCCATCCGAGATCGGCGGTTCCCCGCTCCGCGGCGGGCCTCACGGTGATCATGGCACGCTCCGAACAGCGACCTCATATTTCGGCCGGCAATGGTGCCGCGGCATCGATTGGGCCGATCTCACGCGCGGCCGCCCGGCTCATCGGCCGCCCGCGTGGACTCGAACAGGAACCAGGCGCGCCGCTCGGCCTCGTCGATCCATGTTTCCAGCAGGCTTGCGCTCGCAACATCGCCGTGCTCGTCGCACAGGCTATGGGTCTCGCGCAGGTTCGCCGCCAGCTCTTTGTTGTCGTCGCGCAACTCGGCGAGCATGTCCAGCGGCGTGACGAAATCCGCGTCGTTGTCCAGGACGCGCTGCAAACGGCCGATATGGCCGATCGAGCGCAGCGTCGTGCCGCCGATCTTGCGCGCACGCTCGGCGATTGCATCGGTGGTGGCGAAGATCTGCTCGGCCTGCTCGTCCAGCAAGAGGTGGTAGTCGCGAAAGTGCGGGCCCGACATGTGCCAGTGGAAGTTCTTCGTTTTCAAGTACAGGGCAAACATGTCGGCGAGCAGAATGTTCAGCGCGCCCGAAATATCCTGCACGGCGTTGGGCTTCAGGTCGGTCGGCGTGTGGAGCGGAGCGGTCCGCAATGCCTTGGCGTCCTGGTATTCATCCGTGGTTCCTCCTGCGTTGACTGACCGAGATCGGTGAGCGTGCCTGCCTACATCCCTGCCTTGACCTCGGGGTGTCAGGCCGTCGGCAAGACAGTACCGGCGCCCACGATCAGGACATTGCGGCGATAAATGGCGTCCCATATCGCCTTTCCGCTCATTGCCGGCCCTTCCATCCGTTGGGCCGTCTCTCTCCGGCGGCAGTGATGGGAAGTGATTTGCTTCAGCAGTCGAGCACGCGGGCCCGACGCTCGCGCGAGCAGCCGCGCGAGAGCACAGAGATAGGAATTGCCAGGGCCTGCGCCAAGCTCGGGGCGCACGCATGGCAGCCGCGACCACCACGAGTTGCCTATTATGTGGGCAGTGAAGATATTGGCGAAGGTAAAGAATGGCATGTTGGCCCGCCGTGCCGCGTCGCTCCGTTATTGACGGCCTAAACCTGTGCGAATCCGCCATCCACAAACAATTCCGTTCCCGTGACGTAGCTACTGTCGTCCGATGCGAGAAACACCACGGCCTTCGCGATCTCATCGGGTGTACCGAGCCTGCCGAGCGGAACAGCGTTGGAAATCATCTTCAAGCGTTGCTGGCCCGTTTCTGACGAAGCCAGCAGGTCACTCAGTCCCGGCGTGTCGATGGAGCCTGGGCTCACGGCGTTCACGCGAATGCCGCGGTCCTTCAAGTCCGTTGTCCATGTCCGCGCGAACGAACGCACCGCGGCTTTTGTGGCGCTATAAACACTATTCGACGACAACCCCTTGCTGGCCACGATGGACGCATTCAGGATGATAGCGGCGCCATCCGGCATCAGGGGAAGCGCCTTCTGCACCGTGAAAAGGAGGCCCTTCACATTGATGTTGAAGATCGAGTCATAGAGCTCCTCGGTTATCTTGCCGAAGGAGGCATACTTCGCAACGCCGGCATTCGCGAACACGATATCGAGCTTGCCCTTCTCCCGCTCGATTTGTGCGAAGAGGCGATCAAGATCGCCAAGGTTCGACACGTCTCCTTGTATGCCGGTTACATTTCTTCCGATTTCCTTTACCGCCGCGGCCAACTCCGGATCACGGCGTGCCGTTATGAAGACGTACGCGCCTTCGTTCACAAACCGCTTCGCCGTCGCCAGGCCAATGCCGCTATTGCCGCCGGTAACGAGCGCAATTTTTCCTTCAAGCTTGCCCATGTATTTCTCCTTGGGTGTCATCTTTCCGTTGCGATCGGCGGCAGCTGCCGCGTTCGCGGATCGAACTGCACCGGAACGGCCCGCAGGGCAGGGCGCTCTTTCGGGAATCCCGTACCGTCACCTATGGCATTCAAAGACATGACGAATTCTCGGCTGTCCTCGGGATTGACATTGCGCGTATATGCGCCTATATAGGTGCATATACGCATTCGTCAAGGGCAGTGATGAAGCGGGAGTCCATGTCATGACGATCGATGTTTTGCCTGACGAGCCCGACCCGGTTCGAGCGGTGCATTTGCCGGGTGGAGAAAAGGTGACGGTCCGGCCGGCGCGCCCGCAGGACACGAGCATGATCCAGGCCTACATACGCGGCCTCTCTCCCGCTTCGCGGCGCAATCGGTTTCTGGGTGCCTTGAACGAGATATCCTCGAGCGAGCTCCATGGCATGACGCACGGCGATCGTTGCAGGCATCCGGCTCTGATCGCCGAGGGTATCGTCGACGGCGCTTGCACAATGATCGGCGAAGCGCGCTATGCGGTGGCGCCCGATGGGCTCAACTGCGAATTCGCGGTCTCGGTGGCCGAGACCTGGCGGCGCAAAACGGTCGCTATGATGTTGGTCGGAATTGTCGCACTTCAGCGGTTTTGTCCAGCAGATCCCGACTCATCGTCCGCGATTGAGGATCAATGTATTCCCCGAGATGTGAGCTTCTCGAGAGCATTTGGGCAACGACGATCACAAGCGCTTCGTGGAGCCGAACGATACTCTCCCTTCGAGGCAGCGAATCGCTTGTCGGGCAGTTGCAAGCTGGCTGGCTGGTGCATAAATCAGGGCCGCTCGCGCGCGACCGCGCTTAGGGAGCGAACGCCATGCGAGGTGGGAAGTTCTCCAGACGGGACGTGCTCAAGGCATCGACGGTGCTGGCCGCTGGCGCCGTCCTTCCGGAGCCGCTCAAGGCCGCCGCGCCGGAGCCGAGCGCCGTCAGCCCGGCCTTGATCCAGGCCGCCCGGAAGGAAGGCGCGGTCGCGTTCTACACCGCAATGGACATTCCGGTCGCGGAAAGCCTCGGCAAGACGTTCGAAGCCAAGTATCCCGGCATTGCCGTCCGCGTGAAGCGATCCGGCGCAGAGCGGGTGTTCCAGCGCATCGGCAAAGAAGAGGAAATCCGGCTCCATGAGGTCGATGTCGTCTGCAGCACCGACGCGGCACATTTCGTCCATTGGAAGCGCGACGGCTTGCTCGCGCCTTACGTGCCGGAGGACGTAGCCAGGCACCTGCCGGCCGAGCAGGTCGATGTGGACGGCATGTACGCAACCGTGTTCGCCATGCTCAGCCCCATCGGCTACAACACCAATCTGGTCAAGCCTGAGGATGCGCCTAAGAGCTTCGCCGACCTGCTCGATCCCAGGTGGAAGGGCAAGATCGTCAAGGGTCACCCGGACTATAGCGGCACGATCCTCACTGCGACGTTTCAAATAGCGCGCGATCTCGGCTGGTCTTATTTCGAGAAGCTCGCCCAGCAGAAGGTGATGCAGGTACAGTCGGCGCTCGATCCGCCACATAAGCTCGCCCTCGGCGAGAGCGCCGTGCAAGCCGACGGCGCCGGCTCCAACCTGCTGCTATTGAAGGAGCGGGGCGCGCCGGTAGAGGCCGTCTATGCGACCGAGGGCACCCCGGTGGCTAGCGCTCCGAGCGGTGTCTTCCAGAGCGCGCCCAATCCCAACGCGGCACGGTTGTTCCAGAGCTACCTGTTCAGTGCCGAGGCGCAGCAGATCCTGGTCGGCGCCTCCGCTATGTGCTCACTTCATGCGCTTGTGCAGGAGAAGCCCGGACGCAGGCCGCTGTCCACGATCAAGCTCATGAAAAGTGATCCAGCGGCGATGGAAGCGCAGAGAGAGGAAATCAAGGCACGCTATCGCGAGATTTTCGGCGCGTGATGAATGAATCCTCCCTGTCTTCGGTTCTCGCAACAGGAAGGCGGGCACGCTTCCAGGCCGGCGCGATGCTCCCCGGCAGTCTGCATCCCTGGCCGGTGATCTTGAGCCGCGGCCACGCTGATCGCGGTCGTGGCCCCCCTTGACATCGCGAGTGTGATGAATTATTAAATTCATCAGTAGTCACATGGCTGGAAACCGAGCCACGGCAAGATGAATCGGCAGGCCAGAACCAAGCCCGACGACACCCGCGAGCGGATCATGGCGACCGCGGAGGCGCTGTTCCGGCGATTGGGCTTCGCCAAAACGGCGGTCGCTGACATCGCCGCCGAGCTGCGCATGTCGCCCGCCAACATCTATCGCTTCTTCGATTCCAAGAATGCGATCGTCGAGGCGATCTGCCGGCGATGCTTGTCGGCGGTCGAGGAGAGGGCCTGGGCCGTTGCGCGCTCGAAGGCGCCGGCGGCGCAGCGCATGGAGCGACTGATCCTCGAGATCCTGGCGTATCATAAAGAAAACCTGGTCACCGAGCACCGTGTCAACGAGCTCGTGGTGGCGGCGATCGAGCATAGCTGGGACACCATCCGCGCGCACAAGGATGTCATGCGGAACGTCATTGAACTGGTCCTGCGCGACGGCATCGATGCCGGCGATTTCGAGCCGGTCGACCCGCGCGAGACCGCCGAGCTGATCATGCGCTCGCTCGTGCCTTTCACCAATCCGCTCGTGGTCGGTCAATGCCTGGAGGAGGGCGACGACCTCGAGGCTCAGGCCCGGGCATCGGTCCGCTTCCTCCTGCGCGCCATCACTCCCCGCCGTTAATCCAATGTTGCAGCCAGGCGACGCCCAACCCGTGTCTAAAAAGTGACGAAATACGATTTTCGTCAGACATCACAATTTGGTGAAGGAGCGCTACCCATGCACGCTTCAATCGCAAAATTCGCGGCTATCGCAGCGCTGCTCCCCTTGCTCGCCGGGTGCGGCGATCAGGCAATATCCGCCAACGACAAGCCCGAACGTCCGGTGCAGGTTCAGCAGATCGCCTTCCGATCGGAGGATGCGAGCCGCGAATTTGTCGGCGTCGTGCGGGCCCGCTACGAGACCGATCTCGGTTTCCGCGTCGCCGGCAAGATCACGGCCAGGATCGTCAATGTCGGCGATCGAGTCCGCGCCGGTGACGTGATTGCGCGGCTTGATCCGCAGGACCTCAAGCTTCAGGTCGCAAGCGCGGAGGCCGAGTTGGCTGCGGCCATGTCGAGCCTCGCGCAGACCACGGCCGATGAACAGCGCTTCGCCACCCTGCGGGCGCGCGGCTACGCGGCGGTCGCGGACTACGAACGCAAGAAGGCGGCCAAGGACGAGGGAGAGGGCCGGCTCGAACGCGCGCAGCGGGCGCTCGACCTCGCGCGCAATCAGCTCGCCTATGCGGAGCTCAAAGCCGATGCCGACGGCGTGATCACTGCGACCCTCGCCGAACCCGGCCAAGTCGTCGCCGTCGGCCAAGCCGTGGCGCGGCTTGCGCACCGCGGCGCGATGGAAGCGGTGGTCGCGCTTCCGGAGACGTGGCTCGGCGAGGCGCGCGCATCGCATGCCACGGTCAAGCTGTGGGCGGGGCCGGAGCGGCGGTTTACCGCGCGGCTGCGCGAGCTGTCGCCGCAAGCCGATCCGCTGACCCGCACCTACGCCGCGCGCTTCACCATCGAAAATCCCGACGACGCAGTCGCGCTCGGGATGACCGCAACCGTGACCCTGTCGCACGCCGGCGACGTTTCATTCGCGAAGCTTCCGCTCGCGGCAATCTTGAATCGTGGGGCGGGCCCGTCGGTGTATGTGGTCGACCAGTCGGGCGGGCTTGAGCTGCGGCCGGTGACGGTTGCGTCCTTCACCGGGGACGTGGCGCTCGTCACCTCGGGGGTGAACGACGGCGAGCGCGTCGTCACGCTCGGCGTACAGAAGCTCGACCCCGGTCAAAGGGTTCGCGCGATCGATCAGCGTTGACTCCCCGACCGGGATCCAGCGGGGGAAGAATCGACAGGAGTCCGGGCCATGACGCGATTCAATCTCTCTGAATGGGCGATCACGCATCGGGCGCTTGTTCTGTTCATGATCCTCGTTCTCGGCGCGGCAGGGGTCTATTCGTACTTCAGCCTTGGGCGTGCCGAAGACCCCTCCTTCACGATCAAGACCATGGTCATCAGCGTCGCATGGCCCGGCGCCACCGCGACCGAGATGCAAACCCAGGTCGCCGACAAGGTCGAGAAGAAGCTGCAGGAGCTCCCATACCTCGATCGCGTCGAAAGCTATTCGCAGCCGGGCGTTTCCTTCATCCAGGTTTACCTCATCGACAAGACGCCGCCCGCCAAGGTGAAAGACCTCTGGTACCAAGTCCGCAAGAAGGTCGGCGACATCAAAGGCGATCTGCCGGCCGGCGTCGTCGGCCCGAGCTTCAACGACGAGTACGGCGACGTCTATTCGGCAATCTATATGCTGACCGCCGACGGCTTGAGCCTCGCGGAGCTCAAGGCGCGCGCCGAGGATATTCGGCAGCGGCTCCTGCGCGTGCCCGACGTCAATAAGGTCGATATCATCGGCGAGCAGCCCGAGAAAATCTTCATCGAGCTCAGCCACGCCAAGCTTGCGACGCTCGGCATCACCCCGCAGCAGATTTTCGACAGCGTCGCCAGGCAGAACGCGGTCACCTCGGGCGGCTCGGTCGACACCTCGGCGGACCGCATCAATCTGCGCGTCACCGGGGCGTTCTCGGGCGTCGATGCGATCGCCGCGGTGCCCGTGCAGGTCGACGGCCGCGTCTTCCGGCTCGCCGACATCGCGACGGTCAAACGCGGCTACCAGGACCCGGCGACCTTCATCGTGCGTGAAGGCGGCAAGCCCGCACTCGGCCTTGGCGTTTCCATGCAGGACGGCGCCAACATCATCACGCTGGGCGACAGTCTCAAGACCGCGATGGATGCGATCCTTGCCGAGCTTCCGGTCGGCATCGAGGTAACGCAGATCGCCGACCAACCGAAGATCGTCGAGCATTCGGTGTCGGAGTTCGTTGAAACGTTCATCGAGGCGCTCGGCATCGTCCTCCTGGTGAGCTTCCTGTCGCTCGGCTGGCGCGCCGGCATCGTGGTCGCGCTGTCGGTCCCGCTGGTGCTCGCCATCGTGCTCACGATCATGTATGCCGCCGGTATCGACCTTCATCGCATCACGCTCGGCGCGCTGATCATCGCGCTCGGCCTTCTGGTCGACGACGCGATCATCGCCATCGAGATGATGGTGGTGAAGATGGAGCAGGGCTGGGACCGCTCCCGCGCCGCGACCTTCGCCTGGACCTCGACGGCGTTCCCGATGCTGACCGGCACGCTGGTCACCGCCGCGGGATTCCTGCCGGTCGGTTTCGCCAAATCGAGCGCGGGCGAATACGCCGGCGGCATATTCTGGATCGTTGGCCTCGCCTTGCTTGCGTCTTGGATCGTGGCGGTCTTGTTCACGCCCTACCTCGGGCTCAAGCTCTTGCCCGATCTCGCCAAGCCCGGTGCGCACAGGAATCCGGACGCCATCTACGACACCCGCATTTACCGGGCGCTGCGGAAGGTGATCGAGCTCGCATTGCGTCGGCGCGCCACGGTCGCCGGTGTGACTGTGCTGATGTTCGTCGCGGCGATCGCCGGCTTCGGCTTCGTGCAGCAGCAGTTCTTCCCGACCTCGACGCGCACCGAGCTGTTCTTCGAGCTGCGGCTGCCCGAAGGCACCGCCATCGGCGTCACCGACGCAGCGGCCAAGAAAGGCGAGCTGCTGCTGTCCGGCGATCCCGACATCGACACTTACACCACATATGTCGGCCAGGGCTCGCCGCGCTTCTGGCTTGGGCTCAACCCCGTGCTGCCGAACCCGAGCTTTGCCCAGATCGTCATCGTGACGACGGACCTCGACGCCCGCGAGCGGCTGAAGGCCCGGCTCGAACGCGCGCTCGCTGACGGCGCATTGCCGGAGGCAAGGACGCGGGTGGATCGCTTCAACTTCGGCCCGCCGGTCGGCTTCCCGGTGCAGTTCCGCGTGATTGGACCCGATCCAATGAAGGTGCGCGCGATCGCGGATCAGGTGCGTGCCGTCATGGCTGAAAACCGCAAAATCGTCGACCCGCATCTCAATTGGGGCGAACAGGTCAAGTCGATCCGCCTCGACGTCGATCAGGATCGCGCGCGCGCGCTCGGCCTCACCCCGCAGGACGTGTCGCAGATGCTGCAGACGCTGCTCACCGGCTACACCGTGACGCAGTATCGCGAGGGTATCGAGCACATCGACGTGATCGCCCGCGCCGTTCCCGCGGAGCGCCTCGAGCTCGACCGCCTGCCGTCCCTCACCATTGTCACGCGCAACGGCATCGCGGTGCCGTTGTCGCAGATCGCGCGACTGAACTACGAGTACGAGGAGCCGATTCTGTGGCGGCGCAACCGCGACATCGTGCTCACCGTGCGCGGCGACATCGTCGACAAGGTACAGGCGCCCGACGTCACCAACGAGGTTCTGCCGAAGCTTGCGCCGGTGAAGGCCGCCCTTCCGTTCGGCTATCGCATCGAGACCGGCGGTTCGATCGAGGAAAGCGTCAAGGCGAACGGCGCGCTCGTGCTGGTGTTCCCGGCGATGGCGCTCGCAATGCTGGCGCTGCTCATGGTTCAGCTGCAGAGCTTCTCGAGACTCGCCCTGGTGTTTGTCACGGCCCCCCTCGGCTTGATCGGCGCCACGGGAGCCTTGCTGGTCTCGAACCGGCCGTTCGGCTTCGTCGCGCTGCTCGGCCTCATCGCGCTCGCCGGCATGATCATGCGCAATACCGTGATACTCGTCGATCAGATCGACCGCGACATCGCCGCCGGCCACGGGCGGCATCGCGCCATCATCGACGCCACGGTCCGCCGCGCCCGTCCGGTGGCGCTGACCGCATTGGCCGCGATCCTCGGCATGATCCCGCTCGCCGGCAGCGCGTTCTGGGGGCCCATGGCGATCACGATCATGGGCGGGCTGATGGTGGCGACGGTGCTGACGCTCCTGGTCGTGCCGGCGCTCTACGCGATGTGGTTCCGGGTGCGCCTTGATGAGCCCGTGGAAGCATCCTCCATCCAGCTCGAGCCGGTGGATGAATCGGACTGGGAGGCAGTCCCGTTGCGGATCGCCGCAGAATAGCAGGAGGTGTCGAAGATGATGGCACTGCTGGCAATCGGCCGACGTATCGGAAATCGAGTGAGCTGGCGTCGACGCGAACCGATCATCACGGAGATCTTGTCCGATTCCATCGTAAAGGCCGTGATGGAAGCGGATGGAGTCGATCCGGACGTGCTCGAAGCGCAACTGCGGAACATGGCCCGGAGATTATCCGATGGCCTGTAGCTCAAGCAAGTCGACCAGGTCGTGGCGCGCAGAGCCTGGCAACATCATCATATCGCTGTTCTTGTTTTTCCTTCGCCGCTCATGACTTTGCCTGCGTCGATCTCTCGCCGAGGAAATCGATGGCCAGCTTCGGAACGATGAGGCCGAAGCTCATCGCTAGAACGATGATCATGGCGGTCATGCCGTCGGCGATCGTCGCGCTCATCAGCTCCACCGTCGTCTGCGCGCCGCCGGCAATTTGCACAAGGCCGCTCGCCATCCTGAAAAGCAGGACGCCCGGCATCATCGACACCACGGAGGCGAAGCCGATGGCGGCGAACGGCATGTGCCGGCGGCGCGCGACCGGGGTGAGGATCAGCCCGGCGATGAGACAGGCGACGAAGGCGCCGGTCGCGGCGCTGGAATCGAGCACCGCGAGCGCCCCCCACCGCAGCGCGTGGGCCAGCATGCCGACCGCCACCGGCCAAGTCAGCATGTTGAGCGGGGTCGCGAAGAAGACGCTGTAGGAAGCGACGGCGACGCCGGCGGCGATCACGTCTTGCCAGAACGGGACGGCGCGGCCGGCTTCATCGACCGGCAGGGAGACGCCGAGCAGGGCGAGTCCAAGCAGCAATCCCGTCGAGATCGCCACGACGACGAGCACCGCATAGACCAGGCGGGCGGCGCCGAGATGGATGCGGCCATGGATGAGGTCCAACGCGCCATTGAGCACGTGCGGTCCCGGCACCAGGACCATGCATGGGCAGACCGCGACAAGGCGCAGCGACGAGCTCAGCTGGGTGCGAACCGCGAGCGCGCCGATGACGCCGGCGAGCAGCGCCGCGCAGAACGGTTGGATGAAGACGTTTGCGCTCAACTCCGCCAGGCCGCGACGCAGAACAGCGCCGCCGGCGGCGCTCACGAATATCAGCAGCGCAGGAAGCAGATGCTCGATACCGAAGATCACCGACAGCGCCATGGCACCTGCCGCGGCCGCGAGCGTGAAAAGCCAGATCGGAGCCGGTGGCGCCCGCGAGATCGCGCCGATCGCCGCCATCGCAGCGTCCGGCGCGAGCCGACCGGCGACGACGTCCTCGATTGCCCGCATCGTGGAAGCGACCCGATCCATGTTCACGCCGGTAGGATCGGCCGGCACTTGCGAGATCAGTCGGCCGTCCTTGTCCTCGCACGCAATGTGCAGCTCCCCCCAACGCGGCATGATCTTGGCGCGCAGTCCGAGCGCCTGGCCGAGCCGTTCGCCCGCGGCCACGGTCTGGTCGGTGGCCTGGCCGTTGCCGTAGAGAACCCGGGCGAAGGCGAGGACGAGATCGGAACGCTCCTCCAACGTCATGCGAGCTTCTCCCGATCCGTGCGCTCGAAAGCGGCAAGCTCATTGGGAAGCCCGCCATCCGACCCGGATCAACCTAGAGCATTTTCCGATGAGATTGATGCGCAACCGCGCCACATACTCGGTGTGTTCCCTCCCCGCTTGCGGGCAGGGCAATCGCATATGACCGAGCGGCTTATCCCTCCCCCGCGAAGCGGCTAGGGCATCTACACACTTTAGCGGCATATTGACTCGGGGAGGCTGGACGCGATTCCCTCGTGGCGAGCGGAGTGATTCGCTGGTCGAGTTGATTCGGCTGGAGGGTCACGGATGCAAACCACAGAGAATTGGTCACTGGGCCACTTTGGGGATCGCCGTCTTGACAAAGGGGGGCGGCGTTTCTCCGTGCCATGCTTTGCGCGCGCAGTGTTTGCCTGCGCCGGATCGCAGGCGGTGTGTGGCGTCAGCAGATGCGCTTTTGGCGTTTCATGGCCAATGCGCGCGTGACGGTTGAAAAACTGATTGAAGGCTGGAGCGAGCAGACGCGGGTCGCGGTTTGTGACCGTCACGTCTTGGCGATTCAGGATACTAGCGACATCAAGTTTTCCACGACTGCAGACGACCGGCGCGAGCTGGGAAAGGTCGGGAAAGGCAATGTTTTTGGCGTGCTCCTGCACGCGATAATGGCCGTTGATGCGGATACCGGCATCTGTCTTGGGCTTGCCGGCGGCAAGGTGTGGACGCGCAAGGGCGACGTCAAAGTTCCGCATGCACGGCGCGCCTTGGCGGACAAGGAGTCGGCGCGCTGGGTTACGACGGCCGCGCAGGCCAAGCAGGTTCTGGCGCAGGCCCGCATGATCACTGTGATCAATGATCGGGAGGGGGACATCTATGCCCATTGGGCGCGCACGCCCGAAGCTGATGTCCACCTTCTTTCCCGGGTCATGCACGACCATGCGCTGGTCAAAGGCGGAACGCTTTGCAAGGCGGTCAAGCGTGTGCCGTTTTCCGCCAAGGCGGTGGTTGACGTGCCCAAACGGATGGACCGTGGTCCGCGCAAGGCCCATCTCGCCCTTCGTTTCGGAGCCGTCGTTCTGCAACGGCCGAAAAACACCAGAGAAAAGGATTTGCCCGAAAGCGTGGCGCTCAACTTCGTGGAGGTCATCGAGCAGCATGCGCCCACAGGCGCAAAGCCCATCCATTGGCTCCTGCTGACGACCCATCCGGTCGGCAGCGTCGCCGATGCCTGGCAGATCGTCGCCTGGTACAAGCGGCGCTGGATCATCGAGCAATTCTTCCGTTCGATGAAAACCCAGGGCCTGCGTATTGAAGATAGTCAGCTTGAAACCGCCGATCGGCTTATGAAGCTGGTGGCTGTCGCCGCCAAAGCGGCAACCATCGTCATTCAGCTCGTTCAGGCCCGCAATGGCGACGATGTGCTTCCAGCAGGCTTTGCTTTCTCTTCGGAAGAAATCGAGGTGCTCGATGCGATCAACAAAGACCTGCAGGGCAAGACCGAGCTTCAGAAAAATCCGCATCGCAAAAAAACTCTCGCCTGGGCCGCATGGGTCATCGCCAAGCTCGGCGGATGGAGCGGATATGCCTCCCATAAACCGCCAGGACCTATTACCTTCCACAATGGTTTGGCGCATTTCCAAGCTCTCGCTGGCGGATGGGCTCTCAAACATGTGTAGATGCCCTAGCCGCTTCGCGGGGGAGGGAGCAGACCGAGTCTGCCGCTTGCGCTGATGCCAATTCACCCGAAACGTGCTCTAGAACGCACGACTCGCACAAATGACTTAACTCATGGGGGAGAAGCCATGAACGTGATCCAGCCACCGCAACCCGTTCTCGACAAGCGCGGCGAGCCG
>WNFG01002889.1_pt1 | contig 14380 bp, 6 predicted proteins | sample 5400431 | NCBI WGS metagenome assembly WNFG01 (sample SAMN13153346, study PRJNA577476) | soil metagenome | isolation source: 120 cm saprolite under Douglas fir tree site 2 hole 3 replicate 2 | place: USA:California | collected 2015-04-18
AATTAACGAGTGAAGTCGCGGCCTGGGAAGCGCCGCGCAACGAAGATCAAGTGCATATTCGGTGGCGTTTCACCATCGACCAGGCGCGTATCAAGCTCCACAAACTCTACCCAGAGATTCAAAACTGACGAGCTACTAGTCGACTCCACGAGTCCACTAGTCGACTCCACGAGTCCACTAGTCGACTCCACGAGTCCACTAGTCGACTCCACGACCTCACTAGTGGACTCCACGAGTCCACTAGTCGACTCCACGAGTCCACTAGTGGACTCCACGAGCTCACTAGTGGACTCAGGGTGTGCGCCGCAACGTAGGCCGGACTCGCCAGTCCGATTGGCCATGCACGGAACCGAGTCAAAAAACACACTCCGCGAGTCCGGCAACGCAGTCTGGGAGTGAGACAACCCTCCTTCGCTCTGCATCTCCACGACGGCCGGGATCGTGCCCCAGAGATTCTTTTGCTTCGCCGACGACCAGGCATCGGCCCACTCACCCATCGAGGACGATGGCGTGATCGGATAGATGGCGATCACCTCATTCATCGCGTAGGCGATGCGGGCCACGGCTTGTTTGCCGTCGACCATGGCAGTCGTTTCTGTTTGCGGACTGAGGACCTCGGCGAGCGACATGGCGGCGCGTCTCCTTCGAACTGCAAGGTACGTCGCGGCCGAACACAGACGGATGACGCGCGTCAAGGGGACGGGTGATGGAGATCACACGAGGTTCACGCGGAGAGGCGGAAACGTCTCCAGCGCCGGCGGAGCCGGCGATAGATCGTAGCCCCCGGTTTCAACCGGGGGTTTCGTGGTCGCCCAAATTGCAAGCCCGCTTTAGCGGGCGACAGAGCCGGCAGGTGCGGATGTCTTGGCGGAATGCACCTCCGATTCTGCCGCCCGCTAAAGCGGGCTCGCAATCCGGGGCGACCTCGAAAACCCCCGGTTGAAACCGGGGGCTACGATCTCAAGCCGGCTTCGCCGGCAAAACGTCCAAACTCCAGTGCGGAGACGCGAAGCGTCTCCGCGAGAAGAAACGCCCTACCTCGCCAGCGCGATCTCTCGCATGCACTCGTAGCACGAGCTCACGTCTTCGCTCAGCAGGCGCAGCACGCCGAACAGCAGGGCCGGCGAGGTCTCCAGGAGCTTGTGGAACGCGGCCTCGTCGACGTAGCCGAGGTCGCTCGTCGAGCGGACCGTGGCGGTGTAGTCGTGCGGGCGGTGTGAGAAAACGGAGCTCAGTCCGAGGATCTGGCCGGTGTGGGCGACGCGGAGTGTTTTGGCGCGGCCGTCCTTCGCCGAGAAGATCAGATCGACGTCTCCCGAGTGAATCACGTAGACGCCGCGTGGATCCTCCCCTTCGTAGAAAAGCGTTCTTCCCGCGGGCCAGACTTCGATGGCCTGATGGTGGAGCAGCGTCGATTCGAGCAGATGTGGTTCTACAGCAAGTTCGGTCGTCACGGGCTCACCTCACTGGCGAAGATAGAGGGGAGCCTCTAACGCCGCTGTGACAACTGGCACACGAGATGGTGCGTTTCGTCTCACACCGTGACCATGTCGCTCAGTTGCTGATGCTCGCGGATGAACAGATTCGAGCCCTTGATCTCGATCATGTGCTTCCTGCGCCAGTCGCTGAAGATACGGGTCACGGTCTCGCGCGTGGTGCCGATCATCTGCGCGATCTCTTCGTGCGTGAGCAACACCTGGAGGCGTGTGCCGCGCGGCGTTTCGTCGCCCTCTTTCTCACACCAGTCGAGGATGAGCCGGGCCAGCTTCTCGCTGGTCGTCTGCGACAGCCCGAGGGAACGGATCTCGCGCTGCGCGGAGTGATACTTCTCACTGAGCTGCTGCGCGGCGTGCATACACGCTTCCGGATGGCCGTTCAGAAGGCGCATGAAATCGTCGCGTCCGATGAAGTTGAGCTGCGCGGTCTCGAGCGTCTCCGCGGAGAGCTCGTAGGGACGGCCGAGAATCGCTCCGCTCGCGCCGAGAACCTCGCCCGGACCGGCGATCCGCACGATGAGCGTGCGCCCTTCGCTCGAGGACGTCGTCAGCTTCACACGTCCGCTGCAGATCACGAATACGCCGCGTGGATTTTCCCCTTCCACGAACAGGGTCGATCCTTTCGGGTAGACGCTCGTGAACTTCACGGCGTCCATGCAGTCGGCGCAAGAGTTGTGAATGGCCAGGTTGTAGGGGGTAGGCATATCGCACCTCATCTTTCGTGCGACCAGCGTCACACGTCGATGTGATGCGCTGCGCCACCCCACGCGGTAGGTAGGTCATCAAAGGTGGGTGGGACCGAACCGCACGGATTCACGGTCTCATCATTCGGGATTGACGGCACTCTGATCGAAACCGGTTACACTAGCGCGGGTCCAAAATCGTTTTCCCATAACTCGCCGGGAGAGGGTGCTGGCTATTTTTTAGCTTCCAGCACTTTGTTCCGGCATTTTACGAGGTCCAACTATGCGCCGTATCTCTGCGGTTTTTGTCTCTTTCCTCGCACTGCTGGCCCCGGTTGCCGCGAACGCCGCGGTGACCCTGACGATCGCGCCGGTCTCCTGGAACGTCGTCGGTCTCGACAGCAACACCCCAGCCACCGGGCCCAGCAACTTCCCGGTCGGCGCGCGCGTCTGCAGCAGCGTGGCCACCACGAACGTCGCCGTCAATCACGTCTGGGACACGGCGAACGCCTTCGTCGATCTGCGTGCCGGCTCGCTCACTACCATCACCATTCCGTCCATCCCTGCCGGGCAGTGCAAGGACGCATTCTTCGAGGTGGCGGTCGTCAAGACGGCGGCGGCGTTCGACACCACCCGCCGGTATCACATCACCGCCACCGACCTCTCCGGCACCATCTCGACGACGACGCCGCGCGAGATCTATGTGGAGCACCTCATCTCGCAGAACCGCAACTCCGTCTCCGACGTCAAGTTCGGAGCGACGATCCCCACCCTCGTCTCCGTCCCTGCCGGTGGGTCGATGGCCATGGTGGTCGGCAACACCTACGTCATCCAGTTGCTCGGGGGAACGGCCACGCAGGGCTACAACCAGTTCGAGGCCTTCATCAACTTCCCCAACACCATTTTCCAGGTCCTTTCGGTCTCGACGACCTACTCCGCCGATGACTCGCCCTTCGTTCCGGGCCCCTTCCCCACCGCGAGCGACAAGCTCTACGCCGATGCCTGTCTCTGGGAAAACGATCCGAACAGCCCCAACTACCGCTCGTGTGTCGGCGGCGATTTCAAGGCCGGAGGCAACACCGTCATCACCACGTACACGATCAAGATCGTGAGCGGTGGCGGCACCAGCCAACCCCTCAACACGCTGCTCTACGATTTCTCCGGCAGCAGCTACCACTACAACGCCGACTTCACGACCGGCGCACGGATCGCGAACGTCATCGATCCGACCTCGGCCACGATCGCCAAGAGTTTCAGTCCCAACCCCACGTCCCTGAACGGCGTCTCCGCGCTCACGATCACGCTCACGAACCCGAACGCCGGCACGGTGGGCGGCTACAACTTCGTCGACAACCTCCCGGCCAATCTCGTCGTGGCCACCCCGCCGTCAGCGACGACCACGGGATGCGGCGCACCGACCCTCACCGCCGCCGCCGGATCGAGCTCGATCTCGTTCTCCAACGGCACGCTCGCGGCCAACAGCAACTGCGTCATCAAGGTCAACGTCACGCCGAGCGCGACCGGATCGCTGGTGAATACCACCAACCACCTCTTCATCGACACTGCCGACACCGGTCACAACGCCACGGCAACGCTGACGGTCAACAACGCACCGCCGCCGGGCACAGGGCTCTGCGGCCTGACACTGGCGAAGTGGACGTTCCCGACCGGCTTCACGCTTACGTCGCCAGCACCGTCGACGAACAACGTCGGCACGGCGCAGGCGGAGCCCGGCCCCGGCCTGTCGAACCCAACCCTCCAGGCTACGAACAGCACAACGACTGCGGACGGCACGTCGTCGTGGGGATCGAACGGCTCCATCACCACCGGTTCCACACTGGTCACGGCGAACGACGACTACTACGAGTTCGCCATCAACACGACGGGCGTAACCAGCGTGACGCTCAACTTCGACGCGTTGGAAAAGACGCCGAACGGCCCGAAGGGGCTGGCCGTTTTCTTTGGCACGACGACGAAGCCCGCCGGCACGAGCGAGCCATCCGCTTCGATCTTCAACAACGCCACCGCAATCACATCGGCCAATACCTGGCAGACCTTCGGCCCGATCACCGTCAACAGCGGCCTGAACTCGTCGGGTCTCACCTTCTTCCGCATCTACCCGTTCAACTCCGGCAACACGAACGCCGGCTCCGACAGCAACATCGACAACGTCGCATTCACCGGCTGCATGGCCGCTGTTCAGCCGACGATCACCAAAGCCTTCTCACCGAATCCGGTGGCGGTCAACGGCGTCTCGACGCTGACCTTCACCCTCACCAACCCCAACTCCGCTCCGCTCACCGGCGCGAAGTTCACCGACTCGCTCCCGTCCGGCGTGCAGGTTGCCGCGACTCCGGCCGCGAGCACCACCTGCGGCGGTTCGCCGACCTGGGCTCCGGCCGCTGCCGCGACCAGTCTCGCCTTCGGCCAGACCACAGGCGGCACCATCCCCGCCAGCGGCTCATGCACCGTCAGCGTCAACGTCACCGCCACCAGCGCCGGACCGCACAGCAACGTCAGCGGCACCCTCTCGACGACCGAGAGCGGCACGAACATCAGCAGCGTCGGCAGCGCCACGCTGACCGCGCTCCTGCCGCCGGTCATCGCCAAAGGATTCAATCCGACGCCGATCCTCGCCGGCGGGACGTCGACGCTGACGTTCACCATCACCAATCCCAATCAGAACGACGCCATCAGCGGCGTCGCCTTCGGCGACACGTTCCCGACGTCGCCCGGCGCGATGGTGGTCGGACCGTCGCCTACTCCGACAACCAACGGCTGCGGCTCCCCGACCTTCTCGCCGGCCGCCGGTGCCGGCGCGATCTCCTTCTCCGGCGGAACGATCGCCGGCGGAGGCATCTGCACCGTCAGCCTTCAGGTCACCGCCCCCGCGGTCGGGACCTACAACAACACCAGTGGCAACGTCTCGTACATCATCAACGCCGCCACCGTGAACGGGAACACCGCCAGCGGGTCGCTCGTCGCCGGCACGCCGCATCCGTCGATTGGGTTACTCAAACAAATCAGCTCGAGCGCCAGCGGCCCCTGGTCGACATTCCTCCCGCTCAGCTCCGGCCCGGTCTTCTATCGCTTCACGGTGGAGAACACCGGCGATGTTCCGCTGAGCCCGATCAGCCTCACCGACAATACGGTCGACGTCTCGGCATGCAATGCCAGCTTCTCCTCCGTCACGCTGCCCGTGGCCGTGGCCGCCAACGACAATCACATCATCACCTGCGTAGCCGGACCGGTCGCGACCACGCCCGGGTCGCATACGAACACGGCCCACGCCACCGGAACGTTCAGCGGAACACCGCACGACTCTCCCAACTCGTCCGCCACGTACGCGACGACCGGACTCACACTCGACAAGACCTCCGTCGAGACGACTTACCTGAACCCCGGCGACATGATCCACTACAACTACCTCGTGACGAACAGCGGCTTCGCACCGCTACAGGGTCCGGTCACCGTGGCCGATAACAAGGCCACAGTGACCTGCCCCGCCGTCTCGACGGTCGGCGATTTCGACAACTTCCTCGATCCCGGCGAGTCGATCACCTGTACGGCCACCTACGTCATCACCGGTACCGACATCTCCAACGTCTTCGTGACGAACACCGCCACCGCCACGGTGCAGGGCGTCAATTCGAACAGCGACAGCGTGACCGTCTTTCTGGCCACCTCGGCCGACGTCTCGGTGGTCAAGACGCTGACCACAAGCGGCCCCTTCACCTCCGGCCAGTCGATCACCTACACCATCTTCGTGGCCAACGCCGGTCCGGCGACCGCCACCAACGTGCAAGTCACCGACACGCCGACGAACCTGACCATCACCAACGTCACCGGCGGCGGCTGCGCGGCCTTGCCTTGCACCATCGCCAGCATCGCCGCGGGCGGGAACGCCACCATCACCGTCACCGCCACGATCAATGCCCCCGGCTCCTTCGACAACAGCGCCACGGTGTCGGCAACACAGCCCGACCCGAATCCCGGCAACAACACCGACAACACCGGCAACGGCGGCATCACCGGCGCCTCGGCCGACGTCTCGGTGGTCAAGACGCTGACCACCGCCGGTCCCTTCACCGTCGGCGAAACGATCAGCTACACGATCGTCGTAGCCAACGCCGGTCCGTCGACCGCGACCAACGTGCAGGTCACCGACACGCCGTCGAACCTATCCATCACCAGCGTCAGCGGCGGCGGATGCGCGGCTCTTCCCTGCACCATCGCCAGCCTGGCCTCGGGGGCGAACGTAACCATCAACGTCACCGCCACCATCACCGCCGTAGGCTCGTTCGACAACACATCGACGGTGTCGGCCACGGAGCCCGATCCCGATCCGTCGAACAACACCGACAACACCGGCAACGGCGGCACCGCGGCCGCCTCGGCTGACGTTTCCATCGTCAAGACACTGACCACAAGCGGCCCGTTCACTGACGGCCAGTCGATCAACTTCTCGCTCGTCGTCGCCAACGCCGGCCCGTCGACCGCCACGAACGTGCAGGTCACCGACACGCCGACGAATTTGACGATCACCAATGTCTCCGGCGGAGGATGCGCCGCCCTTCCCTGCACCATCGCCAGCCTGGCCTCGGGCGCCAACGTCACCATCACGGTCACGGCAACGATCAACGCCCCGGGCGCGTTCAACAACAGCGCCACCGTCTCCGCCACGGAGCCTGATCCGAACGTCGGCAACAACACCGACAACACCGGCAACGGCGGCACCGCCAGCGCGTCCGCCGACGTTTCGGTGGTGAAGACGCTGGTGACCTCGGGACCGTACGCAATCGGCGAATCGATCAGCTACACGCTCTTTGTGGCCAACGCCGGACCGTCGACCGCCACGAGCGTACACGTCACCGACACACCGACGAACCTGACCATCACCAACGTCAGCGGCGGCGGCTGTTCAGCCCTTCCCTGCACGATCCCCAGCCTGGCCTCGGGCGCCAACACGACGATCAACGTCACCGCCACGATCACCGCCGTCGGCGCCTTCGACAACAGCGCGACGGTGTCGGCGACGGAGCCCGATCCGAACGTCGGCAACAACACCGACAGCACCGGCAATGGTGGCACCGCAGTGGCCTCGGCCGACGTCTCGGTGGTAAAGACATTGGTCACCAGCGGTCCGTTCAACGCCGGCCAGTCGATCAGCTACACGCTCTTCGTCGCCAACGCCGGACCGTCCACGGCCACGAACGTGCAGGTGACCGACACGCCGACGAACCTGACCATCACCAACGTCAGCGGCGGAGGCTGCTCCGCGCTGCCGTGCACCATCGCCAGCCTTGCCAACGGTGCCAACGTCACCATCAACGTCACCGCCACGATCAACGCCGCGGGCGCGTTCGACAACACATCGACGGTCTCGGCAACGGAGTTCGACCCGAACAGCGGCAACAACACCGACAACACCGGTAACGGCGGCACCGCCACCCTGTCTGCCGACGTCTCGGTCGTCAAGACGCTGACCACCGCGGGACCGTTCACCATCGGCCAGACCATCAGCTACACGATCGTGGTCGCCAACGCCGGTCCGTCGACGGCGACGAACGTCCAGGTTACCGACACGCCGACGAACCTGACCATCACCAACGTCAGCGGCGGCGGTTGTTCCGCGCTGCCGTGCACCATCGCCACGCTCGCCTCGGGCGCGAACGTCACCATCAACGTCACAGCCCACATCAATGCCGCCGGGGCGTTCGACAACAGTTCGACCGTTTCCGCGAACGAGCCTGATCCGAACAGCGGCAACAACACCGACAGCACCGGCAACGGCGGCACCGCCGCGGCCTCCGCCGATGTCTCGGTTGTCAAGACGCTGACCACGATCGGGCCGTTCAGCAGCGGCCAGAGCGTCACCTTCTCGCTCCTGGTGGCCAACGCCGGCCCGTCGACGGCGACGAGCATCCAGGTCACCGACACGCCGACGAACCTGACCATTACCAACGTCAGCGGCAGCGGCTGCTCGGCGCTGCCATGCACGATCGCCAGTCTCGCCTCCGGCGTCAACACCACCATTACCGTGACAGCCACGATCACCGCCCCGGGCGCATTCAGCAACAGCGCCACGGCCACGCCGGCGGAGCCGGATCCGAACCCGGCCAACAACACCAGCAGCGCCGGCAGCTCGACGGGCGTCGCCGCAGACCTCTCGGTCGTGAAGACGCTGACCACCAGCGGCCCCTTCATCGTCGGCCAGACCATCAGCTACACGATCGTCGTCGCGAACGCCGGTCCGTCGACCGCCACCAACGTGCAGATCACAGACACGCCGACGCACCTGACCATCACGAACGTGAGCGGCGGCGGCTGCTCGGCCCTTCCCTGCACCATCGCCAGCCTTGCCTCGGGCGCTAACGTCACGATCAACGTCACCGCCACGATCAACGCGGCGGGCTCGTTCGACAACAGCGCGACGGTGTCAGCGACCGAATCCGATCCGAATCCGGCAAACAATACCGACAACACCGGCAACGGCGGCACTGCCACCAACCCATCGGCCGACCTCGGCATCACCAAGACGGGGCCGGCCACTCCGCTGATCGAAGAGTCGATGTTCAACTACACGCTCGTCGTCACCAATCACGGCCCCAATACGGCCACCGGCGTCACGGTCACCGATCCTCTTCCCTCAAACTTCACGCTCTCCACGGCCACGCCGACGCAGGGCTCCTGCAGCGGAACGACGACCGTCACCTGCGCGCTCGGCACGATCCTCAACGGAGCCAGCGTGACGATCACCATCCACGGAACCGGCCACACCGCCGGAACGCTGACGAATACCGCCACCGTCTCGGGCAATGAAACGGACCCGGTGCCGGCCAACAACTCCTCAACCGCCCAGGTAGTCCTGGTCGAAGACGTCCCGGCCATGGGCGGATACGCCTTGATGCTCCTGGCCCTCACCCTCGCCATCGCAGCCGCCATCGCCTTGCGGCCAAGAGGATGATGGAATCGAAGGAAGAGCGGCGGCGCGAGCCGCCGCTCTGATTTTCGATCACGGCAATCAGCCGACTAGCCTGCATTTCTCACACACTCACTTGAAATTGTTCCATCGAGAGCGTTGCCACTCCCTTTGTCGAGAGGCCTTCTCCTCCCGCGGTTTCTTTGCGGGGGGAGAAGGTGCCGAAGGCGGATGAGGGGGGCGTTTACGCGTCAGAAACGATCTTGCGTCGCTGGCCCATAGGCCGCTTGAAAGCAGGAGTCGCGCACGAATAACGCACGCGTGAAACGCCCCCTCATCCGCCTTCGGCACCTTCTCCCCCAGCTGAAAAGCGCTGGGGGAGAAGGACTCTCGATTGGAGGAACTGCCGAGAACGAACCGCTCGCACAACTCCACTCCGTCGCAAGTCTCGCCACCAACAGGTGCCGGCAATTCCCCTCAGCGTGTGAGAAATCCGGGTTAGAATTTCCCGTCCGCTCCACTTCCATGACATCTCCCATTCTCCGCGAGCCGGCGGTCCGTGACCGGACCTTGCCCGACGTCTTTTGTTACGTCGTGCTCACCATTCTGGTGTGGGGTGTCTCCGCGTTCCGGCGCGGGCTCTGGCAGGACGATGTGCAAGCCCTCGGGCTGGCCTTCGTGCGCTCGCATCGCTCGTTCTGGAAGCTTTTCGGCGGCGATTCAAGCCCGTTGCGCCGCCTGACGATCCTTCCGTCGGCGCTCGCAAACGTGACTCCCTATCCGATCGAGGCGTTGCAGCTCATGTCGGCGGCGACGTGGCTGGCGATGGGGCTGCTGGCAGGATGGATCGTCGGACTCCTGCTTCCCAACCAGCGGTTGACGCGCTTCCTCGTCATCTGCCTGACGCTGACGTCGACGAGCGACTACCTGACCGCGAGCATGGTCCCGCTGGCCTACAACCTCGCGGCATCGAGCTTTCTCGCGGCGCTCGGATGCGCATTGCTCTGGATGCGCGATGGGAAGACGTGGACGCTGGCGGCATCAGCGCTCCTGCTGACGAGCTCCCTCTGGAACATGGATGTAGGGTTGCCGGCCGTCCCATTCGCGGTGTTTCTTGTTGTCTGGATCAGCGGCTGGCGGCCTGCGAAGAAGCTGCTCGCGCTCCTCGCTGTGTGGGCGATCGTTCTCATCCCGGTTGCGATCGTCGAGTGGTCGTTTCTTCATGATCCGAAGGGCTATGCCGCCATCGCCATCGTGCCGATGCCGGCCGGCGCGCTCATACGGCGGGCCATCAAACTCTGGATCGAGAACTTCGCGCCGTGGCGTTGGGCATTCGCGCGGCCGGAGTGGTATCCGCGTCCGCCGGTGGCGATCTCGACGGCGTGGATGGCGGTTGCGTCGTTCGTCGCCGCTGCCGTTTTTCTACTGCGCGCCAGGACGAAGGAAAACGGCGACGCCGGCACGCGCGGCCCCGGTCTTGTCCTGCTGTTCGGGTCGATGGCGCTCGTCGCGAACGCGGCTTATGCATCGATCCAGCTCTCGGAGCTCCATTACCGAACGCACATCCTCTCGCGCGTCTGGGCCTCGGCGGCGATCGGCATTGCCATCGGCTGGGCGTTCGAACGTCTGCCGCGCGCACGTTTGCTGGCGTGGGCCGTTGCCGTCGCCTTCGTTTTCTTCGGCACCTGGGGGGGCATGGAGCGGCAGGATCTCTACCTCTCCACGTGGCGGCAACACCAGAGCGAGCTGGCGTCGATCCTGACCGCGGCGCCGTCCGTGCGTCCAGGTACCGCGATCGTCCTGCGCAGCGGCGACGTTCCCGAACGCTATCTCGCCACCGAGGCCGACTACCTGACCGGAATGTGGCTCCGACTGCTGTATGACCTACCCACGATGCGCACACTGCGATTGGCGCCGGATCGCGGTTCCACCTGCAACGCCATCGCGGGCGGTCTCGAGTGCCACCCCGAATGCCCGGTCAATCGAACGTGTCCACCCGCGCGCTATCCGTACGAAGAGCTGGTGATCATGGATTACGACCGAGGCTCTGGCACGTACCATCTCGTACCGTCCCTGCGCGGAGACCCGATCGCCCAGGGACATGAGGCCGATGCGGTGCGCTACCGGCCAGAGGAGCGCATCGAGCGCAAGCCGTGGACGACGAGGCAGCGGCGGCTGCTGCTAATCCTTCATCCTGACGTGGAGCGCAGCGACACTGTCAGGATCTCCGGTCAGACCGCTCGGTGCTGCGCATGGCAGGGTCCCCGCGGCCGCACCGGAGATCCTGACGGTGTCGCTACGCTCCACGTCAGGATGAGGACAAAGCCGCAGTCACACCCATCGGAATCGTTTTACCGCCAGGACGAACGACAGCATCGCCCATACGCCGATGATGGCCATGCCGGTTCCGTGGCCGGCAAGCGTTGCTCCGTCGTTGAAGACCGCGCGCAGTGCCCTCAGATATGGCGCCAGTGGCAGGACGAAGACCACCCTCTGCATCCACTGCGGCGCGTTATCGATGCGAAAGTAGACGCCGGAGAGCAGCATCAGTGGGAAGAAGGCGAGATTCGAGATGGCGCCATAGGTCTCGACAGTCGAAGCGAAACTCGATAGCGCGAACCCCATCGCCAGGAACGTTGCCGTTCCGAAGATGACCAGCCCCGCGAACACCGCGTAGGAGCCCTGGTTGACGATCCCGAACCCGAATCGCGCCGCCAGAAGCAGCAACGCGGTCTGCAGGATGACCACCGTGACGCGCTGGAAGATCTGGGCGAGGAGGAAGACCCATTTCGGAAGTGGCGTCACCGCCAGGCGGCGAAACTTTCCCTTCTCCCGGTAGGCCACCGTCACCATGCCGACGGCGAAGAGGCCCATGCTCAGCAGATTCAAGCCGATCAAGCCCGGCACGAGGAACGCGGCGTAGTTCTCGGAGTGCACGTGGCCGGGACTCTCCACGACGACCGGAATCCGCTCCGGCTCCGGCAATCCCTTAAGCCGCGCCTGCGCCACCATGAAGGCCTGGCTCGCGGCCTGCGCCACGACCTGACCCTGGGCGATGAGATAGCTGTTGAGCCGCAGGCGATATCCGTCGCCGGCGCTTTCGAGCTGGGCAGTCGTCTCGCCTTTCGCCCAGCGCTGCTCCGCGTCGGCGGCGCTCAGCGTCACGACCTTGAGCCGCGAATTCTCCAGCGCCTGGAGAAAGGCACGATCGCGCGCCGTCTCCTGCGCCGGCGCGATGCGCACCAGCGTCAGCGCCGGCGGGCCACCCGAGCGGAAGATCACGCCGAAGCCGAAGAGCATCAGGAGCGGGAAGAGGAAGGTCCAGAACATGGCGCCGCGGTCGCGTGCGTAGAGCCGCCATTCGCTGCGGAACTGGAGCCAGAGGAGCTTGAACGGATTTGGCAGATTCATCGATTCGTCTCCGTTCATTCGCGCAGGCTGCGGCCGGTGAGCTGGAGGAAGACATCCTCCAGAGTGGCGCGCCGCACGTGAACCTGGTTGTATTCGAGTTGGGTACTCTCGATCACGCTGAATAGCCGAGGAAGCAGCGTTTTCGGATCGGGCGTCGGGATTTCCCAGATGTCGCCGCGAGCCTCGACAGCGGTGCCGAGGTTCGCCGCGAAGTCCGTGGGATCGGGAGCCGCGCCGTCGAACGTGAGCTCGACGACGCTGGGTATGCCGAGGCTGGCGATCAGCTCGGCGGGCGTGCCGGAGCGGAGGATCTTGCCGTGATCGACGATGGCCAGCCGGTCGCACAGCGCTTCCGCTTCATCCATATAGTGGGTCGTCATCACCACCGTCCGTCCCTCGGCTTTCATCGTCCGCACGACTTCCCACAACGAGCGCCGCCCCTGCGGATCGAGTCCCGCGGTCGGCTCATCGAGGAACACGACGTCCGGATCGTTGACCAGGGCCAGCGCGAGCGCAAGCCGCTGCGCCTGACCGCCCGAGAGGGTGATGTGATAGGCATCGGCCTTGTCGCGGAGCTGCACCAGATCGAGCAGCTCGTCGGTTCCGCGCCGCTTCGGGTAGTAGCCGCCGAAGAGGTTCAGCGCTTCGCGCGGGGTGATCTTGTTATAGAGGCTCGTTGCCTGTAACTGGACGCCGATTTGGGCCCGGATCTCCTGCGCGTTCCGTTCCCAGGTCAGACCATGGATCACGATCTCGCCGCCGTCGGGCTTCGTCAGCCCTTCGATCATCTCCAGGGTGGTGGTCTTGCCGGCGCCGTTCGGTCCGAGCAGGCCGAAGACTTCGCCGGCGGCGACACTCAGGTCGATCCCCGCAACGGCCAGGACCTTCGGAAACTGTTTGCGCAGTCCTCGAACCGAAATCTGTTCCGTCATGGGAGACGGCAGAATATCGCGAAATTCGCACCCGAGGATAAAGACGCTTACTATTCCCCAAACACCAGCGAGGATTTATGAAAAGAACGACAGTGGTCCTGGTCGCGCTTCTGTGTGCCGTCTTTGTGTTGCAATCGGTTCCCGCTTCCGCGAGTGAGAGCTTCACGCTCGACATCCCTATCCGAGGGAATCCCCAGCAGGAAACGGGCGAGGTACGCATCACACTGACGCTGAACGCGGCACCGGCCGGCTCGCAGCTCGTGGTGAATGGCAACATCACCTTGAACCTCGGCGATACGAAGCCGAACGGCACGGACTCGGTGACCTACGAGACCGCCGGCGGGAATGACGTGCGGATCACCTACAAGCCGTTGTCGAACTTCGGTGCCGATTTCTGCAACGCCCCGTTCGCGGTCGAGAAACAGATTCCCATGCGTTTCGTCGGAGCGCAGGACGTCACTGATTTCCGCATCACCAGCTACATCGTTGCCTCGCCGACGGTCGAATGCTCGGCGGTCTCCAAACACACCGGAGACACGCCGGCGAACCTCATCCTCGTCGGCGACGGTGTGGCACCGGCGCTGATAGCGACGAACAAAGGGCGGCATCCGTTCGACGTCGGGATCGTGCTCGACAAATCAGGGAGCATGAACGACCTGCCACCGGGTGCGGCGTCCGGCGCGACGAAAGTGCAAATCCTCAAGTCGGCCATCACGAACTTCGTGGCCCAGTGGCAGCAGGCGGACCAGCCCACCGCTGACGGCGCTGAGTGGTCGCACGATCGCCTCGGCGACGTTTTCTTCGACAGCACGGCGACGGCGCAGACGCTGGCGGGCGCCGATCCTCCGACGAACGTCTGGCTGCAGCGCGGCAACAGCGTGCCGTGGGACGCGATCTCCAGCAACGTCAACACGCTGACTCCCGGCGGCTCGACGT
>WNFG01002890.1_pt1 | contig 14377 bp, 13 predicted proteins | sample 5400431 | NCBI WGS metagenome assembly WNFG01 (sample SAMN13153346, study PRJNA577476) | soil metagenome | isolation source: 120 cm saprolite under Douglas fir tree site 2 hole 3 replicate 2 | place: USA:California | collected 2015-04-18
TAGACGGTTCAAGTGGCCTTCCATCACGTCGCCGCCTCCACCCGCGAAGCCTCCACCCGCGAACCCTCCGCAGAGATCCATTCTCTGTGGGGCGTACTTCACCCTGCGCGTGCGGCCGCGCGCAAGCCGAAAACAAGGCATAGGCGCAAGCGGGCCCCGCGCAACCCTTCAGCGGAGCGCCTGCTGCAGCGTGGGCACGTCGTCTTGCCAGGGAACCAGGTCCGGCGGGGCCGTGCGGCGGGCCGGCGCGATCGGCGGCCCGGTCGTCGGCAGGCCGAGGTGCTCCAGGATCGCCTTGACCACGGTGCGCTCGGTGATGAAGGCGATCACCCTCCGGCGGCCACCGCAGGGACAGGCGAGCACGTCCTCGCGGAAGACGCGCTGGAGCAGCTCCGCCCATGGGATCTTGGCGTCTGGTCTGCGTGGCTTCGAGGGCTCTGCCAGTTGCGCGGTCTCGTCCGGTTCGGCTGGTGCCGCAGGAGTCGGTGCCGATCCTCGATGTTCGTGCGGGCTCTCGCCGGGCGCCGCCGGCACGATCTCGCTGCGCCACTTCGAGGCCGGAGCGCATAGTCCGTGGTAGCGGACGAGGTGGCTCGCCAGCCTGCGCCACTTTCTTGTTCGCGGTCCCGGCCATCCAGGCGCGGCCTGGTTCACGAACCGGGCCAGCGCGACCGTGCCTCTAGCCAGAGCGAGGGCAGAGCATGCGGCGTGTCCAGATTGCTTCATGTCGTGGAGCATTTTGATCGGCAGGCTGCGCTGTAGTTCTTGACAAGAGATGAGATTGTATACATGATCTTGTCATCATGGATACACCGCAAGAGTATGCGATCGTCAGCGCTCGAATCAGTCCGGAGGTCCTGCAGAAGCTGGAACGTTACCTCCGGTTCCTGAACGAGCGGGAGCCTGGGCTCAACGCGAAGATGAGCACGGCGGTGCGGATGCTCATCGTGCGCGGGCTGGAGCAGGTCGAGAAGGAAGTCGGGCCGCTTCCGCCTCTGCCCAGGAAGAAGGGGTGAGGCGATGAATTCAGTGGAGATCGAGCTGCGGGCGGGGCAGACGCTGTGGGACGTGCGGGATGTGGCGCAGTATCTCAAGGCGTCGGTGAGCTGGGTCTACAAGGCTGCGGAGCGTGGTGACCTGCCCTGCCTTCGCCTCGGTGGCCTGCTGAGGTTCGATGCGCGGGCGGTCAGGGCATTCGCACTTGGGCGCGCAGGGACGCGAGGCTGAGGATGGCGTCGGTCTTCCAGAAGCGGGGACGCGGTACGTGGTACCTGCGCGTGAAGGACGCGGCGGGGCGGTGGCTCGACATCGCGTCGACGGCGCCGACCAAGACTGAGGCCCGGCGGCTCGCGGCGGAGTTGGAACGCAAGGCGGAGAGGCAGCGCCTCGGCCTCGAGCCGCTGCCCACCGACTGCGCGCTGAACCTGGGCCAGCTCGTCGCGTGGTGGCTGCGGGAACGCTGCCCGCCGGCGAGCCACGACCGGGAGGAGAGTCGGCTGCGAAAGAACGTCATCGCCACGCCGCTCGGAGCGGTGCCCGTGCGCCACCTCACCGCGGTGAAGGTCGAGGACCACCTCCACGAGCTCGAGCGAGCGGGCGCGGCGCCGGCGTCCGTGAACCATGTTCGCGCCAAGCTGCGGACGGTGTTCTTCAAGGCGAAGAAAGCGGGACTCTGGGTGGGGTCGAATCCGATCCTCGAGACGGAGCCCCGGCGCGTTCCCAAGCGCGTGCATCCGACGCTGAGGATGGAAGAGATCCCACCGGTGCTGGAGCACGTTCCTGCGCTTTGGCGGCCATTCACTGCGACGGCCATCTACGCCGGGCTGCGCAAGGGCGAGTTGTGCGGGCTGCAGAAGTCTGACGTCGACTTGAACGCCGGCACCATCACGGTGCGGCGCTCGTACGACGGCGAAACCACCAAGGGCGGGCACGCGGACATGGTCCCCATTTCGGCGGTGCTGGACGGGTACCTGCGTACGGCGATCGATGAGAGTCCGTCTGACTTCGTATTCCCCTGGCCCGATGGCTCGATGCGGTCGCCTGAGTGCGATCCCGAGAAGGTGCTTCGACGGGCGCTGGGGCACGCGGGTCTGGTGGAGCGCTACGAGCATTCTTGCCGCCGCTGCAAGAGCCACGGAACACCGCACATCGAGAAGCACGCGGACGCAGCGCTGCGACGATGCCCGACGTGCAACGCGAAGCTGTGGCTCAAGGCCATCCCGCGGCCGATGCGCTTCCACGACCTACGCCACACTGCCGCGACGCTCATGCTGAGGGCCGGCGTCGATGCCCATCGCGTGCAACGCATTCTCCGGCACGCGTCGGTGACGACCACGACCGGCACCTACGGACACCTGGCGCTCGAGGATCTGCGCGACGCCGTGAGCCGCATCGGGCCCAAAAAATCGGCTCCGTTTGCTGACAGTTTGCTGACAGACCCTGCTCGGGCGCTTCCGGCGCCGAAGCGCACCGAGGATTTTCCAAGCGAGAACCAAATCTTGCAGAGTGAGCCGCGTGGGGATCGAACCCACGACCCTCGGCTTAAAAGGCCGGTGCTCTACCAGCTGAGCTAGCGGCTCGGGGCAGTGTATAGCGCAACCTTCCCGCTCTTCGCAGTATGTTTCGGCCATGCGCTCGCGATGGGACCTGGTTGCGTTCGATCTCTACGGCACGCTGCTCGACGTGGCCGCGCTCGCCCCGCGCCTGCGCGCCATCACCGAAGAAGCAGGAGCGGAGCTTCTCGGCAAGTGGCGCGCGGCGCAGATCGAGCGCACCTGGGAGCTGAACCGGCGCGGCGAGTACGAGCCCTTCGACGCCGTCACCGCGCGCGCCCTCGAGCAGGTGGCGCCGCATCTCGGCGCGGACGTCCGCGCGCGCATGTGCGAGGCGTGGCTTTCGCTGCCCGCATTCGACGACGCGGACGATGCGCTGGAGGCTCTGGTCCAGGCGCGGATGCGGCGCGCCGTGCTCTCCAACGGCACGCAGCGGATGATCCTAGCCGCGCTGGACGCCTCGGGGCTCGAGGTCGATCAGGTCTTCAGCGCCGACGACGTGCGCGCTTACAAGACAGACGCGCGCGTCTACTCGCTCCTGCCGCGCGAGCGCACGCTGTTCGTCAGCGGCAATGGCTGGGACGCCGAGGGCGCGAAGCGCTTCGGGCTGCAGGTGGCGTGGATCGATCGCGGCGGCGCCCCGCCGGCCGTGCCGCCCGATCTGCGCGTCACCTCGCTGGCTGAGCTGGCGCGCGAGGCGGCGCGGCCCGACTGGCGCGGGCGCGGCGTGCACGTCGTCAGCAGCCGCGACCTCGACACCAACACGCCGCAGACGTCCGGCATGTCGCGCGCGGCCGCCATCACTCACGCGCGGGCGGGCGCGGAAAAGCTCTGGGCCGGCACGGTCACCATCCATCCCAACGCCAAGACGGGCGCGCACCACCACGGCGAGCTGGAGTCGGTGATCTACGTCGTGCGCGGGCGCGCGCGTATGCGCTGGGGCGAGCGGCTCGAGTTCACGGCCGAAGCGGGGCCGGGCGACTTCATCTACGTCCCGCCCTACGTGCCGCACCAGGAGATCAACGCCAGCCGCGACGAGCCGCTCGACTGCGTGCTGGTCCGCAGCGGCCAGGAGCCCGTCGTCGTCAACCTCGACATCGCTCCGGCCGAGCCGCCGGAAGAGGTGCGCTGGATCGACGCGATCCATCGGAGCTGATTCCGGCTTCAGACCTCAGGCCTCAGGCAAACTGGCGCAGGACCTGCCCGAGGTCCGAGGTCTGAGGCCCGACGCCTCGCGAAGACGGGATGTTGCGCGGGCCTGACAGCGGGGGTACCAAACCCGGGTGCCCGTCCTTTGCAACGTCGACGGAAAGCTGGTGCCGCCCGAGCAGGCGGCCGTGCCCGTGCTCGACCGTGGCTTCCTCTACGGCGATTCGGTCTACGAAGTGGTGCGCACCTACGGCGGCAAGGTGTTCGAGCTGGACCGCCATCTGGCGCGGATGGATCGCACCGCCCAGCGCATCGGCCTCACGCTGCCGCCGCGCGAGACGCTGGTTCATGAGCTGCAGCGGACGCTCGATGCATCGGGCAACCCCGAGTCGTACGCGCGCATCATCGTCACGCGCGGCGAGGGCCAGTTCGGGCTCGGCGCGCACCTCGCGGAGGGCAAGCACCGTCTCGTCATCCTGGTCCGCCCGCTGGTGACGCCGGCCGAAGAGGCTTACCAGCGCGGTCTGCAGATGGCCATCGCCAGGACGCGCCGCAATTCGCCGCTCGCGCTCGACCCCGCGCTCAAGACCGGCAACTACCTGAACAACATCCTCGCCCTGCGCGAGGCGCACGACGCGGGCGCGGACGACGCCATCCTCCTCGATCTGCAGGGGCGGGTGACGGAAGCGACCACCTCCAACGTGTTCTTCGTGCAGCGGCGCGTGCTCATCACGCCGCCGCTCCCGCTCGGCATGCTCGAAGGAGTGACGCGCGCGCTGACCTTCGAGGTGGCGCGCGGCGAAGGGCTCATCGTGCGCGAGGAGCCGCACGGGCCCGAGGCGCTGGCCGCGGCCGACGAGGTGTTCGTCACCAGCACGTTGCGCGAGGTGATGCCGGTGACGAGCCTCGTCTTCCTCGAGTCGCCCGGGGAAAAGACGCGCGCGGTCGGCGACGGCAAGCCTGGCCCCATCGCGCGGCAATTGCGCGCGGCGTTCCGGCGGTACGTCGAGCGAAAATGAAGAGACGCGGCTTTCTTTCGCTGCTGGTCGCGGCCTGCACGAGGGCCGGCTTGCGTCCGGAGCCGCCGCCCGACGAGCCCATGCTGGAGCCGCCCGAGGCGCAGGCGCCGGCGCCGTCGCGGGAACTTTTCCTGGGAGCGCCCGCGCCCGACGACCCGCTCGAGCTGCTCTACTCGCGCCGCCTCTCTTTCGACGAGGGCCAGCCGCTCATCACGGTGCGGGTGGCGGAGGGGCGGCAACAGATCGCGCTCGTGCCCGGCGGACCGTTCAGCGTCTTCTGCCGCAACGAGAAAGGCGAGCACCTGCCCGCGTTGGAGCGCGGCGCCTCCGGGACGTGGACCATCCGCCTCCTCGAGAGCAGCCCGGGCATCGGCGCCGCGTGGGTCGAGTTGGAGCAGCTCCGCTTCGAGGACAAGAAGGCGGTGCGCCGCGCGCGGGAGGAGTGGGCGCAGAAAGGCGTGGCGGTGCGCGTTGCCACGGTGGGCGAGGCGTACGGCATCGCCGGCCACGTGGTCGACACCCGCCGCTACGCCATCCTCGCCGAGGGCGACGCGACCGAGGCGGGCGCGCGCCGCCAGGCGCAGGAGCTGGGAGCGAAGCTCGGCATCCGGCTGGTGCTCCACCGCGAGCTGGCGACGCGCCCGCGCGGCCGCATCGAGCTGCTCGACCCGCAGGGAGCCTCCGTCGCGGTGGGCGAGAGCGCGCTGGAATTGCGCAGCGAAAAAGGTTTGTCGGTGCTCGAGGTAGAGCACGGCATGGGCTACAGCTTCCACGGCTTCGAGACGCGCACGTACCCCGGCCGGCTCTTCGCCACCGTCGACGCGTCGGGCGGACTGGCGCTGGTCGCGGCGCTGCCGATGGAGCGGCTCGTCAAGGGAGTGGTGCCGAGCGAGATCTTCCCCAAGGCGCACCTCGAAGCGTTGAAGGCGCAGGCCGTCACCGCGCGCGGCGAGGTGCTGGCGAAGATCGGCGCGCGCCACCTCGGCGATCCGTACCTCCTCTGCGCCGAACAGCACTGCCAGGTCTACAAGGGCATCGCCGCCGAGGAGGCCGGCCCCGACGCGGCCGTCGAGGCGACGCTGGGCGAGGCGCTCTTCGCGGGGAATCGCAAGCTGGTGGATTCGGTCTATTCGGCCGTGTGCGGCGGGTTCACCGAGGACAACGACGTCGTCTGGAGCGGGCCCGCCGATCCATCCCTGCGCGGGCGGCCCGACTTCGACCCGCGCGCGCCGGGCATGGCCGCATTCGCCGACGGGATCGGCGAGGCACTGGTGTCGCGCTTCGTGCACCTCAACCCGGTCCCCAGCTACTGCGCGCTGAGCGGGCTGGCCAAGCCGGAGAAGATGCGCTGGCGCAAGAGCTTCACGCACGCCGAGGTGGAAGAGATCTGCGCCCCTCTGGGCGTGGGCGCCGTGCGCGCCATGGCCGTCGAGGGCCGCGGCGTGTCGGGCCGCGCCCGCGCCCTGCGCATCGAGGGGACCAGGGCGACCGCGCGCGTGTACGGCGAGCTGCCCATCCGCCGGCTCTTTCGCAACCTGAACAGCGGCATGTTCATCTTGGAAAAATCCACGACCGGGTGGGCTTTCAGCGGAGGCGGCTGGGGCCACGGCAGCGGCATGTGCCAGACCGGGGCCATCGGAAGGGCGCAGCGCGGGGCCGGCTACCGCGAGATACTCAATTGGTACTACTCCGGCGCAAGCCCAGTGAAGATTTACTGAAACCGGGTTGTTGAGCTGTTAGTTGATGTCGGAACGTCCACAAGCAGGCGGTCCGACCATCGGCCGCCTGCCCACTCGCCTGCCGGGCTGCGACAGGCTTACAATAGGGTCGGGATGCCATTACCGCAGACACCGGTCCGACGTGGACGCCGGCTCACCATCGCGGTCGCGATCTCGCTGGTCGCGCACTTCGTCTTGCTGCTCGGCATCGCCAAGGACGCGATGTTCCACATCCCCAAGCACCCGGCCCGGCAGATCGTTTCGTTGGCGTCGGTGCCGCGCTCGCAGATCGTGCGCACCTCGCCGGGCGGGCCGCTCAACAACGGCGCTGCCGCGCTCTCGCCCCACCTGCCGCCGGCCTTGCCCAAGCCGCCCGAGCCGGAGGAGAAGCTCGACAAGATCTCCGGCCAGGTGGTGTCGCTCGGGCAGCCGACGGACGAGCGCGCGCCCGAGAAGCCGACCAAGTACCTCTCCGAGAAGGACAGCCGCGTGCTGAAGGAGATGCGCGCGCGCGACACGTCGGCGTTCTACAAGAACGCCTTGTCGAAGGTGCAGAAGGAGGGCCGCAAGGAGAAGGCGCCGCAGGGAGCGCCGGCCCTTTCCGAAAAGCCGGGCGATCGCGGATCGGGCGGCGGGGCGGAGCAGCGCCGCGCCAAGCAAGCGGCGGAGTTGCCCAGCAAGGAGCGCCGCGATGCGCTGCGGATGGCCGAGAGCCCCGACGGCACGGTGCGCAGCCGCGACGCGACCGAAGCGTTCCGCGGAACGGGCAAGAGGGTGGCCATCGCCGACCCCGGCGCCAACGGCCGTCCTTCCAGCGTCGGGCCGGGCGCGCCGGGCGCGAGCGCTGGGGCGCCGGGGCAAGCCGGGCCTTTGAAGCTCACGCTCGATAATCCCGTGGGGGCGCAGGGCCCCATCGCGGGCGGCCCGATGCCCGACGATCTGCGCGGCATCGAGGAGGGCGACGAGACGCTGCTCAACAGCCGCAGCTTCAAGTTCGCCGGGTTCCTCAACCGCGTGAAGGAGACGGTGGGGCGCGTCTGGGTGCAGCGCGTGCAGGACGAGGCGGGCAAGCGCGACCCGACCGGCCAGCTCTACTCGTACAAGGACCGCCGCACCGTGGTGGAGTTCACGCTCGACCAGCGCGGTGAAGTGACCGACGTGCACGTGGCGGCGTCGTCCGGCGTGCCGTATCTCGACGGCGTTGCGGTCGAGGCTTTCAAGATCGTCGAGCGGTTCCCCAACCCGCCGCCGGGACTTCTCGGCGAAGCGGGGAGCGTCAGGCTGCCGTTCGCGTTCACGCTCCTGGCCGCGACGGGCGGCATGAAGCTCCAGGTCGGCCCGGCGTATCTCCCGGGCTCGCCGGCAGCACGCGGGTTCTAAGAAGTCCCGCAGGGTGTTGGAGCAGGGGCACGCGCGCGCCACGACCAACGATCAACGAGAACGAGAACCAGAACGAGAACGGAAAACGCCGTTCTCGTTGCTCGTTCTCGTTGCTCGTTCTCGTTGGTCGTTCTCGTTGCTCGTTCTGGGGCAGCCTCGCGCCAGCCTGCGGCTGGCACTGCGGCTGCAGTCATTCTCGTGGGTCGTTTGTCGTAGCTCGCTGCGCTCGCGCGGGCTTCGGATCGTCGTCCGTTCGTCATCGTCGGCCTCCTCGCTGCGCTTTCTGTGAAGGAGGCCGACGATGACGAACTGGACGACTCTTCCACACCAGAACCTGATCGCTTATCAGGTCGCTCGCGAGCTGGTGGTGATCATTCGCGAAGCGAAGATTGCGGATTCGAAGCTCCGCGATCAGGCGCTGCGGGCTGCCACGAGCGCGTGTCTCAATATCGCCGAAGCGGTTGGACGCGTGACTGAGCCTGACAAAGCGCGCGTCTACGGCATTGCGCGCGGTGAAGGCTGCGAGGCGGTGGCGGCAATGGATGTCGCTGCTGCAGCCGGGTGGTGCGCCGAGCAGTCCGCACACGCAGCCTTGGCTGCGGGATTGCGGCTCTATGCGCTGCTCACTCGATTGAGCCGGCGCTAGCGGATAAGCCCGCTGAGCAGAGCATAGACCCGGCGGGCACAGGCTGCCCCTGCAGCCGCAGCGTCGGCAGCACAACTGCCCCCGAGAGCAGCGATATCGAGCGCAGCTGCGGCTTCACAGACCTCACCGCGGGCGATCGCATAGACCCGCTTCTGATCCGCGTTCCCAGACCTACCGGTAGCCTCTACGATGTTCAAGCGGGCGCTGCTCGCAGCATTGAGGGCCTGCTCGCGGATCCTGGCGTTAGAAATGCGCGCATCGCGCACCAGCGACAGCAACTGCCGCGCAGCCTGATATGCGATGAGCTTCTCGTGTGGAAGAGTCGTCCAGTTCTTCATCGTCGTCCTCCTTTGAAAGCGGCAGCGGAGGACGACGATGAAGAACGGACGACGATCCAAAGCCCGCGCGAGCGCAGCGAGCTACAACAAACGCCAACCAAGACATTGCAGCCGCAGTGCCAGCCGCAGGCTGGCGCGAGGCTGCCCCCAACGAAAACCAAAACGAAAACCATCAACGAAAACGAAAACCCAAAACGAAAACCTCAAACGAAAACCTCAAACGAAAACCGTTCTGGTTCTCGTTCTCGTTGCTCGTTCTCGTTCTCGTAGTACCTTGCGCCCGTGACCGGGCGAGCCCATCAATTCACGGCGGTGGCGTTCGAGGAGAATCTTTCGCTGCGCGAGTTGCTGCCCGCGTTCCCCGGCGCGAAGGCGACGCTCCGCGAGATGCACGTCCCGCTCGAGGCCGGCGAGATGTTCATCTACCCCTTCGGCGCCGTCGTCTTCCACGACGTTCCGCCCGAGCGCCGCGAGGCCGAGTTGCAGCGACTGCAGCGCGTCCGCCCCGGCCTCACCACCCAGGTGGTGCGCGAGAGCTTCACAGTGCGCGAGGAGCCGGGCGCGCACGTGGAGATCGTCGACGGCACGCTGGTCGTCGACCGCTTCGACCGCGGCCGCGCCGCCGTGGTCGCCCTCATCGTCGCGCAGAGCGCCGCCATGGAGTACTACGAGCGCATCGTCACCGACCTCTTTTCCCGCACCACTGCGCTGGTCGATCCGCTGGAGAAGAGCGGCAGCGTGCCGCTGCGCACGCGCCAGTTGCACCGCTTCATCGGTCAAGCCATCGCCACGCGCAGCGAAGTGATCACCGTCCTCACGCTGCTCGACAAGCCCGACGCGACCTGGGACGACCCCGCCATGGACCGCATCTACGACGACCTGCGCTCCGAGTTCGATCTCATCGATCGCTACGGCGCGCTGGAGCAGAAGCTGCGCGGCGTGCAGGAGGCGCTCCAACTGGTGCTCGACGTGGCGCGCGACCGGCGCATGTGGCTGCTCGAAATGAGCATCGCGATGCTCATCGTCGTCGAAGTGTTTCTCGAGCTGTGGCGGAGGGTTTGATGCACCTGTGGGTCGCGGGCAGCGCGGCGTCGCGGCCGCAGGCGTCGCGCACCGTCTACCTGGGCATGCCGGCGGGCGGCGACGGCGTCGAGCTGTCGAATCATTTCGGCAACGGCACGCCGCGCCACTTCCGCGCCGACACGGCGACGGCCATGTGCCTGCGCTTCGTCGCCGCTGGGGAGCGGGCGGAGGTGGCCGTCGCCGGCCCGCTGGACGTCGACCGCGTTCTCGCGCTGCTGGCGCTGCAGGATCCCGATCTCGCTCTCGGGCACCGGCGCACGTTGACGCAGGCTGCGGAGATGGGCGCGCACCAGGGGTGGGGCGATCCACCCGCGCAGGAGCTGTTCCAAGGGCTGGCGCTCTCTCTGCGCGAGCAACGCGCCGCCGATCCGTCGCTGGTCGCGACGCGCGCCATGGAGAAAGCGCGCACGCTACTGGTGGCCGCGCTGCGGCCCGAGTTGGCGCCGGGCCTCCGCGCCTTGCGGCGCTCGGCGGCGTTGCTCGACCGCGGCGAAGTTCGCCGCCGCGCCTACGGCCCGCGCTTTGCGCACTACGAAGTGCCCATCGCGCTCTCGGGACCATCTGCGCTCCACGTGCCGTCGCCCGGCGAGCCGTTCAGCGACGCCTGCCTGATTTGGCCGCAGGCGCGGGCGCGGCTCGACCGCGAGAAGGTCGTGCTGCTCAGCCTCGGCGCGCGCGGCGGCTGGCTGCACGAGGTGTGGTACCCGGGCTACTCGCTTTACGATACGCCCGACTCGTGGCGGCCGCCGGGCATCGAGGAGGACGGCCGCTTCGCTGACGCGCCGCTGGGCGCGGCGCTGCTGCGGCTGCAAGCTATGGAGATGGGCGAAGGTATTTGGACGCGCGCCGAGCGGCTCGTGCCCGGGCTGCGCGGATTTCCCACCGCGGCAGGGTTCACGCGAGGCAATCAACTCGCCGCGAGCACTGTCCATCCAGAGCAGGTGGCGCAGGTGCTGGCGGCGGCGCTCTGATTCACCGCCGCCCCGACGACCGTCGCGGAAAAAAATAAGAAAATATTTTTTTCTCCGCAGGGTCCTCACCGCGTCCGATTGCGACCGGTCTATCTCCTCAGTTGACCGCGATTGGAATTTCGATTACCAGCCTAGGGACCAAGGTCGCACCCGCTGCGAGGGGGTTGTACATGTCATTGTGGCGCAAGATGGCCGTTCTTTCGATGTCGCTCGTGGCCTCACTTCTTCTTCCGCGACAGTCCGCAGCGCAGCAGCCCCCTCCGGAGTCGCAGACCACCACCGGGACCACCGATGAAGCCGCCGCCGCAACGAGGAAGAGCGCGGAGGAGCAGATCGTCGTCACCGGGTCGCGCATCCGCCGCAAGGACCTGACCACGCCGGCGCCGGTCACCGTGATCAGCAGGGACCAGGTGGTGGCGAGCGGCAAGGTCTCGATCGGCGATTTCCTGCAGAGCCTGCCGGAGCAGGGCAACGCCATCAACACCCAGGTCAACAACGGGGGCAACGGAGCGACGCGAGTCGCCCTGCGCGGCCTCGGGCCGGCGCGCACGCTCGTGCTGCTCAACGGTCGCCGGTTCGTCCCGGGCGGGAACGGCGCCAACGACTCGGTGGACCTGAACTCGATCCCCGTCGCCGCCATCGAGCGGATCGAGGTGCTCAAGGACGGCGCCTCGGCGGTGTACGGCTCCGACGCCATCGGCGGCGTGGTCAACATCATCACCCGCAGGCGTGGCGGCACCGAGGTGTCAGGATTCACCGGCACTTCCCAACACGGCGACGGCACGATCTACGACATCAACGGGACGACCGGGGCGACCGGCGAGTCGGGCAGCTTCCTCTTCTCCGGCGGCTACTACAAGCAGCAACCGGTGTGGGCGGGGGCCCGCGATTTCAGCAAGATCCCGCTCGCCTACGACGCCACCGGAACGAGGACCCTCGACAAGCTTCCCGGTCCCTACAGCCAGGGCAGCGGTACGGTCCCGGAGGGAACCATCGTCCTGGGTCCTTGCAAGGCGTCTACGCCCGCGTCGACGCCGTGCGTGGGCAAGCAGATGGCGCTTGACGGGATTCACGACGCGCAGATCACACTCTACAACCAGCTCATCGCCAAATACCCCACGATCGACACATTCATCCGCGATCCGAACAGCGCGCTCGCCGTCGGCGGCTATCGACCGTACACCAACGCTTCCTTGGCGCCGCTTGGCGATGGCTTCAACTTCCAGCCGGACAACTACCTGGTCACGCCGGCGCAGCGCATCTCGCTGTACTCCTCCGGCGACACGAAGTTGGGCAGCTCCGCCAAGGCCTTCTTCGAGGCCTCGTTCGTCAACCGGCAGTCGAAGACGAAGCTCGCCGCGGAGCCTCTGCTGACGGACAGCGAGAGTGTCGTCGTCTCGAAGAACAGCGTCTACAACCCGTTCGGCGTCGACTTCGCCGCGGTCCGCAAGCGCTTGAACGAGTTCAGCTACCGGGACACCACCCAGGACATCACCACCTTCCGCGGGGTCGGCGGAGTGAGTGGCGCGCTCCCCGGCGAAGCCGGCCCTCTGGGCGGCTGGTACTGGGATGCCTCCCTCAACTACGGGCGTTCGGAAGGCACCGTCGTCAAGGTAGGCAACTTGAAGCGGACCTCCCTTGCGATCGCGCTCGGCCCGAGCGTCTACGATCCGGTGACGAAACTGAACCGCTGCGGCACCCTGGCCGCACCTATCGCCGGCTGCGTTCCGCTCAACCTCTTCGGCGGGCCAAACTCGATCACCCAGGACCAGATCACGGGGCTGACCTTCACCGGCACGCTGCGCGCCATCAACCAGATGACCTCCGCGCAGTTCAACACCGGCGGCGAGCTCTTCACGCTCTTCGCCGAGCGCCCGGTCGGCCTGGCGGCGGGCTATGAATACCGGTTGCTGGTGGGCGAGAACGTCCCCGACCCGATCACGGTCGCCGGCGAGACCACCGGCAACAAGGGTGAGATCACCGCCGGCCACTACTACGTCAACGAGGGCTACGCCGAGCTCTCCGTCCCCATCATCGGCAACCTCCCCTTCGCCGAGGACATCGAGGCCACCGGGGCGGTGCGCGTGTCCAACTACAGCAACTTCGGCGGCGCGCAGACCTACAAGGTGGGCGGCCGCTGGCGCGTGATCCGCGACGTCACTCTTCGCGGCACCTACTCGACCGGCTTCCGCGCGCCTTCCATCTCCGACCTGTACCTCGGCCAGTCGGACAGCTTCCCGAACGTCTCCGATCCCTGCCGCGGCAAAGGCGTCGCCGGCGGCGGCACGCCCCCCCCGAACTGCTTCGCCCAGGGCGTAGCCAACAACGGCGACGCGCAGACGCAGCTCCGCTCGCGGATCGGCGGCAATCCCGACCTGCAGCCGGAGAAAGCCCAGATCTTCACCGCGGGAATCGTGCTGGAGCCGAGGATGGTTCCGCACCTGTCCATCACCGTCGACTACTACAACGTCAACGTCGACAACACGATCACGACCATCGGAGCTTCGGTGATCCTCAACAGCTGCTATCCGGCCGACGGCAGCGCGCCGCAGCTTTGCAACCTCGTCCAGCGCGACCCGGCCACCGGGAAGGTCTTGAACATCCTCAACTTCAACACCAACGTCGGCAAGGACTACACCGACGGCGTCGACATGGCGTTGACCTACAATCTCCCCACCGCTTACGGCCGCTTCGGCTACGTCTTCGACGGCACCTTGCTGCACAGGTACAACCGCCGGCTGGCTAATGGAGACCTAATCAAGGGCAAGGGAAACTTCGACCTCAACAACCAGGGTACCGGCGGAGTGTATCCGGCGTTCAAGTTCCTCACCGGCCTCTCGTGGACCTTTCTCGGCTTCGGCGCCGGGGTGAACACGCGCTTTGTCAGCGCCTTCACCGAGTGTGGCACTGCGTCAGGCAATTTCGCGGGCAGCGGCCTCTGCTATGCGAACGATACGTACCAGCGCAGGGTGCTGCACTACAACCAATGGGACCTCTTCGCGTCCTACACCTTCAACACTACGGTCGGAAAGACGACCTTCGGGGCGGGGATCAACAACCTGTTCGATCAGAGCCCCTCCGCCATCTACAACGGCTTCACTGCAGCGTCGGATCCGACGGCCTATGACTTCATGGGCCGCTTCGTATACGCGAGGCTCGGGCACACCTTCTAGCGCCCGAGATGTCAGAGGGCCTCGGACCTCAGGCCTCAGGGAAAAGGACTTCTTCAGGCATTGCCTGAGGCCTGAGGTCCGAGGCCTGCGAGGCTCAGTGCAACTGAGCCTGGCATTAAGTCGCGACGGCCTCGTGGCGGACGCCGCGAGCGCGCAGGTTCAGCGCCAGCCCGATGGCCATGACGAGCGCGGCCCAGAAGGCCCATAGGGTCAGATGCCCGCGATCGATCAACGCGCCGGCGATGGCCGGGCCGATGATCTGAGCGATCGAGAGGAGCGATTGGTTCAATCCCAAGACCACGCCTTGCTCGGCGCGCGAGACCTGCTGCGTGATGATGCTGGTGAGCG
>WNFG01006138.1_pt1 | contig 14376 bp, 11 predicted proteins | sample 5400431 | NCBI WGS metagenome assembly WNFG01 (sample SAMN13153346, study PRJNA577476) | soil metagenome | isolation source: 120 cm saprolite under Douglas fir tree site 2 hole 3 replicate 2 | place: USA:California | collected 2015-04-18
TCTGGACAGGCGATACCATTTATGGGAAAAATGCTACAGACCCCGACGAGATACGCGCGGAATACGCCGCGTTTCTCAAGATTGCAGCTCTGGGGACAGTGCCAGTCTTCAATGCGCCCGGCAATCATGAGTTGGACGGCAAGGACAACGTCCCCTCGCCACAGATGCTTAAGCTATACACCGACAATATGAGTGGGGCATGGGGCGCCTTCAGTTATGGGAACTCCCATTTCATCGCGCTGAACAGCGAAAACGAGCCGCCCAACAGCACTCCTCCTTCGGCGGCCGCGGGCAACAAAGACGAAGCGCCGGGATACATCACTCCAGACCAGCTGCAAGCACTGGACGCTGACCTGGCGAACAACAAGAATATGGCGCACATTTTCATCTTCATGCACCATCCGGTGAAACCGGCCAAAAAGGAAGACGGCCTGGTAAAGGAGAGCGTTGAAGCGCTTAAGGCCGTGTTCAAGAAGTACAAGAATGTCTCGACCGTCTCGTACGTGCTCTCGGGCCACGAGCACATGTACTACAACCCGCAGGACCCAAAAAATATTACTGTCGCACCGGGCCGCACGGACCCAAGCTGGCCGCCGACCTATTTGGTTTCTGGAGGCGCGGGCGCTCCACTCAAAAATCTACCCGGCGGCTTCTACCATTATTTGGTGTTCACGGTGTCCGGCGGGAACATAACTGTGACCCTGAAGCCCTTGGGTACGCCGACCGGCACATGTCCGCAGTAGTCGCAAAGGGTTCTGCCGGAGCGCATTACTTCGTATCGGCCTGGGTTTGCACGGGTTGTCCGAAGGTGATCCAGAATCCGTTATTGTCGCGAATGATGACCTCACGCATGCAGTAGAACATGTCGTGCGGACCTTCTACGACTTGAACCCGGTCCTTGAGACGCTCGTACGTTTGATCGACGTTATCAGTGTGAATGTACAAGTCGACTTCGCGACGGTGAGCACTGCTCGGTTTCCCACCGGCTTGGAGCATTATTCTGCCGTTGCCGAGTGAGAGCAGCGCCCAGACGGCTTCGCCATCCTCCTGGCCGAGGTCGATTATCTTGAAGCCGATTGAGTTGTACCAATCGGCCGTGGCTTTGACGTCGGGCACATGAATCATCGGAACGATTGTCTCTGGCATGCTTTCCACCCTCTCTCTCGATGCTCCAGCGCGTTTGTCTCGTAAAGAACTGTAAACATCTGCTAGCTAAACTTAACAGGCCGGCAATTCACCAAGTACTATAATCGCGGTTTGGAGTTGTAAGAGTCTTTTGCGCCTGTCGGCGTCAAAGAGAAGTTAAATCTGGTGGCCGCCACTTCAATCAGCATTCCTTAAGGTACTCCGCAGATGTGGATTGTCCGTTTAGCGCTCAATCGTCCTTACACCTTTGTGGTGATGTCCCTGCTCATTCTGATCATCACCCCATTCGTGGTGTTGCGCACTCCCGTAGACATTTTCCCGGACATTAATATTCCCGTCGTAACCATCATCTGGCAGTTCAACGGCTTTTCCGCCCAGGAGATGGCCGACCGTATTGTCAGCAACACGGAACGCGGCCTGACCACCACGGTCAACGATATTGAGCACGTCGAGACCCAGGCCATGGACGGACGCGCGATCACAAAAGTCTTCTTCCAACCCAAAGCAAATCTGCAAATCGGGCTGGCCCAGATCACGGCGATCTCGCAGACCGCTGTTCGCCAACTGCCGCAAGGCACAACGCCGCCTCTGATCATCGTTTATTCCGCTTCCAGCGTGCCCATCATGCAGGTCGGCATCAGTAGCAGCAAGCTGCCGGAGCAGGCGCTCAACGATCTGGCGGTCAATTTTGTCCGCACGCAAATGGTAACGGTGCAGGGCGCAGCGGTTCCCTATCCTTATGGCGGCAAGCAGAGGCTCATTGCGGTTGATCTCGATACCGGAAAGCTCCAGGCCAAAGGGCTCACGCCAACCGATGTGGTCAATGCCCTCAGTACCGAAAATCTGATCCTGCCATCCGGCCAGACCAAGTTCGGCGCGCTGCAGTACATCGTGTCGTTGAACGAAAGCACTGACACTGTGGCCGAGCTCAATGGTCTTCCGATCAAAACACAGAATGGCATTACAACTTACGTCCGCGATGTGGCCCACGTGCGTGATGGCTTTTCGCCGCAGACCAACGTGGTGCGGCAGGATGGATTGCGCGGAGCCCTGCTCACCGTGATGAAGAACGGCGGCGCTTCCACGCTGGACATTGTTGACCACATCAAGGCCATGCTGCCCCGGATCGCTGAGACTCTGCCTGTCCCGCCCGAAGACATAGTCATGAAGCCGCTATTTGATCAGTCGCTCTTTGTGCGGGCTTCCATCCAGGGCGTGCTGAAAGAGGCGCTTACGGCTGCATGCCTCACCGCCGCCATGATCCTGCTCTTTTTGGGCAACTGGCGCAGCACCCTGATCATTGCCATCTCCATCCCGCTTTCGATTCTTTGCTCCGTGATCACGCTGAGCGCGCTGGGCGAGACCTTCAACATCATGACTCTGGGAGGATTGGCGCTGGCCGTGGGCATATTGGTTGACGACGCGACGGTGGAGATCGAAAACATCGAGCGCAATCTGCATATGGGCAAGGAGCTGCGCACGGCGATTCTCGACGGCGCGCAGCAGATCGCGGTGCCCGCTTTTGTTTCCACATTGTCCATCTGCATTGTGTTTGTGCCCATGTTCTTTCTGACCGGCGTGGCCCGCTACTTGTTTGTTCCGCTGGCGGAAGCCGTGGTCTTTGCCATGCTAGCCTCGTACCTGCTTTCGCGGACGCTGATCCCCACGCTCGTCATGTACTTGCTGCGCAACTATATGCAGGAGCATGAAGCGCGCGCCGCCGGCAAACGGCGAAGTTTCTTCGGACGTATACAGGGACGCTTTGAGACATGGTTTGAGCGCCTACGGGAAAACTACGCACAGACTCTGGAATTGTGTCTCGAACACCGTCGACTGGTGATTGGCGGCTTCCTTGGCTTTTGTGTCCTCTCGCTCGGCCTGGTGTTTGTTATTGGACAGGACTTTTTCCCCGACGTGGACGCGGGCTTATTCCGCCTGCACGTGCGCGGCCGCCCGGGATTGCGAATCGAAGAAACAGCCCGGCTGTGCGATCAAATTGAAGGTGTGCTGCGCCAGGACATTCCCAAAGACGAGCTGGTCACCATCCTCGACAACCTGGGACTTCCCTACAGCTCCATCAACAATACGTACAGCACCAGCGGGACCATCGGAACGTCGGATGCGGAGATTCTGGTGTCGCTCAATCCCAAACACCATCATCCCACCGCTGATTACGTAAAACGTCTGCGGGAAGAGCTGCCGGTGCAGTTTCCGGGCACGGAATTTTTCTTCCAGCCCGCGGACATCATCAGCCAGATCCTGAATTTCGGGCTGCCCTCGCCGATTGATATCCAGGTTGTGGGCCGGGACATCAATCAGGACTACATCATCGGACAACGTCTAGCCAACCGTTTGCGGCAAGTGCCGGGCGCGGTTGACGTGCATGTCCAACAGCTCATGAACGGTCCGGCCCTCAAGCTCAACGTGGACCGCAGCCGCGCGCAACAAGTCGGACTGACCCAGCGGGACGTTGCGCAAAATCTGCTGGTCTCATTAAGCGGCAGCTTTCAAACCACACCCACGTTCTGGCTGAATCCGCAGACCGGCGTTAGCTACAGCGTGGCGGTGCAGACGCCGGAGTATCGCATTGACTCCCTGCAATCGCTGATGAATACGCCGGTGAACGCGCCGAGCGCTCCGGCCCCGCAGGTGCTGGCGAATCTCGCGACCATCAAGCCGGCATCCACGCCGATCCTGATATCGCACTACAACATTCAGCCGGTCGTCGACGTCTATGCCAGCGTGCAAGGCCGCGATCTGGGCGGCCTGGCCAGGGACACGCGCAAGATACTTCAGGAGTTTGAAATCCCGGGCAAAGACGGCAAGAGCCAGATGCCCCGGGGAACGCATCTGGTGCTGCGCGGCCAGGTGGATACCATGACATCATCGTTCCTCGGCCTGGGCATCGGCCTGGTCATGTCCATTGTTCTGGTGTATTTGCTCATCGTAGTGAACTTTCAGTCGTGGCTGGATCCGTTTATTATCATTACCGCCCTCCCCGGAGCGCTCGCCGGCATTTGCTGGATGCTCCTGCTTACGCACACCACGTTGAGTGTGCCGTCGCTAACCGGATCGGTCATGTGCATGGGAGTGGCAACGGCCAACAGCATCCTTATTATTTCTTTTGCTCGTGAGCGCATGAAGGAGGGCTGCGGCGCGCAGCAGGCGGCGCTGGAAGCTGGACGCACGCGCATGCGCCCGGTGATCATGACAGCCCTCGCCATGATGATCGGCATGGTGCCCATGGCGCTGGGTTTGGGTGAAGGCGGCGAGCAGAACGCTCCCCTGGGACGCGCCGTCATCGGCGGACTGCTTTTTGCCACCGTGGCGACACTGTTTTTTGTTCCCGTTATTTTCAGCGTGATGCATGGCAGAAAAGCCGGCGGCAATCTGATGCCGCAACCGGCTGGCGACGGACACCCGCCAGCGATGTGATCGAGAAGGACCTATAGAAGATGACACAGTTGCCCGACGAAACCACGCAAGACAAACCCGGACTCTCAGCCCAGCGGAAGCCGCATGCGGTCCGTGCACTCGTGATCGTGTTGTTCCTGTTGCTCGTGGCCGGAGGCTTCGCAGTCGTCCGGCGCGTGAACGAAAGCAGGGTCCTGGCCCGGGAAACTGAGAAGCTTGCCATACCCACGGTGGCTACGATCCACGCCATCGTCGAACCTTCCAACGATGAACTGATGCTGCCCGCCCAGCTCCAGGCTTACGTGGAGTCTCCGATTTACTCGCGTACCAATGGATATCTGCTGCGCTGGTACAAGGACATGGGCAGCCACGTGAGAAAAGGCGAGCGACTCGCCGACATCGATACACCGGAAATTGATCAGGAGCTCTCGCAGGCGCGGGCCGCTCGCGACCAGATCAGCGCCCAGCTGGAACTGGCCAAAAGCTCAGCCGAACGCTGGCTGAATCTGCGGAAGAGCGATTCCGTTTCCCAGCAGGAAGCCGACCAGCAGGTCAGCGCCTACAATCAAGCAAAGGCGAATCTGGCCGCGGCGGAAGCCAACGTGCGCCGGCTGGAGCAACTGGAATCCTTCAAACACATCGACGCTCCATTTTCCGGCGTGCTTACGCAGCGCAACACCGACACGGGCGCGCTCATCAATGCCGGCAGTACCAGCCAGACCAAGGGCCTTTTCAATCTGGCACAGGTTGATCCGCTACGCGTTTACGTGAGCGTTCCTCAGATGTACGCGCCCACGGTCCACGCAGGAATGTCCGCCTATATTGAGATGGAGGAGTATACGGGACAGAAATTCCCCGGCAAGGTCGTCCGCACTGCCGACGCCATCGATCCGGCGACGCGCACGCTGCTCACCGAGGTTGACGTTCCTAACAAAGACGAACATCTGTTGCCGGGCTCCTACGCCAGGGTCCACTTTGCCGTCCCGGTGCAGACGGCGCGCATCTCCATTCCGGTGAACACCGTGTTGTTTCGCTCGGAAGGCCCGCGCGTTGCGGTTGTGGGAATGGACAAGAAAATCCATTTGAAGCCTATCGTCATCGGTCGCGATTTTGGCACGAAGGTTGAAATTCTGAGCGGGCTCGATGCATCCGATCAGATCGTAGTGAATCCAGCCGACTCTCTGGAAGACGGCCAGCAAGTCAACGTGAAAGCAGGCGGACCGCCATCGTGATGAAGATCATTGCAGCGCTGCTTCTGCTCGCCCTCACCGGATGCGCCGTCGGACCGAACTATCAGCGGCCCAGCGTGGCTGTTGCTCCTGCGTGGAAAGAGCAAGCGCCGTGGCGCGTCGCCAGTCCACAAGACGCAATACCCAAGGGCACGTGGTGGAGCATCTTTGGCGATGACGAACTGGGCCAGTACGAAGCCCGGGCGATGACGGCCAACCAGACAATTGAGATCGCGCGCAACCAGTTGCAGCAGGCGCGCGCCTCCGTGCGCATCACCCAGTCCGGTCTATTCCCGCAATTGAATGCCGGCGTTTCCGCGCAACGCTCACGCACCTCTGCAGGCAGGCCTACGGCAAGCGGCATTCCGCTCACCCACCCGATCACGAATAACGATTTTGCTATTCCCTTCAATCTGAGCTGGGAAGCCGATGTATTTGGCGGAGTGCGTCGCAGCGTGGAATCAGCCAACGCGCAGTACCAGGCGTCCGCGGCCAATCTGGAAAATGTCCGGCTCGTAGTGACCTCTGAACTCGCGGCCGACTACTTTAACCTGCGTGAACTCGACGCGGAGATCGGCGTGGTTGATGCCGCGGTCGAATACCAGGAAAAAGCACTGGTCGTGGTAAAGAACCGCCATGATGGCGGCGTAGCCTCCGGTCTTGACCTCAATCAGCAAGAGACACTGCTGAATTCAACGCGTACACAAGCCAGATTGTTGCGGCGGCAGCGCGCGCAGTTTGAGCATGCGATTGCCGCGCTGGTGGGAGTGCCTGCGTCAACTTTCAGCGTTCCGGCAAAGCCGCTGTCACTCGCGCCGCCGGTAGTGCCGGCCGGAGTTCCATCGGATGTTCTGGAGCGCCGTCCGGATGTGGCGCAGGCCGAGCGACAGATGGCGTCACTCAACGCGCAGATCGGCGTGGCCAAGAGCGCGTACTATCCCAGCATCGGCATCTCGGGCTCCGGAGGATTTGAAAACAGCGCTCTGGGAAAAATCCTGAACGGTCCAAGCGGCTTCTGGGCCGTCGGCGCAAACGTTGCCGAATCTGTGCTGAGCGGCGGAAAGAGAAGGGCCCAGGTTGATTTCGCCACTTCAGCCTACGGTGGCGGCGTCGCCAACTATCGCCAAACCGTGCTGAGCGCTTTCCAGGAAGTCGAGGACGGCCTCTCCGGACTCAGCGTGCTGTCGCAAGCCGCGGAGAGTCAGGACCAGGCCGTCGCCGCAGCGCAACGCGCATTGAAAATCGCCAATGAGCGCTACGTTGGCGGCTTAGTTACTTATCTCGATGTCGTAACCGCGGAACAAGTTCTGCTCGACAATCAGCGCCTGGCCGCGCAAATTCTGGGTCAGCGGCTGGTAACGTCCGTCGCCCTGGTCAAGGCCCTGGGCGGAGGCTGGGACGCCTCCAGCCTGCAAGCCATTCACCTGAATACCACGCTCCACCAAGCTGTGGAGCCCTAGCACGCTGTCATGCTCGTCGCTGCCATCTACGACATTCATGCGAACCTGCCTGCGCTTGAGGCCGTACTAGCCGACATTCGTCAGGCCGGAGTTGACCGCATCATTGTCGGTGGCGACGTCTTTCCCGGCCCCTTGCCGCTTGAGACCGTCGAATCTCTGCTCGGTTTGGATATTCCCACCGAGTTCATCCACGGCAATGGCGACCGCGAGGTGCTCGCTCAGATGTCCGGTATCGAAACCGAATGGTACCGCACGGCTCCGGAAAAGTGGCGCGAGCCGGTCGGCTGGACCGCGCAACAACTGCATCCCCACCATCAACAGTTAGTCGCAAGCTGGCCGGCAACATGCCGCATCGAGGTTGCCCGCTTGGGTACGGTGCTTTTCTGCCACGCCACGCCACGCAACGACACCGAGATTTTTACCCGGCTTACTCCGGAAGAACGCCTCGTGCCCATCTTCGAAGGACTCGGCGTCTCCACGGTCATCTGCGGCCATACCCATATGCAGTTTGACCGGATGATTGGTACAACGCGCGTCATAAATGCCGGCAGCGTCGGCATGCCGTTTGGCGACACCGGCGCCGACTGGCTACTGCTCGGTCCCGATATCCAACTCCGCCACACCAATTACGACCTGGCCCAGGCCGCCGCGCGCATTCGCAAGACTACATATCCCCAAGCCCAGGACTTCGCCGCCCGCAACGTTCTGCAACCGCCATCCGCGGACGAAACACTCGCGGCGATGACGCGCGCCGGGTTGAAGTAGCGAGCCTGACGCGGAAACTCATCTACCCGTCGTTCGCCGGGCTACGTGCAGTCCCACTCCGCCGCCGAGCCGCGACTCGCGCCAGTCAATCTGAAAACCGGCAGCAGTGATTGCAGCTTCAAACTCGGGAATGGTCATATAGAGCCGAATCGATGGGGCGAGATATCCGTAAACCATTGGCTCTCGGTGCCACAGCCATCCGGCGAACCGCCCTGCGTGCCACATGTACCAAAGAAACAATTTCCGCCAGGTCCTTCGCACCGGCTTGTAGAAATCGAGGTTGAGTAGCAGGCCACCGGGTTTGAGCACTCGAGCAATCTCGCGCAAAGCCCGGGCAAAGTCTCCAGCATTGCGAAGCCCGTAGCCGATGCTGACCATGTCTACGCTTTGATCGCGAATACATAGATGCTGCATGTCACAAGCCATGAAGCACACATTGTTTTCTTTGTCTCTGAAATGACGCGTGGCTTCCCGCAGCATTTCCAGGCTGCAGTCCAAGCCAACCGTTACATCGGCTCCGGTCGAGTGACTCAGCGAAGACGCAAGATCACCGGTCCCGCACCCAATATCGAGAATGCACGGCGATTTTCCGATTCGCCGAATACCCTCCTGCAAGAGCTTCGCCTTCCAGGAGCGGTCCATGCCAAAGGAAAACAATCGGGTAAACGTGTTGTATCCCGGAGCAAGAATATCGAACAGAGTAGTTACATATTGGTCTTTGAACGCGCAGTCTTCAAGACGAAGGACCTCGCTCATTTCCGCCAGTTCCTGCGGGTTGCGCCCGTCGCGCGCTTTCAACCGAAACAAAGCCGTCCCTCCCTGCGTTCGCCCCGATAGGACTTGTGTGACCCGCGACCAATGTCCTCCCACTTCTCGGAGCACTGCTGGGAATGGCCTTCGCTTCTCTCTAGCTATGCCGTTCTTGAAAGAGAGTGGATCGTGCGCTTTACAAAACTGAGCACCACAGCCTTTATTCCCTGGCGTCTGAAGATGCCTTTCTCAGGCGTTCTATCATTTCATCCGTCGTTAGAAGGAGGCGAGGAGAGGCCCTAATGAAAGACATTGTCGGCCTTTCTATGTTGCTTCTGGCTGTGGGACATTAAGACCAGCAGGCATCTGGGAATTCCCATTGTCCAGGCTGACTATCTGCTGACAAAATTCAGCGACGGCGCACCGTCAAAATGGCAACGCTGTTCCGTCCCCGGGGATGCACCGGATGAATGCAATGCATCACATCTCACGGAGCTGGGACCTATGCCTCGTCACTACAACATTTACAAACACAATCCTCGCACTAAAGAGAAGACGCTCTTGCACGAGAAGGTGCCGGAAGCGCTGGCAGATTGGCTGGCCGAGCAAGCCAAGCGGGAACTAAAGAAGAAAGACAAATCCAGCGGCTTTAAGATCGTCACAGAGCCCTCCGCACAGGCGACGTTGCAAAGAAAAGCGAGCTGAAGCCACTTAGATTTTCGCCGCTGCTTCGCCATCTTCCTTGCGTCGTCCATGCTGGCGTGGAACAGTATCGATGCTCGGTGCACCTGTTGTTACCCTACATAAGAGGCTGCGGAGCGGGGCTGGCCTCGGCTACGCTTCTGGATCTGGCCAAGAGATAAGTTCAATTTTATCAATTGCTTACGGGTACTCCTTCCCCGTCAGCCGTTCGCTTCTTACGGGATTTACCTTCGGGTGATCCAAGTTTACATGGGTAATCTATTCATCCTGCCCCAGGTACCGCATTATATTAGTGGTTTTTAAGGCTGGCTGCGGCCAGACGGAAACTCTCCCCAAAAATCTCCTACAAAGGATGAGGTTCGAAATATGAAGCGTTTCGGCTTGTTGCTCCTCTGTCTCATTCTGTGTTTGGCCGTGTCAGCGCAGGAGACCATCTCGCTGGTCGGCTGCGGCTCGGTGATTCCCAAAGGGCTTTATGGCGTGTGGGCCAATGCGTACATGCAGCGCAATCCTCGAGTCCGCATCACGTATCTGCCGTATGGCTCCAAAGAAGGCATCAAGCAGATCACCGAAGGATCGGCGGATTTTGGAGGCGGCGAGATACCGGTTACCAACGAAGAGCTGCGGACCACCTACAACGTCCCGGGAACCACTCGCCCGCTACGTTTTTCCGGAAAAGTGCTTGCCGACATTTATATGGGCAAGATCAAATCGTGGAACCATCCTGATCTGGTGAAGCTCAATCCCGGAGTCGCGTTGCCGGCCCTGGCGATCTCGCCATATCATCGCGAACCGGGCAAAGGCACCACATATCTTTTCACCGATTTTCTTTCCAGCACCAATCCGGCTTTCCGCACACAGATTGGCACGAGTTCGTCGCCTCTGTGGCGGGTCGGAACGGAGGCACAAGGCGGCGAGACCCTGGTGCGCACGGTGAAGGCGACCGCGGGCGCCATTGGATACGCTGAACTGAACACAGCTCAGGCCGGCGGCGCTTCCATCGGGCAGGTACAGAACTCAAGCGGGGCATTTCTGACGGCGTCGGCCGAAGGCGCGGCGGCCGCGTGTCCGCGGACACTCAAGAATGATTTCCGCGTCTCGCTGACCAATATGCCCGGGGCGAACGCTTATCCCATCACCGGCCTCACCTGGATGTTTGTCCCCACCGAAGGGGCCACGCCAGGCCGCCAAAAAGCTTTGAACGATTTCGTGAAATTCATTTTCAGTGATGGTCAGTCAATGATCTCAGCTCAGGGCCACATCCCCCTGCCTTCGCAGATGGTGTCAACAGTGCTTCAGAGTTTGTAAAGCCGGACTGAGACGGGCCCCAGGTTCCAGTAAAACCAGGTTCCAGTAAAGAAGTAAGAAACAATTTTTGCGGTTAGAGGTAGAAAAAAATGGATGTAAAGAAAACTCTCAAAGCGGCTTCCCTCGGAGCTGGGCCCAGGCTGGTATGGCTGGCTTTGATCATAAGTCTATATCTCACGGCGGGCTTCGCCCAGAACTCGATCGTTCTGGTCGGTTCCGGTGGAACTTCTCCCGTGCCGGTCTACCGCGTTTGGTCCAAGGAATTTAACGGCACAAAACCCTCGATTCAGATGCAGTACATTTCGATGGACACCGCTGCAAGCATCGTCCAGATTTCCAAGGGCAGCGGCGACTTTGGCGGTGGTGATACTCCGCTTACGCCCGAGCAACGTGCCCAGGGGAATCTGATAGAACTGCCGGTCATGCTGATCGCACTGGTGCCGATCTATAACCTGCCAGGGCAGCCTGCGGACCTTCGCTTTTCAGGCGACCTGCTGGCGGAAATCTATTTAGGACACGTAACGAAATGGAACGCACCGCAAATCGCGAAGCTCAATCCCAACGTCAATTTGCCCAACCTGCCGATCAAAGTTGTCCAACGCAGGCCCGGCAAGGGCACCAATTATATTTTCACCGACTTCCTGTCCAAGGCGAGCCCGAAATTTCGCGCCCAGGTCGGACGAAGCATCTCACCCGCCTGGCCCGTAGGCACGTCTGTGGAGCGCAGTTCCGACATGGCGGACAAAGTACACAGCGATCCTGGCTCCATCGGGTTCGTTGAACTGCAATATGCCCGCGAGAACAACATATCCTACGGGCTGGTGAAGAACCCCGCAGGAAAATTCGTGAAGGCTTCCCCGCTAACCCTGCAGACCGCCTGCGATGCCGTGGAGGCCCCGCAGTACGACAATTTTTCAGCATCATTGACCAACGCCACGGGGGACGACTCGTACCCCATCGTGAGCTTTAGCTGGCTGTATGTCCGCACTGTTTCAAAGGACCCCCAGCGCAAGGCCGCGTTGCTCGACTTGCTGAATTTCATGTTCGCCCGCGGCCAGAAGATCATACCGTCGGGCTATTCCTCTCTGCCCGAGTCGCTGCTGGCCAAGGAGAGGGCGAAACTGAATTCGATCCAATAATCGGCCCGGGCGCCAAGCGTTCGGATCGAGGCTTGTTTTCGTAGCGAATCTTCCCGTGGCGCTTGATCGGGATTGAAAGGAGGACGAATGAAACGTTTCATTATCATCTTGCTCGCGATCATGATTCTGGTCGGGCTGGGTGTAGCAGCGACGCATAAGGTTCTTGCCGAAAGCTGTACGGCCGGTGAATGCATATCAGCGTCGTAGTGAATGGAAATCTCCGGCACTCACCTTCCCCTGCCGGAGCAACCCTGGGCTCCACGCTTCTTCCTAATCAGTGTTCATCCGCGAAACCAGTCCCGCCTGCCCCGGCGCGCCGTGGGGCTGGCCGTGGATCCGCCGCAAACTCTCCCCGGTTTTTTAGATCAGCATCATCAGTCCCGCTTAGGGGAATCAGTGGTCAGCGGTTTTCGCTTTTCAACTTCGCGTCTATTCGCGTCCCTCCACGGCTTGCCAGGACAGGTTCGCGGCCAATCTTCCGGCCAACAGCCAGCGCCTTTTTCTGGAATCCCCGGGGCGGCCTGGGGAATCCAACTTCGCATGACTAAACCGAATGCAGCCGCTGCTGGAACTTTTTCGATTGCAGGAGAACTTACCGTCAACCGTCTCGGTTATGGCGCCATGCGGATTACCGGCGAGGGCATTTGGGGCGATCCCAAAGATCCCGCAGAGTGCAAGCGCGTTCTAAAGCGCCTGCTCGACCTGAACGTGAATTTCATCGATACCGCGAACGCCTATGGTCCCGAGGTCAGCGAAAACCTGATCGCCGAGGCGCTCCATCCCTATCCAAAGAATCTGGTCATCGCCACCAAGGGCGGCCTGACGCGCCAGGGCCCGGACCAATGGCAGCCCGTTGGCCGTTGGGAATATCTTCGCCAGTGCGTTGAGATGAGCTTGCGGCGCTTGAAAGTCGAGCGCATCGATCTCTACCAGCTGCATCGCATCGATCCCAAGGTCCCGGCCGAAGAATCGCTCGGCGAGCTCAAAAAGATGCAGGACGAAGGCAAGATCCGCGAGATCGGCCTCTCCGAAGTGACGGTCGCGGAGATTAAACGCGCACAACAGATCGTGAGAGTGGCCAGTGTTCAGAACAAGTACAACATCACCGACCGCGCTGCTGAGGACGTGATTGACTATTGTACGAAGAACAACATCGCATTTATTCCCTGGTTCCCGCTGGCGGCCGGAGAGCTCACCAAACCAGGCGGTGTCCTCGAAAGGCTGGCCAACGCTCACCAGGCCACAACCTCGCAAATAGCAATCGCATGGCTGCTTCGTCGCTCGCCAGTAATGCTGCCAATCCCAGGCACATCTCGCGTTCAACATCTGGAAGAAAACGTAGCCGCGGCAGAATTGAAATTGAGCGAGCAGGAGTGGCAATCATTGGAGGATGCGGCCAAAAAAGTGGCGTGACATTGCCGGGATGGGATGACGTCCGCTCTTCTCCCACGCGCTTTTCCCCACGCTCTGGAGCGCAGAGCCTGCCCTGAGCGAAGTCGAATGGGCGCCCTCGCCTGCGTTTTAGTTCTTGGATCGTATCAGGGCTTACTTAGCCTGTCCTGAGCTGACGGCGAAAGAAAGGCTAAATAAGCCTTGATACGAAGCAATCTCTAGAAACAACCAGCGCCGGAGGCGCGACACAAGATTTGCCTAAGTGCCAAAGGCTAACGGCTAAGAGCCAAGCCCTGCCCCGGCGTGCCGTGGGAGCCAAAGGCGCGAAGCTAGCAGCTAGAAGCTAGCAGCTTTTCTAATGAAACGTTTTCCCATCCCGCGTCACTAATAAGCAATATGAGCGTGGTGTGGACTGAAGTGAAACAGACAGGGACCTTCCTGCTGCCGTCGTCCGGGGCAACTCTGCTGACGGTGCTCGCGCCGAAGTGTCCTCTATGCGTGATGACCGTGCTCGGCGCGATCGGCTTTTCCTCCGAAGCTTCCCACGGCATTGCGGCGTTCATTAGCCTGCCGTTGTTGCTGGTGCCGCTACTCGTGCTGGGCAAGTCCTGGCTGGCCTCGCGCCACAGCTACGACCGGCAAATGCTCTGGCCGCTTCTGCTCGGATTGCTGGGAGCACTCGCCATCGCCGTCACCAAACTCTGGACCACCCCAGCCTATCTGGCAATTCCAGGCGCAGCCCTCATCATCACCGCCCTGGCGCTAAAAACCCGCGCCGACAAGCTATGCCATCCCGCAGCCCGCTACTTCCGCCACGCCCAGGAATCTGCGGAGCCGTTTGGATTCATTTAGCGAAGCGGTACTATTCAGTATTTTGGTGTTTAGTCGCTCGTGGAGCGCAGAGTCTGCCCTGAGCCTGTCGAAGGGCGCCCTCGCCTGCGTTTTGGGTGTCGGCTTTTGGGTCTCGGGTTTAGCTTATTACTGACTGCTAATTGCTAATTACTGGTTTCTAGAAAGGGAAAGAAGGGCGGTCAGGCCCTTTTTATGAGTGTCCGTGTTCCCCTGTTTTTT
>WNFG01024138.1_pt1 | contig 14371 bp, 20 predicted proteins | sample 5400431 | NCBI WGS metagenome assembly WNFG01 (sample SAMN13153346, study PRJNA577476) | soil metagenome | isolation source: 120 cm saprolite under Douglas fir tree site 2 hole 3 replicate 2 | place: USA:California | collected 2015-04-18
CTTTGCCGATGTTGAGCAGCGGGCGCGTGCGGTTGCTCAACCACAAGGTGTTGATCGATCAGTTCGCGGCGCTTGAACGCAAGCCCGGCACAAACGGTCGAGATCGAATCGATGCGCGAGGGCACGAGGATCTTGCCAACAGTGTCGCCGGCGTCGTCGCCATGCTCTCGGCCGGCAATCCGGCGCCGAACATTTTGGAGTTCTACAGGCGACAAGTCGAAGCCGCGGTCGCGGCCGAAGCCGCGCCGCCGACACTGCAAGCGGAGCACGGCCATCAGGCCGTAATGCAGATCGGCGCTCGGCCGCATCGGCCAGTTAACTTTGTGAAGGTGATTGTGCCCTCCGGCAGAGAGCCCAGTCACGTCATGGGCATTTCGGGCGCGTCCTACGCCACGGAGTTCGAGAACGACACGCGGGTCTGCTGGTTGAGCGAGGCGGACGCGATGGTGCTGGTCGGCAACCCCTGGGCAAATCTCGAATGGCATGAGGCAAACACGGTTTTGTACGCGGAGCTGAAGGCCAAGCGTGGCCCCGCGCCGGCCCGCGGCGTTCGGGTTGTCGATCTGCTCCAGGCTGCTGACGACGCGCGGCCGCGCAGCCCGCTCGATCGCGGCGGCATCGCAAATGATGCGCTTCGCGCGATGGGGAGGCTGGGATGAACATAACGGCGGCACTCGACGAGAGGGAGAATGTGATCATGCTTTTTAAATCGCCGGCGGAGCTGCAGCGCGACTGGCATCATTTCAGCGCCAAGGCTAACGAAGCCTGGAATGCCATCTGGCGCGAATATGGGCTGACCAAGGCCGCGCTCAAAGGTGATACCGGCGCGCTTGCAAAAGCAGCCGCCAGCGATGTGGCGCTGGCGAAGATCGAAGCCACCCGCCTCCGATCGGAACGTGGCGATCTCTTCGCGGAAAATGAGCTGCACCTACAGACGCTGCTGAAGGCCCGCGATTGGCTGAATGACTACAACCGCAAGAACGCCGAACACAATCGACTCGCGAAGCGCTCGGAACGCTTCGCGCAGCGCCTGGGGCAGCACCGATGAGTGACGATCGAATCGAAAAAATCGAAACAGCCCACGGCCTCGAAAAGCTCGATACGCCAAGAGGCGCCGGCGCTCGTTCGATGGCGCCGCTGTCGCCGTCCGCGGTGAGCGTGTCTTATTCGAACCAATCTCCTCCGGGCACCGGCGCCGATTGGTTCGGGCCGCTGCAGCCGATCCATCCGATCGCTCCCCCGGAGGTCGCCGGACGCGCCTGGGATTTCACGCCGGGCTACAACTTAAACACAACGCCGCGCCCGTACGAGCCAGTCAGCTTCGCGGCGTTGCGCGCTCTGGCCGATTCTTACGATCCGGTGCGGCTCATCATTGAGCGCCGCAAGGACCAGATGTGTCGTCTGCCGTGGGTGATCCGCGTCAAGCACGACGACACCAAGAAGAAGCGGCCGTCGAAGGCGCAGCTTTCGGCAGCGACGCGGTCGCGCATCGCCGACATCACCGACATTTTCAAGCGGCCGGAGTACGCCGTTTCGTTCAGCTCTTGGCTTCGTGCGCTGCTCGAAGATTTGTACATTTTGGACGCACCCGCGATCTACTTGAAGCGCGATTGGCGCGGCAACCTGATCAGGCTCGAGAATATCGACGGTGCGACGATCAAGCGCGTGATCGATGACTGGGGGCGCACGCCAGAACCATTCCCATGGTCTGGCGAGGATTTCATGTGGAACGGCCAGCTGGTGACGCCCGCGAGCTTCGATCAGGCCGGCTTCAAGGCCATGAACGGTTTTGCGTTCCCTGCGACGCACCAGCAGATCCTGAAGGGCCTCCCTGCCGCCAACCTCTCCGCGCTCGATCTTATCTATCGCCCGCTCAACATCAGGCCAGGTCGGGCGTACGGATTTTCGCCTTGCGAACAGATTCTATCGACAGTCTCGATCGCGATGCGTCGAGCCTATTCGCAGTTGGAGTATTTTCGCGAGGGCAATCAGCCGGACGCTCTGTTCTCGGTACCTGAGACGTGGACGCCTGACCAAATCCAGAGATACCAAGACTATTTTGACGCGATGCTATCCGGCAACCTGGCAGCGCGCCGGCGGATGAAATTCGTCCCGGGCGGCGGCAAGTACACGCCGACGAAGGAAGCGCCGCTCAAGACCGATTTCGACGAGTGGTTGGTTCGCATTGTCTGCTTTGCGTTTTCGTACCCACCGACTGCCTTCGTGCAGCTCTCCAACCGCTCCATTGCCGAGGAGCATTCAAAAGTTGGCGAGGAAGAAGGTCTACAGTCGACCAAGCAATGGGCCGCCGAGTTCTTCAACGAAATTATAGAGCACCATCTCGACGAAGACGAACTCGAGTTCGCCTTTGTCGAGGAGGACGAGGTCGACCAAGAGAAGCAAGCCACCATCCTGAATTCCTACGCCGAGAACGGCGTGCTCACCTTGAACCAGGTCCGCGAGCGGCTCGGTGAGGAGCCCGACCCCGACCCCGCCGCAAATCGGCTGATGGTCAAAACCGCCGCCGGCTACGTGCCGATCGGTGCAGCCTCCACACTTTCAAACTCAAAGGAGCTTCCTAATGCTTGAGATCATCGTTCCGCCCGGCGCCTCTACCACCATCATCGCCCAGGACGGTCAGCAATACCACGCGCGCGTGCACGATGGTCGCGTCTTCATTGATCTTCGGCCGCGCGAGTTTCGGGCGCTCTTGAGCGGCCGCGAGGGCAAAGCCTGGCATGACGCGAATCCCGCCGCGCTGCAAAGTCTGGCGCAGTTCTAGGGAGTAGCGCATGCCAAAATCAGCGATCGATCCTTTTTTTGCAACGAATCAAGAGCCGCTCACGGCCGCGCGCAAAGGCGCGGCCGTCACGCCGAACGACACTGCCGATCTCGCGCAAGTCACCAGCTCGTTGATCGTGGCAACTGGAGCGGGCGCCACCGGCATCGCCGTGATCTTTGCCGACGGCAGCGACCAGCAGCCGGTGACGATTCCGCTCGCGCCGAACGACAACGTTCAGCTGAACCTGCAGGTTCGCCGCGTCATGTCGACCGGAACCGCGCTCGGCACCGGCGGCGGTGTCGTGGCGTTGTGGAGCTGAGACTACTCTCCGACCAAGAAAGGATCTAATTATGGCGATCACCTCGGGCGTTGGGCCGCATGCGGCATGGCTCAGCGTCGACGGCGCGTCGTTCGCAGTCGAGCGCGGATCGGTAAGTCAGCAGGCCAAGCGGAAGAGCTCGTCCTTCAGCGTCTCTATCCCGATGGGGCTCGACGGCGCCGCCGAGACGCTGGCTTGGACCGGCGGCAGAAATGCCGGCATCACCGTCCTGGCGCGCGGTCAGACCTCCCCGCTGTTTACCGGTAGGCTTGACAAGATTTCGTTCGACTATATCGGTCGAACTATCCACGTCTCAGGTCGAGACAAATCGGATGAACTTCATCAGAAAAAGACGTCGGAGAAATGGCTCAACAAGAAGCCATCCGATATCGTGCAGGACCTGATTGGCCGCGTCGGACTCTCCGGCAACATCTCTTCCAGTGCCTTGATGGCTGGCAAGCGTCTGGAGCAGGACTTCGTAAAGCTCTCCGACAACGTATCCTACGCCCAGATCATCCATAAGCTCGCCGAATTGGATGGCGCGCGGTGGTTCGTCGATGCCAACGGCCAGTTCAACTACGTGCCGCTCGGCAGCCCGCAGGGCGTCTACTCGATCCAGATCGATCAGACCAAACAGCCGATCTCATCAGACTGCATGGTGCTGAAGGTCAGCCGCAACGTTCAGGCCAGTAAAACGATCGAGGTCACGGTGAAGGCTTGGCACCCGAAAAAGAAGCAGGTGTTTGAATTCACCTCCAACGTGGAGGGCGTTGGCGGCACCCATTCCTACAACTATCACATCCCCGGGCTCGAGCAGGAACATGTGAAGCAACACGCCATGTCTCAGGCCAATGAAAAAGCGCGCCACGAATTGACGGTGCACGCCACCGTCGTCGGCGACCCTTCGGTCGCCGCCGGCATGGGCCTGCAGCTCTCAGGCACGCATTACGACCAAGCCTTCGAAATCGATTATGTCCACCACGACTTCGGTATGGGTGGGTACCGGACATCGATCACCGCGCGTTCGGCCAAGGAAGGGCGTTCGGCGGAATAAATAGGGCTCCGGGGCGGCGGCGTCGTCGCTCTCTGGAGCTGAGCCAAATCGAAAGGAAAAAAGCCGATGTCACTTCCCAATGTAACGATGCAGCCCGCGGCCGGCATGCAAATTCCAACAATGGTCAACCTTCCGGACAGCACCACTGTTTTTCCGAACGCTTCGGGACAGATCTCGATTTCCTCTAAATTTGTGAGTCAGATGGTCGCCGCCGGATGGCAGATTGTGGTGTCCGGCGGAACCACGCATGTCCCGTAGTTAGGTGCACCGCGCACCCTATCAACATCAATTTCTAATCGCGCGATCTCGATGCGGCGCTGTCTCCGTCAGCGCCGTTTGAGGTCGTGCGTCGAGGAGCAGGCTGATCCGGGGACGGTGAAGCCTGCTCCTCACCCAATCGCGCGACCTCAGCGGCGAGTTTTCCTCCTCGCCGCTGAGGCTCGCGTGCAGGGCTGGCGAGTTCTCCGGGGGGTGAGCTCGCCAGCCCATCCGTTTCCGACCGCGCGGATCTTATCCAGTCCGCGCAAACTGGGCCGGCGCGCGCCTTTGGCGCGGCCGGCCCCTTTTTTATGTCCATTCCGAGCGTGCAGATTCACTCCCTGCGCGTTCGGCGGTCGGCCGCCGGCGGATGTACCCGGCGGCCGACTATCCCAGTAAAATTGAGGGCTGACATGCGTGACTTCACACTGCTCGGCTTTGCCGCGGAGCTGGCAACCACAAGGCCGCGATCGGACGTGAGCATGAACTGTGGGCACCTCTCGCGGAGTCCACGATTGCGGACAAGGCAAAGCATGGTTTCCCGACACCGAAGCCGTTGCTTCGCACCGGAGAGCTTAGAGATTCGATCGAATACACGGTGAGCGGCCTCGAAGGCTGCGTGGGCAGCGACGACCCTGTCGCGGTATATCAGGAGCTAGGAACCAGCCGCGGCCTGCCGCCCCGAAGCTTCCTTGTGTCCTCGGCTATTTCCTCGGAAGACAAAATCCGGCGCATGGCCACCGCAACAACGGTCGCCGCGTTCTCCGGCTACGGTCATCACGCCAGTGAAGTGCGCGAGATGCTTCACCTGCTCCACCAGGCAGGACACGCGCTGTATGAACTTGGCGAGGATCTACTCGGTGGTGATGATGACGAAGGAAACGACAGATGACCGTCATGCTTAAGGACGCGCCTGGCGCAGACGAGCTGATCAAAAGGCTCGTCGCGGCCTCTGGCGATATGGGACTGGCCTTCGCTGGAGAACCCGACGACAGGGTAAGCGCTCACCTGGATCGAGCGCTCGTCACCATGCAGCGGGGCCTCGCCGACGAGCTTGGCGCAACCATGGCGGCCAAGATCGTGACCGCACTGAAGCACGCGGTCATGCTGCGGAAGGCCGAACTTGAGCGAAGACCTCGGGGGCGAGCATGAGGTCTGATCAGCCCGGCGAGACAAACCGGATGTGATCTCGCAAATTGCCGACAAGCAGCCAGAATCTCCCGCGATTGCCGCAGAACGGTCGAACGAAACTATCGAAAAATCGACCCGAACTGAAGCGGAGCCGCCGAGGGCGATGAAATCGCCCGTCACCCCTTGCGGAGTGGCGGGCGCCTTTTGCTTTAGACCACCGGTCTCCAGCCGCAGGCCGCTAGATATCCAGCATTAATCCACTGCGGCGTTTCGCAGTTTCCGAACTGCACAAGGCCCAGCCATGGATCGCGAGGATGGATCCGCAGCAAGGTCGCGTATTGTTCGGCCAGAGCATATTTCGTGATAGTCTTGTGGAACGGCAATATTGCCTCCTTTGAGTGAGAACGGTCAGCTATGTAGGGGTTGGGCGCGAGCTCGAGCCCGACGGTCGGGCGAGTTGGGACTGCGCTGATATCTATTATAGCGAAGTCTCGATGATTGTCGAAAGGGCTTTACTGAGGTAGTGGGTTTCGAAGCATGGGAGACACTGGGTGAGTAATGGGGTTCAAACAGGCTGCGCGCTCATCGGATTTTTGTACATGGCCGCCATTTGGTTGTTTGGGGCGCTCCTTTTTTATGGGGTCGTGGTGATCATTTTTAGGTATGCCTTTGGCGTTGAATTACCGAATCCGATGCATTGGCTTTGACACCACACCACTACCTTACCGGACGATCCGATAGGCCGCGCGCTGTGCGGCCGTGGGTGCGTTCCGGCGGCGGCCAGTCTACGGCAGCTCGAACCAGAAACAACGCATCGGTGGCGCCGCCCACTCGGCGCCAGGGGTGAAAAAGGAGGGCACCCTCCTTTCTTTGACCCAGAAAGAGGGTACGGCGTACGGCGCGGCGGCGCGTCGTGGTTGACGAGCGCCCGATAGCTTCAGGATCTATAACTTTTGAAGGGCCGCAGCGACCGCTGATTGAGCGCTGGTGTAGCTGGGATTCATCAGCGTAAGCATGAACTGTTTGAGCGGTATCTGCGGGCCACCGTTGACCGTCATGCTGATGGTCGACGTTATTCCGAGGGTCGCATCAAGATAGCGCACTTCCCAAGCAGCGATCTGATCAACATTAAAATAGGCTTGGGCTATCAAATTGAGGGTATCGATATCGTCGATCCACTTCAGGTCGCCGCTCAATCCAGCGATCCTCCAAAAATCCGACTTTAAAGGTTGTTGTTGAATCTTGCCGATGTTCCCGTCGCGACCCTTAAGGGCGGCGAAGTCATATGACAGCTCATCTTTGATGAAGTGAAGAACGCGAGTCTTGTTGTCCGCTGCGATTATTTGATCTGCTATGCGCCTCTCTTCCGCCTGCTGCGCGTGTTCTATGACGTAGATCGAGTAGGTGATGATTGCCGCGAAAACAATCGATCCCAGCAGCTGAATTAGAAGCGAGATCTGAAATTGCAGGCGACGCTCTGGGAACGCTGCCGTAGCGCGGTACAGCGCAATCCCAAACACCGCAATCGTCAGCAACGCCGCTAAAAAGAGCCAGACGAGTGCGTTCGGCGCACTCATTGTTTTGCCTTCGCCTTCAGCCCGAGCTCGACCAGGCGGCGGATGGCCTCGGGCCGACTCAAATCGGGCTCTTTCTGCTTTCTGATCCAGTCATCGAGCGCGGGCGGCCCCGAGATTTTCTCGTACGCGATATTGCCTTGCTCATGAATTTCGAGTACCAGAAAAGCAAGCCGAGGGGAAGCTGACACTTCCACCCCGGCTCTAACCCGAGCCAAAAAGGACCAGAATCCAAATGACCCAGGCTGACCGCGTGCATACCACGCCACCCACAAACACACGCATAACGAATCGACACCCAGCGGGTGCTCGGATGACGTCGAGCCGAGAGCTCCACCCTCGAGACGTTCTGGCCGACTTGCTGGGAAGCGAAGACTTCCCTGCCGAGATTGCCGACACCGAGGGCGTGGCCGATCTCATTTTGCAGCGGCTGAGGGATGCCGGTTTTGTTGTTGTCCCGGACGGTCCTGACGTTGCACTTTTTGCCGCGATCGAAAATTGGCGCGGTCTCTGGCGGGCGAGCGAGAAACTGCCAGACCGCGACCAGAGGGGGAACGAGCTGGCGCTGCAGGCCATGGACGTCGAGTTCGACGTCGCGGCGATGGAGCCTTCCACGGTCGAGGGCTATCACGCGTGGGTCGACACGATCCGAGAGTCGCAGTTTGACGACCGAGACCTATATGAGATCGTTTCCCGAGTCGGTCGCGCTGCCGGCCGCCTCGGCATTGCTGGCGACCTTCCCGACCTCCGCGCGCCGCGCTAATCGCTCCGATTCGCCAACCAGTGCCCGCCGCTAAAAGGCGGGCCTTCTTATTTGTGCGTCGACCTTCGGGGGAGGACTCGTCCCTCTGGGGGAGGGCTTCTCCGCCAAAGTCAATTCCCCTTTTAAGCCATCACAGAAGATTGAAAATAGCGCCGATCTGCCTCTCAGGACCTTAAAAACCACAGTCGAGCGAGAGAGTTGGAGGCGATACAGCACCTGATTGGTGCCAGATTTATGTATGAAATCAATTGGTTGGTAGGGATCGGCCCTTGTCAAATTAACCGCTGTCAGACCATATCACCGCAGGTTCGCGGCTATTCGCGTGCCTGTTGCCGAAAAGGAGGCTTCCGACAATGCTGCGCCAAGCGCAATCAGAGAAAATGACTTTCCGCGTCGCGCCCGATGTGCGCGATCAGCTCGACAAGTGGGCGAAAGAACACGTTTCAAACATGACGACCGAGCTCAACCGGGTTGTCCGCGAACTCGCGGCGCGGGAAGCGCGGGAGAAGGTGGCCAGCCGATGACCGCCACGCAAGGAACACTCTATTTGGCCGATGCTGCACAGGTCGCATGATGTCCAGCCCGCGCTTCCGCGTTCAACCAGGTGATGTGCCGGCTTCAGCCGCGGCGCAGCGCATGGGGCTGACCGTCGAAGCATTTTACGTTGCCCTTCCGAACCTGATCGCGCGCGGGTTTCCTAAAGCGGATCCCGATACAGGAAATTTCGACATCGACGCGATGGACGCGTGGCGGCGCGCGCGCCACCCTCACCTGTTCACCGGCCGCGCTGAATTCGGCGCGCGTGATGCGTCGACGGTGGCGCAAGATCGAATTGCAATAATGCGTGGTGGGCGATGACGGACGTCAAAATACGCCACTACGCGGTCAAGAGAGCTAAGGGCTTTTGGCAGCCTACGCCGAAGATGAAGGAAGTTGGGTTTGGCCCTGTGCCATGCGGTCCGGACGGGCCCGGTGCATGGGCTCTTGCTGAAGAATGGAATCGCCGCTGGGATTTGACGCGGACGGGCGCGGCCCCATCACCAGCGATGGTATCCGCTCGGAACCTGTCGTTTGCAAACTCCGAAGAGCTGACGATCTATCCGCCGCGGTCGCTGGGAGAGGCGTACCGCAAATATCGACACACCGACGAATGGCCCCGTAAAGCGCCTAGGACGCGTGATGATTGGTGGCGCGGTTGGAAGCGCATCAAGCCTGTGTTCGGCGACTGCGACCCTCGCACGGTAACGCTGGAAGACCTCAGCGCATGGCGGAAGGCAATCGAGGATACGGTTTCGATCCGCGAAGCGCACCGCGCCATGAAAATCTGGCGCGCATTGTGGAAGGTCGCTGCGGCGCTGAAATACTGCAAACGTGAAGAAGATCCGTCTCTGGGTGTCCGCAATAGCGCGGCCAAGGGTCGTTCCGAGAAGTGGTTCGAAGGCGAAGCAGCGCGCTTGGCCAAGCGCGCGTGGCGCATGAATTATTACGGTCTTGCCGCAGTGATCTGTGTGGCATGGGATACGCAGATGTCCCCCGGCGACGTGCGGGCGCTGCGTTCCTCCCAGATGGCCACGGTTGGCGAAGGACGATTGTTTTTCACTGAGCGCGGAAAGACAGGCGTCCCCGTCGGTGGCCTTCTCAGCGCGCGCTCTATGCGCATCCTGGCCGCCTACCTCGATAAGCTCGGCGTCACCCTGACCGGCGAAGCCTACATCTTCCGGAATCGATCCGGCGCGCCCTATTCGAAGGATACCCTTGGCGACGACTTCCGAGACATCCGGGCGGCCGAATTTGGGCCACTGGAGCGCCGGATGCTGGGCTATGACTTCCGGCGCTCTGGGGCGGTCGAAGCCATCGCTGGCAAGGCGACCCCGGCCGAACTGAGCCACGCCATGGGCAATACCCTGTCGGCCTCGAACGCGCTGTTCGCGACCTACGTGCCGGTCAACGTGACGTCGATCAATGCCGTCTTTGAAGCCCGCAAAAAAGGCCGGAAGACGCTTCGATGAAAGAACGAAAACAGCCCAATAGTTGGAACGCGCCGGCCCTGCCAGTTGGAATGGAGCCACTGATGACCGCTAAGCCATTGAAAAGTGGCGCGAGAGACGGGGCTCGAACCCGCGACCTCCGGCGTGACAGGCCGGCGCTCTAACCAACTGAGCTACTCCCGCGTGATTGCGAAACCCGCGAGAGGTGGGACTTAAAGGGGCCATCTATCCAAGTCAAGGTTGTTGCGAATCCCTCTGCCAGCCGGGCCTTTTTGAGATGCCGATGCAAATAATAGGCTATTTATCGGCAAAACAGCGTAGTCAGCCTCCCCCCGAATCGTTTAAGGCCTGCTACGTCTGATGTTCTTAAGCCATCAACAACGAGGAGGGCCAAATATGGCGAAAAAAGCTGCTACCCCGACCACCGTCACGCTCAAGCATCTCGCGGCAGCTCTGTCCGAAGAGCACGAATTGTCGAAGAAGAGCGCCGAGGCCATTCTGAACGATTTGGTCGGCCGGATCACCAAGCACCTGAAGAAGGGCGAGCGCATCCGCATCGTCGGCCTCGGCATCCTGCAGGTGCGCAAGCGCGCCGCCCGCATGGGCCGCAACCCCGCTACCGGCGAAGCCATCCACATCAAGGCCAGCAAGAAGGTTGCCTTCCGCGCGGCCAAGGAGCTGAAGGAAGCCGTCTGACAAGGCCCGCTTCCAACTTTGACTTCGCGTCATTCCGGCGCGGCTGACGCGGCCTCCGGAATGACGCTTTTCTGTCGAATGGCTTAGCTGTCCTTGTCCCATCTTGCCCGCGGTTTTGACTGTGATCTTGCCTGTCAGGTTCACGCATACGGTGACCGAGCGCTTTCTGCGCTATGCGGTCATCGACACCCAGTCGGACCCGGCTTCGCGGACCTGCCCATCCACCGCCAAGCAAAAAAACTTGGGTGCCCTGCTCGCTCGCGAGCTGCGAGAGATGGGAATCCGCGACGCCCATCTCGACGAGCATGGCTACGTCTACGCCACGATCCCGGCGAATACCGACAAACACGTTCCGGTGATTTGCTTCTGCTCGCACATGGACACCTCGCCCGACTGCACCGGCAAGGACGTCAAGCCGCAGATCGTGCGGAATTACCGCGGCGGCGACATCGTGCTGCCGGCCGACCCCACGCAGATCATCCGCGCCGCGGAGCACGCTGCGCTTAAAGATCAGATCGGCAACGACATCATCACCACGGACGGCACCACGCTGCTCGGCGCCGACAACAAGGCCGGCCTTGCCGAGATCATGGATGCGGCGCAGTTTCTGATTGATAATCCGCAGGTCAGGCACGGCGAGATCAAGATCCTGTTCACGCCCGACGAAGAGATCGGCCGCGGCGTCGACAAGGCCGATCTGAAAAAGCTCGGCGCCGATTTTGCCTACACCATCGACGGCGAAACCGCAGGGAATATCGAGGACGAAACTTTTTCGGCGGACGCCGCCACCATCACCGTCGAAGGCGTCAGCACCCATCCTGGCTTTGCCAAGGGCAAAATGGAGCACGCGATCAAGATCGCCGCCGCCATCATCGACCGCCTGCCCAAAGACACCTGCTCTCCCGAAACCACCGAAGGCAAACAGGGATTCCTGCATCCGATCGGTATCACGGGCGCGCTGGAGAAAGCCACGGTCAGTCTCATCGTGCGCGATTTCACCGATGCGGGACTGGAGGAGAAGGAAGCCCTGCTGGAAGGTATCGTCAAAGCGGTGATGAAGGATTTTCCGCGCTCGACCTACCGACTCGAGATCAAGCAGCAGTATCGCAACATGAAGCAGGTGATCGACCGTCATCCGGAAATCATCGACAACGCCGTGGAGGCGATCCGCCGCACCGGCCTCACGCCGGTGAAGAGTTCCATCCGCGGCGGCACCGATGGCTCTCGGCTGTCGTTCATGGGATTGCCCTGCCCCAATATTTTCGCCGGCGAGCACGCGTTCCATTCGCGGCTGGAATGGGTCAGCGTGCAGGACATGGAAAAGGCCACGCAAACCATCGTGCATCTCGCCATGATCTGGGAAGAGCGGGCGTAAGCTATCCGTTCCTCCGCTTGCTTCGACGATTCGTGACGGGGCCCCTAGCCTAGACTCGTCACCAAACAAGCGCGGTCACGATCCGGACCGGTGCGGCGAGCGGAACCGCCGCCCCTCGACAGGAGGCGCGAGGACTTCGTGCTGGCCGGCGCGGCGAATGCTCAAGGATGAATTAACCAATTGGTGGGGATAACCGGATCGATGATTCCAAGGAGGAGTTCTCGATGTCGAGGTTTGCAATTGGCGAGCGGGTCGATAGAGCGAGCGACGGGCATGAGGCCGGCATCGTCTGTGCCGTGTTTCCGACGGTAGACGGCAATTTTCGATACGCCGTCGATATGGAGGGATACGGCGCGCTGCAATTTTTCAACGAGGAAAAACTGGTCGTCCATCTCGACCGTTTCAGTCCGCAACCGGCAGGTGCCGGATCGTAAACGCAATCTGTCCGTCGGGAAGCTGCCGCCAGTTCTCGACGATTGGCAGGTAACCGCCCTGCGGGAATGATTTCGCGGGCTTTCAAACGTGCCGCGTCGACCGGCAACGTGAGTATCTCTCGCGGCAACCTGCCAGACATCCGGTCTGCCAAATTGCGTGGGCGAGCGAACATTCGACCTGCAGATCTCAGGCCATCCCGCGGCCCCATCCTGAGCCCGCGCCCGCAAAATCAAAGAGCAGCCCAAAGCGCCATCGCATTTATCCCCGGTAATCTCACCGGGCGTTCCCGCGCGAACTTGATCGCGATGCCGCTGAGGCGGGTACTTTCCGGCCCTGCCTATTGGGATGGCCGCATGGGCCGGTTCCACGAACGAAACCATTGTTCGGAACCGCGCAACCCATCAATTTTGGCGACTTGGGTGTGGCGCGTAGGACACGCGCAACCGACCGCAATTCACTTTCGCTCGATCAAGCAACACAATCACAATGAAATAGTGCCCGGCCTCATCCGTTGTCGGCTGCACGTCAAACGAGCTTTGCGGTGCACGGCCAACAGGCCGCCGCAAATCGCGCTAATATCTATCGAGACAGGTTATCATACGGTGCGATTCGCACTGAACGGCATAAACATTGCTTTTATATGACGGGACTGGCTTTGACATTCAGGAGCGTGGCAAATGAAACGCATCGTGTTTGGTCTGACCCTTAGTGTGATGGTTGCTTGCATCTTTGGCAGCGTAAAAGCCCGCGACCTTGATGGCCGCTATGCCAATTCGCCGCTCAAGGCTTGGTTCGATCATCTGGCGAGCGGCAAAGGACTCTGCTGTTCAGTAGCGGATGGAGAAAGCGTCGCAGACCCCGATTGGGAGTCTAAAGACGGCCATTATAGGGTTCGCCTTGAGAATAGTTGGATAGATGTTCCCGACGATGCCCTGATCACCGAGCCGAACCGGGCGGGCCGCACGATGGTTTGGCCGATGCGGCTTGACGACAAGATCTTGATCCGGTGCTTCATGCCGGGCAGCATGACCTAGAAATTCTAGGCGTCGGTTCGTGTGGTCTAAAGATAGCTCCGCTCGTCGAGCAGCGGACGGCTGACCGGTTGGAAAAATATTTTAGCCGACCGTTGCGGGCATGTGCAAAGCAGCGGCGCTGATACCGACTGACCCTCCGCCGACCTGCGAGGTCGATGCTCTTGTGCAGAGCGCTCGCTGCTGGAGATCCGAGCCGGTTATCGCGGGTGAGGTCTCGTCTATGAACCTGCCGCCGTCAAACGTCCGCAGTCCCTCTCGAAAGGCCGGCGACCGACCAAGCGAAAGAATCCGCCGACTGCTGCAGCTTACAAGATCGCATCGACTTTTAATTTGCGGAGCGCGCCGTCAATGCGCAATTCAGCTCTGCGAGCCGCCATACCCATGAGCTTGGTTCTGGTCTTTCCGGTCGTGGCTGTTTCGCCGATTTGGAACCGCCACTTCCACAAGCCCGGTTCAATCAAGAAAAGGGTAAATTCAACGCCCTTGCGTGTCATGATCCCTCCAATTCTTCTGCCAAGAGCCTAAGCCTGAAAATGGCCTTGCCAGATTCGTCCAGCACTTCCAATCGCCACTCGGAATCTCCCGTCAGTCCGGTGACAATATCCTTTGCCAGATCAGCGCACATACCGAGTGCTGTTTTTCGCGCGGCGTAGCCGTCGCTCAGGACATCTTCAATAGCAGGAAGTCTTGGAGTCTTGCCGTGCTGCACCTGAAATAAGAATCGCGGCATTGCGTTACCATGGAGCCGCCGCCACCCCGTTGTCTGCCCGTTGCAGTGTTTAGTGAGCAATATTGCTCATCCTTTATTTGAGACCCAGGCGATATAGCCGTGGTTTCACAAGCCAAGCGCGGTCACGATCCAGTACGAAGTCGACCGCCAAGCCCTTGGGTGCAATTTGCCGCGCCTGGTCCAGCCTCGACGCCGGGATGTCGATGCCGAAAACATGACCGGTCAGGCCGAC
>WNFG01002893.1_pt1 | contig 14368 bp, 9 predicted proteins | sample 5400431 | NCBI WGS metagenome assembly WNFG01 (sample SAMN13153346, study PRJNA577476) | soil metagenome | isolation source: 120 cm saprolite under Douglas fir tree site 2 hole 3 replicate 2 | place: USA:California | collected 2015-04-18
AAATTGTCGAGGCGGACCGCTGGATGCAAAGTCATTCCGACCTCAAGGGGGATAAGCTGGCCAAAGAAGTCGACAAACAGCCTTGGGACCCGAGCGTAAAGGCCCTCACGCAATTTCCCTCGGTTCTTGAAAACATGGATAAGAACCTCTCCTGGACTTCTTCGCTTGGCGATGCCTATGCCAACCATCCGCAGGATGTAACGGATGCCGTCCAGACGTTGCGTCAGCAGGCTCGGAAGGCTGGCCGCCTGAATAGCAACGAACAGGAGAAGGTAACGACACAAGGCACCACGGTCGTCATCGAACCGGCCAACCCTCAGGTAGTCTACGTGCCTGCTTATGATCCTTGGCTGGTGTACGGGGCACCTATCGTCGCCTACCCGGGCTGGTATCCCGTGCCCGGGATTTTTTGGGGCGGCGTCGGACTCTCCTTCGGCATTGGATTTGGTCTCGGGTTCTTCGGAGGGTTTGGGTGGGGCTGGGGTCACTGGGGGTACGACTGGCATGGCCGTCGGGCAATGTACGACCATCACGCCTTCGTCTCGCATAGCCGAACCTTTGATCGTGGCGGATTCAATCACGGCGGATTTAATCGCGGCAACTTTAATCACGGCAACTTCAACCATAGCAACTTCAACCACAACAACTTCAACCACGGCAACTCCTTTCACGGGTCCTCGGGTTTTCACGGTCAGTCAGGAGCACATTCCGGCGCGTTCAGTGGATTTGATCACGGCGGAAATACCCGAGGCTTTTCTTCTCGCGGGCGGTCGAGCTTTGGAGGCGGCTCGCATGGCGGTGGGGGACACCACAGGTAGCCGGACCAACGCGTCCAAACCAGATTAGCAAATGCCAAAACGGAGAAAAAACAATGCTACTAGCGATGCGCAAATTCGAACAATTTGAGTGGGGCGCTCTCGCCAGGTTCATCAAACCCGCGCTCATCGCGACTTGGCTGATCTGTTTTCCCAAGCTTGCGCTTGCGCAACAACCGGGTCAGAAAACCTTTCCCTCTGCAGAAGAGGCAACCAGCTCCTTTTACGCGGCCGCTAAGATTAACGATGAACAAGCACTGCTAGAAATCGTTGGACCGGCCGGAAGGGAAGTGATCGTCTCTGGTGATCCTGACGAGGATTTGGAGAGCAGGGTTGGGTTCGTCGTGAAATACGAAGAGATGCATCGTATCGCCAACGAGCCGGACGGAACCATGACGCTGTACGTCGGCGCGGAAAATTGGCCGCTCCCAATCCCGCTCGTCAACAAAAACGGCGCGTGGTATTTCGATACTGACTCCGGCAGGCAAGAGATCGTGTTCCGCCGAATTGGCAAGAATGAACTGACTGCCATTCAGGCCTGCTACGAATTGGTCGATGCTCAAAAGAAGTATTTCGCCAAGCCGCCTCAAGGCGGCTCCGCCAATCACTACGCGCAGAGATTTGTCAGCGATGAGGGCAAACACAACGGCCTGTATTGGTGGGGAGCCAGCGACGAATTCGACAGCCCACTTGACCCGCTGATCGCATCAGCCGGCAAAGACAATTCCCAGAACAAGCCAAACGAAGACCCTATGCCGTTCAGCGGCTACTATTTTCGCCTTCTGACGGGTCAGGGGGAAGACGCGCCGGGCGGCGCGAAAAGTTATATCGTGAACGGCACGATGACCGGCGGATTTGCTTTCGTCGCCTATCCCGCCGAATACGGTTCCTCCGGCGTGATGACTTTCGCTGTCGGCCAGGACGGAACTGTCTATCAGAAAGATCTCGGCGCGAGTACCAGCGATCTGGCGACGGCCATGACCCAGTTCGACCCGGATTCGACTTGGGAGAGAGTTGAACCGAACAGATCAGAAAACGCGAGTGCCGACGTCGAAGGTGATTTCCTCAGATAACTATGGCCATAAGCCGTGGTCGCAATATACCAATCTGCGGACGAGGTGCTTGCATCTCGTCTCTCCCATGGTGATGTCAGCGGCCGCGCGCGTATGGTGCTCGAATTCCGCGGCTTCGCGCACGGCTCTCACAGAATCCGCTCCCTAAGGAAATCTCGGGTCCGACCGCATTGCGTCCTGGCTGCGCATGGCCAGCACCTACCCAATTTCAAATCGGTTTCAGAGTTATCACGGAAAGCGCGCCCGCACTTTCGGGTGGCTGTGGGCAACCATGTCCGCTGGTATTTGCGGCTCTTCCTTCCCTGGAGATTGGCGCCACAGATCTGACACCGCTGCCACGGTCGTGACTCCCGCCGGCAAACCCGCAGTTTGAGAAAAATCGGCAACGGGCTTAAGTCACTGAAATGACGTCGCTTCCTGCGCCGCCGTCTTCGATGTGGTTTGGTATCAAGCATGCCTTTCTATCTCACGCACTGAATTCCGCGGCGATATGAACTTTGAAGCGCGGATCTCTACGAGAGGAGATTCAACTATGTACCGCAAAATGTTTACTGGCATGATCTGCCTGATGCTGTTGGGAACCTTCTTTGTCCCCAAGGGTCGGGCCGACGAATCGGATAAGAAAACGATTGTGACTGTCAAGCAACCCATTCAGGTTCCCGGCAAAGTGCTTCCCGCGGGCACCTACGTATTCAAGCTGCTGGATTCCAACGATCTCACCCTCGTTGCAATTTTCAACGCTGACGAGACGCACTTGATTACAACAGTCCAGGGTATTTCGGACTCGCGGATGGAAACCCCAGACAAAACCATTCTTCAGTTCGAAGACCACCCCTCCGGCCAGCCAGTAGCCCTAAAGGCGTGGTTCTACCCGGGTGATAACTCCGGCGTTGAGTTTGTCTATCCAAATCAGAAAAACTAATGTTTATCCAACGCAGAACCAATAAGTAAGACCCAGACTCTCGCACCTGGCGCTGTCTACGGCGCCAGGCGCGATCTCCATCAGCTGGGACGGCGACGAAAAGGGACAGACGTTTGCGCAGGAAGCTCATAGGGCCATTGCACCTGTGCCGCACACCAAAAACTAGCCGACATAGGCGGCCCTTTCTCGTCCACATTGCATATTCAGATGGGCACCCCTCTCAGCGCGCTGTACAAAGCCCACCTCGACTTGCTGGATTCGTCGCCATTCGGCCCGCCGAGGATTTCGCTCAGCTTGGCCTTCTTGAAGTCTACGGAGAGAAGTCGCTGTCCATCTTCTCCGAGGCAAATCGGGCAGCCTGTGTCCGCGTTCGCAGCCGAGCCTTGATACCGGCCGCATTGCGCTAGGCTATACGCATGTCGCCAGAAGTAACTCAGTTTCCCCCGGTCACGCCCCGTTATGAACAGAGCCGGGAACCCGCAGATGGAATCCCAACGCTGGAGCACAGTACGCGCCGTCTTCCGCTGCCGCAACTCTGTGAGCGTGGTGCGCAGTCCTTCCCGGAAGATGCGGCCATGGCGCAACCTGACTTCGTTGACTCCCGCATGGCCTAGCGGGCGTTCTCGGTCGGTTGCGCGAAACACTACTCGCATCGCACTACTCGTATCTCAGTGCTACCAGGGGATCGACACGCATTGCGCGGCGAGCCGGGATGTAGCATGCGGCGAGCGCCACAAGCGTTAGCAGTACTGCGACGGCAATCATCGTAAGGGGATCGTTGGCGTGGACGTCGTAGAGCATGGAGGTCAGATAGCGTGTTACGCCCAGGGCCACGCCGATGCCCACGGCGGCTCCGACGGTGGCCAGCACAATTCCCTGCCGCAAGACCAATTTCAGCACGCTTCCCGGGTGCGCGCCAAGGGCCATGCGAATTCCGATTTCGCGTGTGCGCCGCGAAACTTCATACGAAAGAAGTCCGTACAATCCCACGCATGCCAGCACCAACGCGAGCAAAGCAAAGAAGCTTGATAGGCGGGCGACCAGCCGCTCCCGAAACAGCAACCGGTCGATTTGCTCCGATTCAGTTTTGACGTCAAAGAGCGGCAAATTGGCGTTTACTTGCGCCACGACTTCCCGAATCGCGGGAAGAATGGCCTGCGGATCGGCCGCGGTGCGCAATTCAAATGACGCTCCGCCGAAGTTTTGCGGCATGTACATCATGGCGTGAATCTCCCGCCGCAGGCTGTTGTATTTCGCGTCGCGGACGACGCCGATGATTTCGTAACCGGGACTAGCCAGCCCGATTGCGCCTCCTGCCGATTCGCCGAATTGTTTCCCGAGCGGATTTTCCTTGCCAAGGTATTTCTCGACGAAGGCCTGATTCACGATCACCGGAGTCGGCGCGGAAGTTGGAGTGCCTCCGCTGTTCGAAGCGGAAAGATTGAAATCGGAAGCGTTGAAGCCGCGGCCGGCGAGAAATGGAATGTGCAGGGTCTCGAAGAAATTCGGCCCGATGCCAAGCATGTCCGCTTCAGATTGCTGATCCTGCGGCGTGCCCGGCCAGTGGAACATGGTGATCATCAACCCGTTACTCAACAGCGGCACCATCGAGTAGCTGGCGGACTTCACGCCGGGGGTTTCCGAAAGGCGCCCCTGCAAGTCGCGATAGAAGGCGTCCAGCTGCGGGCCTTTGTAACCGACCAGCGTGGGGTCGATTCCGAAAATCAAGATATTGTGCGAATCGAATCCAATGTCGATGCTGCGCAGGTTCGCGAGGGTACGCACCAGAAGTCCGGCGCCCACCAGAACAACGATCGCGAGTGCAACTTGCGCCACCACCAGCGCATTGCCGATGCTGAACCATTTTCCGCCGGCATGGCCCGAACTCGCGGAGCTTCCCTCGCCTTCCTTGAGCGCCGGGGTCAAATCGACGCGGGCGCCGCGAAAAGCCGGTGCGATGCCGAAAAGGATTCCGGTAAACAGCGAAACCGTGACGGTGAATCCGAGGACGCGCAGGTCGACGCCCGTCGCGAAGCCCAGGGGACGCGGCTGGTTGCTGGACACAAAAGAAATGATGGCGTGTGCTCCCCAGTAGGCGAACAGAATTCCCAGGCCGCCGCCGAGCACCGAGAGCATTACGCTTTCGGTCAAAAGCTGCCGTACAACCCGCGCGCGTCCCGCGCCCAAAGCCAGTCGCACGGCCATTTCCTTTTGCCGCGCGGCGGCCCGGGCGAGCAGCAGCCCCGCGACGTTGGCGCAAGCAATCAACAGAATGATTCCGACAGCGAGCATCAGGACGTACAGCGGATCGGAATAGCCCCTTCTGTCGCCGGTCAGACCTGTTTGCGCGGGCACAAGCGTCATTTCCGGATTATCGTCGGGGCTGGATAACGTCTTCGGGCCGCTACCCATTTCGGGTGCGGGCAGGTCGCCCGCGGGCGCTGCTCCTTGCGGCGCAGGCAGGATGAAGGGCTTATTGCCCGCGGAATTCGGCGCCGGGCCGCCCCCACCGTAGACCATTTGCCTGCGAACTCCCCCGCCCCCAGCCGGTGCTCCGGGTCGCCCGGTAGGCGATCTCGCCGTCTCGCCGCCATGGAAAAGCGGGACGGATCCGTAAAGCATTTCATTGCGGAAGAGACCGCTCGCTGCCGCTTGTGCCTGCGCAAGCTGTGTTCCGGGTTTGAGCCGGCCGACAATCGTGAGCCACCAGAAACTAACGTCGCCCTGACGGTTTTGCCAGCGCATGGCATCGGTAATGCGTTGCGCGTCGGAGAGCGGCAGCCAAACGTCGTAATCGCTGCCCGGGGTGATTCCGGTGAAGCGCTGTTCGGCCACACCAATAATCGTGAATGCGACGTTGTTCAAGTCAATCGTTCGTCCGATCACGTCGCGAGAGCCGCCGAAGGCGCTCTGCCAGTAGCCGTAATTCAACACGGCCACCGGCGCCGCGGAAGGCGAATCGTCGCTCGGCTCAAACACCCGGCCCACGGCGGCTTTCACACCCAAGGTATGGAAAAAGTCTCCGGAAGCGATCTGGCCATTGATGACGCTCGGCGGGCCGTTGCCGCTCAAATCGAGCCGCTCTGCACTGGCAAACGCGGCCGTCCCCGAGAAGAGACGCGCTTGCGCAATTTCGCGGAACATTGGCTCGGAGAACGAACAGCCTGAGGGATTCCGAGCGCCGAACCGCAGATCATTTGAGCAATCGCCTCCGGACTGGTAGCCGTGAATGTTCGGCGAGTTGCGCGCGCTCCACTGAAGCACGACCAACTCGGAAGGATTCCCGACCGGCAACGACCGCAGCATTACCGCGTCGATCAAGCTGAAAATAGCGGTGTTTGCGCCAATGCCCAGGGCGAGCGTGAGAATGGCCACAGCCGCAAAGCCTGGAGATTTCGCGAGCATACGCAGGCCATAATGAATGTCCTGCCCGAGCTGCTCCAGCCAAACGAAACTCCACACCTCACGCGTCTCTTCCTTTACTCGCGTCACATTGCCGAACTTTCGTACAGCCGCATAACGCGCTTCCTCCGGCGACATCCCGCGCGCGATGTTGTCCTGCGTCTCGCTCTCGATATGGTCGCGAATGTCCAGGTTGAGTTCCTCCAACATACGCTTGCGGCGACTCATGATTTGCCTCCCTGCTTTGCCGGGCGGAGAATCCGCGCGATGGCGCCCGCCAGCTTGTCCCACTTGTTGGTTTCAACCGCCAGTTGCCTGCGCCCCTCGGCGGTGAGCCGGTAGAACTTGGCGCGGCGATTGTTCTCCGAAGTGCCTTCCTCGACGGAAATCCATCGCCGCTTGATGAGCCGGTGCAGTGCCGGGTAGAGCGACCCTTGTTCGACCTGCAACACGTCATCGGAGTTGAATTCGATGGTCTTAGCGATGGCGTGGCCGTGCGCCGGGCCCCGGAGCAACGTACGGAGAATCAGCAGGTCCAGGGTTCCTTGCAGCAGCTCAATGCGCTCTTTGTGTTCTTTGGTAGACATCCTAGGGGAGAATAAATCGCTTCCAGTAGAATGTCAATGTGAGTCACCACACGATAAGTCCCGAATCGTTGAAGCAGGCGAAGAGCCTTACTCAACCCTGTGGGCACTTATCAGCATCACAGGCTGTCGCGCTGGTGAGATTCTGGGATTGAAGACCACAGAGATTTTGAAAAGCATCTCATTCGCATTCGGCGCACGCTTGACCACGCCACGCGAACGATGCAAGCACCAAAGCCTAGATCAAGTTCGGCTGACCTTCCGATGCCAGAGCTTTTGGAGTAACGTCTACGCACGTTCCTAGCAACGCATTGGCGAACGAACGAAGCAGACCGGCTGTTCTGCAACAGCAAAGGCAGGCCCATGCAGCGCGACAAAGTGGCATGCAAGCTACAAGACGCGTGGCGCAGCCTGGGAATCGAGAAGGCCGCGGTTCATGCCTTCCGTCACACGGCTGCAAGCGAACTGCGGAACACGGCGCGTCACCATCCGTGGTGCAGCGTCAAATGCGTCACAGCGATTCACGAATCACGTTGCAGAAGTATTCGCACGTGATCGGTGATGCGCAGCGGCGTGCGGTGGATTCGTTGGCTGGCCGCGTACTGGGGATTTCATTTGGAGCTAACTCAGTGAATTGGAGTCAGAAAATCAACAAACGTTTCAATATCAATAATTTGGCGGAAGCGTGTGGGAGTCGAACCCACCATTCGACCCGCGAAGGACCGAATCACCGGCTTTGAAGGCCGGGAAAGTCACCGGACTCTTTTCGCCTCCGAGAACAGTATAGTGGAGCACTTCGCAGACGCTCAAGGAAACGTCAGGAGCGATGGGAGGCCATTGCGGCGGCTTGCTGCGTGCGGATCAGAGCGGCAACGAGGTCGTAAAGCGCGGGACTGGTACAGACTTCGAAATAGGGATGTGAAGTAGGGCCTCCGATTTTCCCATCAGGAAGCAATTGGCGCGCGAAAGCCTTTCTCAGAACGAGAAGTTCCACGGACTCGCCGAGCGGCACTTCCCCGTAATAGAGAGTGACGTTTTGTCTGCCCCAGGGCATATCCAGCTTGGTTTCAATGGACTCAAGCGAAATTTCCTCGGAGAGCTTTTGAAAACCTTCATCGTTGAGCTCGATGCCGTTGTGATTGTAGCGAACCAGGAATTCGTCCAACTCTTCCGCCGAAGCGCCTTCCATGGTGTTCAGAAACTGAAAAACCGAAAAATGAGTTTTCTGCCCGCCGAGCATGCGTTTCGCCAGCTTGGCGCAGCCGGAGAGACGGTCGGACAGATTCAACGCTTTTGAAATCATGATGCGCGAATCTCCGTCGGTCCAGTAAGTAGGAGCGGAGCCTTGAAAAGCGACTCCCAGGCCAAGCTCCAGCGCGGGAAGGTCGCTGGACGACGCGCGTTCGTTGTAAGAGTTGCACACGGCAAGAATCTGGCGCGAAAGGATGCAGGCCTTCGCCACGGGCCGCGCGTAGGCTACGGTCGATTCCGTTTCGAAAATGGCAAGAATGATCGCATCGCCTTCGATGAAAACTTTCTTGGCCGAATAGCGGTCCAGAAGCTTCTTGACCGGCTCGTGCAAATTCAGACTGAAGTGCGAAGCGGGGCTTAGTCCACGCGAGAGTAAATCCTGGGTCATGCGCGTCGAGCCGCGCACGTCGGACTTGATGATCACGTGCGAGACCACGTTGTCCTGTTGCGGCCGTGCCTCCTCCGGAAGCACGCACTCGTAAAGCCGGTTGTTCAAGCGCGATAGTTCGCGCGCTTTTTCGGTGGTTACGAGGTTGACGCGCTCCATGCAGGTGGTCAGATGTTCCGCGTCGCGCAGATCCCTCCTGAGGCGGAGAAAGTCGTTGGCGAATCGCAACACCAAAGCCTGCATCTCCGCACGGGAGTAGCGGCGAATTTTCTTTGAAAGCTCCTCGATGGCCTTGAGCGACAACTTCTTGGCAGGCACTTGCTTGAGAACCTGCTCGACCTGCTTCAGCTCCTCTTTCGAGACGAGGGCCTTGCGGAGCTGTTGCAAGTGCACCGGCGGGCAGTAATCAGAAGCGATGGGCCGGATTTCATAGCTTGCCAGGATGTGATACAGAATTTCGTGCTGTTCGAGACGATCGAGGAGCTGCGAGAGCAAGCGCGCGCGCTGCGACGCCTCCGCGTCCGATGCGGAGCTCGCGTCAAACAGCCGCTTCGCGTTTTCCGGCTCGTTCAGATACTCACCGAGCTTCCCCGCGTGATCCTTAACGAAGAAATCGAGCTTTTGCCTGGCCGCGTCAATTTGTGGTCCCAACTCCTCCAGCTTGAATTCCTGATGCTTGAGCCGGATCTCGACATCATTCAGCGATGCTTTCAGATCGGCAGGATCGCCCGAATTTAAGAACTTCGTGAGGAAACCATCGCCGCGGTCCAGACGCTTGCGCGTGTTGTCGCGCTGTTCCTCGAGGTTAGCAACCTCCGCGCGAATCGCCTGCACCGCTTCCAGCAGCGCGGTATGGGCCTGGATGGCTTCCGTGTGCGATGGGTCATGGCTGGGCGTAATGCCGGCCTCGCGGAGGAATTCCTGGAAAAGCGTGTCCATGGCCTCAAAGCGGTCGGGGTCGCGGGAATAATTGCCCAGGAGGATGTAATGCTCCAGAAAGTAAACGTCGTCTTTCCCGCCGTCGAGAAAAATCAGCCGGTTCTTGCAAAGCTCGTAATAGGAAGCGAAATCTTCGCCAAACAGGGCGCGACGGGCTTTTGCGATGACGTTGTCTTCCACGTCGGCGACAATCTGCGCCACCTGCTGTCCCACGCGGCGGATGACGCCTCTCCGCGCGGACTGCAGCTCCGACAACCGTGCTTTGATGACGTGCGCCTGCTGGCTGCGCTCGAAATGCTCGCCGCGCTTGCGGATCCATTCCTTGCCTTCGAGGATCAGGTTGGCAAATTGATTGACCATTTCGAAGGTCAGGAATTTCAGCAAGCTCAGCCGGAAGAGCAGGTCGATCTCTATATTTTTGTGATACTTGGCTTGCGTCAGAGAGCTTTGCAGCAGTTCGGAGAGCAGTTTGCGGAAGCCGGTGCCGTCCGGTACTCGTGAGGCGCGAAGCTCGATGCCCGGAAGGTAGGTGCTGCTGGTGCTCTGGCGAATCACGTCGAAAAGATAATCGCGAGCCGCCTGGACAAACTTCGGGCTCAAGAATACATCGTGGTGGATGTTATCCACGCCGATCGCCAGCGATCCCATGGGGATGGTGACGTTGTAACTCTTGAGTTCGGTCCGGGACTCCTCGGTCGCGCTGGGCGTCAGTAGTTCGTTGGGCATACGTAGCCAGAGATTGCTATTTTGACGTTAGCAGCCGCAGAGGGGAGGGGCAATAGGTCCGGTCCGCGTCCGTAACCAGAGAGTAAGGACAGGGCGCAACGAGCGCCGCCGATGGTTTAACGAGGATTTTCCACCAGCAAGGCGTGAGCGCCAGCACAGCCAATGGGGGGGTACCCCCGGGCATTTCGCTGAATATCAAAAGAAAGGGCTTATAAAATTTGCATTTTGTAACCGGCTGATTCTACAAGAGATCGTTTTAGTGGATACAAGAATTGGGGCGAAATAGCTCAGCCCGGTTGAAAGAAAAGCGGGAGCAAGCTCCCGCACGCCATGCGCAGTTATCTACATGGTAGAGTATATCACAGATTATGGATTTGTCAAAAGCGATTTTTGACTTTCTGTCAACTTCTTTGGGTTCTTTGGGTTAGAAGACGGTGATCCGACGGGCGTCGCCTCCGAGGTGCTCCAGGCGCACGCGGATCTGCGGCCAGGGAGACGGAAGGGGGAAGCGCTCGGACCACTCCAGAATGGCCACGGAGGGAGTGGCGAACATATCCTCCATGCCGAGGGTCTCAAAATCGTGGAAACTCTCGATCCGGTATAAATCGGCGTGGTAGACCTTGGCGGGCTTGCCATACACGTGGACGAGAGTGAAGGTTGGGCTGGTGACGTCGTCTTCTTTGGCGGCGCCTAGACCGGAAACGATGCCTTTGGTTAACGTGGTCTTTCCCGTGCCCAGGTCGCCCGTGAGAAGCACCAGAACGGGAGCCGTGAGGCGCTTGGAGAATTCCCTGCCCCAGTTGGTGGTTTCGTCGGCCGAATGGGTGATGATTTCTTCAGGCACCGAAGCGAATCTCCCTTACCAGCCACTCCCGAGCCCAGGGAACAGCGCGGGCAACTTCGCTTGCCAACATGCCTGAGACTTCCTCATCAGCCGCGAGAAGGTCTGCAGCGACGCCGTGCAGATAGACTCCCAAAGCGAGAACGCGAGCCCAGTCGGCAGTGCCGAATTGCGCGGTGAGCGCGGCAAGTATTCCCGTCAGCGCGTCTCCGGAACCCCCTTTGGCGAGACCGGGATTCCCGGAGGTATTGACAAAGAGCTTCCCGTCTGGCGAGACGATGAGCGTGTGGAAGCCTTTGAGAATTACGTGGGCGTTCCACTTTCTAGCCGAATCCACAGCAGTGGCAACGCGATTCTGCTGCACTGCGGCGGTGCTCGTGCCGAGCAGGCGCGCCATTTCGCCGGGATGCGGCGTGATGGCAAGGAATGGAGTCTTGCGCCGGCGCAGCAGTTCAGAATGGCCTGCGAACGCATTGAGTCCATCCGCATCGAGAATTACAGGCAATTCTGTTTCAGCCACAAGGCGGGAAACGAACTCCTGCGTCTCAGGGTGAGTACCGAGACCGGGGCCAACTGCTAAAACGGTCTTGCCCGCCGCAATGCGGGCGAAGCTGCCACTCTCTAGATTGTTCCTCGAGATTGCGCCGTCTGCGGTGCTTTCCAGAACCTCAGTCATGTATTCGGCGTGGGCAGCCGCCACAGGAATTTGAACCGGAGCAGGAACGGCGATGGTGACGAGCCCGGCGCCGGCACGCAACGCGCCGAAGCCGCTGAGCGCGGCGGCACCCGATTTTCCAGATGAGCCGGCCACCAACAACACGTGTCCAAATTTTCCCTTGTGGCCGTCCACCCCCCGGACCAGCGGCAGGGACACAAATTCGTCCGGGCCAAGCCAGCGCAAGGGGCCTTTTCCCAGTTCTTCAATCAAATTGACGGGAGAGCCAATTCGGACGACTTCCAGAGCCCCGCAGGCCTCGGCACGGGGCGAAATCAGTTGACCAACTTTCGGCGCCGTGAACGTAACGGTGCGGTGAGCGGAAAGAACGGGGCCAGAAGGCGAGTTGCCGTCAGCGGGCAGTCCGGAGGGTGTATCCACGGAAAGAATCAGAGCGGGGCGCGGGAACGTGGTGTTGCACGACAGCTGGTTAATGTCTGAGATGGCGCGAGCAATGACGCCGGTGGCTGCTCCGCGCAGCCCCGTTCCCAATAAGGCGTCGACAAGGACCGTGGCCGCGCCTACTTCGGGAAATACTCGTTCCCAGTCTGCTTCGCTGACGATGGGCTCGACTTTATTTCCAGTATCGCACCAATGAGCGAGATTCGCTGCCGCGTCCCCAAGCACGTCCTCTGGCTTGCCAAAAACGAAAACACTTGTCGTCAGCTTGGCCTTTTTCAAATATCGCGCAGCGACAAATCCGTCCCCTCCGTTGTTGCCTTTGCCGCACAACACGCAGATCCGGACGTTTTTACGGCCAGCGACAACTCTCCAGATTGCATCAGCTACTTTTTGGCCGGCTTCCTCCATCAATTGCAGGCTGGGGACACCATAGCGCTCGGTGGTGAGTCGATCGACTTCGCGCATTTCTGCAGCAGTGAGGGCTTTCATGGAAGAGTCACGCCAAGATTAAAGCATCCAGCCGCCGCTGACATTGACAACTTGTCCCGTAACGTACTCGGCTTCTTCGGAAGCGAAAAACGCTACCGTCGCGGCAACATCTTCGACCGTTGGCGGGCGGCCGATGGGAAAACGCGCGTCGCGAATCTTGCGGGCCTCTTCCAGTGTCAGCTCATTTTCATCGATGCTGGAAGGGTTGACGACGTTCACGGTGATCCCGTTCTTGGCTTCCTCAAGCGCCAAGGAACGGGACAATGCTACGACCGCGGCCTTGGCTGCGGCGTAGGCCGAGATTTTCGCCTGGCCGAACGCGCGCTCCGCACCGACGGCGCCCAAATTGATGATCCGGCCCCAGCGGGCTTTTCGCATGTGCGGCAACGCGGAACGGCACATGTACAAAACTGTGAGCAGGTTCGAAGTAAAAATGCTTTGCCAGTCCTGCAGCGACGATTCCGCGAGCGTGCCCCAGCGAAAATCTCCCACATTGTTGACGATGACGTCGATCCGCCCGAAGCGGTCCGCAACCGTCTTGATCAGCTGATCGCAGCGCCCCGCATCGGTGATGTCCGTCTCGACGGCGACGCAATCCACTCCACTTGCCTGCAACTGGCGGAGTGTCTGCTGTGCCGCGACTTTATTGGAGCGATAGGCAATGGCTATCCGCGCGCCATCTTGCGCCAGCCGTACGGCCAGTCCGCGGCCAATGCCCCTGCTCCCACCTGTTACCAGCGCCACCCGATTGCGAAGCGACATTTTTCTCCCCGGTAAAACTCTCGGAAGGATTTTCAGTATAGCCTAGCCGCAACGGAGCTACTACCGGAGCCGCGCGACGATTACCGTCATATCATCAGCCTGTTCGGGAGTTCCGGCCCACTCCTCCACCGCGGCCATCAGGGACTCCGCGACCATGAGCGGCGCGGCGCCTTGCACACGGACCGCGGCTTCCTGCAAACGGCGAATCCCAAATTCTTCGCCGTAGACGTTCTCCGGCTCGATCAGTCCGTCACTATAGCCGATCAGCAGCGACTCGGGCTCTACCGTCAGCGATCCCTCCTCGTAGACGTAATCTTCCATGACCCCCAGCACCATGCCACCTTTGTCCAATTGCTCCGAGGAGCCATCGCAAATCAGAAATGCCGGGAGGTGGCCCGCGTTCGTATAACGCAGCGTTCGCGTGGCGCTGTCGTAGATCGCGATGAAGAAGGTCGCGAACCGGTCGTCGCCGGTGTTGCGCACCAGATGCTTATTTAACCGCGACACAAGCTCGGCCATACTGAGGCGTTCGCTGCCTTGCGAAAGCATCTGGCTGCGCAGCGCCGCCTGCAGGCTGGCCATCAGCAGGGCCGCCGAAATTCCCTTTCCCGAGATATCCGCGATGGCAATGGCGATGTGCGTTGGGCTGAGCTGAATGAAGTCATAATAATCGCCGCTGACGGAACGCGCTGCCTTGCAAATAGCCTCGATCTCGACTCCCGGCACCGACGGCAGGGTACTCGGAAAAAGCTGGTTTTGAACTTCCCGGGCGATGGAAATCTCATTCTCAAGACGGCGGCGCTTGTTTTCCTCCTCGACAAGATTAGCGATCGAACCGGTCATCTTGTTGAACGATTCGCCCAGTTCACCCAGTTGGTCGCGCTTCTCGATTTGGACGCGATGAGAGAAGTCCATGGCTTGCACGTACTGGGTGCCGCGGTATAGGTCGGCGACAGCCCTGGTAATCCGCCGCGTGAGCACAATTCCAGTGGCCAGCGCGGCAGCCTCAATGAACAGGAACACCACTCCTACAACAATGAGCAGCAGGAGGTAAGAGTC